>Ga0307505_10002839_pt1 | contig 11503 bp, 13 predicted proteins | sample 23_S_MG_FD_202183 | JGI IMG/M metagenome (GOLD analysis project Ga0307505, IMG submission 202183) | Soil microbial communities from Populus trichocarpa stands in riparian zone in the Pacific Northwest, United States - 23_S | ecosystem: Environmental > Terrestrial > Soil > Riparian zone > Trees...
TCCCAGGCCCGTCGGCTGTGACCACTGCTGTCGCTCTATCAGGGTTCGGTGGCGATCGCTTCGTTTTCGAGGGATTCCTGCCGAGAAAGGGTCAGGAACGCTCGCGGCGGCTCCGCGAGATCGGAGCGGAGGCCCGTGTCACGGTCCTTTTCGCCAGCCCGAAGCGGCTGGCGACCGATTTGAGCGACCTGGTCGTGGCGTGTGGTGGATCGAGGGAGGTGGCCGTTGCCCGCGAGTTGACCAAGCTCCACGAGGAGACCTGGGTGGGTCCCCTCGCTGACGCTGCAGAACGATTCTCAGAGCCGGTGAAGGGAGAGGTCACCCTGGTGCTCGCCGAGGCGGAGCCGGAGCCTCCATCACCCGAGGAGGCGGTTGTTCGCGCCCGTGAGCTGGTCGCCGAGGGCCTCACGGTCAGCGATGCGGCTCGTCGTGCCGCCGAGGAGACGGGGGTCTCCCGTCGTGCCGTCTACGAGTCTTTGATCTCGAATCAGACCTGACCCCTGACGCCGTCTGTCTCTTCTTCCGGGTGATCAGCGCTCAGGCGTCCAGTTGGGAACGACAGGGTGAGCAGATCCCTTTCCCCTTGAACTGGGACACCTGGGTGTCGCTGCCGCAGAATGTGCACGAGTCGGTCATCTTGCGGAGCACGATGTTGCCCCCCTCGACCGCGATGAAGAGGTGGTCACCCTCACGGATGTTGAACATGCGGCGGGTCTCGGCGGGGATCACGATCCTCCCGAGGTCGTCGATCTTGCGAGCTATCCCAGAGTCCACGCCGCGGAGCCTACCGATCGGCGGCGGGCGAGTGTTGGGTACCGTCACCCCCGATGACCTGGGTAGACACGCACTGCCACCTCCAACTCGATGGGAGGCCACCGGCTGAACTTCTCCGGCGTGCCCCGGAGGTCGCCTGGGTCGTGGCCCCCGGAGTCGACGCCGAGAGCTCGAAGGCGTCCCTTTCCCTGGCAGGTGAACACCCTGGCCGCGTCTTAGCGACCGCCGGCCTCCACCCCCACGACGCCTCGGCGTGGCCCGAGCAGCGTCTTGCCATCGAAGAGATGGCGCCTCACGTATCAGCCATCGGCGAGACCGGGCTCGACTTCTACCGGGAGCTGTCGACGCGAACGGAGCAGGAGGCCTCGTTTCGCGATCAGATCGGTCTCGCCATCGGCTTGGGCAAGCCGATCATCGTCCACTGCCGCGACGCATTCGCCGATGTCCATCGGGTCATCGAGGAGACCGGTGCCGGGGCACAGGCTGTTCTCCATTGTTGGACCGGGGGAACCCGATGGACGAAGCGTTTCCTCGATCTAGGGGTGATGTTCTCATTCGCCGGACCGGTCGCCTTCGAGACCGGCGAGACCATCCGTCTCGGGGCCGAGCTCGTGCCGCCGGAGCGCGCGCTCGTGGAGACGGACACCCCCTATCTCGCCCCACCGCCGCATCGGGGTGAGCCCAACGAGCCGGCATGGGTGGCTCACGTCGGGGAGGCCCTCGCCCGTGTCTGGGGCATCGGCCCCGACGAGGTGGCGAAGACGACGAGCACCAACGCATCGAGAGTGTTCGCGGCATGACTGCTCAGACGAGGTCCGAGATCGCCGCCCTGCTGGAGAGGCACGGTCTCGCGCCGATCCACCGGCTTGGCCAGCACTTCCTGGCCGATGCCAACATCACCCGAAAGATCGCGGCACTGGCTGACCTCGGGGCGGGATCGAAGGTCGTCGAGGTTGGAGCCGGGACCGGGACCTTGACCCGTGCCCTGGCCGACACCGGGGCGAGGGTGGTCGCCTACGAGATCGACTCCGGTCTGCGACCGCTGCTCCGGGACGTGACCGCCGGGCTGGCAGTCGAGCTCCGCTTCGCCGATGTCATGGACGTGGACTTCGCTCAGGCACTCGATGGCCCGGGGTGGAAGATGGTGGCCAATCTGCCTTACAACGTGGGTACCCCGGTCGTGCTCGAAGCATTGCAAAACGCGCCTGACATCGAGCAGTACGTGGTGATGGTGCAAATTGAAGTGGCTCGCCGGCTCGCCGCTTCAGCAGGCTCTGATGACTACGGCCTGCCGTCGGTGGTGGTCGGGATACATGCGGAGGCGAGTCTCGTGTTCACCGTGCCGCCCCAGGTGTTCTATCCGCCTCCCCGTGTCGGTTCGGCGGTGGTGGTGATCAACCGCCGGAGTGCTCCCGATCATGCGTCACGTGCGATCCTGCTGGCTCGCGCCGGGTTCGGGCAACGTCGCAAGATGGTTCGCGGGTCGCTCTCGGAGATTCTTCCCGATCCTGAGGCATCCCTTGAGAAGGCGGGGATCGCGCCGACGAGCCGTGCCGAGGACCTCTCTCCCGAGGACTACTTGAGACTGGCGGCAGTGTCATGACCGTGTACGAGGCGCCAGGGAAGATCAACCTCTCACTGATCGTGTCGCCCCCCGCTGCCGACGGCTATCACCCGCTGGAATCGCTGGTCCAGACCGTGGAGTGGTGCGACCGGCTCACGGTCACCCGCTCGGAGGAGGGCATCGACAGTCTCGACTCTGACATCGAAGACAATCTCGTCGAGAAGGCACTCTTCGAGATGAGGAAGACCATCACGGTGCCCCCTCTGGCGATGGAGCTGGAGAAGACGCTGCCTGTCGCCGCCGGCCTCGGTGGTGGGAGCTCAGATGCCGCGGCGGCGCTCCTGGCAGCAGCTGACGTTTCGGGAACGCCCCGGTCGGAGTTGCCTGCGATCGCTCACCGGATCGGCGCCGACGTCACTCTCTTTCTCACCGGCGGGAGCCTGATGATGCGCGGGGTGGGCTACGAGATAGAGCCCGTCGAGCCCTTTGATGACTTCGCCGTCGCCATCGTCGTCCCCGACTTCGGCATGGTGACCAGAGACGTTTACATGCGGTGGGATCGTCTCGAGGGCCCCGTCGGCCCCGCAATTGCCGACGACCGCCTTCCGCCCCCGTTGCGCGGCGGCATGCCGATTCGCAACGACCTGCTACCGGCAGCCCTCGACCTCGAGCCTCGTCTCGGCGACTTCATGGCTGACCTGGCCTCGATTTGGGGAGCCCCGGTGAGCCTCACCGGCTCCGGCTCGGCCTGTTTCGGGTATTTCGCGACGGTCGACGAGGCCGCCGACGCGGCGACAACTGTGGACGAGCTCACCCGCGATGGGAGGGGAGTGTCGTTGCGTGACCACGGAGTGGCCCGCACCCAGGATCTGTTGGACGAATGACAACCCTGAGCGCACATACCTGCACAACAGAGGGGTTCGGGTCTGGCTCACCCCTTCGCTGGCTGTAACCTGGCCACACCCCGATGGGGGGTGGTGTAACTGGTAACACGGCAGGTTTTGGTCCTGTTGTTGCGGGTTCGAGTCCTGCCCCCCCAGCGCACGCCACAGAGGAAGGCACCGTCAACTTGCCCACCCATGTGATCATCCTCGCCGCAGGCGAGGGCAAGAGGATGAAGTCCGACCTCCCCAAGGTGGCCCACACGGCCGCGGGAAGACCGCTGGTGAACCATGTGATCGCAGCGGCGAGTGCCCTCGCCCCGGTGTCGACCGTGGTCGTGGTCGGTCACGGGGCCGACCAGGTCCGCTCGGTCCTCCCCGAGGGTGTGATCGACGCCCTCCAAGCAGAGCAAATGGGTACCGGCCACGCCACCCAGATCGGTCTCGACGCGCTCGGCCCCGTCGACCCCGATGACGTCGTGCTGGTGCTCTACGGGGACACTCCTCTTCTCACCCGGGAGCTGCTGACCGAATTGGCCGATCTCGGAGAAGGCGAGGCCGGTCGGTTGATCTCATCCCATTTTCCCGACCCAACTGGCTACGGACGGGTGACCAGGGACGCCGGAGGCGAGGTATCCGGTGTCGTCGAGCACCGCGACTGCACGCCCGAGCAGAGGGCGATCGACGAAATCAATGCCGGCATATACGCCATCAGGGCCGGGCGGCTGGTCGATGCCTTGAAACAGGTGACCAATGACAATGCTCAGGGGGAGTTCTACCTGACCGATGTAATAGGCATCCTCGTAGCCGAGGGTGACCGGCTTTCCTCGGTGGAGGCGCCACCCCAGGAGGTGATGGGTATCAACTCGCAAGATCAACTCGCCGAGGCTCGCAAGGAGTTGCGGCGCCGCACCAACCAGAAGCTGATGGAATCTGGTGTCGCCATCATCGATCCCGACACCACTTACATCGACGAGACGGTCGAAGTCGCGCCGGGGGCGCGCATCTACCCAGGGACCCACCTCGAAGGCAGCACCTCGGTTGGCGCGGGATCACAGGTGGGCCCTGACGTTTTCGCGGTCGACTCGGCCATTGGGGAGAACTCCACGGTCTGGTATGCGGTCCTCCGCTCGGCGCAGGTCGGCGACGAGTGCGAGGTCGGTCCCTATGCCTCGTTGCGTCCGGGTACGGTCCTCGAGCGTGGCTCCAAACTCGGGACTTTCGCCGAGACCAAGAACACCACTCTCGGCGAAGGGGCCAAGGCTCCCCACCTCACCTATCTCGGAGACGCCACGGTCGGCGCCGGCGCCAACATCGGGGCTGGGACGATTACCTGCAACTACGACGGCTTCGACAAGCACCCCACCGAGATCGGGGAGGGGGCATTCATCGGCTCGGACACCATGTTGGTTGCGCCCGTGCGAATCGGGAAGGACGCCATCACCGGTGCCGGCTCGGTGATAACACGTGATGTTGCCGACGGTGCATTGGGCATCGAGCGATCTGACCAGAAGGAAATACCCGGCTACTCTCGCCGTCGCGAGGCGCGCAAAGCCGCCGAAGACGCAGAGGACTGACGTGGACATCGTCTCCCGCAACAGGATGATGCTCTTCACCGGGGGCGCCAACGTGTCCCTGGCCGAGGAGGTCGCCGACACCCTCGGCATCCAATTGGGCAATGTGGAGCGCTCCAAGTTCGCCAACGGGGAGATCTATGTCCGTCCCGGCGAGAGTGTGCGGGGCGCAGATTGCTTCGTGATGCAGAGCCACTCGGCTCCGATCAATGACAACATCATGGAGCAGTTGGTCACGATCGATGCCTTGCGTCGGGCCTCGGCACGGCGTATCACCGCGGTCATCCCGTTCCTCGGGTACTCCCGGCAGGACAAGAAGGTGATGCCGCGCGAGCCGATCACGGCACGGCTGATCGCAGACCTCTTCATGGAGGCGGGCGCCGACCGTCTGGTATCGGTCGACCTCCATACCGGCCAGCTCCAGGGGTTCATCTCCAAGCCCTGGGACTCGCTGACCGCCCTGCCGATAATCACCGACTATCTCCTTCAGGCGAAGCTCGACGGGAAGACGACCGTCCTCTCACCCGACTCCGGCGGTGTGAAGAGGGCTGAGAAGTACGCCCGTCACCTGGGGGCGTCGGTTGCCTTCATCTACAAGCGGCGTGACCCGGCCGAGCACAACGAGTCCGAGGCCCTGTCCATGGCGGGAAAGGTGACCGATCGCCACGTCGTGATCGTCGACGACATGATCGACACGGCCGGGACGGTTTGCAACGCCGCGGAGATGGTCAAGGAGTTCGGAGCGAAGAGCGTTCGGGTGGCGGCCACCCACGGCATCTTCTCCGACCCTGCGCTCGACCGGATCAAGAACGCGCCAATCGAAGAGGTCATCGTGACCAACACCCTCCCGGTGAGTGACGACGTCCAATCTCTGGACAACATCAAGGTGCTGTCCATCGCCCCGATCCTCGCCGAGACCCTCCAGGCGATCTTCATGGATTCGTCCGTTTCGGAGATCTTCCTGGGCGAGAACGCCTAGCAGCCCCGCGCTGACTGCGGTTTCGAGGAGTCGCGCCATACAATCGTCGACTCTGTGACCGCCCGACATCGAGATCCAGGCCCTCAGGCGCACGCCCGTTACCGCGTCCTCCTCATAGCACTGGTGGCCGTTTTCGTCATTGGCTTCTTGTTCCTGCGCGTCCTCGGTTCCGGTGAGGATGCGGCACCACCGGGAGCAGGAGATTCCACGACGACGAGCATGGGCAACGATGGCACCGAGGAGCCCGGGGCGTCGACCACCAGCCCCGGCGATCAGTCGAGCACCACCGACCCCGGGACGACCCCGACCGATCTCGGCGAGCTCGTCGAAGTGACTCTCGACCCCGTCTTCGAAGGCTTCAACTTCCAGCCGTCAGCCGTAGGTGCGCCTGTAGGTGATGACCGGATCTTCGTGATGCAGCGGCACGGCACCATCCGGGTACTCGACGCCGACCGGAATCTCGTGGAGGAGAACTTCATCGACCTGACGGACAGGGTGTTGGCCGGCGGAATCGAACAGGGTCTCCTCGGCATGGCCTTCCATCCCGACTATGCGAACAACGGGCGCTTCTTCGTCTACTACACGGACCAGGGCGGCAACCGCCAGCTCTCCGAGTTCGCGGTCTCGGCTGACAACCCGAACCTGGCGAATCGGGACAGTGAGAAGGTGATCTTCGAGTACGAGCAGCCGGAGAACGCCACCGATATCCGTCATTACGGTGGGAATGTCACCTTTGGCCCCGATGGGTATCTATGGGTCTCCATGGGTGACGGTGCCGACAGCCGCGCCCAGGGCCAGGACCCCAACACCCCTTACGGGACCATCGTCCGCATCGACGTGGACAGCGGCGACCCCTATGCGGTTCCTCCGGACAACCCGTTTGTCGACGGTGGCGGTCTGGCAGACGTGTGGGCCTACGGGCTGCGCAACCCATGGCGCTTCTCCATCGACCCGGTCGACGGGCTGGTCTACATCGCCGACGTCGGCCACGCCGACCAGGAGGAGGTCAACGTGGTCTCCGCTGCCCAGGGGGGATACAACTTCGGGTGGTCCGACGTGGAGGGGACTCGTTGCTTCCACCTCACCGATTGCAACCCTGCCGACTACACAGAGCCGGCTGTCACCTACACCCACGACGAAGGTCTCTCCATCACCGGGGGATATGTCTATCGAGGGGCCGAGATCCCCGAGCTACATGGCACCTACTTCTACTCAGATTGGGTGCAGCAATGGATCAGAGGGTTCAAGTACGTCGACGGTGCCGTCACGGATGCCAGAGACTGGACCACCGACCTGGGCGGGCCGGTGGGCTCGATCACCAGCTTCGGCCTCGATGGTCACGGTGAGATGTATGCCGTCACCTATGAAGGTGGTCTCTTCAAGTTCACGGCTGTTCGCGGATAGCCGGCAACCGGACTACCTCGCCCGGGAAGATCAGGTCGGGGTCTCCGGAACGAAGGTGTGGGGTGTTCACCGTGATCACCTCCCTCCAATATGGGGCGACTTCGCCGTCCGTGGCCTCCGGCCCGATGTGTCGGGCGGAGATCTTCCAAAGGTGGTCACCCCTCTCGACAACCACCGAACCGTCGGCAACAGGTTTCTCCGTCGGACCGGGCTCCAGTGTGATCGGGTGTCGGATCCCCGTGGTGGTTGTCTCGGCCCCGGCGACCCCGGTGGCCATGAAAAGTCCCACCAGTGCGACGATGGCGAGGACGCGGGTCATGGGACCAACGTATGGCTTCGGCTGAGGCAGGGGAAGGGGGTTACGATCGGCGAATGAAGGTTCGTATCGGAATAAGCACCACCGACAAACTCCTCGAGATCGAGGTCGACGATCCATCGGTGTTTCAGGAGGAGATGGAGCGGGCTGTCGCCGAGGGCGGGCTTGGATGGTTCACCGACTCCAGGGGACGCACGGTTGGCATACCAGCCCGGAGCGTCGCATTCATCGAGATGGAAGACTCCGGCGACAGCCATACCGTTGGGTTCGGTCCCTCCGTCTGACCGGGGAGCGCAATGAGAAGAGGCGCCCATTCGGGCGCCCCTTCCAAGAGTCGATCGGGGATTCGTTCAGACAGAGCGTCTGCGACGCTCGGCGAGCCAGCGCTTACGAAGACGACGTCGGTCATCTTCTGCGTAGCCGCCCCACACTCCGGATTCCTGGTTGGTCTCCAGAGCGTATTGCAGGCAATCTTCACGAACCATGCAGGTGTTGCAGATGGCCACAGCGGCCTCGATCTGCTCCACCGCGGGACCTGTGGTTCCAACCGGGAAGAAGAGCGTGGGCTCTGAGTCCCGACAGGAGGCGAGGTCTCGCCAGTCTGTGGTGATGGTTGTGAGAGTCATTTGTTCCTTACTTTGTGATCTTTTTCACAAGTGCACCGTCACGAGTCCGACCCGGGGTGCTTGGGGGGTTTCCGGTGCGGAATTTAATGTCCATCCCCCCGCTTGTAAACGGATTTCTGGGGTTTGTTTGTCATGAGCGCAAAAGTTTTGACCATCGGTCACCGCGGGTGGCCGGCTCGTTACCCGGAGAACACGCTCCGTGGCTTCCTCGCAGCTGCGGAAGTCGCCGACGGTGTCGAGCTCGACATCCGCAGGTCCGGAGACGGCAAGTTGGTGCTGTCTCACGACCCTTGGTTGGGAGGTCTTCCTGTCTGGCAGACTCCGTGGTCCCAGCTCTGCGAGCTCGACCTCGGCGACGGCCATCACCCGGCGCTCCTCGACGAGGTATTGGCCGCTCTCCCTGACACACCGGCCCAACTCGAGGTCAAGAACTTGCCGACCGACCCCGGCTTCGAACCGGATCATCGTCTTGCTCTGGAGACTGCGGAGCGGGCCCGGCCAGGAGACGTGATCACCGGGTTCAACCCGGACACCCTCGAGGCGGTGCGCCGGACCTATACCGATGTCCCCACCGGGCTCTGCGTCCCGGGCGCGGTCGACCTCGATCAAGCTATCAATCATTGTTTGGACGCAGGCCACTCTGTCCTGGTTCCACAGTTTTCCCTGGTGAGCAAACCGGTAAACACGGACCTAAAAGTCTTCGCGTGGACCGTCAACGACGCGGCGACCGCCGAGGAGTTGGTGGAGCACGGTGTGACGGGCATCATTACAGACGATCCCGGAACGATTTCCGCCACCCTCCGGAGAGAGTCATGACCATCCAAGAACAACTCACCACCGAGCTACGGGACGCGATGAAGGCCAAAGATGGCCCGCGCCGTGACGTGATCCGCCAGGTGCAGACCGAGGCGGCAACAGCGCGCAGCCAGCCGGACTTCGTCGGCGAGGTCGACGATGCCTTCTACGAGAAGGTCATTGCCTCATACGTGAAGAAAATGGACAAGTCACGTGAGGAGTACGCCACGCTTGGCGAGCGCGGTGAGGAGATGGCCGACAAGCTCGCCTTCGAAGTCGAATATCTCTCCCGATGGCTGCCCAGCAAGCTCGACGAGGAGGCGACCCGGCGTCTGGTTGCCGAGGCCATCGCCGAGTTGGGGGTGGCAGGAGACGAGAAGGCGGCAGGACGGGTGACGGGTCATCTGATGAAGTCCCACGGCGCCGATCTCGACGGAGGGTTGGTCAATCGTCTCGTCCGGGAGGAACTGACGCCCTGAGACTGCCCGATTTCGAGCCGATGCTCGCCGGCCGGCGGACGAAGGCTTTCGATGACGAGAGATGGTGGTTCGAGGTCAAGTGGGACGGCTACCGGGCGGTCGTCGGAGCGGAGAGCGGGGTAGTCCGAGCCCGCTCGCGTCGCGGCCTCGACCTCCTCGGCCCGTTTCCAGAATTGCGGTCTGCGGACATCCCCGATGGCGTCGTGATCGACGGCGAGATCGTCGCCTTCGACGATGACGGGGTGCCATCCTTCTCCCTCCTGCAGCGAAGGACCGGCTTCGGTGGCTCCGGCACCGGTGCCAAGGTGGGCGTCAACCTGGTGGTCTTCGACATTCTGTTTCGCGGTGTCTCGGTCACCGACCTGCCTTATGAGAAGCGCCGGTCGCTCCTCGACGATCTCGACCTCGCTCCACCCATCATCGTCCCTGAGCCCACACCGGCGAGGGGAGTGTCGTTGTTCGCAGCAGTCGAGGAGCGAGGCATGGAAGGGATCGTGGCCAAACGTCTCGGATCGCGCTACCAGCCGGGTCGGCGGTCGGACGACTGGCTGAAGATCTCGGTCCGTCACCAGCTCCGCGCTGTGGTGGGCGGATACCTGCCCGGCGACGGCGGGCGCTCGTCCACCTTCGGCTCGGTCCTTGTTGGCCTCTATGAGCCGGCGGGCCTGCGCTGGATAGGCGCGGTGGGGTCCGGATTCAACGAGACCTCACTTCGAGCCTTCAACGAGGCACTGGGTCAGATCCACCGACCGGATAGCCCTTTCATCAACGACGTCGTGGTTCCCGGCCCGGCCCGGCCCGTTTGGGTGGAGCCGGCCATCGTCATCGATGTCGAGTTCAAGGAGTGGACGCACGACGACCACCTCCGTGCACCGGTGTACAAGGGGATCGAATTGGCCGACCCGGAGACCGTCACCTGGTCGGAGGAAGGACCCGACTCCTAGCCGGTCTCGCCCGAGTGTTTCGTCAAACGGCGACTGCCGCCGGTGCTTTCGCTCCGACCCGATCCCCGGTCGACGAGTCGAAGAAGTGCAACTTCGAGGTGTCGACGACCAGGTCCACGGCGTCACCCCGTTTGACCAAGATGTCAGGGCTCACCCTGGCGATGAAGTTGGTCTTATCTCCAAGGGAACTGGTGTCCCGTCCGGTGTCCGCGAGCAACTCTTCGATGTCAGGGGTGATCACTGGGGCACGGTTCACGGTGAAGTGGATGTAGGTGTCGGCCCCGAGCATCTCAGTCACTTCGATCTCGGCCCGCAGCGTCCGACTGTCATCCGCGCCAACCACTGAAGCGGCCTCGAGGGCGCTAGGCCGAAGCCCGACCACCAACTCCTTGCCCGCATAGTTCTCCAGCCCGGGGTGACCTTCGATCACCTGTTTGTCGAGCTTGAGCCTGGTGTTGGGGAGCACCGCGTAGACGTCGTCGCCCGACGCCTCGATGTGCCCGTAGGTGAGGTTCATGGCAGGACTGCCGATGAAGCCGGCGACGAACAGGTTGTTGGGCTCGGCGTAAAGCTCGCCGGGGGGGCCTACCTGCTGCAGGTTGTACGGGCGTGCAGCCGACACGGGGCGGAGCACCGCCACACGGTCACCGAGGGTCATGGCCTCGACCTGGTCATGGGTCACGTAGACGGTCGTCGTGCCGAGTCTGCCGTGGAGACGCTCCAGCTCAGCCCTCATCTGGACTCTGAGCTTGGCGTCGAGGTTGGAAAGGGGCTCGTCCATGAGGAATGCGGCGGGCTCGCGGACGATGGCGCGACCCATTGCGACCCGCTGTCTCTGACCTCCGGAGAGGGCTTTCGGCTTGCGATCGAGGTAGTCGGTGATCTCGAGGATCTCGGCTGCCTCGCCGACCCTCCGGTTGATCTCGTCCTTGGAGAACTTTCGAAGCTTCAACCCGAAGGCCATGTTGTCGAAGACGGACATGTGCGGGTAGAGCGCGTAGTTCTGGAACACCATGGCGATGTCCCGATCCTTGGCGGCAACGTCGTTGACCACGCGGTCCCCGATCGCCATAGTGCCCTCGCTGATGTCCTCGAGCCCGGCGATCATTCGCAGGATCGTGGACTTGCCACAGCCGGACGGTCCCACGAGCACAAGGAACTCCCCGT
>Ga0307505_10002840_pt1 | contig 11502 bp, 10 predicted proteins | sample 23_S_MG_FD_202183 | JGI IMG/M metagenome (GOLD analysis project Ga0307505, IMG submission 202183) | Soil microbial communities from Populus trichocarpa stands in riparian zone in the Pacific Northwest, United States - 23_S | ecosystem: Environmental > Terrestrial > Soil > Riparian zone > Trees...
GTGCTCGTGGAGGCGGTGCCGGCCTGGCAGGCGCCGCCGATCGAACAACGCGTCGACGATCTCATCGCGCGGCAGATGGCGCAGCGCCGCATTCCCGGCCTCTCGATCGGCGTCGTGCAGAATGGCCAACTCGCCCTGGCCAAGGGCTATGGCGACGCGACGCTCGAGTGGAAACAGCCCGCGACGCCGGACACGGTCTATCTGGTGGCCTCGGTCACGAAACAGTTCACCGCGACGGCCATCATGATGCTGATTCGCGACGGCGTCGTGGCATTGGGCGATCCAATTGGGAAGTTCGTGAATGCCCCGCAGGCATGGAGCGGCATCACCATCCAGCACCTGTTGACACACACGGCCGGACTGAAAGACCGCTTCGAGACCACCACCGAGAATCGAATGTATCTGGATTACTCGACCCGCCAGATGTTCGACGCGGCGGCCCGTACGCCGCTGGACGCCGCGCCGGGTGAGCGCTGGCAGTACAGCGATCAGGGCTACTTCCTGCTCGGCATGGTCATCGAGAGCGCGAGCGGCAAGACCTATGGCGACTTTCTTCGCGAGCGCATCTTCACGCCGGCCGGGATGACGAACACGACGCTGCACAACTGGAATCTGATCGTCCCGCAGCGGGCCGATGGCTACACGCTCATTGGCGAGCGCGTGATCGCGAGCCGGCGCCGGTATCAGTTCGGGATGACGTCGCACTACGGCGTTCTGTCGACCGTGCGGGACATGGCGAAGTACGACGCGGCGCTGTCGGCGGGCACGCTGCTGCCGGCGACGGTCCTCGATCAGATGTGGACGCCCGCCCGTCTGGCTGGTGGTGGCGCCGCGCATATCGCTGGCATCGGATACGGATTTGGCTGGTTCCTCGAACGCTTCCGCGGACACCGCGAAGTCCATCACGCCGGTTCGACCGGGACGTGCGTCTATCGTCTGCCCGACGACAAACTGTCCGTGATCGTGTTGACCAATCTCGAGCAGGTGGCCGGCAGCGACCCGTGCCGGATCGCCCGCATGGTTGCGGCGTTGTATGTGCCGGAGGTGGCGATCGGCGGGGTGCCGGCCATCACCGAGACCAATCCCGCGCGCGCGGAACGGCTCCGCGCGGCGATAGAAGCGTTTGCGAACGGCACGCCCGATGCCGCCGACTACAATCCTGCGCAATTTACGGCCCTGGCCGCGGCCGCCAAGTCCCAGCGCGCCATGTTTGAATCACTGGGCGCCTTGTCCTCATTCGAGTTGATCGCAGACGACACGCTCGCCGCACCCGTGGTGTGGTACCGCGCGCGCTACGCCACCTCGACACTCCAATTTCGCTTTGTCCTGGACGACGCAGGACGCATCACGAGCGTGCAGGCGCGGTAGACGGTCCTCAAGGTCCAAAGGACCAAGGGTCCAAAGGGCGGTGGGGCGACGTCGAAGCTAGAATAGGGCTTCAACGCAAGACCGCGACGGGAGCGACTGATGAGGAACGTGGTGTCGAAGTGGATTCTCGGGTGTGTGGTCGTCGTGACCTCGCTGACCCTGTCGGCCGGCGTGTCGGCGGATCGCGATTGGGCGCCGCAGGCACCACCCGGACAGGCCGTTCCCGCCGATCTCACCTCACTGCTGGTCGCGCCGGTCAGCGAAATGCGGTTGGTGCTTACCCGCTATCGCGCGGATCGCACCACGCTTGCCGGCAATTATGCGGGTCCGTCGGGGGGCGGCGGGGGACGAGGCGGTCGTGGAGGCGGCGGGGGCGCGGCGGCCGGCGCCGCGACGCCACCCGCCCAGCCCGTCCAGGTTTCCCCCGCGCGCCTGGCGCGACTGAAGCGTTACGATCTCGAGTGGCAGGCGGCGCTGGCCAAGCTGAACACGTCGAAATTCTCGACGCTGGCCACGGCCGACCTCACCGCACTCAAGGCGAGCATCGACACCAACCTGAGGCAGGTCGAAGCTGATGCGCTGACCATGGCGCAGGTGATGCCCGCGCTGCCGTTCGCGACGAAGATCGTGGGCCTCGTCGAAGCGCGCATCCGCATCCAGGAACTGAATCCGCAGAAGGCCGCGGAAACCACGATGGCGATCGTCAAAGATGTCGCACGGATGCGGGCCGCATTCGAGGCCGGCGGGTCGGGCGCGCCGGCGCTGAACAAGACCGTCGCCACGCAAGCGGCCGATGCGACGACCACGCTCCGAAACGGACTGGCCGAGTGGTTCAACTTCTATAACAACTACGACCCCCTGTTCACCTGGTGGATGGGGATGCCGTTCAAGCACGCGGACACGGCGCTCCAGGAGTATGCGGCGTTTCTGCGCGACAAGGTGGCGGCCGCGGACCTACAGGCGCCCGCCATGCCGGCGAGCGTCGCGCCCGTGGCTCCTGCCCCGGCGCCCCAGTACGCATCCGTGCCGGATCTGGCCGAGATCGTCGCTCTGCCCCAGGACGAAATGCGCGACATCGTCGCGCGCTTCAACGCCTCGCGATCGGCGGGACGCGGCGGGCGCGGGGGTGGTGGGCAGGGTGGCGGAGCGCCGGGTGGGGCCGCTGCCGCTCCGGCGCCAGATACGACGACGTACGTCGCATGGCTGACGGCACTGAAGACGCTGGACTTTGACAAGCTGTCGCGAAACGCGCAGGTCGATTACCTCTACATTCGTCACGCGGCAGAAACGGAAATCGCGCGCGCCGGCACGACGATTCCGCCGGGTCCGCCGCGCAAGGCCGACACGTCGGACATCCAGGGACGGCCGCGCGGGCGCGAGGGCCTGATCCAGGACCTCACCGACAACATGATTCCCTACACGCCCGAGCAGCTCATCGCGCTGGCGAACCGGGAGTTCGCGTGGTGCGAGGAGGAAATGAAGAAGGCCTCGCGCGAGCTGGGATTCGGCGACGACTGGAAGAAGGCGGTGGAACACACCAAGAACACCTACGTGCCGCCCGGCGCCCAGCCGCGCATGATCATGGACTTGCTGGACGAGGCGGTTGCGTACCTGCGCGCGAAGGACTTAATCACGGTGCCGGCCGTGGCGGCCGAATCGCAGCACATGATCATGCTGACGCCGCAGCAGCAGCTGACGTCCCCCTTCTTCCTGGGGGGCGCGCAGATTCTCGTGTCGTATCCGACGAACACGATGGAATACGACGCCCGCATGCAGAGCATGCGCGGCAACAACCCGGGGTTCGCGCGCGCCGTGGCGTTTCACGAAATGATCCCGGGCCACAATCTGGTGGGGTATCTCAACCAGCGCTACGCCGACTACCGGCCTGGGCTGCGCAGCGGCGGCCCGTTCTACGGCGAGGGCTGGCCCCTCTACTGGGAGCTCACCATGTATGAGCTGGGGTTCCACAAGACGCCCGAACAGCGAGTGGGCGCGCTCTTCTGGCGGATGCATCGGGCCGCGCGCATCATGTTCTCGCTCAATTTCCACATGGGCCTCTGGTCGCCACAGGAAGCGGTGGACTTTCTGGTGGACAAGGTGGGCCACGAGCGCGACAACGCGACCGCCGAGGTGCGCCGCTCCTTCGAGTCCGCGCAGTACGCCAATCAGCCGCTGTACCAGGCCGCGTATCTGCTGGGCGGCCTGCAGTTGCGCGGACTTCGCAAACAGCTGGTGGACTCGAAGATCATGACCAACAAGCAGTTCCACGACGAGATCATGCGGCAGGGCAACATGCCCATGGCGCTGATCCGGCTGGCCGTCACACGCGATCAGTTGACCCGCGACATGGAAGTAAACTGGAAGTTCTACGGAGAGCTACCGCAGAAATAGTCGAACCGCCTGAACGGCGGCTCGTAGGACAATAGGATCACCATGAAGAAACTGACACTCGCACTGCTGTTCTCGGCCCTGTCGATGCCGGTGCTCGCCGGCACCGCGCCCGATCAGGCCACGCAAACAGCCGATCAGGTGGTGGAGAAGTACCTGGCGGCCCTCGGCGGCCGGGCCGCGCTCGGCAAGATCACGTCCAGGCGATCCACCGGCACGATCAGCGTGGCCACACCGAACGGCGAGATCGCCGGATCGGCAGAAATCGCCCTCAAGGCGCCGAACAAGTCCCGTTCGGTGATGCAACTCGACCTGAGCGCGATGGGCGTTCCTGAGAAGCTGGTCGTGCAGCAGGTGTTCAACGGCACCGTGGGCTGGGCGCTCGATTCGCTGAACGGCGACTCCGAAATTACGGGGAACCGGCTCGACAACCTCCGCAACAATGTTTTCCCGACGCCGCTCCTGAGCTACAAGACCACCGGCGCCACCGTGGAATTGCTGCCGGCCGAGAAACTGAATGGCCAGGATGCGGCCGTGGTCCGCTTCACGCCCAAGGCCGGATCGGCCGCGAAGCTGTACTTTGATCCCCAGACGAACTTGCTGGTCCGAACGGTGGCCACGATCGACAATCCGCAGGCGGGCGGTCCGGTCGAGCAGACCGGCGACTTCTCCGACTACCGTGCCGTCGACGGCGTCAAGGTCCCGTTCATGGTCGTGAACTCCAGCCCCATGCAGACCGCGACCATCAAGCTGGCGAAGATCGAACACAACGTCGCGCTGGACGATGCGATGTTCAATGTGAAGGTCCCGTAGTCCGCCGCATGGCGCGCCTCGGGACGCCGCCGGACGTCCACGCCGCGATGGCGTGGCTCGAGCAGAAGAGCAGCCGGCGGGTGAAAGACGGGATGGCCCGGTTCGGCATCCCGTCCGATTGCGCGCTGGGTGTCGGCATGCGCGACATTCAGGCGATCGCGACGCGTCTTGGCCGTAGCCACGAACTGGCGGCCGCGCTCTGGAAGACGGGCGTCTACGAAGCGCGCATGATGGCGGCCTACGTGGACGAGCCGGCGCAAGTGACCGTGGCGCAGATGGATCGCTGGTGCCGCGAGTTCGACAACTGGGCCGTGGTGGACACGGTGTGCTTCTCTCTGTTCGATCGCACGCCGCATGCCTGGGGCCGCGCCACGGCCTGGAGCACCCGGCGCAGCGAGATGGAAAAGCGCGCCGGATTCGTGATGATGGCGTGCCTTGCGCTGCACAACAAGACCGAGGCGGACGCGCGATTTCTGCGGTTGCTCCCACTCGTTGAGAAAGGCGCCCGGGACGAACGCAACTTCGTCAAGAAGGGCGTGAGCTGGGCGCTGCGATCGATCGGCCGCCGCAGTCCGGCGCTGCGGACGGCCTCGGTGAAACTCGCGACGCGGCTGGCAAAGTCTGAGGATGCTCCCAGTCGGTGGGTCGGCAAGGATGTGCTGCGTGATTTGAGCCGGCGTCGGGCAGCCAAGTGAGCAGAGTGTCCGTCGAACTCCGAACTCCTGACTTTGCACTCTGAACCTCGTGGTTTAGCCCCATGCCCAAGATGCTCGGCTTGTTCCTCTCGATTGGCGCTGTCTTCGGCCTGCTGGCCGCGGCGAGCGGCTACGTGATCAGCCTTCACGAATACCGGCAGCGCATGCTGCGCGTCGATCAGAACCCCCGGAAGATGGCGCTGGAAACCGCGATCATCACGTTTCTCTTCATCATGGCCGCCTCGGTCGTTCTGTATTTCGCGCTCAGGCCCGACGGGCAGTAGAGCCCCTCGGCATGTGCGCGGGCGCTGTGGCATACTCTCCGCCGTTCGGAGCTGAATGCCTATGCCACTGCGTGCCCGTGTCGTTGTTGCCGCCGGTCTCGTCTGCGCCGCGTTCGCGGCGTGGGTGCTCGTGGGCGAGGCCCGCATCACGGCGGGGCTGGTCGCCCGTAATCTCGCCGATCAGGTCGACGACCTCACCGGATCGCAGGTGCAGGTCCTCTACGTGCTGCCGTCAGATGGCGTCGATGAACAACTGGATATCAACGGCACGATTGCCCAGTCGATCGGCGCCGCGCAGTACTGGCTGCGGGGTCAGACGGGCGGGCGCGAGCTGCGGATGGACACGCGATCGAGCGCGCTCGACATCACGTTCATCCGTCTGAACAGGTCCGATGCCGCGTTGGTCGCGTTCGGCGCGTACGTGCGCGATGAGATTGAGGCTGAGCTCGCGTCACGCGGCTATCTGGAGCCCGGCAAGATCTATCTCGCCTACTACGGCGGTGGCAGCACCTGGGCCTGCGGCGGGGCGCCGCGGCCGCCGACGCTTCTGGGCCAGGTCAGCGTGCTGTATCTGAAGGGCACGCCACCCGGCGCGATTTGCGCGAATAACGTCATCGGCGGCTCGCCAACGGTGCCCGCGTACTGGGAGTTTTCGGCCCTTCACGAAACCCTCCACACCATCGGCATCGTCGCCGACTGCGCGCCCAATCACACGTCCCACGGACACTCGAGCGACAGTCCGAATGATCTGATGTACGCCGGCGCGCAACCCTGGACGCCCGGCGTCCTCGACTTTGGCCGCAACGACTACTTCGGTCACGGCATTCCGGGTTGCCTCGATCTGGCGACCAGTCCGTTTCTTGCGGCGGCCATTCCAGCGGAGCCCGCCGGCGTCACCTATTTTGCGAGCGACCTCGAAGGCGGGCAGGGCAGCATGGTCGCGCACTCGCCGTGGGCCGTCACCACCGAGCAGGCGCACAGCGGCACGAAGGCGTGGAGCGATAGCCCTGGCGGCAACTACGGCGCGAATGCCAACGTATCGGTGTTCCTGCCGCCGGTGAATCTCACCAATGCCTCCGCACCGAGACTCACGTTCTGGCAGAAGCGAAGCCTGGCCAACGACGGCGCCGATCAGGCGAACGTGTGGGTGACGACCAACAACCAGCAGAGTTACACCCAGTTGGCGAGCTATACAGGCGCCATCTCGAACTGGATCGAGACGACCATCGATCTGTCGGCGTACGCGGGCTTCCCATCCGTGCAGGTCACGTTTCAGGTGTTGTCGAACGCGACGACATCGGGTGACGGCTGGTATGTAGACGACATCGCGATTCGGGACTCGAACGCCGTGAAGAACGCCGCGTTCACGAACGGGCTGGCGAACTGGTCGACGTTCGCGCAACCGACGGGCAGCTACCTGGTCGCGGGCATCACGGGCGGCGTGCTCGAGTTCTATCGCGAGCCTCCGCCACCGGGCGAGGCCGGATCCGCGGTGGTGCTGCAGAATACGGGATTGCCGCTCGCCGCAGGCGCGGCCATCCAGGCGCAGTTCGACATCGGCAACAGCAGTTCGGCGCGCAAGCGGATCACCGTGCTGATGCACGACAGCGACTTCCTCGATTTATCGGTGTGTACCTTCTGGCTCGCGGCCAACACGCCGTTGGCCACGTACTCGATGCGCACCCACAGCACGAAGGCGTGGACGAACGCGACGATCTCGTTTTACGCGGCGACCGCCGGCTCCGCCGGTGGCTTCTACCGGTTGGATAACGTCACGGTGCAGTACGCGCCGGCTCACGCCACCAACCGCACGGACTGCGTCGATCCCACGTCGCCCACGGCCCCGGGCGGCATTGCCGGTCCTGAACTGCTGGCCAATGGCACGTTCGGGACGGGCACGACTGCGGGGTGGACGTTGTTCGGCGTCATCGAGCCGCAGGTGGCGGGCGGCGTCTTCGAGTTCTATCGACCCGCCGCGCCGCCCGATCCCGCCGGGGTCATTCTGCAACCGACGGGCGCGTCCACGTCGGCCGGCGACGTGCTGACGGCGCAGTTCGATCTCGGCAACAGCAGCGCCGTGCGCAAACGCGTGACCGTGCTGCTGCACGACTTCAACTTCAGCGATCTGACGGCGTGCACCTTCTGGTTGGCGCCCGGGCAACCGCTCTCCACGTACCGCATGCGCGCGTTCACCAGCCAGGCGTGGGGCAACGCGACGCTCGCGATTTATGCGGCGACAACGGGGCCCGATACGTTTACGCGGCTGGACAACGTGAGCCTGCGCAAAACGCCGGGCGCGCCGACGGCCGGGACGGATTGCGTGGAGGCCGGCGGCACGCTGGTCGGCGACGCGCCGATCGGCGGGTTGATCACCCCATGGTGAATATCTATTTGCCGGCGACGTAGGTCTTGCGTGCGCGTGGTTTGAGCGTCTTGTCGCGCATGCGCACTTCGATCTTGTGCGTCTTGCCATCGCGCGCCGGGGCCGCGAAGCCGAGCAGGTACTGGCGGTGCAGTTCGTCGGCGACGCGCGCGAACGTCGCCGTCATGTCGTCCCTCGCCCGTAGCTCGAAATATCCGCCACCGCTTTCGTCGGCCAGTCGCGCCAGGCCGGGGTCGGGGAACGTCGCCGCCATCGACTCACCCAAATTGGTCATGCCGCCCGGGTTCATCTGCATCGAGCTCCGCACGCCGACGCCGTAAATCATCACGTCCTCGCGCTGCGCGCGATTGCCGATCTCGAGCGGCGACAGGAATCGGCCGCCGAACGCGGCGGGGCCGCCATCTTTGCCATCGCTGAACACCAGAACAACGCGGCGTCCAGGCGGGGCCTCACCGAACTCCGTGATCACCCGATCCACCGTCGTCCACAACGGCGTCGGTGCGCCGGGTGGCATGTCGGTGGGCAAGGCGGCGAGCAGCGTGTTCACGTCGGCCGTGAATGCCGGCAAAATCTTGATCTCGTGGCCGAACGTGCCGATCCGCGCGAGATCGCCCGGCATGAGTCCGGAGATGAGGGCGGCCGTCGCCCGGCGGAACAGTCCGAGGTTGCCGCGCATGCTCCCGCTCAGATCGATCAGGACGACGAGGCGGATCGGTTGCGGCGTCGTATCGAAGACGGTCAGTGGTTGCAGCTTGCCGTTGTCGAAGACCTGGAAGTCGTCGCGCGTCAGGTCCGTCGCGAGCCGCCCGGCCTTGTCCGTCACCGTCACGAAGAGCGGCACGATATCCGAGGAACTGCGGAAGGTGGGCGCCTGTGGCGTGGCGGTTTGCGCGGTGAGCACGGCGGCGGCCGCGATCGCGACGATCGTGGCGAGGGTTGCACGGATCATGGACAGTCCTTTGTCAGCAGGGGGCATCACCATTTGACCACATCGGCAAGCGCCCGCGAATGGACAGTGTGGGTAACAGATTGCCAGACCGCGGACGCCGCAGGTGCCGAACACGACGCACGTGATGTGTTTCCGCGCATGCGCGGTGGCACATGTCCTGCAACATTCCCGCGCATGGCTGAAAACTACAAGTCGATGACTCAGGATCTGGAACGCGACGCATACTCGGCGGCCGAGACGGCGTCGGACATGGCGTCCGATGCGGCGCATCGGGCGTCCGATATGGCGTCCAACGCGGCGAATCGGGTGTCCGATGTGGCCACGCAGGCTCAGCGGAAGGTCACCTCATATCTGCGCGAGCACGACGCAAAGGCGATGCTGGCCGATGCGCAGTCGTACGTGAGGAGCCATCCGACGCAGGCGCTGATTGGCGCTGCGGCGTTGGGCTTCCTCGCGGCGGCGCTGCTCCGCCGACGGTAGCCCACCATGGGCGACTCCGATCGCGATTCCAGTCGGTCGATGGGCGCCGTCCTCGCGGATATCGTGAGTGACGTCCAACAGATCGTCCGTGCCGAGGTGCGGTTGGCCAAGGCCGAACTCCGCGAGGAGATGGGCAAGGCCAGGCGGGGCGCGGTGATGATGCTGGCGGCGGGTGTCATGGCGGTGCTGGGGTTGGGTGTGGCGTTGCTGGCGGCGGTCTATGCGCTCGCGACGATCTGGCCGCCGTGGGCCGCCGCACTCGCCGTGGCGGTGGGCGCGGTGGCTCTTGGCGGCGCGCTGGCGGTGATGGGCCGGGAGCACATGAAGAGTGTCACGCTGCCGCCGGATCGTACGGTGAGCAGCGTGCGGGAGAACATCCAGTGGGCGAAGACACGAATCAGATAGAGCGCGAAATCCGCGAGCGCCGGGCCGGTCTCGGTCGAAACCTGGACGAACTACAGGACAAGGCCCGCGACCTGGCGGATTGGCGGACGCATTACCGCGGCCACACCAATACGTTTCTAGGCGCCGCGTTTGGCGCCGGGTTGCTCATCGGGCTGGCCGCCCTCCGCACGGAGCGCCGAGTGAACTGGCTGACCGATCGCGATCGCGAGACCAGCCCCGAACCTGAGTACTTGCGCCCGCGCCGGCTGACGCAAGGACAGGGGACTGTCGCCCGAGCTGCGCGTCAACTCGGCGAGACGTGGGATCAGATCGCCGATGGTCTGGTCCGTACAGCCGGGGCCAAAGCTCTGCAGGTGGTGGCGGACATGGTGCCAGGATTCAGCGACCAGTTCGAGCCGAATACGCCGCCGTACGTCAACGGCCGAGGGCCGCATTAAGACAGTCCTGGGTCCTGGGTCCTGGGTCCTGGGTGCTGCGTTCGATGTAGGGCGGGGTTCTAGCCGCCGCCCTACCGGGCCGCACCGAGCACCGAGCACCGAGCACTGAGCACTGCGCACCGAGCACTGTTATTTCGGAGCAACATAACTCTTGCGCACGCGCGACGTCAGATCTGGCGCGCGCAGGCGGACTTCGATCGTGTGTTCCAGTCCGTCGCGCACGGGCGGCGCGAATCCGAGCAGGTACTGGCGATGCAGCTCGTCCGCGATTCTCGCGAACGTGGCCGCCAGATCCTCGCGCCCCCGCAGTTCCACGTAGCCGCCGCCGGTATGGATCGCCACCGCGCTGAGCAAGGGGCTCGGCAGCGGCGAGGCGAGGCGATCGGCCAGGCTGATCACGCCACCAGGCGCCACGGGTCCAGGCGCGCTGCGCACGCCGACCCCGTAAATCATGACGTCCCTATGCTGAGCGCGATCGCTGACTTGCGTTGACGTCATCGGCATCTCGCCGAACGGCGTGCCGCCGTCTTTCCCATCGCTCAAGATCAGAATCACTCGTCTGCCGGTCGGCGCCGCGTCGAACTCGGAGATTGCGCGGTCCACCGCGCGCCACAGCGGCGTGGGCGCAATCGCCGGAATCGATTTCGGCAGATGTGCGGTCAACGCGTCCACATCGCGCGTGAACGTCGGGCTGATGATGATCTCCTGGCCGAATGTGCCGACGCGCGCGAGGTCGCCGTCGGTCAGGTGCGCGATCAATTCCGCGCAGGCCTTCCGCAGAAACGGCAGGTTCTCCGCCATGCTCCCGCTGACGTCGATCAGGACGATGATGCGGATGGGCTGGGGAGAATTGTCGAAGAGCGTCAGCGGCTGCGGCTCGCCGTTGTCGATGATCTGAAAGTCCTCACGCGAGAGAGTTGGCACGAGCCGGCCGGCTTTGTCGGTGACGGTGACGAAGAGCGGGACAATGTCGGAGGCGCTGCGGAAGGTTGGGGCTTGATCCGCCGCCAGGGCCGCCGAGGCCAGCAGCGCGAGGGCCGCGAGCGGCAAAATGTTCGGGCGCGGCACCAGCGATTCTTATCACGTCCGGGGAATTGAGAGACCGTTCGGTTCGGTGGCCGAATGAGCCAGGGCTCGTCAGACCCCGCGTCGCCTGATCGCGGATTCGAGCGGATCGATCCGTCGGGTCAATTCCTCGCGCAGGTCAGCGGCGCCCGCCTGGAACTCGCGACGGATGGGCGCCGGGTCGAAGACGAGCGCCCGCATGCGGTCGAGCACTTCTTCGTGAAGGACATCCATG
>Ga0307505_10002841_pt1 | contig 11501 bp, 10 predicted proteins | sample 23_S_MG_FD_202183 | JGI IMG/M metagenome (GOLD analysis project Ga0307505, IMG submission 202183) | Soil microbial communities from Populus trichocarpa stands in riparian zone in the Pacific Northwest, United States - 23_S | ecosystem: Environmental > Terrestrial > Soil > Riparian zone > Trees...
TCTGCGCCAGCGTCAGGTCGATGCCGGCCTCCCTGGCGGCCGCCTCGATCGCCTGCGCCGTCGGCGGTCCGAGGCGAAACATTGCGGCGTGGAATTGTGCATAGCGCCCCTGCTGCGCCGCGGCGAGCGCCATGCGCGCGGCGTCGATGCTTTCGGCAGACAGGATCGGGTACTCGCGCATCACCACCCTGAGGTCGGGATTGGCGGCGATCAGCGCGTCGACGTCGGCCATGCTCTGGCGGCAATAGCTGCAGGCGTAGTCGCTGAACTCGACCAGCGTCACCGAGCCCGAAGGGTTGCCGAGCACGGCCCCGGGGAACGGCGTTTCGAGCTCACCGCGCAACGGCTCGATCCGCGCCAGCTGCTCGCGCTGCTGCAGCACCTGCATCGCCTCTGGCAACACTTCCGGATTCGTCAGCAGATAGGCGCGCGTCGCCCTGTCACCGAGGCCGCTCAGGTCCCACAGCGCCGAGCCGGCAAACCCGGCCGCGAGCGCGATCAGCAGGGTGAAGAGCCAGCGCATGCTGCCCGGCCTAGTTGCGGTCGCGCGTTCGTTCAAGCTCGGCACGGGCATGCAGCGCCACGTCCTGCGCGCGGATCCAGTCGGGCGAACCGGTCGGAAGCCCGCGTTCGGCGGACTCGGCGTTGAACAGCGCCTCGCGCGGGCGGCCCGACATCATCTGCTGTTCGGCGCTGGCGAGCTGGGCGCGGGGAATGTCGCCGCGCGCGCCGTAGACGATCCCGAGCTGATACCACGCGGCCGGGTTCTCCCGGTCGCGCCCGACCGCCCCCTTGAGCACCTGCTCGGCCTCGGCGAGGTGCGATGCGTCCTCGGTCGCCATCAGGGCATGCGCGAACAGGCTCGCGATCAGCGGGTTGTTGCCGGTCAGCGTGGTCGCGCGCCGCAGCAGCGCGAGCGCCTCGTCCGGCTTGCCCGATTCGAGCAGGATCTGGCCCTTGAGCTCGAGGAAGTAGGGATCCTCGGGCGCCGTCGCGATCAGCGCGTCGGCCTCGGCCAGCGCGTCGTCCATGCGCGACTCCTTGTGATAGGCATAGGCGCGCGCATATCGGGCGGGGGCATCGGTCAGGTACTCGGGATATGCGGTGAGTGTCTGCGCGGGTGTGGCAAGGTAGCCGTAGAGCTTGGCCTTCGCGAGCCGGAAGCGCCGCTCCAGATCCGCGGTAGGAGCCGGCTCGGCAGCGCAGTTGCTGCCGAGTTCGGCCGGCGGACGCGATTCGTTCCCGGGCGACGCCGACGGGCCCTCGAATTCGGCGACGAGGTCGGCATCCGGCCGGCCCCAAGCGGGGTCGTCCTTCAAATCGGCCTCGAGCCGCGAGACGCGATCGCCGGTCAACGGGTGGGTCCGCGCGAAACCGGCCTCATCGCTCTGACTGTAACCGTAGCGGAACTCCAGGTTTTGCAGCTTGCGGAAAAAGCTCACCGCACCCCGGCCGCTGATCCCGGCGCATTTGAGAAACTGGACGCTGGCGGCGTCAGCGCTCGCTTCCTGGGTGCGGCTGAACGACAGGAACGAACTCATCGCCGCCTGCTGGCCGATCGCCATCGCGGCCATCGCCGCATCGCCCGAGCCGGCCAGCATCGCCGCGACTCCCGCGAGCATCGAGAGCAGCTGGATCTTGGTCGACTTGCTGGCGCCTTCGTAGATGCTGATGATATGACCGCCGGTGATGTGGCCGAGTTCGTGGGCGAGCACGCCCTGGACCTCGTTGGCGGTGTCGGCCGCGTTGATCAGGCCCGAATGGATGTAGATCCGCTGTCCGCCGGCCACGAAGGCGTTGATCGAGGGGTCATGGATCAGCACAACGTCGACCGCACCTCTCGGCAGCCCGGCCGCCTCGACCAGCGGATCGACCATCTCCTGCAGCAGGGCCTCGGTCTCGGCGTCGCGCAGGATCGACTGCGCCGTGGCCGGCTGGGTGGCGATCCCGAGCAGCGCGGCGAACGCGAGCAGCCGGGCGAGCAGGCGAGTGATGGGTCGCATCGTCCCTTCGCTAGCGCATCGCGGGCTGAACGGGAACTGAAGATGCCCTCTGCTTGCGCTGCCGCGCGGGCGGGCCGTTCAGCCGAGCAGGCGGCGTGCGGCGCGCTCGAGCAGCGCGACGTCCTCGGGCACTTCCCCGAGCATGGCGACCTCGCCCTCGTCGGTGCGGCGAATCATCACCAGCGCAAATTCACTGCCGCCGGGTGCGAGCGCGTCGAACGCCTTTGCCGGCAGCGCGCGCAGCTTGCGCGCGAGCGCCTGGCGCGGCGCGTCGATCGGCTCGACCGCCTTGCCGGCGTCTTCCTTGCGTAGCCGGCGCTCGGCCTTGACCACGCCCTTGAGGCCGCCCTCGGCCTTGCTCAGGTACTCGCCGAGCGCACCGCGCGGCAGCCCCAGGCGTTGCGCGTGGGTCAGCGCGGCGGCATATTCGGTAAGGCGCGTCTTGTCGTAGTCGGCGCCGAAGACCAGCTTGACCACCGGGGTCATGGGCGCGCGTTCCTGAACGGTCAGCCCGGAATCGGCGAGCAGCTCGTCGAAATCGGCCGGCTGCTCGGCAGCAGCCAGCGAAAAGTCGTAGGCGCGGCCGATCGCCTCGTAGAGCGCGTCGCGCGTGCGCTCTTCGCTGCCGCGTGCGGCGGCAGCCATCTCCCGCGCCGCGGCGAGCCAGTCGCCGAGCTCCATCTCGGACGGATCGATCTCGGGCAGCTCGATGTCGTGCCCGCTCTCGATTTCGCCCGACCACGCGTCGGCCATCTCGATCTCCGACGGCTCGGGCTCGGGCGCCGGGGGCTCCGGCTCGTGGGCCTGCGGCTCGTGCAGATCGAGCGGTTCCCTCTCGAAGGGCTCGGGCCCGGCGCGGTCTCCAACCGGCTCCTCGGCCCCGCCGTCGTCCGCCGTGGCCAGGTGCTCGTCGGTCAGCTCGAGTTCCGCAGAGTCCGAGCCGGGCTCATCGAACGTCTCGTCGTAACCCGCCGCGGGGGGCTCGTCGCTCAGCTCGTACGGTTTCGCGGAGGGCTGCAGCGGCATCTTCAGCAGCGAGCCGAACCGCGGCCCGGCGGGCTGCGCTTCGGACACGCCGTCATCCTCGTCGAGGCCGAACGAGGGTACCGGCAGTCCGTCGTCTTCTTCGAAGGCTTCGACGCCGAACGGCGCCTCGCCGAGCCCGTCGGAACCGGTCTCGCCGGCGGCCGCCTCTTCGCCGCTGCCGCCGGCCAGGTCGTCTGCCGCCACGCCGCCGGGGCCGTCGGCCCAGTCGGTCAGCGGACCGTCGGCCTCGAAGCCCGGCGCGGGCTCGAGCTTGGGTTCGAGCGCCTGGTCGATCTCGAGCAGAAGCTCGTCCGACGCCTGCGCGTCGGCCAGCTCCTTCCAGTTGATCACGCCGTAGATGAAGTCGATCGTGTCGTCGTCGCTCGAATAGGGCAGCAGGATGCCGCGATAGGCGATCGTCGCTCCGCGCTGATTGACGAACTCTGCTTCGAACCCGATCGGCGCCTGATTGGCGATGATCTGCATGTAATGGTCGGTGATGCGGCTGAGCAGCGAACGGCTCGGCACGTCGGCCAGCGTGTTGAGTTCGTCGTCGCCGATGTCGCATTCGGTCGCCAGCTTGTCGCCGAGGAAGGCGATGCCGGGGTCCTCGATGCCCGAGGAGAAGTCGAGCAGCACGCTGTAGGGACCGAAGTCGGGCAGGTTGTCGGGTTCGAGATCCTCGATCGACGGAAGATTCCTGTCCTCGAGCAGGCTCGCCCAGTGATTGTACGCGCGCACCTGCATACGGCGCTCGTCCTGGCCGATCGAAGCGGGCGGAGCCTCGCGGCCGCTCTCTTCGTCGGCCTGGTAATAGCTCTCCGATTCGGCAAGCGATCCGAAATTGCCGCGCATCGTGTCCATGCGAATGGGCCCCTTTAGGTGTTCTCGTCGGGCTTATCGGCGCAACATAGTAAATTAACCGTAAAGTTGTGCGGACCGGCCGTGGCCGCCTTGCGATGCCGGGCCGGCGCTAAGTCCTTGCCGCATAAGCTCGCCCCGGCGCCGCGCGGCAATCCTGCGGCGGTCACGCCGGCCAGCGGGTCGCCAGCCCGCGATCGGTGCCGCACAGCCGGTCCCAGAAGCGGAAATAGAGACCGTAATTGCAGCGGTAGGCGTCGTGATGGCGCTGGTGATGGCTGGCGGTGATCACCCATCTGCCGAGCTGCGAGTGGACGAGGACCCGGGGAAACATCTCCCAGCCCATGTGGTTGCTGACGCCCATCACGGTCATGATTGCGAGCACCAGCGCGAGCATGGCGGCGTGGATGGGCACCACGAACACCAGCGCCGGGATCACGACGGCACCCGCGAGCGCTTCGAGCGGGTGGAAGCTCATTGCCGCCCAGGCGGTCGGCGGGCGGCTAGCGTGGTGAACTGCATGCGCGAGACGGAACCACGCCGGGCGATGCAGCAGGCGGTGGGTCCAGTAGAACCAGGTGTCGTGCAGTGCGAGGTAGAGCAAGACCGACACCGGCAGGTACCATAGCGGGTACGCCGCGGCCTCGGTGTAGACCAGGGTCCAACCGTGCTGCTGCCAGCCCCACGCGACCATGCCCGCGGGCACGCCGTAGATTACCGCCGAAACCAGTGACCAGCCGATTTCACGGCGGATCTGCAGCCCCTGGCCGCGGTACAGGCCGGGCCGCAGCCGCGCGGTCACCCAGGCGAATGCCCCGCTCGAGAGAATGTAGCGCGCGGCCACGATTGCGGTCATCGCCAGCGCCGACAGGAGTGCGGTCCACAGCATCGGCAGCGCTTATGCCGCCTGCCGCGCCGCGCCGCCAGCGCTGTTCAGCCGTGCCCCTGGCCCCAGGCCGAGCACCACGGGTCGAGCTCGACCAGCTGGCGCCGCAACGCGGTGCGCGCGAGCCGCTCGATCTCGACCTTGCGGCGCGCGGCAGCGAGCGGCCGGATCGGCGCGGGGCGCACGATCTCGGCGTCGTACCCGTCGCCCACGATCACCCCGCAACACTCGGGACGGAACCCGGGGTCCTCGAGGCAGGCACGGCCGAGCTCGGGCGGAAGGCCCCAGTAGAACCGGTCGCAGAACTCGAGATAGTCGGGCCACTTGCCGTCGCCGAGCAGGTCTGCGCGCGCGGTCTTGATCTCGACGATCACGATCCGGCCCTTCGGATCGATCCCCATGAGGTCGGCGCGCCGCCCGTTGCGCAGCGGCATCTCGCCAAGTGCCCAGATGTCGTTGCGCGCGAGCAACCGGCAGATGCCGCGGGCCACGGCCTGTGCCCGCCGCGCATCGTCGGGAAGCGGAAAGTCGGGTGCCGGGCTCGCCATTGCCGCTGGGTGGAACAGATACGGAACGAAGTCAATTGCGCAGCTCGGCCCTCCTGCTTTCGCGATCGGCCGGGAAAGTCGCCTAGGCGCCGGCGCCCGGGGCCTGCCCGCCGTCTGGCGGCAGCAAGGCGAGGACCGCCGCGCGTGCGGCAACGAACTCGCGCCACAGCGCCATCGCCGCGGGTTGCGGATCGGCGCCGCGGGCGTTGACGGCGAGCAGAGCGGCGATGCCAGGCTCCATGATTGCGGCGAGGTCGGCGACGCCGTTTTCGGCGCGCTCGCGCCGCCACGTTTCGGCATCGCGGATCAGCGCGGGGAAGTCGCGCACTTCGGGCACGCTCCGCTCCGGCTCGATCCCGGCGAGCCCGGCGACGACGTTGGCCGCGCCGTCCAGCGCCGCCCAGCGCATCGAGGTCGCGCTGGCGGAGCCCGGCGCGGGCATGATGGTGGGCGGAACGGCGTTCATCGCCCGAGACCCTAGCGTCCGGCCGATTGCGAATTGGTTACCCTTCGACAGGCTCGGGGCGAGCGGGCCTAGTCCGCCTCGGCCTCGGCCTCCCCCGGCGGCGGCCCGAACGGATCGTCGGGATCGTACTCGAGGTCGAGCTCGATGTTGGCCCCGCCTTCGCCCGCGGTCAGGCGGTTGTTTTCCTCGCAGACGTACTCGCGGATCGTCCACTCCGCTTCCTTGCGGAAGGCCATCTGGCTGACCAGCGGCTCGGCCAGCACCCCGGGGTCGGTGATCGTGGTTTCGGTCCGCAGCACGCCGGGGCGCTCGAGCCAGATCTTCTCGCTGATCTTCATGTTCGGGCCGTGGCTGACTCCGCCGATATACTCGACCAGCGGGTTGAACCCGACCGTCTCGACCCATAGCGTGTCGCCGTCCCAGCGGCCGACCGAAGTGCCGTTGAACAGGTCGTCGGGATCGTCGGGCAGCGGTCGACCGTCGGTGTAGATGCGGCGGGCCTGGCTGTAGGTTTCGGCGAAGATCGTCACCCGGCCGGGCGTGAACAGCACTTCCATCGGGTAGGGCTGGCGCATGATCCCGGGCATCCCCGGCGGGCGGCAGGTGATCTGCGCGGTCTGCGCCACGCCTTCGGCCTGCTGGCGGGCGCGGAAAGCGTCGAGCTGGGCCTGCGCGGCGGGCTCGAGCCTGGGCTGGGCCGGCGGTGGGCCGCCACCGGCGCCGCCGAACAGCAGCGACCAGTCGGGATTCCACACCCCGCTCCAGTCGGGCAACGCTTCCAGCTCGGCATAGCCGTCGGCGCGCGGGATCGCGCTCGCCTGCGCCGCGGCGTTGGCCGCGGCCAGCGTATCGGCGGCGCGCTCGGCGCGCGGGGCGGTGCCGCCCTGCGCCACCGCCGCGCCTGCCATCGCCAGCGTTGCGGCGCCCGCCATGGCGCGCGCGAAAATGGACCAACCCTGCATCGAAACCTCCCGGTGGCGGACCTCTCTCCGCCGGCGAGATTGCGGCGCGAGCGCGGGGCAAGTCAAGCGGCGGGTTGATTATGTCCGGCCTTTGCTGGCAAAGAAGGATCAAGGGTCCGCGCCGGTCGCGCCAGCGGACCCCAGGAGAGAAGCATGCCCATGACCGTTCGCCGCCTGATGTTCGCCGGAGCCGCGTTTGCGGCGGCCTTCGCAGTGCCTGGCGCTGCGCACCATTCGACCGCGATGTTCGAATGGGGCGCGAGCACCGAGATGAAGAACGTCACCGTCGAACGCTGGGTGTGGACCAACCCGCACACCTTCCTCTATGTGCGCGACGAGTCCGGCAACCGCTGGGCGTTCGAGGGGATGAGCCCCAACCACCTGTCGCGCTCGGGCTGGTCGAAGCGCTCGCTGGCCCCCGGCGAGAAGATCGACCTGACCTACTACAAGCTGCGCGACGGCCGCCGCGGCGGGTTCAACGTCACCGTCACCCGCGCCAACGGCACCACGCTGCAGCAGCTGCCCATCCGCACCTGACCGCGCCGGCGTTCGCGCATTATCGCTTGGCGCGCCGCGCCCGCGTTGCTAACCGGCGCGGAGCCGCGAGGCGTTTTCTCGGCACCCGTAGCTCAGCTGGATAGAGCGCTGCCCTCCGAAGGCAGAGGTCACAGGTTCGAATCCTGTCGGGTGCGCCATACCGAAGGGGCTCTCCAACCGAGGGCCCCTTTTCTCCAAGGCGACGACAGCTTCATGTTCCGCGAGTGCGCAAGCGGGGAGCCGATCGGCATGACGGACTTACGAGCCCGGTGACGGCGTTCCGGTGCTCGGGGTGCTGGGAGCCGGCGCGCCCGAACCGGCGGCGTCATTGTCAGGTACGACCGGACGGGCAAAGGGGGGCGTGTCGGGTATGGGGACCGGTCCCTCTGTCGGGGCACCCGCGACGGGGCTGGCTCGCCTTGCCATGCCGGGGGGCGGCGGGCCGAGGAACATCGGCGAACCGATCCACACGCTGGCCATCGGCTGCCCGCCGGCGTCCCTGGCGGGTTGGAACGAGGCCCGTTCCTTGGCCAGGCTGCAGATCCGCTCGTTGAGCGACCGCGACAGCGACGGCGAATAGATCGCGCAGTCGGTCACCTTGCCGTCGGCGCCGATCAGCAGCCGCACCTGGTTGGCGCCGCCACCGAGCTTGCTGAACTCGGTGAACGGCACGGTGCCCTGCGGCAGCACGCCGTTGGGATTGGGGTTCATGATCGGCGGCACAGTCATCGTCTTGTGCTTCTCGGCGTCGAGCCCCCACACGGTGAGCAGGTCGTCGGCACAGGCTTGCAGCGCCTCGATCGGCGCCGCCAGCGATCCGGTCTCGGCGCGCACCGGCGAGGTCAGGCCCTCGGTCAGCAGGAATCCGGTGATGCCGCGGGCGGTTTCCCGCTCGCTCGCGCGGTCGTACATCGGGGGCGGGGCGGGCGGGGTGCCGGGCGCGGGAGGCGTGAACGCGGGCGGCGGCGCCAGCGTCACCGGATCGAAGCTCACGAACGATTTGCCGTCGGTGGTCTCCGAACGCACGTAGCGTGCCTTGCCCGAGGCGCCCGACGGAAGGAACTGATAGGCGATCTGGTCGGCGCCGCGGAACGGGCGCATGCCTTCGCCGACCACGATCAGCCGCACGAACGCCCCCGGCTCGAGCCGCTCGAGCGCCAGGCTCATCTCGCGTCGGCCGTCGCTGAACGTGCGGATAAGGCGGCAATAATCGTCGCCGTAGTCCGCGGTCCAGCTGCCGGACGGCCGGAACACCACCGTCGCGTCCTGCGCCTGCGCGGCCGGCGCGACGACCATCGCCGCGGCCGCAAACAGAGAAAGCATGCTCTTCATCGCGATCCTCCAATCCCGGAGGCAATGCTATTTCAGGCGGAAAGACGGGGCAAGACCGGTTGCACGGTTGCGACAATCGGCGACATGCTTCCGGTCACAGCTTGCCGGTCAGCTCCGGTACCGCCTCGAACAGCTCCGCGACGAACCCGATGTCGGCGACCTGGAACATCGGCGAGGGCGAGTAGCGCGATCCGCTTTCCCACCCGACAACGGACTAGAAGCCCGATGGCGCCGATCCGAAGCTCCCGGGGGGTACGCCCCCGATGACAGGGGCGGGCAAGTCGGGTATGGGTATCTGCCGCTGCTCTGGCACGTACCAGGCCATCTGGGACTCGGCGCTGCCGCGGGGCGGCGGGCCGAGGAACATCGGCGAGCCCATCCACAGGCTGGCCATCGGCTGTCCGGCGGCGTCCCTGGCGGGCTGGAACGACGCCCGCTCCCTGGCCAGGCTGCAGATGCGCCCGTTGCGCGACTGCGACAGCGAGGGCGAATAAATAGCGCAGTCTGTGACCTTGCCGTCGGCGCCGATAAGCAGGCGGACCTCGCCGATAAGCGGGCGGAACTCACTGAGGCCGCCGCTGATCTTGCGGAACTCGCGGAACGGCATCGTGCCCTGTGGCAGCACGCCGGTGGGATTGGGGTTCATGATCGGCGGCACGGTCATCGTCTTGTGCTTCTCGGCGTCGAGCCCCCACACCGTGAGCAGGTCGTCGGCGCAGGCCTGCAGCGCCTCGATCGGCGCGCCGAGCGAGCCGGTCTCGACCCGCACCGGTGAGACCAGGCCTTCGGTGAGCATGAATCCGGTGATCCCGCGGGCCGTTTCCTGCTCCTGCGCGCGGCTGTACATTGGCGGCGGGGCGGGTGTCGTGCCGCGTGCCGGCGGCGCGAACGCGGGCGGCGGGGCCAGCGTAACCGGGGCGAAGGTCACGTACGACTTGCCGTCGGCGGTCTCCGAGCGGGCATAGCGCGCCTTGCCTTGCGAACCCGTCGGCAGGAACTGGTAGCCGATCTGGTCCGCGCCGCGGAATGGCCGCATCCCTTCGCCGACGACCATCAGCTGCACCTGCGCCCCGGGCTGGAGCCGCTGGAGCACGAGGCTGAATTCGCGCTGGCCGTCGCTGAACGTGCGGATCAGCCGGCAGTAGTCCTCGCCGTAGTCTGCGGTCCAGTTGCCCGACGGCCGGAGCACGATCGTCTCGTCCTGTGCCTGAGCGGCGGGTGCCGCAAGCAGCGCGACCGCCGCAACCCAAGAAGACAAGCCCTTCATCGCTGTCCTCCAATCCTGGAAGCGATGCCATTTTAGCCGATATCGCAGGGCAGGGCCAGTCGCACAGTTGCGCCAATCGGCGACATGCTTCCGGTCACAACTTGCCGGTCAGCTCCGGTACCGCCTCGAACAGGTCCGCCACCAGCCCGATGTCGGCGACCTGGAAGATCGGCGCGTCCGGATCCTTGTTGATCGCCACGATCAGCTTGGAATCCTTCATCCCCGCAAGGTGCTGGATCGCGCCCGAGATGCCGACCGCCAGATACAGCGACGGGGCGACGATCTTGCCGGTCTGGCCGACCTGGTAATCGTTCGAAATGTAGCCGGCGTCGACCGCCGCGCGGCTCGCGCCGACCGCGGCGCCGAGCTTGTCGGCGAGCGGCACAATCAGCTGCTCGAAGGTCGCCGCGTCCCTGAGCGCGCGGCCGCCCGAAACGACGATCCCCGCGCTGGTCAGCTCGGGCCGCTCGCTCTTCGAGGCGTCGAGCGAGACGAAGCTCGAGAGCCCGGCGTCGCCCGGGCCGGCGACTTCCTCGATTGCGGCCGAGCCGCCTTCGGCCGCGGCCTTTTCGAACGCGGTGGCGCGCACGGTGAGGACGAGCTTCGCATCGCTGCTCTCGACCGTGGCGATGGCGTTGCCGGCGTAGATCGGGCGCGTGAACGTGCGCTGGCCCTCAATGCCGATTACCTCGCTGAGCTGCATCACGTCGAGCAGCGCGGCGACCCGCGGGGCCACGTTCTTGCCCGTCGTCGTGGCCGGCGCCACGAACGCCTCGTAGCCGGCCATCAGCCCGGCCGCGAGCGGGGCGACGTTCTCGGGCAGCATGTGCGCGTAGGCCGGGTCGGCGGCGAGCAGCACCTTCCCGACTCCGGCGATCTTCGCAGCGGCTTCGGCGACGCCCCGTGCGTCGCTGTCGCCCGCGACCAGCGCATGCACCGCGCCCAGCTTGCTTGCAGCGGTGACCGCGGCGAGCGTCGCGTCCTTGACCGCGCCGCCTTCGTGCTCGACCAGAACCAGCGCGGTCATGCCACCGCTCCCAGCGCCTTGAGCTTCGCCACCAGCTCGTCGACCGAGCCGACCTTGATCCCCGCCTGCCGCACCGGCGGCTCGGCGACCTTGAGCACCTTGAGCCGCGGGGTCACGTCGACGCCGTAGTCCGCCGGGCTCTTGGTCGCGAGCGGCTTCGACTTGGCCTTCATGATGTTCGGCAGCGAGGCGTAGCGCGGCTCGTTGAGGCGTAGATCGGTGGTGACGATCGCCGGAAGCGTGAGCCTGACGGTCTCGAGCCCGCCGTCGACCTCGCGCGTCACCGTCACCGCGTCGCCCTCGACCTCGACCTTGCTCGCGAAAGTCCCCTGCGGCCGTCCTGTCAGCGCGGCGAGCATCTGCCCGGTCTGGTTGCTGTCGTCGTCGATCGCCTGCTTGCCCATGACCACCAGGCCGGGCTTCTCCTCGTCGCAGATCGCCTTGAGGATCTTGGCCACCGCGAGCGGCTCGACCGCTTCCTCGGTCTCGACCAGGATCGCCCGGTCGGCGCCCATCGCCAGCGCGGTGCGCAGCGTCTCGGCGGCCTTGGCCGGGCCGATCGAGACCGCGACGATCTCGCTCGCCA
>Ga0307505_10002842_pt1 | contig 11497 bp, 10 predicted proteins | sample 23_S_MG_FD_202183 | JGI IMG/M metagenome (GOLD analysis project Ga0307505, IMG submission 202183) | Soil microbial communities from Populus trichocarpa stands in riparian zone in the Pacific Northwest, United States - 23_S | ecosystem: Environmental > Terrestrial > Soil > Riparian zone > Trees...
GCCTTCGACCTCGAGACGAAGACCATCACGATCTTCCTCGACGACGAGCCTCCCCAGCTCGATTCAAGGCGCACCAGCGACGCGATCAGCGGCATGGTCCTCGGCCATCTCATGGAGGGGCTGCTCCGGTACGACGCCAACAACCAGGTCGTCCCTGCCGTGGCTGAACGGTGGGAGATCAGACCAACCGGTGCCACCTTCTGGCTCCGCGACAATGCGCGCTGGAGTGACGGACAACCCGTCACTGCGCACGACTTCGTCTTTGCCTGGCGTACAGCGGTCGACCCGGCGACCGCATCCGACTATGCGTTCATTCTCTACTACGTGAAGAACGCGGAGGCCATCAACTCGAAGAAGATGCCCCGCGACCAGCTCGGCGTCAGAGCCGTGGACGACCGCGTGCTCGAAGTGGAGTTCGAGCGGCCGGTTGCCTTCTTCGACAAGCTCGTCAGCTTTCCCACCTATTTCCCGATCCGCGAGGATTTTCACGACAGCCGCGGCGGCCGCTACGCGGCAGACGCCCAGGACTTCCTGTTCAACGGACCTTTCACGCTCACCCGGTGGGTACACGGCGCGCACCTGCGCTTGGAGAAGAACCAGCAGTACTGGAATCGGGACGCAGTCCAGCTGAACGCGATCGACATTCCCTACGTCACATCCGACACGCCGGCCCTCGTCAACCTGTTCAAGGACGGTTCAATCGCGTGGACGAGGCTCGGCAGCGAACAGCTCGAAGATGCGATGAAGCTGCGGTGGAACATCGGGCGTTATAGCGACGGCTCTCTCTGGTACATGGACTTCAATTTCCGTCCTGAGCGAGTCACACGAAACCTCAATCTGCGCAAGGCGCTTCAACTGGTCACAGATCCCAACGAAGTCGTCAACAGGATCATTGCCATACCGGGATACAAGACCGCCACATCCTTGTTTCCCGCATGGCTGACGGGTGTGAACGGACTGTTTCGCCAGGAGTATCCCCCGCCGACGATCACCCTGGATGTCGGTCAGGCACGCGAGCACCTCGAGATCGCGAAGCGGGAGCTCGGCGTGGAGACGATCCCGCCGCTGGTGCTGCTGTCCGACGACACGCCGCTCGCCAACAAGAATGCGGAGTACTTTCAGAGTCTGTACAAGCGAACCCTCGGTCTGGACATCCGGATCGACAAACAGATCTTCAAGCAGCGGATCGCGAAGCACAACGCGGGTGACTTCGACATGGTGATGGCTGGCTGGGGCCCCGACTATGCCGATCCGATGACATTTGGCGACCTTTATGCCTCGTGGAACGGCACCAATCGAAGTTTCTACAAGAACCCCGCGCTCGACGCGCAGGTGAGAATCGCGCAGAACTCGATCGACCCGCGCATACGCATGGAAGCCTTCTCCGAGATCCAGCGGATCATGATTGAGGACGTGGTGCACTTGGTGACACACGAACGCGGCAGGGTCTTCGTCCAGGTTCCGCAACTCAAGGGCGTCGTCCACCGGGCCGTCGGCACTGAGCCTGACTTCACCGGCGCATACCTCGTCGAGAATCCTTAGCCTCCCCGTGCTGCTTTACACCCTCAAGCGTCTCCTTCAGGGCATCGTCACGGTCTGGTTCATCGCCACAGCCACGTTCATCGCCATGCATGCGGTGCCAGGCGACCCGCTCGCCAACGAGCGTGCCACGACGGAATCAATCCGAAGGAACCTGGAGGAGCGATACGGACTCGATCGACCGGTGACGGAGCAGTACTTCGTGTTCCTCGGCAACATGCTGCGTGGTGACTTCGGCATTTCGTTCACGCAAGAGAACCGTCGCGTCAACGACATCATTCTCGAGAACTTCCCTGTGTCGGCCACGCTGGGGATTCTGGCGGTGGCGTTTGCAGCGTTCGGCGGCGTTCTCTGGGGAGCGTTGACCGCGATCTACCGCAACCGCCTGCCCGACCTCATCATCACGTTTCTCGTCATCCTCGGCATTTCGGTGCCGAGCTTCGTCGTCGCAGCGTTGGGCCAACTGGTGCTCGTCGACATCAACGCGTGGCTTGGCTACTCGCTGCTACCGGTGGCCGGCTGGGGTTCGATCCGCCACATGATCGTCCCGTCGATGGTCCTCGGGCTCGGCACGATGGCATATCTGACGCGTCTCATGCGCTCGTCGATGCTGGAGATCACGAGCTCGGATTTCATCCGGACGGCTCGTGCCAAGGGGCTGCCGCCGACACGCATCTTTCTGAAGCATCAGTTGCGCAATGCGATTCTTCCAGTCGTCACGGTTCTCGGGCCCGCGATAGCCGCCATCACGACAGGAGGCTTCGTGGTGGAGCTCGTGTTCGCGATTCCTGGACTCGGCCGAAGCTTCGTCCAATCGGTGCAGCAGCTCGACTACACGGTCATCATGGGCACGACGGTCTTCTACGGCGCGTTCCTGGTCTTCATGGTCATCGTCGTGGATCTCCTATACGGCCTGATCGACCCGCGCGTGAGGCTCGAGTGAGCGTTCGACGATGAGTGTGGTCGAGCGTTTCGCGCCAGCCGATTTCGAGCCTGCTCTCATCGAACGACGGGTGCAGGCTCTCTCGCGCCCGTCTCTGTCGTACTGGCAGGACGCGGTTCGACGGCTCCGAGGCAACTGGCGGGCCACGGCCTCACTCGGCGTTGTCATCGGTCTCGTCGCCTTTGCCCTGGCGGGACCTTGGCTGTGGCGAGTCGATCCGTCTGTGCAAGACCTCGATCAGCTCAGCCTGGGACCTGCCCTCCCCTCCACGGCTCGCATCGTCGAGCCGAGCGTGCCATGGGCCGGCGTCACGACGGAGCCCACGCAATCGGGCGTTGCGGTCACCAACCTCCGTTTGGCGGCACCTGCCACTACTCAAACAGTGCGGCTGGTGTGGGAGCCCGTGATTGACGCGGCGGGCTATGCGATCTACCGCAACATCTACGACCCCGGGTCGGAGCGGACTCTGGGCCTTCCCATCGGGGACGTACTCGGCGCGAACCGCGCCAGCTACGAAGACCAGCTGGACCTCGATCCGAGGCGCTACTGGTACTCGGTCGTCGCGGTAGATGCGAACCTCGCCGAACAGACTGAGTACACCACGCTCGCCGTCGATGCGGTGCGAGCCGTCTCACCAGAGGAGGCCGTAGCTCGAGGATGGGCGCAGAACGCGGCAGCCCTCGGGGTCGGGGACACGATCACACTGCCGTTTCATCCCCTCGGGACCGACTATCTGGGCCGCGACATGTTGGCGCGACTCATGTACGGGGCTCGCGTGTCGCTCTTCATTGGCGTGGTGGCGCCAGTGCTGTTCGTGCTGATCGGGATCGTCTACGGGAGCATCGCCGGATTCGTCGGAGGACGCCTCGATCAGATGCTCATGCGCTTTGCGGAATTCGTCATCGCATTGCCGTTTCTGCTGTTCATGATTCTCTTCAAGATTGCCTTCGGCATCGGGCCCGGCGAGAGCGGGGTCATTCCCATGCTCGTGGCGCTGGTGATCCTCGGCTGGCCTGCCACGGCCAGGCTCGTACGCGGGCAGATTCTGCAGATCCGGCAAGAGGGGTACGTCTCCGCATCGCAACTCCTGGGAGCCAGGACCGGGTATCTGATTTTCCGCCACATGATTCCCAACACGCTGGGCGTGATCCTCGTCACCCTGACATTTGCGGTGCCGAGTGCGATCTTCACTGAGGCCTTTCTCTCGTTCATCGGCATGGGTGTCGCGCCACCGACGCCGTCGTGGGGCAGCATGGCGAACGAGGGGGTCCGCACCATGCTGTCACACCCGCACGAGCTGATCTTCCCCGCCGTCTTCATCAGCGTCGCCGTGCTGGCGTTCAACCTGCTCGGCGACGGTCTTCGCGACGCGCTCGATGTGCGCATGCGAGGCCGCGAATGACCGGATCGCCCGTGCTCGACGCACCGGCGGTCCTCGACGTCGCGGATCTGCACGTCGAGTTCGACACGTACGGCGGTGTCGTCCAGGCAGTCCGCGGCGCCAGCTTCAGCGTCCACGCCGGCAAGACATTGGCCATCGTCGGTGAATCGGGCTGCGGCAAGTCGGTGTCCGTGCAAAGCATCATGGGCCTGATTCCGATGCCGCCCGGCCGCATCACGCGCGGCACGGCGCTGCTCGACGGCGTGGACATCATCCGGCAGAAGATCGTCAACGGTCAGGACGTACGCGGCAATCGCGTCGGCATGATCTTTCAAGATCCCATGAGCGCCCTGAATCCGACGATGCGGGTGGGAGACCAGATTGCCGAGACGCTTCAGGTGCACCGGGGGTACTCGAAACGCAAGGCCTTCGACCGCGCGGTCGAGGTGCTGACGTTGACCAACATCCCGGAAGCGGAGAAGCGTGCCCGGCAGTATCCGTTCGCATTCTCCGGCGGCATGCTTCAGCGGGCGATGATCGCGATCGCCATCGCCTGCGAACCGGCGGTGCTCATCGCCGATGAGCCGACGACGGCGCTCGACGTCACGATTCAGGCACAGATCCTCGACCTGCTCAAGGCGCTGCAGGCCAGGAACGGCATGGCCATCGTATTGATCACCCACGATCTCGGCGTCGTCGCGCGCATGGCCGACGAGGTGGCCGTCATGTATGCGGGCGAGATCGTCGAGAAAGGAAGCGTGGACGATGTGTTCTATCGCGCCGCGCATCCGTACACGCTGGGACTCAAGGCGGCGATGCCGAGTAGCACGACATCGAAATCCGAGGGTCTGAGGCCAATCGAAGGTACGCCGCCCGACCTCTTCGCTCCGCCAACCGGTTGTGGCTATTTTGCGCGATGCCCTCACGCGATGCGTCTCTGCGGGCCGTCACATCCGTTCCGCTTCGACGTCGATCCAGGGCACGAGGCGTTGTGCTGGCTGCATCATCCGGACGCGCCTGCCACGGCACCCGAGCTGCACCGTAGGGGTCAGGCGTGACCGCACTCCTCGACGCCAGAGGCGTCACCAAGCACTTTCGAATCGCCCGCGGACAGACCGTGCATGCGGTAGACGACGTTTCGCTGACGATTGCCGAGCGGGAGATCGTGGGACTCGTTGGCGAGAGCGGGTCGGGCAAGTCGACGTTCGGCAAGACGCTGGTCGGCCTGCACGCCAAAACGGCCGGCGAAGTCTACCTGGAAGGCGAACGGCTACCTGATCGCTACAAGCCGGCCGACTTCCAGCGGCATGCACGACGGATGCAGATGATCTTTCAGGATCCCTACTCGAGCCTGAATCCCCGCATGACGGTGGGCGAGATCATCGGCGAAGGGGTGCGGCTCCAGCCCGATTCGAACCGCGTGGCGATCCGCGAGCAGGTGGACGGCTGGCTCGAACGGGTTGGACTGGAGCGCGGCCACGCCGCTCGCTACCCGCACGAGTTGTCCGGTGGTCAGCGACAGCGCGTCGGCATCGCCCGGGCTCTGATCCTGAAGCCGAAGTTCGTCGTCTGCGACGAGCCGATTTCAGCCCTCGATGTCTCGGTGCAGGCGCAGATTGTGCGTCTCCTCGGCGAGCTGAAAGCCTCGATGGGTCTCACGATGCTCTTCATCGCGCACGACCTCTCGATGGTGCGCTATCTTTCGGATCGCATGGCCGTGATGTATCTGGGTTCTCTCGTGGAGATCGGCCCGAGCGAAGAGGTGTATGCGACGCCGCTTCATCCTTACACCCAGATGCTCGTCGCCTCGAATCCCGAACCCGATCCGCGTTCGGAGCGCGAGCGAGCAACCGTTCCAATCACCGGTGAGATTGCCTCGCCTATCAACGTCGGTGTGGGCTGCCGCTTCGCGAGTCGGTGTCCGCACGTCATGGATGTCTGCAGGAGCGTGACGCCGGAGCTACGAACCCCTGTCAACGCCGAGCCGACCCGCCGCGTCGCGTGTCATCTCTACGAGGCGCAGGATCCGCCGTCCGCCTAAAGGCGGACACTACGCACAATCCACAGCGCGTGTCCGCGGAGGCTTTCCTGTTGTACGTAGTGTCCGGCTTCAGCCGGACCAACGGGATGTCCGCCTAAAAGGCGGAGACTACGCTACTTGCCTCCGTCTGAGAGGCCGGCAGCAGGCCTGGCAATCTCCTGGTTGTAGGCCGCCGTCTCCGAGGGTACGCACTCCATTTCGCGGATATCGAACGTGGGCGACTGCAATCTCAGCGACATCCTGAGGGCCGTCCACGGCTTTGAATACATTTCCGGGTCGTCGATGATCACCGTCAGCAGCAAATGGTCGCGGTCGACGCGTTGGTACCGTTCCTCCACGCGCAACATCTCTCCATGTGGACGGCCGGCCGCGTCGATCCACGTGCGCGGATCGATTCCGGATGTCTGCGCGACGAACGTGTAGTCATCCTCCCATCGGCCCACGGAGTATCCATGCCAGCGTGGCTCGTCAAACTCCTCCGGGAGTTCCTGCTGGTCGGTCCGGATGACGCGCCATTTGTTGTTGAGCATGTACAAGACGACGACATTCTCCGGGCTCTGGATAATCCGCGTGGTCCTGAAATTCCACAGGGCCAATCGTGGGAACCCGATAGGATCGCAGCCTGTTCCTGTTATGCCCCCCTTGACGGGATCATTGGTCAGCGCAGGCGTCACAGCAGTGACGCCCACTGACGGCTTGTTGGCCAGGAACGCTGCCCGCCCCGCCGGGGTGAAGGGCAACTCGTGTTCCGGCCTTCCGTCTGATGGCATCATCTGCGCGCCGTTGGCCTGGATCCCGACGTTCGCGCCCTCAGCCGGCAGCCAAATCCCCGAAATATCGCGCCGGGGTGCGGGGCTTGGCTTCTCACCCTTGCGGTCGAAGTCATACACGGCACCCGGCTGCCGGATCTGCGAGTACGCCATCGGCAGGAACCACAGTACGGCAACAAAAGCACCCGTAGACACGACAAGTCGTTTCGCCATGCGGACGCACCTCTATAAAGCCTTTTCACAACCATGTAGTGGCCGGCTTCAGCCGGCCCACCGGTCCGCCTGAAGGCGGACACTACGTACAGACGGAGGCCGCTCTAGTCTCCGCAACTCTGTGTGAGCTGTTGGAACGATCGGCCGAATACTACACCCCAGACACCACCGACGCTTCTCCTGGTCGGTGCAGGAAATTCAGTCCTATAATGCGCCGACGATCGACCGGGATCGCCGAATGAAGGTCAATGATGCCAAATTCCATCAGCGTGCTAGCGGTCGTCCTGCTGTCCGTGGCGTGGGGTCTTTCCACTGATACATCGGCGCAGAGCCGTGCTCCGGGCGGCTGGCTGACTGCGAACTACAGTCCTCCACCGATCACCGACGCGAACCGGAAGCCGGCTCCGCGCCGAAGCCTTGTCGGCACATGGATTCCGTTCGGTCGGTTCGGAGTCGGCACGCAGGCAGGCGGCGTGCATTTGAAGCCGAACGACGGCAAGCCGGAGAATCAGCTCCCCTACACTCCGTTCGGGCTGGAGCTGTACAAGGCCCACAAGGCACTCGAGGGTGCCGATGCGGTCCGGCCCGCCGAGGGGAACGATCCCAGAAACCTGTGCGAACCGCTGGGCATGCCGCGCACCAACCACTACAACCTGAACGTCACCCAGATCTTTCAGGACGAATACAAGATCGCGATCCTGTATCAGTACGACAACCGCTGGCGCGTGATCTGGACTGACGGCCGCGAGCTTCCCAAGCCCGTGGACGGCGCTGTCGAAATAGGCGGGGAGATTCGAGAACAGCGGTTCTTCGGCTATTCCGTCGGGCGGTGGGTGGACGACTACACGGTGGAAGCGCAGACCGTCGGAACGATGCCGGAAGACCGGGTCTGGCTCGATTCGACGGGCCGGCCCATCAGCGACCAGGTGCGGGTCACGGAGAGATTCCGACGTGTGGACTACGACACAATAGAGTGGTCAGAGACGATTGACGATCCCAAGGTGTATACGAAACCGTGGGAGACCATGAGATTCGAGATGCGCATGCACGATCCCCGCACCGACGTCATGGAGTACTACTGTTCACCGGTGGAGCAGCAGAATTACAACAAGTTCTTCGGCAACAGTGTGAGCGGCAAGTGACAGTTGCGGGGCACGAGCGGCTTACAACAGGGGGACGCATGAGAAGGTGGCCCGTCGTCGTGTTCGCCGCCGTCGTGGTCATTGTCGGCGTCTCGATTCGAATGCCTGTGCTCGCGCACCATGGCAGCGCGGCGTTTGACACCGGGAAGACCCTGGTCCTCAAAGGCACGGTGAAGGAGTGGCTCTATTCCAATCCGCACTGTTTGCTGAGGCTCGAGGTCACGGATGCAAGCGGCAAGGTCGCGCTGTGGATTGCCGAGGGACAAGCGCCACACACCATCTTCCCCGCTGGCTATCGCAAGGACTCGTTCAAGCCCGGAGACGAGGTGACGGTAACCGTGGAGCCGGCCAAGGAAAATCAGCCGCTGGGCCGCATCCTCGCGTCTGTACTCGCGAACGGCAAGACACTGGGCCGCGCCTCATCCGCGGGTGCGATCCCGTAGAATTCGTTGCTTCCACCGCGTGAGGCGGGTGTATATTCCGGCACTGTGGAGTGCTAGAACAGTTTCCACGACGACGTAGTGTCCGCCTTTAGGCGGACATCCCGCTGGTCCGGCTGAAGCCGGACACTACGTACAACAGGAAACGCTCTAGTCCAGCAGGTGAGGCCAGCCGGAACGACGGAGGAGTGCCATCGTGAAGCAGATACTGACGGCGATCGTCGCAACAGTGAGCATCGTGTCTGGTGCCGGTCCTCTTCTGGCCCACCACGGCGCGGCGACCTTCGACACAGGAAAAGAAGTGGTGCTCGAAGGGACGGTCGCCGAATGGGTCTGGTCCAACCCGCACTGCTTCCTCAAATTCGAGGTCAAGGAAGCGGATGGTCGCGTCCGCACCTGGGTGACCGAGACGAGCAACCCGCCAGACATGGTGAACCGGGGCTGGAGCCGGCGGTCGTTCAAGCCTGGGGATACCGTCAAGGCCACCGTCGAACCGGTAAAGAGCGGGAACCCGGTGGGGCGCTTGCTGGAGGTGACATTCGCAGACGGCCGGGTATTGAGCACACGCGGAGGCGCCGTCCCGACGGCGACACCCTGAGGGACCGTCCGGTCGCTGAAGGGTCGGCACGAAAGCTACCTGCAATGTCGCATCGCGCAATGTTTCATCGCGGCGCGCTCGTCGGCTTCACGGCGGTTTTGACCGTCGCGCTGCTCGCTGTTGGAGTCGCGCAGGTTCGGGTGCCTGGCGCGCAATACGACTCTGACTTTCCGAATGAGAAGCCCGGCCCGGCGCCGCGCCGCGATCTTGCGGGAATCTGGGAGCCAGCGCACGGTCCTAGCGATGCGATTCAGGCCACCGGTGCGAAGAACATGCCCGACAGCGGGCGACCGGAACATCAGCTCCCGTTCACGCCGGAAGGCCTGAAGGCCAATCTCGCCAACAAGCCTGCGTGGGGACCCAGGATGGTTCCCTCGGCTCTGTCGAACGATCCGCAACCGCGGTGCGAGCCACAAGGGTTTCCGCGCGTTCTCCTTCACAACTACCGGACGGCTCAGATCGTCCAGACACCGAAGCAGGTCCTCGTCCTCTATCAATTCAACAGAAAGTGGAGAAACATTTGGGCGGACGGCCGTCAGAACCCCAAGGTTGACGATTTCCTCGAACCGCGGTGGTGGGGGTATAGCGCGGGACGGTGGGTGGACGACTACACCTTCGTCGCTGAGACGGTCGGTATGGATGAGAGAACGTGGCTCGACAACGTCGGCCGGCCGCACAGCTGGGAGGCGCGTGTCGAGGAGCGGTACCATCGCCGGGACGCCGTGCATCTCGACGTGACGGTTACCATCAATGACCCCGTGCACTACTCCAAGCCGTGGGTCGCCCTGGATCGGCTTCCGTTGAGGCTGCAGCCGGACACACTCGACATCCGCGAGATGGAGTGTTCGCCGAGCGAGTTCGAGCGCTACAACAGGGAGTTCGCGGAACCAGCCGCCGGCGTACAGGACAGCGCCCGCTAGGCCGTCATCACCACCATGTAGTGGCCGGCTTCAGCCGGCCGACCTCGGTCCGCCTAAAGGCGGACACTACGCACAAGCAGGAAAAACGTAGAGCGCACGTTTCAGCGTGCGCGTCAGGCTTGAACGTAGAGCGCAGGCTTCAGCGTGCGCGTCAGGCTTGAACGTAGAGCGCAGGCTTCAGCCTGCGCGTCAGGCTTGAACGTAGAGCGCAGGCTTCAGCCTGCGCGTCAGCGCAGCCTATTGAACCGCGCGAGCACGTTGCTCACGTACGCTCGGGTTTCGCCGTACAGTGCCGCCTGGCCGCGAATGTAGCGCTCGGCGAATCCGGGTCCCGCGTTGTAGGCCACGAGCGCCAGATCGACCGCACCGAATTTTCTGAGCATCTGCGCAAAGTAGCGGACCCCGCCTTCGATGTTCTGTTCGGGAACGAAAGGATTCACGCCAAGCTCCTGCGCGGTCCCTGGCATCAACTGCATCAAGCCGATCGCCCCCGCATGCGATCGCGCAGCTGGGTTGAATGCGGATTCAACTTGAATGATGGCCCTGACGAGCGCCGCTTCGACGGAGTGCATCCTTGCGTACCGCTCGATCACGTCGTCGAACGGACCGAACGATACCTGCTCGACAACGATCGGCGGGGCGTTCTGGGCGTCCCGCCATGCCTGCACCCGCGCGTACTGGCGATCGAGAAAATCCGCGGCGGTGTCTCGCCCAAGCCCTGCGGCAATCATTCGTTGAGCCATGTCGAGCGCGGGCCGGTCTATCCGTCCGCTGACGACATCAGCCGTTTCGCGAGCCGAATACCCGACTGCCAGCATCACGTACGCCACACCGTCTCGACCGGCGACCCCTCGAGTCGCGCGCACGCGCGGCCAGTGGCCGCTCGCGAGCGCCCTGGCCAGGTCATCGAAAGCCAGGAGGTCTGTCGCCGGCGCGCCGGTGACGGCCTCGATCGTCAACGAGAAATCAGCCCAGGCCGCGACCCGTTCACCCTCGGTCATCGTGGGGCGCTGCCTGGCAAGTGCCTGGTACAATCGCCGGGCGGCGGAAAGGTCGAACAGCTCTACCTTGAAGACCTCTTCGACATCGCCGGACCGAACGGCCGGAACGTCATCGATGGCTTTCGCCTCAGCGGGAGTCGCAGCAACGAGCGCGATGAGAAGAAGGACGCCCGCGGCCATGGGAATGGTGCTGGCCATCGAAGGGCGACACTGCGGCGAAGTGAGCACGTCCCGTAATCGGCAGGAGGCGACCTGTCTGTAGCCCAGGGGAATGCTCTTGCAACTGCAAGCAGGCATGGATCTTAGTAGGGCTCTGGGCTCTGGGCTTTGGGCTCTAGTCTTTGGTCTTTGGTGGGCTCTCGGCTTTGGGCACCAGGTCTGGGGCCTTTTAATTTTGAATCTTGAATTTTGAATTTTGAATTTCGTTCGCTCCATGGACTCTGAGACAACGTCAGCCGCCGCGATGGTCCTATCAGCGAACGACGCCGTGCCGGCGGTCGTGTTCGACA
>Ga0307505_10002843_pt1 | contig 11497 bp, 10 predicted proteins | sample 23_S_MG_FD_202183 | JGI IMG/M metagenome (GOLD analysis project Ga0307505, IMG submission 202183) | Soil microbial communities from Populus trichocarpa stands in riparian zone in the Pacific Northwest, United States - 23_S | ecosystem: Environmental > Terrestrial > Soil > Riparian zone > Trees...
AACCGCGTATGTATCGCTCGAGCCGCACGCTCACCATGGAAAGACGCCGCCGTGTACTGAGGCGTTGATAAACGCCGGGATAAAGCGTGTTGTATGCCCGATCGAGGACCCGAATCCGCTGGTGTCGGGTAAGGGATTTCAGCGGCTCCGCGACGCGGGTGTCGAAGTTTCGGTTGGCCTGCTGGCGAAAGAGGCTGAGCGGCAGAATGAGAAGTTCATTTGTTGGCATAAGAAGAAGCGGCCGTTCGTTCACCTGAAGCTGGCGATGTCGCTGGATGGGCGAATTTCTTTGAAGGATAGTGTTTCGACTGCACTTTCTGGGGATCATGCTCGTATCCGGGTTCAGTCGCTCCGGCACGAACATGATTCGATCCTTGTTGGATCCAACACGGCCGTAACCGACAACCCCAGCCTGACCGATCGCAGCGGGTTGAAGAGGCGTCGGCCGCTGGCGCGGTTGATCCTCGACAATCGGCTTCGACTTCCGCTCGATTCGACGCTCGCGACCACGACGGACGAGGCTCCGACGATCGTCTTCACGAACTACATCGCCCCGACGCCTGTCCGGCTGCTGCAGGAAAAGGGCGTAACGGTGATCCCGGTCGAGAACGGTGCGAGGAACCTGGAAGCCGTCCTCCACGAATTGTATAAGCTCGATATTCAATCGGTACTCGTCGAGGGTGGCACCGGCGTCGCCGGGGCGTTTGTCGATGCGGGGCTGGTCGATAAGGTAACTCTCCTATATGCACCGCTTATCATCGGCGGCAGCGAGGCCCCAGTAGCGGTTGGCGGGAAAGGTGCCGCGACGCTGGCCGAGGCCCTTCGGCTGGAAGATGTGAGCGTCGTTCCTTACAGTTCGGATATAGAGATCACCGGCTATCCTGCGGATTAGTTCGGGCTTTGCCCGTCTATTTGCGGTGAAGCTATGCTTCACCGGAGACTCTCCAGCCTTCAGAGGCTATGCCTCCGCGGCGGCATAGCCGCGAGACTCAAGTGGACCGCAACGGAAAAGCACAGCTTTTCCGCAAATAGAGCGGCCAAGCCGCACACGATGGCCCCTCGCTCAACCAAATCCGCATTCGCCAAGAAATCCCTCGGGCAGAATTTCATTGTTGATCAGAACTACGTTCGCAAGATCATCGCTTCTCTCGATCTGACCCAGACGGATACAGTGGTCGAGATCGGGCCGGGGCGGGGTGCGATCACGGAGAATCTTGTCGAGTCCAGGGCGAGTGTTATCGCGATCGAGCTTGACCGGGATCTTGTCCCTCAATTGCGGGCCCAATTTTCTGACAGCCCTAATTTTACTGTCATCGAAGCCAACGCGACCGAGGTTGATCTCGCATCTCTTCTCAAAGATCAAAGCTCAAAGGTCCAAGATCAAAGGGCAAAGCTCGTCGCCAACCTACCCTATTACATCTCCACGCCAATCTTGCAGCATCTATCGACGCAGAGGCACTTGTTCGACTCGCTCATCCTGATGTTCCAAAAGGAGGTCGTCGATCGGATAACGGCGAAGCCCGGAGATTCCGAGCGCGGATTTCTGACGGTCCTAGTCGAGGCTGCGTTCGACGTTGAGAAACTCTTCGACGTGCCGCCGAATGCGTTTCGGCCGGTGCCAAAAGTTACGAGTGCCGTCGCACGGTTTACTCCGAAGCCTTCGCAAATAAAGGATGAGGAAGCCTTTCGCCGCCTTGTCAGCACGGCATTTTCTCAGAAACGAAAGACCATCCTGAATAATCTCAAGACGGCATATCCTGATAGTCGCGAGGCTCTTGAACGTGCCGGGATCGATGGCAGCCGAAGAGCCGAGACTCTCACGCTCGCTGAGTGGCTGCTGCTAACGGAACAACTGGAACGCCTCGACGTTTAGGGCGGGTTGAGTGATCGTGACGCTCTCACGCGCGCGGAACCGCTGAATCTTTGCGAGCATATCGATGGTATGGCGCAGGCGTTCAGGAAACATCACCAACCGAACTGCGCACGCTGCGCCGCTTTTTAAAGTGGAAATGTACGAAAAGTGAAAGAGTGAAAAAGTTGGATGCGGCGGGACGATCGCCGAGGCCCATATTTACCTGGGTTTGCGACGGTTCGGGGCCGGACAAACACGAAAACTTCGGCATCCAGCACCGCAGCCTTTCCGAGAATTCTCAAATTTCTGAAATCGCGATGATTTTCCGCGTTCGTCATGCTTTTCCGGGAAAAGTCGGAAATCTCGGCAATCCACCGCATTTCGAGAAAATCGATGTCGCGCTTTCCACTCGTCCTCGGTAGCATTCCGAACGGAGGGACAGTTGTAATGAGCAATGAATGGATAGAGTTTAACGACGACCATAGTTATGCCGACAAATATCATCCACGCGTATCGTTGGACCCAAGGCGGCATTTTCGACTGAATGCAAAGGCTGTCGATCTGCTCGGAGGGCCGACCGCGGTTCGGTTTCTCTTCGATGCAAGCCGGAATCGGATCGGCATTCGTGCGGAGCCGCCGGACACTCCGCGATCATTTCGGCTTATCCCCAGCAAAACCGGAACCTCAAGTTTGGTCCGCGGTTTTTCCTTCTGTCACCGCTTTGGAATCAAGCCAGAATATAATCTTGCATTCCAAGGTGTCCATCTCGACGCCGACGGCACGATGATCCTCGATCTGACGACCGCGACCCGGAAGACGAGCAGGACATATTCCAGAGTAAGTTCCTGAGCTTCTTGTTCTATGGATGAATTGTTTCCTCGACCACGTAACGGGAAGAACCGGAAAGGTTGAGCTAATTTTGCTGGCTTTTCGGCGATCGAAAACGAGCGGGCAGACAAGAATACCTACATGGGCCGTGCTGTGATCTATTCCTATCTAGGCAACAAGGAATCGGCCGCAGCGGAAGTCGCGAAAGCCCAGGAATTGAAGAAAGCGGAAAAGAAGGGACCTTAAGAACCCGACTGCGTGTCACCTCTTCGGGCTTTGCCCGTCTATTTGCGGAAAAGCTGTGCTTTTCCGGAGACTCCTAAATAACCAAGGCGGCTACGCCGCTCGCTACCGTCGCCATTCGATCATCTTGTGATCGGTGATCAGAGGCTCATCTTCGATCGTTCGACCGTGCCACTGGCGGGCGCTCGAATACAGGTATTCATCGGGATGATCCACGAGCCCAGCCCGAACCGGATTCAGGTGAATGTAGTTGATCTTCTGCATCAACGCGTCTTCACCCGTGAGGCGCATTGCGTTTGGATGGTGCTCATACACGGAATGCCTGTGCTTGTCGGCACGTTCCTGAATCCGGAGCTTCGCCAGTGAAGCTTCGTGCCCGTTCGCCTTGAGATGCTTGATGATCTTGTTTGCCGACACGCCGTTCAGGTAGCGCAGAATCTCTTTCATCTCGTGTGCGTTGTCGGTGATCACGTGAATGTGGTCCAACATTATCACGTAAGCGAAGATCAGAAACTTGTGTTTCTCGCGAGCTTCGTTATAGGCATCGGTGATGACCTTTTTGAACTCGTCCCGCTGGAAGATCGAGAGGCGGTTGTGAGTGACAGAAGTCAGCCAGTAAGCTGGATTGTCGCGAGAGACCTTGAACATCGGTTGCAGAGGCGGCGGCGTAGCCGCGGAAAGTTTTAGGCATTATCGGAAAAGCACAGCTTTTCCGCAAATAGACGGGCAAAGCCCGAGAAGCGTTAGGAGTTTATCGGAAGAGCACAGCTTTCTGGAAATAGACAGGCAAAGCCCGAAAAGCGATAGGCGCGATTATCGGAAGAGCACGGCTTTCTGGAAATAGAGCGGCAAAGCCGCAAGAGGCCTGCTGGGTTGCGGAAAATGGCGTTCGGTGATAAATTTCCCGGCAATTGAATAAGGACGTGCTCCGCCCCCAAGGAGCGCAAGCTTCCACCCAAGGAGCATATTTTGCCTCCCTTTTCTCTGAAGGCCGCGCTCGTGAAAAGCCTTATTTCTTGGGTTAGTGTCCTTACCGGAATTGGCGAGTTGCCGCCTTCTCTAGTCAAGATCAGTCGATTTTAGATTCGGATACCGCCGTAACAAACGCTCCTTGCTGACAAGTGTTTTCCGATGAACAAAACTGAAAAGATTGTCCGCGCCTCCTTTGCCATCTATCTCTTTACTAATTTCATCAGGATTCAAGCTTTCCGCTTTATCCATTTCACCAGATAGTTTCTTCAAGAGGTCATGGAGCGTGAAAGGAACTTGCTTTTCTTTAGGAAGCCTCGAATCAACAAGGGAAACTTGGGCCAACTCTAAGGGAAGAGACGGCTGAAGCTTCCCTCTATGCTTTTTCCAAAGGTTGTAAACTACCGAGTCCTCGAATACTGGCGGTGCAAATCGGCGCTCGTTGAAATAGTCGATTTGTCCCTGTTTAGTCAGTGATTGCCACCAACTGAATAAAAATGACAAATCGGCTTTCAGTTGTGTGCCAGTCAAAAAGCTCTGATCTTCGCGAAGAAGCATTGGAACCAGTCGACGGTGTTTGCGATCCTCCGAGGCAAATATTTCGCAGTGAGGAAGGTAATAGCAGTACTGAATGTCCTTTCCGTCGTTGCGATCAGACGCAAATAGTCCTCGATTTGAATGCCCGAGTGCCCAGAGGAAACTTACGCGTGAACAATAGAATGCATATGGCGAAAAAACGGAGAGTGGCGGAAATTTCTCTGCGGACCAACGGTTCATCACCTTGATCTGAAAATCACGAGGCATTTTCCAGTCCCAGAAAAGAAGATAAAGGAGTGAAGCCTGTATTCTAGGATCGCGAAGAGTCGCATCTACGATGTCCTTTAACTCCTCGTCAGACTTTGGCGGTCGGAAGTGTAGTCCCGCCTTGACGATCCTCTGTTGCCAAACTGAATAGTTCATCGGACTTTCAATTTCGGTCCGCCAATCTGCTATCGTTTCACGCTCACCCTCCACGAACCGCCCGCTTTCCCATCGGGCAATCTTTTTCTCAATCTCCGTGGCGTCAATGTTGAATCCGACTTTGCCCTCAAGATTCCTTACGGTGTGCCCCGCCGTCGGCACAAAGGTTCCGTCCATTTCGATATGATTACCTAATAGGGAATGTCCGAGAATTTCACGGCAGCTCACCATGATTCCGTTGTTCCCACTAATCTTGTAACTATTGGCTGAAACTTTAGATGGCGATGATTCTCTGGGATTGAGTTTTGCTAAGTCCGCGAGAATTTCATTCTGCAAGACAGGGGGGACAATCAGGAAGAAATATTTATCGAGGGCATCGATTTCGGCTGGAGATGAACCTACAATTACCGATTTGTCTAAAATTATTCGAAGTGCCGTCACAAGTTAATCCTACTGACATTGCATCTATAAACAAACACCGTTACCCATCATTCTCCACGGCAATCTCGTCAGGGACCTATCGTCCAGTATCGGTTCCTGATCGTGTGCTATCCTATATCTTAAGCAGGATAAGGATTTGAGCAGATTAGAGATAATTCCCTTGGGTGGGATAGGCGAGTTCGGGATGAACTGTATGGGCATCCGGTACGGTGATGAGATGATCATCGTGGATGCGGGTATGGGATTTCCGGAGGAGACGCCGTATGGGGTTGATATCTCTATTCCGAACTTCGATTTTCTCGAAGAGTATCGCGACGATCTGACCGCTCTTGTTCTGACCCACGGCCACGAAGACCATATCGGGGCGCTCGCCTATCTTCTAAAGAAATTCAACATTCCTGTTTACGCTTCGCGGTTTACGCACGCGTTGGCGGAGAAGCGTCTGGAAGAGTTCGACATGCTGAACGAGGTGCTATTGCACCGCGTGAAGGCGGGCGATGTTTCGAAGATCGGGGCGTTCGAGGTCGAGTATATTCACGCTTCGCACTCGCTTGTCGATTGTTTCTCGCTCGCGATCAAAACACCGATCGGGACTGTCATCCACACGGGCGATTACAAGATCGACGACACGCCGGTGATCGGGCCGCCGTACGATCTGAAGACGTTGAAGCGGTACGGTGACGAAGGCGTGCTGGCTCTGTTGGCGGATTCGACCAACGCTACGGTTCCGGGGCGGACGCCGTCGGAGCAGGCCGTGATCCCCGCATTTCGAGAGATCTTTGAAGAAACGCCCGGACGTCTATTTGTCGCGGCGTTCTCATCATCCATACATCGGCTGCAGATCATCCTGGACCTGGCACACGAATACGGACGGAAGGTGTGCGTGCTCGGGCGGTCGATGATGAAGAACGTCGAGATCGCCACCGATCAGGGGTTGATAAAGGCAGGGCACGGTACGCTGGTCGAGCTGAGCGAGGCGCGGAAATACGATGACGACGAGATCTGTTATCTCGTGACCGGATCGCAGGGCGAGAACCGCGCCGCATTGTGGAGCATGGCGACCTCGACGTATAAAGGGCTTGAGATCGACAAGGGCGATACAGTGGTGCTGTCTGCTCGTATTATTCCCGGTAATGAGAAGAACATTTCGCGGCTGATCGGGCATCTGTACAAACGCGGGGCGAACATCATCGAAGAGAAGCGGCGGCTGGTCCACGTCTCGGGCCACGCATCGCAGGAAGACATCCGCATCATGGTCGAGACGGCCCGGCCGAAGTTTTTAGTTCCGATCCACGGTGAATACCGGATGCTGTTTCGACACAAGGAATTCGTCAAGAACCACGTCGCGGGATATTCCGACGACAATATCGTGCTGATCGAGAACGGCGACCTGCTGGAGATCGATGAATTCGGCGCCCGGGTCGTGGAGAAGCACGAACTGCATCGGACGTTCATCGATGAAGAGTCGATGGGCGAGATCGAATACGACGTCGTCCGCGAACGCAAGAAACTAGCCTACGGCGGCGCCGTTTCGCTGGTCGTGACAGTGAACAAGGCGACGCACCAACTCGTCGGGGAGCCTCAGATCGCGTTCAATGGCGTCGCCGGGATAGATGTTGGGAACGGTTTCATGGCCGAGGCCCGCTCCGCCGTGTCGGTCGCCGTCGGCGAAATGAAGCGTGATCAGATCGCCGACAAGACAGTCTTCAAAGAGAACCTCCGCATCCACTTAAAACGATTCGTGCAGAGAGAACTCGGCACGAAACCTGTCATTGTTACCACTATTGTTGAGGTCTAAAGAGCTTTCTCATACCTCCAAATATCGAAACTGAAAGGGCCGGTCTCGAGCTGGACGGTGTGATTCACTGTTCCTGCATTGTGCCACCCTGATTTCTCGTAGAAACGGGCTGCCCGATCGTTGCCGATCGCGCAGGCGAGCCAGGCGGTCGTCATGCCTTGTCCACGCAATCGTTCCTCGGCATCCTGAATAAGCAGACGGGCTGCTCCTGACCCTCGAGCTTCGCGAGCCAAATACAGTTGATAGAGTTCATCTCCGCGGAGAGTGCAAAGGCCGAAAGGGCTTCCAACCGGGCCAACAACCATTGTGTCGGCGAGCAGTTCAGGAAGGCGTTCGCGAAAGCTTTCGAGGGTTCGATCGTGCTTTAACTCTTTTGGAAGGATCTCCGAGTGTGCGTCCTGCCAGGAGTCGTACCATAGCTTTGCAAGGTGATCGAGTTCTTCGGTTGCGGCGATTCGCGGGCCGAGACGGGCTTGCATCTGAAGAATGTAGGGCGTGAATCCGGCTTTTTCGTAGGCTCGGATGGCGGCGGTGTTTTCAGGATATACCTCAAGGCAAACGTCCGTAACTCCCCGTGAGAGAGTCCAGCGGTAGAGGTCGTCGAGGATGAGTTGGTTGATGCCCTTGCCACGAAAGTCGGGCAGGACGTACATGAATCCGAGGTAGGATTGGCGGTCGTATCGAAGATACTGCTTGGCGCCTTCGATCCTGGCGTATCCGCAGGCGACGAGTTTGCCATAGATCTCGGCGACGGCTAGGCGGATGTCGGGCGAGGAGATCAGCCGCTCGATGTCGTAGTAGTTTATCGGTCCCGGCCTCAGTCCGGCGTCCATCGGGCGCTCGGCTTCGATGACGCCTTGCTCGAATTCGAGCAGCGTCGGAAGGTCGTCGAGTGTGGCCTCTTTGATTTTGATCTCCGTCTCTTCTTTTCTCGATTCCTGCATTTGTGTAGAGTCTAATTCGGCACGCGATGAATGCAAAAGAACTCCTAAGGTCAGCGAGGGTCGAGGTGGCGGCGGAGACGTTCGCGCTGGTGGGGATGACGCGCGAGCAGTTGTTGTCGCTTCTTGGCGATAACGTTTTGAGCCCCCGAATGTCGGCGCCGTTCATGATATTTATGGATCCGCACGAAGTGACGTTGATCCTTGACGAGATCGATCTCGCGAACATGCGTCCGGGCCTCGGCGGCGCGAAAATCGAGAACGGTTATCGGATGCTGACATTCGATATCGTGCTTGATCTTTCGGTTGTCGGATTCATGGCCGAAGTAGCGCGGATACTCGCGGACGCAGGCGTTGCGATACTCGCCCTTTCGGCTTATTCTCGCGATAGTTTGTTGATAAAACAGGATGATCTCGCGAATGCGTTAAAGGCCCTTGGGCCGTTTGTGGACGAGGTCTGTTGAGGGATTTCTAACAGTTAATAGTTAGTGAGTTCATAGTTTTCAGTTAAAGAAAGATGACTGATTGGAAAGGCCGGACAATTTTTCTTACCGGAGCGTCGAGCGGGATCGGTGAAGGGATCGCGCTCGCGTTGGCGAAGCGTGGTGCGGTGCTCGGGCTTGTGGCGAGGCGGCGGGAGTTGTTGGAAGATCTCGCGGAGCGGTGTGAGAAAGCTGGGGGAACGGCGAGAGTTTTTGCAGCGGACGTGACTGATGCATCGGCGATCGCGGAGGCGGCGAAGGATTTTCGGGAAGAGTTCGACCATATCGATGTCCTAATCGCAAATGCGGGGATCGGCGGGAATGACGACAAGACGCGGAGCTACGATCCGGAGTCAGTGAAGAAGGTCATCGACATCAACTTGCTTGGGGCAGCGAATGCGGTTCACGCGGTTGTGCCCGATATGATCGAGCGTGGCTCTGGGCAGCTTGTGGCTATCTCGAGCCTAGCTGGATTTCGGGGATTGCCGAAATCGGCGGCATATTCGGCGAGCAAGGCCGGGATGACTGCGTTTTTCGAGAGTGTCCGGCTTGATGTCGCGGACAAGGGGGTCAGCGTCACGATCATCCAACCCGGGTTTATCAGGACTCCGCTTACGTCCGGGCGGGCGAATAAAATGCCGTTCTTGATGGAACTAGACGACGCGATCCCGCATTTCATTTCAGCGATCGAAAAGCGTAAACGGTTCGCGGCATTCCCGTGGCCGCTGGCGACCCTTGTTCGGGCCGGAAAGTTCTTCCCGTCGTGGCTTTATGACCGGATCGCGGGGCGTGCCCGATATCGCGAATAATGATATTCTTACCTGTACTCGCAATTCCCCCTTGGCCGTAACTGCCTATCTATGAACCTTTTGCAGGCAATAATTCTAGGGATTGTTCAGGGATTGACAGAATTCATCCCGATCAGTTCGACGGCTCATCTCGTCTTTGCGAGCCGGTGGACGGGGATCTATAACGGCGACCCGCAGCAGATCACCGCGACGATGGCGGTGATCCAGTTGGGGACGCTGGCGGCGGTGTTTGTGTACTTTGCGGCGGATATTTGGGCGATCTCAACGGCATTTGTGCGAGATCACTTTGCGTTGATCAGGGGGAAGTCACGGGTCGGGGCGGAAGAAGGATCCGGCAGGCTTTCGAGCGAATCGTGGCTCGGCTGGCTGATCATTATCGGGTCGATACCTATCGGGACGATCGGGCTATTGTTCAAAGACTTTATTGAGGGAGAAGGGACGAAGAATCTTTGGGTAATCGCGACCATGCTGATCGTGATAGCGCTGCTGTTGATCGTTGCCGAAAAGGTCGGATCGCAGAAAAAGGACATCAAACAGCTCGGGATCTGGGATGCGATCGTTGTCGGATTTTCGCAGGTGCTCGCGTTGATGCCGGGTGCGAGCCGGTCGGGGTCGACGATCATGGGCGGGTTGTTCGCGGGACAGAAGCGCGAGACTGCAGCTCGGTTTTCTTTTTTGATGTCGATCCCGGCTATCGGTGCGAGCGGGCTGCTGCAGTTGAAAGAGGCGATCGATATTCTGCCCGCAGATTCGTTCGTTCCGCTGCTCGGCGGGACTATCGCAGCAGCGGTCGTCGGCTACCTTTCGATCTGGTTCCTGATCGCATTTCTGCGAAAGAATTCGACGATGATCTTTATCGTTTATCGTTTGGTGCTCGGGACGGTGCTTCTTGTTTTGTTGTGGCACGGAGTTTTGAATCCGCAGGCATAAATGTAGGCGAGCGGGACGCTCGCCGCTCCAGTCATGGAAAAGCGTTGGGTCATAGCGAAGCACGATCATAACATCGCAAGGGAGTTTGCGGCGGAGGTCGGTGTGTCTCCGTTGGCGGCGGCCTTGCTGATCGCTCGCGGTCACGACACAGCGGACAAGGCTCGCGAGTTTCTGAATCCGTCGGTCGAGCATTTGCATGAGCCGAACCTTTTGAAAGGGATGACCGAAGCGGTCGAGCGGTTACAGAGGGCGATCGACAGCGGTGAGAAGATCCTGATCTGGGGCGACTATGACGTTGACGGGACGACGGGCACGACGCTGCTGCGGCGAATGATCAAGATCCTTGGCGGCGAGAGTGAATATCACATCCCGCACCGATTTACCGAAGGTTATGGAGTAAATATCCCGGCCCTTGAGGCGGCAAAGGCCCGCGGAGTGACGCTTGCGATCACGGTCGATTGCGGCATTCGAAGCTTTGAGCCGCTCGAATGGGCGAAGGAGAACGGGCTCGACGTGATCGTGACGGATCACCATTTGTCGGATGAAGCGCGCGGAAATCCGCCGGCGTTTGCGGTCGTGAATCCGAACCAGCCAGGGTGTCCATATCCAGACAAGCATCTTGCGGGAGTCGGCGTTGCGTTCAAGCTCGCTCATGCGTTGCTGCGGCAAAACGGGAAAGAGCATCTCGTGCCGGCATTTATGAAGATCGCCGCGATCGGAACCGTCGCGGACATCATGAAGCTGACCGGCGAGAACCGGGCGATCGTCGCTTTGGGCTTACGCGACTTACCGAGTACGAAAAACTACGGGCTGAAAGCGTTAATGGAGGTCGCGGAATGCCGGTCGGAAATGACGAGCATGCACATCGGTTTTCGAATCGCACCGAGGATCAACGCGGCGGGCCGAATGGACGCCGGGAAACAGGTCGTGGAGCTGTTCGAAACCGAGAGTTTCGAACAGGCGCGTGAACTTGCAGGAATTCTAGATACACGAAATCGCGAGCGTCAGAAGGTTCAGCAGGAAATTACCGAGAAGGCGATGCTCGCGACCGAGAATTTGGCCGAGGCTAAGTTTATAGTCGTCGCGGGCGAAGGCTGGCATCGCGGCGTGATCGGGCTGGCGGCGTCGCGTATCGCCGAGCGTTTGTACCGGCCTACGATCGTGCTGTCTATCGAAAACGGCAGCGCTTATGGAAGCGCTCGAAGCATCGGCGATTTTCACCTGCTGGACGCTCTTGAATCGTG
>Ga0307505_10002844_pt1 | contig 11495 bp, 10 predicted proteins | sample 23_S_MG_FD_202183 | JGI IMG/M metagenome (GOLD analysis project Ga0307505, IMG submission 202183) | Soil microbial communities from Populus trichocarpa stands in riparian zone in the Pacific Northwest, United States - 23_S | ecosystem: Environmental > Terrestrial > Soil > Riparian zone > Trees...
ACCTATATATTGTATGAACATCAGCGCCTCGCAGCCGAGATCAAGCGCCGTGTTCAACAAAAAAAGGGCAAGCCGTCAGACAAGCTATAATTGGGTTCTTCGAACTCGCTGAAACCTGAATCCGCAACCCGCGCCCAGCCGTCACACGTATTTTTGTAACTGAGCAACTGCCCTAACCCAAGCATGCAATGCGAAGCGAGCGCAGCGTTCATGCCGCGCTCGCCTGCGTGCTCGGCGTAAGCACGCTTCGCAAGTCATCCTTAAATTTGGAATTATGTCTCGAGGGTGGCGATAGCTATGATGGCGTAGGCCCGAACAAACTCCGCAGCATTGGCGGGTTTGAAATCCTTCTCCACCAGACGACCCAGCAACTCGTATTCCTGTTGAGAATCATAATTGTAATATGGAACAACCTTTCCATTTTGCGTCAGAGGATTCTGTTGTTTTAGCGTTTTGTCTACGAGGTCGTACACAATCAGCAAACCCGGAGGAATTTCTTCGACTGTGCCGGCTAGACATTTCGCTTTTTTCGCCGCTCTCAAATAATGCTTGTCGTTGTCTAACTCGACCGCAAGGTCTGCGTCTCCGCAAGCGCGGTTTTCAAACATTATTCGAACGCGCTCTCTGATTTTCTCAACTTTTTTCATCTTACGATTTCCCTTTTATCGCGTGATGATCGTCATCCGGCATGACCGGCCGATCACTAGTATATACGGAAACGATATTCAGTTTCGACGCTGCACCTAGAATGCCGTGTCGTCAGACCGCGCGTGGGGCTCGGTGAGAGGGCATTGTGGGCTCGGTAAATTCGGCGAAGGAATAAAGCACGAGCTCCAGTTGCTTGCTGCGGCTTAACTCTTGCCAGAGCCGCTCGGAAACCTGGAGATCAATGAATTTGGGGCTAGCTATTTCCCCGCCATTTTTCCGCGTCCGGTTCCCGCTCGTTCGCGCGCCGTTGGTCGTGGAATCATCACCGGCGTCCGCATAGTCCCGTTTACTCTTCAAGGCCGTGCGGATTGCGTTCTCAGCAGCCCTAATTGAAAGGTCGCCCGCTACAGCGTCGTTTAAATCCGCCACGCGTGGCGGATTTGGTATCAGTTCGTGGTTCTCGGCTAGGTACATGTATCGCTGCGCCGTCCTCATACTGAAACGGCAACGGTGCTTGATGAAGTCCGGCCACGTTCCCGGCTTGAAAAGTTTTCGGTCTTTCACTTCGAGAAGAGCCTTGCCAGCTTTCACCGCGTAGCCTTGCTTCTCCTCAGCAACGCCGCGCTCCAAATGGAGTATGGCCTCGTGGTTGTGGACGACATCTAGAGTTAGTTCGTCGAGAGATTTGGCGACGTTTTTCATTTTTGTTCCTCGGTGGACTTAACGATGTCAAACAGCGTCGGGACGTTAGATGCGGTTTTCGTTTAAGCACCGTATTTTTCACGCTAAGTGATTCTCGCGCGGGCTGACAAGCGCTGAATGGTTCCCGACGCAATTGGTTTTGCTCAACCAGCGATGTGTGTTTTCAAATTTCATCGTTGGCTGCCTTGGGCGCACTGCACGCCGCGCCGCGCGGCGCTGCCTTCAGGCGCTGCCGCTGCCGCCGGTCTATGAAGCTTTCAATGTCCCGTAGCCGCCAGCGCAGCGGCGCGCCACGCTGTAGGCGTATCGGCTCAGGAAATGTCCCCGCCTTACGCCAGCGCTTAATCGTGCAGCGGCTGACGCTCAGGGCGGCGCATACGGCCTGCAGGGTGAGCAGCTTGATTGATGAGGTGTCCACCCAAAGATATACGAAAACGCCCCTACAAATCGGGGCGATATCCTGCGTCTCACTTTACATAAGTCCTACGTAGGAAAAAGTGATGCGCGCAAACAATTAATAAAGTCAAAGTGTTAGCTCAGAAAAAAGGCCGAAAAAATCTGACGAGCCCTTAAGCGGAATTGCGGCGGCTGGAAGCCCCCCGGGGCGGCCGCTCAGCCGAGGCCGGGGACCACCTTTTTGATGCCCGGCAACTTCATGACGAGGTCGCGAAACTCGTTCCCGCGGACCTCGAAGTTCGGATACTGGTCGAAGCTCGCGCACGCCGGCGACAGAAGCACGACCGGGTTGACCAGCCCGGAGGCCTCCGCGTCGCGGGACGCCATGTTCACGGCTCGATCGAGCGTGCGGACATCTTCGTAGACAACCTTACCGTCGAGCACCTTGGCGAAATCTTGCGCCGCCTCCCCGATCAGGTAGGCCTTGCGCACGCGCGGGAAATATTTCGACAGCGTCGTGATCCCGCCTTCCTTCTCGCGTCCGCCGGCAATCCAGTAGATGTCGCTGAAGCATTCGAGCGCCTTGGCGGTCGAGTCCGCGTTGGTGGCCTTCGAATCGTTGACGAACAGGACCGAATCCCGCCGCCCGACTTCCTCCATCCGATGATGGAGCCCCGGGAAACTGTGCATCGCGTAGCTGATGGCGGCCTCATCGAGTCCGAACGCCCGCGCAGCGACGTAGGCCGCCGCCGCATTCTGCGCATTGTGCAGTCCACGCAAGCTGCCGATCCCGGCAAGCGAGAGGCGAAAGCGCTGCTTGCCCTTCGCCATGTCGATCAGATGGCTGCCTTCAAAATAAACCCCATCGCTCGTGAATTTCCGGAGTACCGAGATACGCACGACATTGGTCCCGTCCCGTTCCGCCCGGTCCGCGACCGCGGCACAGATCTCGTCGTCGACTGCAACGATCGCCGTCCCTCCGACGCCGACACCTGAGATCAGCCGCTCCTTGATCGCCGCATAGTTTGCGAGCGTGCCATGACGATCGATATGATCAGGCGTCACGTTCAGCAGGATGCCCACCGACGCGTCGATTGTCGGCGCGAGATCGATCTGGAAGGACGAGCATTCGATCACGTGCGTGCGCGTCTGGCTCGGCGATGCGAGCGAGAGGATCGGCGTGCCGAGATTCCCGCCGACCGCCACGTCGCCGCCATTGCGCGCGACAAGATGGGCAATCAGCGCGGTCGTCGTCGACTTGCCGTTGGTGCCGGTGATCGCCGCAAATGGCGAGCGCGGCGCCCGCGCACGCCGCTCGCGGCAGAACAGTTCGATATCGCCGATGATTTCTTTCTCGTTCCTTCGCGCAAGATTGACGACCCAATGCGGCTCCGGGTGCGTGAGCGGAACCCCGGGCGCGAGCACCAGCGCGGCGATTGATTTCCAGTCGGCCGTCTTGAGGTCGCCGGTATTGACGCCTTTGTCCTGTGCCTCGGCAATCTTGGCGGGCTTGTCGTCCCAGGCGATGACATTCGCACCGCCGGTCGCAAGCGCGGCGCACGTGGCCAAGCCGGAACTCCCGAGGCCGAAAACCGCAACGGTGCGTCCGCGAAAGATCGTGATCGGGGTCATGCGTACCGTCCGCCAGCCTGAGGAGCGAGCCTCGAAGGGTGACCGCATGAGCCGTCATCCTTCGAGGCCCTCGCTACGCGAGGGCACCTCAGGATGACGAGCGTGGATTGCAGCCGTTCTGTCGAGGTCATCGCAGCTTCAGCGTCGACAACCCGATGAGCGCGAGCACAAGCGCCACGATCCAGAAGCGGATCACCACTTGCGCCTCGGTCCAGCCGAGCTGCTCGAAATGATGATGGATCGGAGCCATCTTGAAGACGCGCTTACCGGTAAGCTTGAAGGAAACGACCTGCACGATCACGGAGACGGCTTCGAGTACGAACAGCCCGCCGATGATCGCGAGCGCGATCTCATGTTTGGTCACGACTGCGATCGTGCCGAGAAGACCGCCAAGCGCGAGCGAACCCGTATCGCCCATGAAGATCGAAGCCGGGGGCGCATTGAACCAGAGAAAGCCGAGGCCGGCCCCGATCACCGCCCCGCAGACGATCGCAAGCTCGCCCGCGCCGGCGATGTGGCGAATTTGCAGATAGTCGGCGAATACGATGTTGCCGGCGAGATAGGCGATCAACGAGAAAGTCGCCGCCGCGATCATGACCGGCACGATAGCGAGTCCGTCGAGACCGTCGGTCAGGTTTACGGCGTTGCCGGCGCCGACGATCACGAACGCGCCGAGCACGACGAAGAACCAGCCGAGATTGAGAACGAGGTCCTTGAAGAACGGAAGCGCGAGCGCTCCCGCAGCGGCGGACGCATCGAGTTGCATCAGCACGATAACGGCGGCGCCTGCGATGACCGCTTCAAGCCCGAGCCGAAGTCTGCCGGATAACCCGCCCTGCGCCGAACCGTGCTTTACCTTGAGATAGTCATCGGCAAATCCGATCGCACCGAAGCCGAGCGTTACCGCCAGCACGATCCAGACATAGACGTTGGCGAGATTGGCCCAGAGCAGCGTCGAAAAAATAAACCCAGACAAAATCATCAGCCCGCCCATGGTGGGCGTGCCTTTCTTCTTCAGGATATGAGATTGCGGTCCGTCTTCGCGGATCGGCTGGCCCTTGCCCTGGGAGGCGCGGAGCCGGTCGATGATCGTCGGCCCAAATAGGAAGACGAACAGGAGCGCCGTGAGTACGGCCCCGCCGGTCCGAAAGGTGATGTAGCGGAAGACGTTCAGGAGGCCGAAGGTCTCGGAGAACTGCGAAAGCCAGTATAACACCTTGCCTCCTTCAGGCAGTCACGGTCACAGAAGCGCGGAATCGCTCGACAAGCGTCTGCACAATAGGCCCCATACGGCTGCCGTTCGAGCCCTTGATCATAATGGCGTCTCCCGCGCGCAGCGCCGCGATCAACTCCGCCTCGATCTCGCCCGCGGTTTCCGCATAGCCGCCACGCACCACGGACGGCAAGGCGTTCCACAGTTCGTGCATCAGCGGGCCGGCACAAAAGACGAGATCGATGCGCGCGTCGCTGACAGCGTCGAGCAATCCGCGGTGGAGATCAGCCGCATCGGGACCGAGTTCGAGCATGTCGCCGAGAACCGCGATGCGCCGCCCGCGCCGACCGATTGGCGCCTGACCGAGCACCTCGAGCGCGGCGCGCATCGAAGCGGGATTGGCGTTGTAGCTTTCGTCAATCAGAAGAGCTTTGCCGCCACCCAGATCGAGCTGCATGCGCTGACCTCGCCCGCTCGGCGGGACCAAACCCGCAAGCGCAAGGGCGGCAATCGCGAGATCGCCACCCGCAAGCTTCGCCGCCGCGAGGACGGCAAGGCTGTTGAGCACGAGATGCTTGCCGGGCGCACCGACCTTGTAGTCGACATCGTCGCCGAGAATGTTGGCGCGGATCGTCGAGCAATCCGATTTCAGCGCCATATCGATCAGCCGCGCTTCCGCATCCTTGTGCTCACCGAATCCGACGATGCGGCCGACCTGCGCCTCGCGCGCGGCACCGGCAAGCCGTTCAAATTGCGGATTGTCGCGCGGCAGGATAGCGACACCGTCCGCTTCCAGCCCGAGGAAAATCTCAGCTTTGGCGTCCGCGATCGCCTCGATATTCTCGAAATATTCGAGATGTACCGCTTCGATCGTGGTGATGAGCGCGATGTGCGGCCGCACCAGTTTGGAAAGAGGCTCGATTTCTCCGGCATGGTTCATGCCGAGTTCAAAAATCGCAAAGTGCGCGCCCTCCGGCAAGCGTGCCAGCGACAGCGGTACGCCCCAATGGTTGTTGAACGAGGCAGTCGACGCGTGTGTCTCGCCCTCGCCCGAAAGTGCCAGGGCGAGTGCATCCTTCGTGCCGGTCTTCCCCGCGGATCCTGTGACCGCAATCACGCGCGCCGCGGAACGTGAACGGGCGGCACGCGCGAGCGCACGCAACGCTTCCAGCACATCCGGCACGATCGCGAGGGGAGCGCCCGTCGGCATTGCCGAGATCTTGTCGTCGGCAATGACGGCGACGCCGGCGCCGCGCGCAATCGCGTTCGCAACATAATCGTGACCATCGACGCGGTCGCCCTTGATGGCGAAGAATGCGTCGCCCGCCGCGAGCGTGCGGCTGTCGATCGACACGCCGCCGAGTTCTGCAGCGGGTTCGCCCGAAAGGCGCGCACCGGTCGCGGCCTGCAAAGCGTCGAGCGTCCACAATGCGCTCATCGGGTTTCCTTCAATCCGAGCGCGGAACGTACTTCGGCGTGGTCCGAAAACGGCAAAGTCCTGTCGCCCACAACCTGTCCCGTTTCGTGCCCTTTGCCCGCCACGAGCAATACGTCGCCCGGGGCAAGCTCGGCAATGGCAGTCCTGATCGCCTCAGCGCGGTTGCCGATCTCGACGGCGCCAGGCGCCGCCGCAAGAATTGCGCGGCGGATCGTGGCGGGATCCTCGCTGCGCGGATTGTCGTCGGTGACGAACACGCGGTCCGCACGACGAACAGCAATTTCACCCATGAGCGGCCGCTTGCCGGGATCGCGATCGCCGCCGCACCCGAACACGACGCTCAGTCGCTTCGCGTACGGCCGCAGGGAATCAAGCGCGTTCGCCAGCGCGTCGGGCGTATGTGCGTAATCGACAAAAATCGGCGCACCGCTCTTGTCGCCCACCCGATCGAGCCGCCCGGTTGCACCCTTGAGTGTCTCGAGTGCCGCTAGCGCGGCTGCCGGCTCTGCGCCGGTCGCAATCACGAGACCCGCGGCAACTAGTGCGTTGGAAATCTGGAAATCGCCGACGAGTGGAAACTGGATGAGGTGATCCTTCCCGGCCGCGCGTACCGTGAGACTCTCAGCGAAGCCGTCACGGACATTCCCGGTGAGTTGAAGGTCGCGTCCGTTCTTTCCCACTGAGAAGAAGCGGAGTCCGCGCTTCTCGGCGATCGCCGCGATGATGCCAGCTTCCGAACTGTCCGCGTTGACGACCGCGGCGGTGCCCGCAGGCAGCAGCGTATCGAACAGGCGCAACTTCGCCGAGCGATAGGCTTCCAGCGTCTTGTGATAGTCGAGATGATCGCGCGTGAGATTCGTGAACGCGCCGGCCGCGAGTTTAACGCCGTCGAGCCGCCGCTGGTCGAGCCCGTGCGAGGACGCTTCCATCGCGAGATGCGTGACGCCATCGCCGGCAAGCTGATCGATCAGTTGGTGCAGCGCTACCGGATCGGGCGTCGTCAAGCTTCCCTTGATCTCGCCCTTCGGCGTCGTGACGCCAAGTGTGCCAAGGCTCGCCGCCTGCTTGCCGAGCGACGCCCAGATCTGCCGCACGAATGAAGCGACCGAGGTTTTTCCGTTGGTGCCGGTAACAGCCACGATCGTTTGCGGCTGCCGAGCGAAAATACGCGCCGCGCCACGTGCCAGTAGCGCGCGCGCATCGCGCACATGAATGTAGGGCGCGGACGCGGAAAGATCGGCGGGCCTGGCCCCTTCGCCGATAATTGCCACAGCGCCCTTTGCCGCCGCATCGGCGGCGAAGCGTCCGCCATCCGCGCGGCTCCCTGCGAGCGCGACGAACACATCGCCCGCCTTCACTTCCCGGCTGTCGGAGGTGATCCCGCTCGCGAAAATCTTGCCCGGCGCACGTTCATCGGTGAAGTCGCGCAGGAGATCGTGCAGGTCGAATTTCGTACCCGGCATTCGGCGTCCGGCAGAGGCGGCTCAGTTGGCGGCTTGCCGTTGTACCGTTAGCAAACGTTCAGCCGTCGGCAAGTCCTGGCGCGGCATGAGCCCCAATAACGGCGCGATCCGGGCGATGATTTTGCCCGCGGCGGGCACGGCATTGTAGCCCGAGGTGGCGTAGCCGTGGGTTTCCGGGGTTGCCTTCGGCTCGTCGAGCATGACGAGAAGGAGATAGCGCGGTTTGTCGGCCGGGAACGTTCCCATGAACGCGGTAAGCACCTTGTCCTTGGCGTAGCGGCCGTTCACGACCTTCTCCGAGGTGCCGGTCTTCCCGCCGACATAGAAGCCTTCGACCTCCGCGCGCTTGGCGGTGCCCTTCTCTACATTCAGCCGCATCAGATAGCGCATCTGCCGGCTGGTCTCGGGCTTGATGACCTGCTTCGCGAGCGCCTTCGCCTCTTCGACGGAGCGCTTCATAAACGTCGGCGGAATGAGGAGGCCGCCGTTTACGAGCGCCGCGGTCGCCATCACCGATTGCAGCGGCGCGACCGAGAGCCCGTGGCCGAACGCGATCGTGACCGTAGAAAGCTCGCCCCAGTTTTTCGGCGCGAGTGGTTCGGCGCTTTCCGGAAGCTCCGTGCGCAGCCGGTCGAGCTGGCCCATCTTCTTCAGGAAGGCCTTGTGTCCTTCCACGCCGACCGCGAGCGCCATTCGCGCACTGCCGATATTCGACGAGTGAATGAAAATTTCCGGCACGGTCAGAACGCGGCGTTGCGGATGGAAATCGTGGATGGTGAAGGTGCCGTATTGCAGCGGCGCAGTAGCGTCGAATGACGAATTGAGATTGATCTTGCCGGAATCGAGCGCCATCGCAACGGTGAGCGCCTTGAAGGTCGAGCCCATCTCGAACACGCCGGTCGTCAGCCGGTTCAGGCGCATCTTGTCCATCGACTTGCCGGGCTTGTTCGGATCGTAGTCCGGCAACGACACCATCGACACGATTTCACCGCTGTCGACGTCGAGGACGAGACCTGCCGCCGCGATCGCGCTGAAATGATCCTTCGCGCTCTGCAGCTCGTCGCGCATCGCGTGCTGCACATTCAGATCGAGTGCGACCTCGACGGGTTCGAGGGCGCGGCCGCTCGCGAGACCGGCCTGATGCAGCTCGGCGAGCCCGCGGCCGTCGATCCATTTCTCGATGCCGGCAATTCCGGCGTTGTCGATGTTGACGTGCCCGAGAAGATGTCCGGCCTGTGCGCCCGCCGGGTAGATACGGCGGTTCTCGCGCATGAAACCGATACCGGGCAATCCAAGATTATGGATTTCATCTTGCTGCTTCGGTGTGATTTCCCGCTTGAGCCAAACGAAGCCCCGGCGCGACGCGAGACGCTCGCGTACCTCGGCCGCGTCGAGGTCAGGCAGGGAGCCCGTCACGAGTTCGGTCGCCTCGTCGACATCAATGATGCGGCGCGGATTGGCATAGAGCGACGGCGACTTGATATCGGCCGCGAGCAACAGTCCGTTGCGGTCGAGAATATCCGGCCGCGAGGCCACCCGGTGCGGCGCGGCAGATGCTCATCCGGCGCGACGCCGAACTGAATGAGACGCGCGGCAATGACCAGATAGACGCACCCGAAACCGAGAATCAGGAGACCCACGCGCTTGCGCATCATGCTCGCGCCGGACGGGCGTAGCGAGCGGTCGACACGGCGCATCATGCGCGCCGGCAGCGTGCGGAAGAACTCGGAGAAACGGCCGCTCATTGCGCCCCCTCCTGAGCCCCGTTGCGTTCGCCATTGATCGCACGCAGAAATTCACCGAGTTGATCGCGCTGATTTTCCACCGGTGATATTCGATCAATGAACTCACCGATTGGATCGCCATCCTCCGGACCGAGCGGCTTTTCCGGCAGGCCCGAAAGATCCGTGATGCGCGCGACCTGTAGCGGCTTCATGCCGAGATGGCGTGTCGCAAGATCCTGGATGCGCTGCGGGTTGGAAAGCCGCGTCCATTCCGCGCGCAGAAGCGCAAGACGGTCGCGCTCCGTGCGAATTTCGTTGCGCAGCTTGGCGATACGCTGCGCTTCGTAGGTGCTGTCGAACTTCACCTTGTAGACCGCGACCGCTGAGCCGATCAGCACAAGCAGCGACAGTACATGAAGAAAGCGAAGGAACATGCTCATCGCCCCCGCGCCGTCCGATCGAGTGCAGGCAGGCGCTCGAGTAACACTGCAAGCGGGTCAACGCGTCCCGGCGCAGCGTCCGTACGCTCGGCGACGCGAAGCTTGGCCGAGCGGGCGCGCGGGTTCTCCCGCACCTCGGCATCACTGGGCGCGATCGGCTTTTTCGAGATCAGGTGAAAGGTCGGCTCCGCCTTTTCGGTGTCGGGCTGGTGCCGCGACGGCGACGAAATCCGGCCGCGCGCCGTCATGAACGTCTTCACGATTCGATCTTCAAGCGAATGGAAGGAGATCACTGCAAGTCGTCCGCCCGGCTTGAGAATTCGCTCCGCCGCTAGAAGCGCCCGAGCCGCTTCCTGAAGTTCTTCATTCACGAGAAGCCGGAGCGCCTGAAAGCTGCGCGTCGCCGGATCGATCTCGTCCGGCCGCCCATGGACGACGCGGCGGATGATGTCGGCAAGTTGTCCCGTGCGTTCGATGCGGGCCTCTTCGCGCGCTTTGACGATCGCGTAAGACACCGCCCGCGCTCTTCGCTCTTCGCCGAGCGTCGCAAGGACACGGGCCAGATCCGCGGCCGGCCAGGTATTGACGACGTCGGCGGCGCTCGGCCCCTCGCCGCCCATGCGCATGTCGAGCGGTCCGTCGCGGCGAAAGGAGAAGCCGCGATCGGCTTCGTCCAGTTGCATCGAGGAAACGCCGAGATCGAGGAGCACGCCGTCGAGCGACGCAAAGCCGTGATCGCGCGCGGCACGCTCGAGTTCGGAAAATCTCGCTTCGACGAGCAACAGCCGGCCGCCCGTCGCGGCGACGAGATCCGCGCCCAAAGCAATCGCCGTTTGATCGCGGTCGAGGCCGATGACACGGCAGTTCGCGGCATCCAGGATCGCGCGCGTGTGGCCGCCCGCGCCGAACGTGCCGTCGAGATAAACGCCGCCGTCCTTCGGGGATAGCGACGAGAGAACCTCGCGGAGCAACACCGGACGATGGCGGACCAGTCCGCCAGCGGCGCCCGACGAGGCGCCGCGATCCGCCGTCACCCCTTGTCTCCGCGAGGTTCTCCCGCGCCTTTGGAGCCAAGCTGCCGACGCAACGCCTGCACCTTCTCGCTGGCCTCTTCGAGATAGGTGTAGAAGCGCTCCGGCTCCCAGACTTGAAACTTGTGGCCAAGGCCGACGAACGCGACCGACTCGCCGATGTGCGCGAGCGTCTTCAGGCGTTCCGTGAGGAAGATGCGTCCCTCCGTGTCCACCTTCAGCGTCTCGCTCTGCCCGTAGAGCGCCGCCGCAATCTCGTCCCGCTCCTCCGAATAGGGCGGGAAGCGTTCGATCAGCGCTTCGATCTCCTGAATCAGGGCATTGCCTCCCGCGTCGAGCGCCGGCTGACCCGGCGATGGCTGGCAGTAGAGTCCCTCGAAGCCATCGCGTGCGAGAACGGCGCGAAAACTCGCCGGAATCGACACGCGACCCTTGGCATCGAGACGCATCGTGAAGGTCGCAACAAAGCGGTCCATGACACCCGCCAACGCAACGGCACTGCCTCTCCGGACAAACGGGCATGCGTTCGGGCAGGAGCGGCGAACCGCCCCGCCCGGCCGGAATGCTGTTACACCGGAACGGGATGATTTGGGATATCATGGGACCATATGGTCGTCAATGGAAAGCCCGCAAAACAAGGTGTTTTGCAGCCCTCTCGAGCCGGCGCGCCCGAGTACCGTCCGGGTCCATTAACGCCTTGAGAACCTTAAGAAATGGTTCGCGTGAGCCGGTCGTTTCAGCTTCGCGTGCCCCTGTGGATTAGAGTGGACAACCGATTCAGGATCATTCGCCTTGTCTTTCCGCCCCG
>Ga0307505_10002845_pt1 | contig 11493 bp, 10 predicted proteins | sample 23_S_MG_FD_202183 | JGI IMG/M metagenome (GOLD analysis project Ga0307505, IMG submission 202183) | Soil microbial communities from Populus trichocarpa stands in riparian zone in the Pacific Northwest, United States - 23_S | ecosystem: Environmental > Terrestrial > Soil > Riparian zone > Trees...
CGCGGTCGTGCTGTACCAGCGCGACCTCGACTTCCCGACCGTTGCCGGCCTGGTCGGGACGCGCACGTATCCGCTGCGCAGCTCGTTCGCGCCCTCGTACAACATGGCGGTCAACCTGCTCCGCCGGCACGACCTCGCCCAGGCCGAGGCCCTGCTCGGGGCGTCGTTCGCCCAGTTCGAGGCGGACGCGTCGGTCGTGCGTACCGCCGAGCAGCTGTCGGAGCTCGACGAGGCCCTCGGCGGCTATGCCCGCCACCTCGGGTGCGACCGGGGGGACTGGCCCGCCTACTGGGACCTGCGGCGCCAGCTCAGCCGGCTCGAGAAGTCCGAGGCCAAGGCCCGCCGCCGCGACGCCGAGGACCAGGTCCGCGACGGCATCGCGGCGCTCCGGCCGGGTGACGTGCTGCATCTGCCGTGGTTGGGGCGGCGTGGCCTGGCCGCGGTCGTCAGCGTGAGCGTGACGAAGAAGGGCGCCCCGCTGGCACAGGTCGTCACCGACGACCGGGCGCTGACCAAGATCGGGCCGCGCGAGCTCGATCGTCCGCCGGTTCCCGTCGAACGGGTCCGGATGCCGCGCTCGGGCAACCCGCGCCAGACCGACTACCGGCGCGCCGTCACCGTGCTGCTCCGCGGGCTCGAACCACCGATGGTCGACGACGCGGCGCCACGCCGCCCGGCCGCCGACCAGGCCGATCCGGGGCCGTCGGACGAGGTCCGCGCGCTGCGGTCGCAGGTGCGGGCCCACGCCTGCCACGACTGCCCGGAGCGGGCCGAGCACGAGCGCTGGCAGTACCGCGCGGACGACCTCGAGGACCAGGCGGCCGGCCTGCGCCGTTCGATCGAGCGCGCGACGGGCTCCCTGGTCCGCCGGCTGCACCGGATCCTGCGGGTACTCGTCCGGCTCGGCTACCTCGACCAGGACGCCGAGGACATCCGTCCGACCGACGAGGGACTGCGGCTGGCGGGCATCTACAGCGAGGTGGACCTGCTCGTCGCCGAGGCGGTCCGGCGCGGCCTGCTCGACGGCCTCGACTCGGCCGAGCTGGCCGGCATGGCCGCGCTGTTCCTGTACGAGCCCCGTGGTGGCGAGCCCACCGAGCGGCCCGAGCTGCCGACCCTGTCGCTCTACGACACCGTCGAGGACGTCCTCGCGTTGGCCGACGAGCTGCGTACGCACGAGCGCGACGCGGGCCTGCGGCCGCTCCGCGAGCTCGACGCCGGGTTCGTGGCCGCGGCCTACCGGTGGGCGTCCGGCGACGATCTCGACGATGCGCTCGGCTCGCTGGAGCTGACGGGCGGCGATTTCGTCCGCAACGTCAAGCAGGTCACCGACCTCGTCGGCCAGCTCCGCAGCGTCGGTGGGCAACCCCTGGCCGGCACGGCCGCCGAAGCGGTGGAATCCCTGCGCCGTGGCATCGTCGAGGCCTGAGCCCGCGAGCGGTGGTGGACACCCGGGTGGTCGCCGCCGCATTACGCTCCCGGCCCCCGTCCGGAGCCGTCCATCCGTGTCCTCGCCCCTCGGTCGTCCGCTGCTCGTCGCCAACCCCAGCGCCGGCGGTGGCCGCGACGGCGTGCTGCCCCGCCTGACGGCGGCACTGACGGCCCGCGGCCTGGAGCACGACGTCGTCGTCACGGGCGGTCGGCTGGACGCCACCTCGATCGCGCGGCGGGCCGTCGAGGAGGACGGGCGGCGGTTTGTGGTGGCCGTCGGCGGGGACGGCACCGTCCAGGAGGTCGTCAACGGGCTCGTCGACGCGGAGACCGGCACGGTGCGCGGCGATCGTCCGGTCCTGGGCGTGGTCGCCGGGGGGACCGGCTGCGACTTCTCGCGCACGTTCGGTCTGGACCGCGCCCCCGAGGTCGTCGCGGACCACCTGCTCGGCGAGCACACCCTGCCCATCGACCTCGGGCGGGTCCGCCTCACCGGCATGGACGGCCGCCCGCGCACGGTGCTGTTCGCCAACGTCGCCGAGGCCGGGTACGGCGCGACCGTGATCTCGCTCGCGTCGCGGTTGCCGCGGCGACTCGGCCAGGTCCGCTACGCCGCGGCGGTCATGGGCGCGGTCGCCCGCTTCCGGCACGTCGAGACGACCGTCACCGTCGACCAGGGCACGCGCACCGAGCCGCTGTGCAACGTGGTCGTCGCCAACGGCCAGTTCTTCGGCAGCGGCATGCAGGTCGCGCCCCGCGCACTGCCCTACGACGACCGCTTCAACGTGCAGACGTGGGGTGGCACCCCGGCCGACGTCGTGCGGGCGCTGCCGCAGCTGCGCAAGGGCACGCACCTGGCGCGCAGCGACGTCCGGGAGTGGCAATCGGCGAGCGTCGAGGTGGACGCGGCCACGCCCCTGCTCGTCGAGGCGGACGGCGAGCTCCTGGGCCGCACGCCCGCGTCGTTCGACCTCCTCCACCGGGTGCTCGACCTGAAACTGTGACCCGTGCGCACGGGGCGGCGGGCACGCCCGCGCGACTCCTAGACTCGTGTACGACCGAGGAGGCACGGTGACCACGCAACGGCTCGAACGCGCCCGCGCCGCCATGCGCGATGCCGGGGTCGACGCGCTGCTGATCGGCCCCAGCGCCGACCTGCGCTACCTCGTCGGCTACCACGCGCTCCCGCTGGAGCGACTCACCCTGTTGGTGGTCCCCGCCGAGGGCGACCCCACCCTGGTCGTACCGACGCTCGAGGCCGCGCGCGCGGAGGAGGACGGCGCCGACCGGCACGTGGCCCTGCGTCCCTGGGACGAGACCGACGACCCGGTCGGCCTGGTCCGCGACCTCCTCGGCGACGCCGGTGCCGACACCGGCCGGCTGGCGGTCCAGGACCGCCTGTGGAGCTCGTTCACGCTGCAGCTGCAGGCCGCGCTGCCCGGGGCCGACTGGGTGGCCGGGTCCCGCGTCATGCGGGCGCTGCGGCTGCGCAAGTCCCCCGAGGAGATCCAGGCGCTGCGCGACGTCGGCGCCGCGATCGACGCCGTCCATGCGGCCGTGCCCGAGCTGCTGCGCGCCGGCAGGACCGAGGTCGAGGTCGGCCGCGAGATCGCCGAACTGATCCTCGAGGACCACGACGAGGTCAACTTTGTCATCGTCGCGTCCGGCCCGAACGGCGCCTCGCCGCACCACGAGACCGGCGCCCGGGTGCTGACCACCGGCGACGCGGTGGTCGTCGACATCGGTGGCACCCGCGACGGCTATTGCTCGGACATGACCCGCGACTACGTCATCGGCCACGCACCGGCCGGCTACGAGGAGCTGCACGCCGTCCTCGAGCAGGCGCAGGAGGCCGCCGTCCGCGCCGTCCGGCCGGGTGTCCCCGCCGCCGCCATCGACGAGGCGGCCCGCGCGGTGATCCGCGACGCCGGCTACGGCGACCGGTTCATCCACCGCACGGGCCACGGGATCGGCGTCGAGGAGCACGAGGAGCCGTGGATCGTCGGCGGTAACGACGAGGTGGTCGAGGCCGGCATGGCATTCTCCGTCGAGCCCGGGATCTACGTGCCCGGCCGCTACGGAGCACGCATCGAGGACATCGTCGTCGTCACCGACGACGGCGTCGAACGGGTCAACCACCGACCGCGCGAGATCGTGGTCTGCTGACACCGGCCGCCACCACGGCGACCGGGCGGAGAGGACCGTTGCGATGACACAGGCGCCATCGGGCGTGGAGGTCCGGCGTGCACGGATCGAGGAGATCCGGCCGCTGGCCGTCGAGTACCGCACCGAGCAGGAAGCGTTGTACGGCGCCCCCGGCAACCCGCCGTTGCCGCAGGGCGGCATCTTCTGGCTGGCGGTCGACCCGCAGGACGGGCGCTCGCTCGGCTACGCCGCGGGGACGCTGCGTCCGACCGGCTGCACGATCGGGCCGATCTTCACCCGGTCCGACGCGCGCCGTCTCGGCGTGGGCCTGACCCTGTTGCGCAGCATCCAGGAGTGGGCCTCCCAGACGCGCGTCCCTGTCGTGGAGATCTCCGTCGCCGCCGACAACGACACCGGTCAGCGCTTCCTCGAGGCGCTGGGCTACGTCCCGCGCCGGGTGCTGATGTCCCTCACCCCCGACCATCAGCGCGACCGGGCCTGACCGGACCGCTGCCCACCGCTTGCCGAGGAAACGCGACGTGATCCACCGTCTGCCCGAGGAGCAGCGCACGCTGCTCGAGCTCGTCGAAGGCTTCACCCGGGAGGAGGTCGCCCCACGGGCCGACCACTTCGAACGCGAGCACACCTTCCCGCGCCCATTGTTCGACCAACTCGCGCGGATGGACCTGACGGGTCTGCCGTTCGGTGAGGATGTCGGTGGGTCGGCGCTGCCGTACGCGTCCTACCTCATGGTCGTCGAGGAGCTGTCTCGCGGCCTGCTGGCGCTGGGGCTCGGCCTGTCCGTGCACACGCTGTCGACCTGGGGGATCGACACCCACGCCACCCCAGAGCAGCGGCAACGGTTCGTCCCCGACCTGGTCGCCGGCCGCGCGCTGGGGGCGTACTCGCTGTCCGAACCCGGTGCGGGGTCCGACGCCGCCGGGATGACGACCGTCGCCCGACGCGACGGTGAGGTCTATCGACTGGACGGCGTCAAGGCCTGGGTGACCCACGGCGGCGTCGCGGACCGCTACCTCGTGATGGCCCGCACCGGCGAGGCCGGCGCCCGTGGCATCTCGGCCTTCGTGGTCGACGCCGACCAGCCGGGCCTGACCGTCGCACCGCCCGAACAGAAGATGGGCATGTGGGCCTCACCGACGGCCCAACTGGTGTTCGAGGACGCGCCCGTCCCGGTCGACCGTCTCGTCGGCGGGGAGGAGGGCACCGGCTTCCGGATCGCGATGGCGTCCCTGGACGGTGGACGCCTGGGCATCTCGGCCTGCGCTACGGGCCTGGCCCAGGCGGCGCTCGACGCGGCGTTGGCCTATGCCCGTGAGCGCGAGCAGTTCGGCAAGCCGATCGCTTCGTTCCAGGGCGTGAGCTTCCTGCTCGCCGACATGGCGACCCGGACCGAGGCCTCACGCACGCTCTACCAGTCGGCCGCGGACCGCCGCGACCACGGCTACGACACCACCAAGGTGGCGGCCATGGCGAAGCTGTTCACCACGGACGCGACGATGCAGACCACGACCGACGCCGTCCAGGTCTTCGGCGGCTACGGGTACACGACCGACTTCCCGGTCGAGCGCTACATGCGTGAGGCGAAGGTCCTGCAGATCGTCGAGGGCACCAACCAGATCCAGCGGCTGGTCATCGGCCGGATGCTGACGGGCAGCCGTGGCTGAGTCGACGCCGACCGGCTCCGACGAGGGGCGCGGCCCCGACCCGGGCGGCGGGGCTCCGGGCGGCGGGGACCCGGGCGGCCACGACCGGCGTCGGCTGCGCTCGGCCCGGCGCCTGATCGCGGTGGGCGCGGGGCTCGGCGTGCTCGGGGCTGCCGCGCTGGCGGGGATCGGCGCCCCCGGCGGCTCCGGCTTCGTCGCCGTCCTGCTCGGACTGGTCGTCGGCTGCGTGCTCGCCGCCGTCCACCTCGCGGTCCTCAGTCTGGTCGACGAGGCGCGCCGCAAGCCGGTGGCGGTGCGACGTCCCCTGTGGGCGCTCGGGCTGTTCGTCGCGGCCGGGTTGCTGCTGGTGCTCGTCGGCGGGGCGAGCCGGTCGCTGTGACCGATCCGCTGACCGTGACGGCCCGGTTTCCGTCCACGCGACACCACGACGCACACTGCCTACCATCGAACCACCCGCGTCTCGTCGCGGACGCGACGGGAGAGGTCGCTGAGACCACGTGAACGACAATCCCGCACCCGCCGGTCGGCGCAGCCCGCCACCGCGCGGCACCCTCGTCGTCGCCGATCGCGTCGTCACCCTGGGGCACGCCCGCCAGGCCGCGCGTGCCGTCCTGATCCGCGGCACCCGCGTCGTGTGGGTCGGTGACGATCCGCGGACCGCGCCACCCCACGAGCACCGGCTGGACCTCGACGGTTGCGTGCTCGGGCCGGCGTTCGTGGACGCGCACGTCCACCTGACGCCGACCGGCCTGGGCCTGACCGGCCTCGACCTCACCGCCGCCCGCTCCGGCGAGGAACTGCTCCACGCGGTGGCCAGCTACGCGAGCCAGCACACCGGTCGGGTGCTGTGGGGACACGGCTTCGACCCGCACGCGTATCCCGACGCCCTGCCTGGACCCGACGCGCTCGCCGTCGCCGCCGGTGGTGCGCCCGTCTACCTCTCGCGGGTCGACGGCCACGCCGCGCTGGTCGACCGCAGCACCCTCGCGTCGGCACCGTTGGCCCGGGCGCAGGGCATCGAGCGTGACGCGGGTGGCGTCGTGACGGGTCTGCTGCGCCGCGAGGCCAACCACATCGTGCGCCGCTGGAGCATCGGCGCGATGTCGACCGTGGAGCTGGCCGAGGCGCGCCGGGCCGCGGTCGCCCACGCCGCGGCACTCGGGATCGGCTCGGTCCACGAGATGGGTGGCCCCGACATCATGGGCCTGGCCGACTTCGACGCGTGGGTCGCGGGGGAGTGGCCGATCGAGGTGCTGCCCTACTGGGGCGGCCTCGACGTCGAGGTGCCGCTCGGTCGCGACTTGCGGACCGTCGGCGGCGACCTGTTCCTGGACGGTTCCCTCGGCTCGCACACGGCCGCCCTGTGCGAGCCCTACAGCGACCGCCCGACCACGTCGGGTCACCTCGAGTTCGACGACGACACGCTCACCGACTGGTTCGAGGCGGCCACCCGCGCCGGCCTGCAGACGGGCGTGCACGCCATCGGCGACGCCGCGATCACCCAGGTGGTGCGTTGCTGGCGGACGGTCGCCGAGCGGCTCGGCGACGACGACGCGGACAGCGACGCGATCCGCCGGCTGCGCCACCGGATCGAGCACGGCGAGATCCTGCCGCCCGACCTGCTCGACGACGTCGCCGAACTCGGCCTGGTCGTCTCGGCCCAGCCGATGTTCGAGCACCGCTGGGGCGGACCCGGCGGGATGTACCGCAGCCGTCTCGGTGCCCGGCGGGCCGCGTGGTCCAACCCCTACCGGGCGCTGGCCGACCGCGGCGTGGGCCTGGCCTTCGGGTCGGACACCAACGTCACGCCGATGGACCCGTGGGGCACCGTCTGGGCGGCCCAGCACCGTCATCGCCCCGACGAGGCCGTGACGCGCCTGGAAGCGGTGTCGATGTCCACGCTCGGTGGCCGCTACGCCGCCCGGCAGGAGCGCTGGGTGGGCGTGGTCCGGGCCGGGATGCGGGCCGACCTCGCCGCCTTCGAGGGGGATCCCTATGCGGCCGACGATCCGCGCGGGAGCCGCTGCGTGCTGACCGTGGTCCAGGGCCGCGTGGCCCACGGGCATGCACCGTTGCCGGCGGCCCCCGGCCGCTGATCTGCGCGGTGTGCGCCGACTCGCGCGGCACGCGCAACGCTGGTCGGCGGGACCCGCGAACTGCTTGACGTGCGACGATCTCGCTGGTTGCGTGCCGCGCGCGGCGGTGATCCGGTCATCCTGGGGAGGGGGCGGCCGACCGGACGGGGCCCACCGGCACCATGCGGAGGGGCACTCCGGTCCTGGAAGACCTCGTCGGGACACCGGCTGGCCGCGGCGACCACCTGCTCAGTAGACAACGCGATCCGATCCGCCGTACCGGTCGGTTCGCGGCCCCAACGGTGGAGTTGGTCGCCAGATCTCGCGGGGGGTCCCGGGCCGAGAACGACCGGCCGGGGCCCCCCGGAGCGTCGGTCGCCGACCGCGTCGTCTTGCGTAGGGCGGGGTGCTCTGGTACGAAGCGCGCCCGTCCGCCCCTCCGTGACGGGGTGGACCGGAGCAGGAGCACGCCCGTGGCAGCTCGCAAGGCCACCTCTCGCAACGACGCCGACCTGGTCGAGGACGTCGAGGCGGTCGAGGTCGACGACACCGACGTCGAGGACACCGACGTCGAGACCGATCTCGACGACGACGCGTTCGCCGAGGACGACGAGCTCGACAGCGACGACGACAGCGACGAACTCCCCGAGGACGGTGGCGCGCCGGAGGGCGACGAGGAACTCGCCGCCCCCACCGGCTCGGACGACGAGGACGACGACGAGTCCGCCTCGATGCCGGCCACCGTGGCGTTCGACGACGACGAGGACGAGATCGTCGCGGCCGTCGCCGGCGAGGACGAGGACGACGAGGGCGACGAGATCGACGGCGTCCGTGAGGGCGAGTTCGTCTGCCGGTCGTGTTACATGGCCAAGCTGGAGACCCAACTCGCCGATCCGGAGCGCATGCTCTGCCGAGACTGCGCCTGACGCCGCGCGAAGCGGCGACCGCCCCGGCGCTGGCGGCTGCCGCGGGCCTGGCGGTCCTGGCCGCTCACCCGCCACTGGGATGGTGGTGGGCCAGCTTCGTGGCGCCCGGGTTGCTGCTGGCGGCGCTCGAGCACGACGTCCGTGTCGCCGCGCGCACCGGCACCCGACCGCGCGCGTTCCGCCTCGGCCTGCTGACCGGGCTGGCCACCTTCGCGCCGATGCTGACGTGGCTGATCCTGCCGGCGGGCTACGTCGGCTGGCTGTTGCTGGTGTCGGTCCAGGCCCTGTTCTTCGGCGTGCTCGCCGTGGCGTTGCGCCCCGCGTTGCACCGGGTCTGGCTGCCGGTGGCTGCCGCGGTCGGCTGGACCGGCGTCGACGCCTGGCGCGCGATCTGGCCGTTGAACGGGTTCGAGTGGGGCGCGATCGCGTACGCGCACGTGGACGACTCGTGGCTGCTGCCGACCGCCCGCCTGGTCGGCGGGCGCGGGATCACGTTCCTGGTCGTGCTGATCGGCGCTGCGGCCTACGTCGTCGTCCGCGACACCGTGGCCGGACTGCGCGCACGGGAGTCCGGGCCCGTCGAGCACGCCGTCGCGGTCGCTCGCACCCCGGTGCTGACGCTGGTGGGCGCGTTGGTGCTGTCCGCCATGGCCGTGGTCGAGCCGCCGGCCGAGACCGGCACCCTCGACGTCCTGGTCGTGCAGGGCAACGACATCCGCCACTGGGAGGAGCACGTCCCCGACCCGTCGTGGCGGATCACCAACCAGATGCGTGACCTGACGGTGGCCGCGACCGGCGAGGGCCCGCCGCCCGACCTGACGGTGTGGCCCGAGGCCAGCGTCGACACCGACCCCTACAGCGATCGGGGAGCGCCGTACCTGCCCCTGCTGGAGGAGTCGGCCCGGACCTCGCGGTTCCTGCTGGCCGGTATGAACCTCGACGGCCCCGACCCCGCCACCGGGTTCTTCCGCACCCAGTTGCTGCTCGACCAGGACGCCGAGGTGGTCGGTCGCTACGACAAGCGCCGCGTCGTTCCGTTCGGCGAGTACATCCCGATGCGCCGCTACCTGCGCTGGTTCCCGCCGCTGCAGCAGATCCCGCGGGACATCATTCCCCACCCGGAGCCACACCTGGTCGAGGTCGGCGACGTGCCCGTGGCGGTGGTGATCTGCTTCGAGACGCTGTTCACCGACATCGCCCGGACCAACGTCCTGGCCGACGGCGGCCCGGCGCAACTGCTCGTCGCGGCTACGACCGATGCGTCGTTCGGTGACAGCGCCGAGCCCGACCAGCACCTCGCCCAGAGCCGCATGCGGGCCATCGAGACCGGCCGGTGGGTGGTCCACGGCGCGCTGTCGGGTGCGTCGGCGTTCGTGGCGCCCGATGGCCGTGTCGACCAGGTGACCGCGCTGTTCAGCGAGGCGACGATCCGTCGCGAGGTGCCGTTGGTGGAGGGCTTCACGCCCTACCTGCGCATCGGCGACGTCGTCGGTGTGGCGACACGCGCCGGTCTGCTCGGGCTGCTCGCGTTGACGTGGTGGCAGCGCCGCCGTGCCAGCGCCGAGACGGACGGGGCGACGACGACGCACGGGGAGACGGCGACGTGAGGACGCTCGTCGTCGTGCCGACCTATGAGGAGCACGGCACCCTCGCCGAGCTGGTCGCGCCCGTGCGGGCGTTGGCGCTGTCCGGGACCGCTCCGGACGTGTTGGTGGTCGACGACGCCAGTCCGGACGGCACGGGTGCCCTGGCCGACACCCTGGCGGCCGCGGACCCGGGGGTCCACGTCCTGCACCGGCAGGCCAAGGCCGGGCTCGGGTCGGCGTACCGCGCCGGACTGCGCTGGGGGCTCGACCGCGGCTACGACGCGCTCGTCGAGATGGACGCCGACCTCTCGCACGCACCCCGCGAGCTGCCGGCGCTCGTCGCGGGCCTGAACCGCGCCGACCTCGTGATCGGGTCGCGCTACGTGCCCGGCGGCGACGTCCGGCAGTGGACGGCCGGGCGGATCGCGCTGTCCACGTGGGGCAACCGCTACGTCCGGGGGCTGACACGGCTGCCGGTCCACGACGCCACCAGCGGCTTCCGTGCCTTCCGGGCGCCGGTGCTCCAGGCGATCGCGCTGGACGCGCTCACCTCCGACGGCTACGCGTTCCAGGTCGAGACGGCGCTGCGCGCCTGGCGGGCCGGGTTCGTGCTCGCGGAGGTGCCCATCACCTTCGTCGAGCGGCGCGAGGGTGCCAGCAAACTCTCGCGACGGGTCGTTGCCGAGGCCGTCTGGCGGGTGCCTGCCTGGGGCGTCGCCGGGCTCGCTGGTGGCCGGTCCCGGCGGGGCCCGCACCCCGACTCGGTGGCCGCCGGCGGCAGGGATGCGTCACCACCCCCCGCGGCGACGCGCTAGCCTCCCGCCCGCGCACCCGAGGCCCCGTCGTCCAGCGGCCTAGGATCCCACCCTTTCAAGGTGGTGACGCGGGTTCGAATCCCGTCGGGGCTACCAACCAGTGTGCGCAGGTCAGGGGCCGGCGTCATGTATGCCGGCCCCTGTGCCGTTGGGTGCCAGCTACCCTGAGCCGTCACATCGCGTGTCACGAGAGGGAAGCCAACGTGGCTACCAAGATCGAGATCCAGGTCCCGGTCGAGCGGCAGAAGGCCGCCCAGGCGGCCGGCAACTTCGAGCTCGAGGACCTGCCGGGTCGTCTGGCCGAGCCGGATGCGGCCGTACGGGTCGGCAAGGCGCCGAAGGACGACAAGCCGCTGAAGTCGGTCCGGTCGCTCAACGGCGTCACCAAGCTCGCTCCCGGTCAGGTCATCGCCAACTACGGCCGGTCGGAGTCGCGCTGGGCGATGGCGTTCCAGAAGCGGCGTGCCGGTGGGGCGGAGTTCCACGAGCTGCTCAGCTACGCCCGCCAGATCATCGGCCTCGACGCCGAGGGGCAGCTGCAGATCTGCCTGATGGGTCACGCCGGTCAGGGCCCGTGCATCCCACTGTGGGTCCCGCGCGAGGAGGTCACCCTCACCGTGCAGCCCAACGACATCATCCTGCGCTTCGACGACATGTCCTTCGACTGGTGACTCGTCTCGCCGACGAGCTCGCGTTCGCGCACGAACTGGCCGATCTCGCCGACGCCCGCACCCGCGCGGTGTTCGGCGGGCGCCAGGCCACGAGAACGAAGGCCGACGGCACCTGGGTGACCGCGGTCGACGTCGACATCGAGCGCACGCTGCGGGCCG
>Ga0307505_10002846_pt1 | contig 11491 bp, 10 predicted proteins | sample 23_S_MG_FD_202183 | JGI IMG/M metagenome (GOLD analysis project Ga0307505, IMG submission 202183) | Soil microbial communities from Populus trichocarpa stands in riparian zone in the Pacific Northwest, United States - 23_S | ecosystem: Environmental > Terrestrial > Soil > Riparian zone > Trees...
CCCTGGAGCGAGTTCGGCGGTTCCGCCGTCGTCGTCGAAGGTTGCCACCACATTTGTCATCGCCGCATCCGAGTAGACAGTCACGACAGCCGAAGAGTCGGGATCGATGTCGACATCGACCTCTCCGAATGGCCCGTTGCCCAACTCACAGACACCGGCGCTGACCGAGACAGACCCCTCACAGGGATCGATGTCGAAAGTGCCCGAGGCCGGTCCACCCAGAGTGAAACCGGGTCCAGCCGTCGCCTGCCAGCTGTAAGAGCCCGGCGCGAGCTCGACCGAGCCGCCACTTCCCGAGAAGTTGTAGGGGCCACCCGGGCCACTGACGACCACAGTCGCCCCGGATGTCGGGTCGATGGTCACCTGAACCGAGGCAAGTGCCGCACCGTTGGCGTTCACAGCGCATTCGCCGGAGACGACAACAGTCGAGACCGAACAAGGTGCGATCGTGAACTGGCCGGAACTGGCACCGCCGACGACAAAGCCCTGAGCCGCCGTCGCCTGCCAGTAGTAGGTGCCTGGCGCCAGACCGAGGACCTGGTCATCGGCCAATGCGCCACCCACCGGTCCGGTGAAGTTGGCGTTGGTGTAGACCTGGACGGTGGCGCCGGACGCCGGGTCGATGTTGAACGAGATTGCGCCCTGGGGCACACCCTGCTGGTTCACGGCACACACCTGCGGGCTTGCCGCAACTGTCACCGTGGAGGTGCACACCTGATTGACCGTGAACGACGATGTCGCCCTGGTCTCACCGCCACCCTGACCGTTGTCCCACGCGCCGACCGCACGTGCCTGAACCTGGATGCTCTGGCCCCAATAGGTCTGGGCGTCAAAGGATCCGCTGAAGCGGAAGTTGTTGCCGGCGTTGTAGACGCCGTTCCCGACCTGAGTCCATGATCCGGAGCCACCGGCCCGAACCTCGATCCGAATATCGGAGTGACCCGAGCCAGGCGTGCCGTCCGTCTTCCAACTGATCGACTGGTAGGCGATCGTCACCTTGCCGTCGACGCAGACCTGATTGGCACTGATCTCAGGATGATGAGCCAGCGCCGCAGGCGCGAACATCACCATCAAAGACATGAATACCGCGAATGCGGAGAAAATCGCCAGGAAACGCTCGAATCCGCGACGCGGGGCGACTTGAGCACTCAACATGCCTGGCCCCCACCACGAATGGCGCGTCTAAGACACGCCCCAGATCCCTCGCCCCAGACGACATAAGTCGTCTCCAGCCCCATATTGTCCTATCCCTTCGTTGCCTGGGACAGGCCGGTCTCACCACTAGCTCCACCAGACCAAGGTGACCGTTTTACAGGTCTGGTTTCAAAGCCTCCCATATTCCCCTACCGTTGCCGGCCACGCAGAGTGGTCAGCCACGACATACTGCATTGGGGGACCCACGGTGTCAACGGGTCGCTGGACCCACTGGATATCCACAGACGCGGGAGACCCCGGGCGACGGGCCCGGGGTCTCTCAACTCAATCGGTCATCGAACTGGGATCAGCTCTCGTCTCCCCTGACACTCATCACCATGATCCCACCGAGGATCAAGGCGCTCACGGCGAGCACTATCAAGGCGTCGGTGTTCGAGCCGGTGAACGGCAGGATCACGAGATCATCGACCTCATCTGCCATCGTGGAAGTGGTGATCACGGTGCCGAGCACGTCGTCGTCCACCGTGGAATCTGTCGATCCCGGATCTGTGGTCGGAACGGAGTTGGGGATGGTTGCCCCCGTGGACGTGGTCGTCGCCTCCGTGGACGTCGGCGACGTGTCCTGTGTCGTGGTCGTCGCCTCCGTTGTCGTGGTCGTGTCCTCGCCCGTGGTGGTCGTGGTCGTGTCCTCGCCCGTCGTGGTCGTCGTGTCCTTCTCGGTGGTGGTCGTGGTGTCCTTGACCGTCGTCGTAGTCGTGTCCTCGCACTTGAGCTTCTTCAACTCGACGCTGAGTGAACCTTTCACGTCCTGTGAACCATCAGTCCAGTCGGCGCGAATTGTCAGTGTCTTGGTGCCGGTATCGGACAGGGGATACGTCACAGTCTCACTGGCGGATCCGTTAGGACCGAGTACCAGCCCGACGAAGATCGAAGTCCACCCCCCGGTGCCGTCGGTGTAGGTCACCTGGTCGATGGTCATCGACTTGCCTTCCCAATCCCCGTTGGAAACGGTCCATGTGACCACCCGGTTGCCCGCATCGTCGCATTTGGCCGTGACATCGAGTATCGGGTGATGGGCGAGTGCCGGCGCGGCGATCACGATCATGAGCGACATCACCAGTGCGGTTCCGGTAAAGGCGGCTAGGACCCGCTCGAAGCGACGCTTACGAGACCCGGACCCGACTTTCCTATGCCGCCCCTTTGCCGTGGCGGCGATGCCCCGGACGACATCGGTCGTCTTGAGCCGATTCATATTTCCCCTATCCCTTCTTTGCATGGGACAGGCCGGTCTCACCACTGACTCCCCCGCGGCCCAGGTGACCGTATTGCGGACCGGGGATCGGTGCCTCCCTGTTTTCCCTTTAGAGCCACCCCGGGGGTGGCTCGGTCAGAGACGATAGCCTCGATTGACGCGTGATTCGCGTCAAAAGGTCATGGTTGCATTTCGGTGGATGCCCGGGACGGCGCGACCCACCTGATGCCGGGGTTCTAGGCCGATTTCTCGGCAGGCCCGTCGTCGTGACGGACCGGGACCAACGTCGGGTTCACCTTCTCGGCGACGACGTCGCGATCGATGAGTACCTGCTCGATGTCGGTGCGTGAGGGAAGGTCGTACATCGTGTTGAGTAGAACCTCTTCGAGTATCGCCCTTAGCCCACGGGCTCCGGTTCCTCTCTTGATCGCCTGTGCGGCGATCTCGTCGAGTGAATCGGGTGTGAACACCAGCTCGACGTCGTCCATCTCGAACATCCTGGCGTACTGCTTGGTGAGGGCGTTCTTGGGCTCGGTGAGGATCTTCACCAGGGCGTCCATGTCGAGGTCCTCAACGGTTGCCATCACCGGGAGACGACCGATGAACTCGGGGATCAGCCCGTACTTCATCAAGTCCTCGGGCATCGCCTGGTTGAGAAGCTCGGAGGTGCGACCGTCGGCCTTGCCCCTGACATCGGCACCAAAACCGACCCCACGCCGTCCCACCCTGTGGGCGATGATGTCTTCGAGACCGCCAAACGCTCCGGCGCAGATGAAGAGGATGTTGGTGGTGTCGAGCTGGATGAACTCCTGATGGGGGTGTTTGCGCCCACCTTGCGGCGGGACCGACGCGACTGTTCCCTCGAGAATCTTGAGCAACGCCTGCTGAACACCCTCGCCGGAGACATCACGGGTTATCGAAGGGTTCTCGGCCTTGCGTGAAACCTTGTCGATCTCGTCGATGTAGATGATCCCCTGCTGGGCGCGGTTGACGTCGTAGTCCGCTGCCTGGAGCAGCTTGAGCAGGATGTTCTCCACATCCTCGCCCACGTAGCCCGCCTCGGTGAGACTGGTTGCGTCGGCGATGGCAAACGGGACATTCAGCTGACGGGCAAGGGTCTGTGCAAGCAGGGTCTTTCCCGAGCCGGTCGGGCCGATGAGGAGGATGTTCGATTTCTGAAGCTCGACGTCTCGCTGGACCTCACCACCGCGGATCCGCTTGTAGTGGTTGTAGACGGCTACCGAGAGCTTCTTCTTGGCATCTTCCTGTCCGACTACGTAGTCATCGAGATAAGAGTTGATCTCCACCGGCTTGGGGAGCTCGGTGAACGTGATCTCCTCGGTGGCAGAGAATTCCTCTTCGATGATCTCGTTGCAGAGGTCGATGCACTCGTCACATATGTAGACCGCAGGGCCTGCGATCAGCTTCTTGACCTGTTTCTGCGACTTGCCGCAGAAGCTGCACTTGAGCAGCTCCCCACCATCACCGAGTCTTGCCATCGAGTTTGAGACCTCCTCCGTTACTTGGAGGCTACCGCCGCAAGCTCCCGACGCGTGAGAATTCCGTCGATCACCCCATAATCTTTGGCGGCGTCGGCGAGCATCCAGTAGTCGCGTTCGGTGTCGATCGCGATCTTGTCGTACTCCTGGCCGGTGTGGTCGGCGAGGATCTCGTTGAGCTGTTCACGCATCTGGACGATCAGCTTGGCCTGGATCTCGATGTCGGAAGCCTGGCCTTGAGCGCCACCGTGTGGCTGGTGGAGCATGATCCGTGCGTGAGGCAGTGCGTACCGCTTCCCGTGGGTGCCGCCGGCGAGGATCACGGCCGCGGCGGATGCCGCCATGCCCATGCACACCGTGTTCACGTCGGGCTTGATGTACTGCATCGTGTCGTAGATGGCGAACAGCGAGGTGATCGAGCCCCCAGGCGAGTTGATGTAGAGAAAGATGTCCTTGTCCGGGTCCTCCGACTCGAGGTGGAGCAGCTGCGCCATGATCAGGTTGGCGATGGTGTCATCGATCGGTGTCCCCAGGAAGATGATCCGATCCTTGAGGAGACGGCTGTAGATGTCGAAGTAGCGCTCGCCACGACTCGTCTGCTCGAAGACCGTCGGGATCACATAGTTCTGGAATTGGTTGTCGGCGTTCATTCTTCTTCCTCTTCGACTATTGCCGCGACGACCTCGCCGGAAGGCACTTCGCCTACCACCTCGGCCTCCACGATCTCGGCCTCGACTTCTGTCACCTTCGATGTCAGATCGACAGGGTTGCCCTCTTCGTCGACCGGGTTGGCTGCCGACAGGATGGCCTCCAGTGCCCTGTTTCTGAGAATATCACTGGCCAGGGCTAATTCTTGACCGCTCTGCGAGAAGGCCTTGAGATAGGCGACCGGATCTCCGGAGCGAGCGGCGAGACCCTGAAGGATCGAGGAGATGTCTTCGGGCGTCACCTCGATCTCGGCATCCTTGGCCACAGCCTCCAACACGAGTTGGTTTCTCAACGAGAGCTGGGCCTGCTGACGAAGATCCTCGAGGAACTCATCCTGGGCGATGCCTGACGCGGCAAAATAGTCCTCGAGAGTGAGCTCGTTGTCCTCGAGACGGTGGATGAATCGGTGGAGATGATCATCCATCTCCGATCGCACCAGCGCCTCCGGTAGCTCGACCTGGACTTGATCCACCAGGGTGCTCAAGGCTTTCTCGCTGAACTGGCGGGAGACGGCCTGCAGCTTTGCCTCACTGAGACGCTCCTTCAGCTCGTCCTTCAACTCGGCCACTGTTTCGAACTCGGTGTTCTCGGCGACCCACTCTTCGTTCAGGTCCGGGAGAATCCGCTCCTTCACTTCGTTGACTGTCACATCGAACGTGACGACTTCCCCTGCCCGCTCACCAAATCCCTCGGGAAGTGGAGCGTCGAAGACGAACGACGTCTCCGACGCGGCCCCCTCGAGTTTTTCGTCGATGCCCTCGAGGAACACACCGGAACCGACCTCGTACAGGAGATCCGATGCCGAGGCCTCCTCGACCGGTTCGCCGTCCTTGGTCGCCTTGAGGTCGATCGAGACGAAGTCACCGGCGGCGGCGGCGCGATCCGCCTCCTCGACGACGGCGAACTGCTCGAGCATCCGCTGGAGTTGCGTGTCTAGATCCTCATCGGTGACTTCCGGCGATGTGACCTCGACCTTGCGATCTCGATAGTTGGGCAGGTCGATCGTCGGCCACAACGTCACCCGCACTTCGACCTCTACCCCGCCATCGACATCGTTGAGACTCTCGAGCTGGGGGGTCACCGCGGGGCGAATCTCCTCGTCTTTGAGGATGTCGGTCAGGACGGGCGGGACGAGATCGTCGATTACCTCGCTGCGGAGGCGGGCCGGACCGACGGCAGCCTCGACAACCGGGAGCGGCGCCCGACCGGGTCGGAAACCCTTGAGCTTGAGGTCCTGGGACAGCTTGCGTGCGGTCGCCGCCTTGCCTGCGGCGATCTGCTCGTCGGTCAACTGGAAGGTGACCAGACGCTCGAAGGGCCCGGACTCGCTTACGTTCGTGTGCATTTGCTTCCTGGCTGTAGAGGTTCGTGCGTGTCCGCCCGGCATATTCGCCGGGCGGACACCCTTTGGGTGACCGACGGGATTCGAACCCGCGACTTCCTGGACCACAACCAGGTGCTCTAACCGAGCTGAGCTACGGCCACCATGTCGAATGGGTCGTCCTTGCGCCCCCGGGAGGACTCGAACCCCCAACCTGCGGATTAGAAGTCCGCTGCTCTATCCCATTGAGCTACAGGGGCAAGGGCAAGGTCTACGCCCCAGGTGGAGCGACCCATTCGAGCGGGTGAAGGGAATCGAACCCTCACCACCAGCTTGGAAGGCTGGAGCTCTACCATTGAGCTACACCCGCGGGAACCAACATTCTAAAACGTTGGTCGGGCTGGTCGGACTTGAACCGACGACCTCTGCGTCCCAAACGCAGCGCGCTACCAAGCTGCGCCACAGCCCGCGATGTTGCCAGGCTAATTCTCCCACGATTCCTGTCCCACCCGATTCGTATGTTCCAAACATGGAGTTGGGGGCCGATCTTCGGGCACGAATCGATTCCTGGGACACGCTCTCGCGATGGGAGAAGTCCGAACTGGGCAAGGACCTGCGCCGCTTAGGACTGTCCTATGGCGAGGTAATGGACCTGATCCCGGTCAAGAAATCGACTCTGGCCACGTGGTGTCGACATGTGAAGCTGGCGGAGGATCAGTACGAAGCGATCCGCCGACGGACAGGGTCGCGTCAAGGGATCCCGGTCGACACCCAATGGAAGCGACGCCTAGAAATCGAGCGAATTCGCGCTGAGGCTCGCCTTCGCGTCGGCGAGTTGATCGACCAACCCCTCTGGGTGGCTGGCACGATCCTCTATTGGGCGGAGGGGGCGAAGACCCGAAATCATCTGAGGCTCAACAACGCCGACCCGAGAGCGTTGCGTCTCTTCATCAGATGGATCCGGGAATATCTGAATCCTGACGCGAGATTCACGATGCAGTTGCACCTTCATGAGGGGAATGATGAGCGACTGGCCATGCGCTATTGGACCGGCGAAACGGGATTGAAAGATGCCAACTTCCATCGCACTTTTGTCAAGCCGGCCGGCACGGGTCACAGGAAGAATCACCTCGCCCACGGGATCTGTACGGTGACCTTGCGAGAGGGGTCCGATTCGTGGCACATCGCGATGGAGTGGATCTACACCCTCGCCAACGAGTTCGGCCTTGAAATCCGGCCAAACTAAACTTCACGATCCTGGGTCGCTGGCGCAACTGGCAGCGCAACGGACTCTTAATCCGCAGGTTCTGGGTTCGAATCCCAGGCGACCCACCATGTAGCCCCATCCTCTGGGGTAGGAGTTCGAGTTTTCTACTATCACGTCGATTCACGTGACACGCGGGTGTGGCGAAATCTGGCAGACGCGCAGGGTTTAGGTCCCTGTGGGCGCAAGCCCGTGGAGGTTCAAATCCTCTCACCCGCACCACGGACGCTCATGCCGGCCCGTGCATGACGATCAGGTCGTCCCATATGGCGATGAGGTCGACGACCCTTGTGGTGGGCGGGGCGGGCTCGGGAGCCTCGGGAGTGTCGGGTTCAGCGATCGAGGCTTCGACCAGTTGGACGAGACCGTCCTCACAGATGGTGGCCCCGGTGACGTTCGGGCTGAGTTCGACACTGACCGTATTGGCGTATTCGTCGCTGCTGCTCTCGGGATTGCCGTATTGAACCCAGAGGAACGTGCCGACGATCGCGGTGCGGATCGACCCGGTGTCGTTTCCTGATTCGGCGGTGATGGCCGGGTTGAGCACGTCACCACTGATTATCAGGGATCGACAGGTGGCGGCGGATGCCGGAAGTGCCAAGGTGAGGATCGAGGCGACTACTAGGGCGACGTGACGGCGACTCATTGGCTGGTGCCTTCTGTTGGTTGGACCAAACGTGTTCTCTCCCTGTCATCGGCACGGAGGGCCAATCACAAGAGGGGCACGGACGCTGGCACCCAGCCAGACACTCGACACGCCGCAATCGGTCAGGGGTCGTCGTCCCGTGCTCCACCCCTATCCGGCATCGGTGGCACTCCGGTGATGATCCTGGCCCCCCTCTTGAAGGTGACATAGCTCCAGGCCCACGACGTCAGGACAAAGAAGCGATTTCGGAAACCGATCAGATAGAAGACGTGGACCGCCAGCCAGGAGATCCATGCTGGGAATCCGGAGAATCTGAGCCAGCCGAAGTCGGCCACGGCTCGGGCGCGGCCGATGGTGGCGAGTGAGCCCTTGTCCGAGTAGTGAAACGGTTGTCGGCCCGCGCCCTTCAGGTCGGCGGAGATACTGCGCGCCACATGACGCCCCATCTGCATCGCAGCCGGGGCGACTCCAGGAACGCCAGGTACCAGCGCCAGGTCGCCGGCGACGAACACATTCGGATGTCCCGGCACGGAGAGATCCTCTCCGACGAGGACGCGGCCGCTGCGATCGGTCTCGACCCCGAGGGCCGCTCCCAGAGGTGAGGCCTGCACCCCGGCAGCCCAGAGAACAGTCCCGGCTTCGATCCGTTCACCGTTGCTGAGGGTGACCCCCTGTGCGTCGACTTGTTCGACCATGGTGCTGGTCACCACCTCGACCCCGAGCCCCTCTAGCTGTCGCCGGGCACTCTCCGACAACGCCTCGGGATAGACGGGGAGAACGTGGGGAGCGCCCTCGACGAGCACGACCCGCGCCCGGGTGGGATCTATGACGTCGAACTCGTCGCCCAGCGAGTGAACCGCAATCTCAATGAGAGCTCCAGCAAGCTCGACTCCAGTCGGCCCGCCACCGATGACCACGAAGGTCAAGAGGTGCCCTGAGTCTTCAGGACGTCGCTCGGCGGCCTCGAATGCCGCTAGAACCCGTTGCCTCATCCCTACGGCATCCTCGAGTGTCTTCAAACCCGGGGCGACGGTCGCCCACTCGTCGCGGCCGAAATAGGAGTGGGTGGCCCCGGTGGCCAGGACCAGGTAGTCATACTCCAGCCGGGTCCCGTCGTCGAGCACGACAATTCGCGCCGCCACGTCGAGGTCGGAGACCTCGGCGAGCAGAACACCGGTCACGTTTCTCTGTCGTCGGAAGATCGACCGGATCGGGTAGGCGATGTCACTCGGGTTGAGCGCAGCAGCAGCAACCTGATAGAGCAGGGGTTGGAACAGGTGGAAGTTGCGCCGATCGACGATGGTTACTTCGACCGGGGCCCGAGCCAGCTTCTTGGCGGCGTTGAGGCCGGCGAACCCCGCTCCGATGATCACCACCCGTGGTGGCGTGGTCATGCCACGCCGAGCGCCCGGGCCAGGGACCGGAGGGCGCTCGCTCGGTGGGACAGAGTGTTCTTCTCGTCCATACCCATCTCGGAAAGGGTCCTCCCACCGACCTCGAAAATCGGGTCGTAGCCGAATCCACCAGTACCGCGCGGCTCGCGAGATATGAGACCGTCCAGGAAGCCATCGACGACTAGTTCCTCACCGTCGGGCATGACGAGAGCCACCGCGGTGCGAAATCGCGCCCGACGGTCATCGACGCCTTCGAGTTGTAGCAATAGGTGGGACACGTTGTCGTCGTAACTTGCGGAAGGCCCGGCGAATCTGGCCGTCCTCACACCAGGCGCACCATCGAGGGCAGCTACCTCTAAACCGGTGTCATCAGCCACAGCCGGGAGGCCGACATTGCTCATCACCGCCCGGGCCTTGAGCAGGGCGTTCTCCTCCAAAGTCTCACCCGTCTCTTCGACGTCGGGCCATTCCATGCCTCGGACGATCTCCCCGACGAGACCGGTTCCGGCGAGCACTTCTTCGATCTCCACGATTTTGTCGGGGTTCTTCGAGGCCACGACGAGCCGAGGGATCAATCAGACACCGCTCGACGCTGCAGGTCGTGCAATTCTGCGATCCCTCCTGCAGCCAGGTCGAGGAGCCTGTCGAGCTCGTCACGGGTGAACGGAGCGCGCTCAGCAGTGCCCTGGACCTCCACCAGAAGCCCGCGACCGCTCATGACCACGTTCATGTCGACCTCCGCATCGACGTCCTTCACATAGTCGAGGTCCAGTGTCGGCTCGCCGTCGATGATTCCTACCGATACCGCGGCGACCTCGTCGATGATCGGATTCTTACCCAGTCTTCCTTGCTCCACCGCATCTTCCATTGCGTACCACATCGCTATCCAGGCACCTGTGATGGCAGCGGTGCGAGTGCCGCCGTCAGCCTCGATGACGTCGCAATCGACCATCGCCATCGCCTCCCCCATCGCCCTGAGGTCGACGACGGCTCGGAGCGATCGGCCGATTAGTCGGGAGATCTCCTTCGCTCTGCCACCCGAAACGTGATCGCGCCGGACCCGTTCGCTGGAGGAGCCGGGCAGCATGGCGTACTCGGCCGTGATCCAGCCCTTTCCGGAATCTCTCAGCCAGCGGGGCACCTCGGGACTCACCGAGGCGGTGCACAACACCTTGGTCCGCCCCATCGAGATCAGAACCGAGCCAGGGGTGGCGTCGGTGAACGGAATCTCGAGCTTCACGTCACGGAGCTCGTCCAGACCCCGCTCAGACATCAAAACTCGCTCCGGGCATCGCCACCGACACGGGCCGATCGAAAGCCACCTCGGCGTCGTGGACGGACCGACTCACATCGAGATAGGGAGGAATGTGGGTGAGCACGAGACGGTCGGCACCGACCTCTCTCGCGATCTGTCCCGCCTCGGTGGCGGTCAAATGGTGCGGATAGTCGCTCTCCGACCTCTCCTGATAGGCGGCTTCGCTCAACAGCACGTCGACATTGTGAGCGGTGCTCCTCCAGTCACCCGCCGGCCCGGTGTCGCCGGTGAAGAAGAGAGTCCGATTCTCCGCTTCCCAGCGGGAGCCGACGGTGGGGACCGAGTGATCCATCTCCACGAAGCTCACACCTATCTCGCCGATCTCGATGCTATCCCCGGACCACACAGGGGTGAACTCGAAGGTCTCCTTGAGGACCGATCCCTGGCCTCCGTCTAGGAAGCCGGACACGCGATCCCACACGGATTGGGGCGCATAGAGGGGAACGCCCTTTCGCGGCTCCGGGCAGTACGTCCAGGCGTGAAAGGCAGCAAACAGATCGGCACAGTGATCAGGGTGCTGATGGGAGATGACGATGGCGTCGACCAGGTAGGAGTCGACTGGCAGACTCACGAAGGTTCCCGGTCCGGCGTCACACCAGACGCGGGTACCGGTCTGCTCGATGAGATAGCCCGAGGCGGGTCGGCCCGGGACCGGAAAGGTCCCCGATGATCCCATCACATGAAGCCTCACGGTGCGAGACGCTCCTTCGCCCAGATTTCGCCGTCCTTGAGGTAACGCACCCGGTCGTGGAAGCGATTCGGTTGACCTTGCCAGAACTCAACGAGCGATGGCGCCAATCTCCACCCGCCCCACGCCCGCGGTCTGGGCACCTTCACTCTCTGAAAACGGGCGTCAGTAGCGGCATAGGCCTCCTCGAGCTCGTCTCTCGATTCGACGATGCTCCCTTGACTCGAAGCGTGGGCGGCGATCTGAGCT
>Ga0307505_10002847_pt1 | contig 11488 bp, 9 predicted proteins | sample 23_S_MG_FD_202183 | JGI IMG/M metagenome (GOLD analysis project Ga0307505, IMG submission 202183) | Soil microbial communities from Populus trichocarpa stands in riparian zone in the Pacific Northwest, United States - 23_S | ecosystem: Environmental > Terrestrial > Soil > Riparian zone > Trees...
GCGCCACGAGCGTCAGCCCACCGGCCACGAGCAGGAGCGTCGAGGCCACGACGATCATGAGGCGGATGTCGACGATGTCGGCGAGCCCGGCGCCGGCCATCCCGATCAGGAAGATGACGTCGCGCATGACATAGAAGGCGGAGAACACGCGACCGCGCATCTCGCGCGGGGTGTGCCGCTGGAGCAGGACCTGGCGCGACACGGAGGAGGGAGGCTGCAACAGGCCGGACAGCGTCACCCACAGGATGGCGATGGGGATGGAGGTGGCACTCGCGTACAGGATCCCGGCCGCGCCCATCCCGACCAGCGACACGACGATCCAGGCAGGCTCCGGGAGCAGCTTCGCGAACCTGGCCATGAGCAATGACCCGACGACGAAGCCGACGGACGTGAGGCCTTCCTGGAGGCCGTACTCGAACTCGGTCGCGCCCAGCACCTCGATGGAGAACGGCAACAGCAGCACGTTCCACATGCCGAACGCGACGAACATGAAGGCGCCCACGATGAACAGCGAGCGGATGATCGGCGTCCCGAGCAGCGTCCGCATGCCGGACCGCAGGTTCTCGACGACGACCGCGACGCTCGCCGCCTCGTCCGGCACGGGCATCGGGTACTTGCCCATCCGGGCGATCAGTCCGGCGCAGACCACGAACGAGAGCGCATCGATGATGAACGCCCAGGTCAGCCCCACCGTGCTGGCCAGGAGACCCGCCCCGGCGAACCCGATGGCGGTGGAACCGAAGGCCGCGATGGACAGGAAGGCATTGGCCGACGCCAGCTCCTCGTCGCTCGCCATCTCCGGGATCAGGCTGTCATGGGCGGGGTCGAAGAACTGTTTGACGCCGGCGTTGACGAGGATCAGGGCGTAGAGGGCCAGGATCGAGTCCAGCTCCACGGCCAGCGCGATGATGCCCACGATGACCGACTGGATGAGGCAGGTCATCATCATGATCTTCCGGCGGTCGTGTCGATCCACGTAGACGCCGGCCAGCAGCCCCACCACCAGGCTCGGCACCGCCGTCGCCATGAGCGTCAGGGCGACAGCGAGGGCGGATCCGGTCTCGCGATAGACCCAGATGCCGGCCGCCAGATCGGTCAGCGACGAGCCGGCGGTGGAGATGAGCTGGGCCAGCCAGAGCAGCGAGAAGTCGCGCCGCCGGAACACCGCGAACATGGACGGGGCCGGCGCTGCCGCAGTGGTCATCGGTCGGGAGTCTAGTCGGCGCGCCGGCCGATGGTGACGCCTTCTCGCAGCAACAAGGCTTGCTTGTGGCGCAGCGCCGCCTCGCGGTCCATGGCGCCGTCGCCGTCGCCGCCGCCGTATCCGCCGAGGGTCCCGTCGGCCGCGATCACGCGGTGGCACGGGATCAGCAGCGCGATCGGGCAACGACCCAGCGCCCCGCCGACGGCCCGGGCCGCCCGCGGCGCGCCGACGCGACGAGCGATCTCGCCATAGCTTGCGGTCTGTCCCCACGGCACATCGCGCACGGCCATCAGCACGGCTCGATCGAAGGGCGGACGATCGCGCAGGTCCACCGGGATGTCCCGGCCATCGAGCCTCGCATCCCCGAACCGCCCTTCCAGCGCAGGCAGGACGCCCGCGAGTCGAGCCTCCGCCGCATCGGACCTCGTGCGTGCGCCGAAGCGCCGCATGAGCGACGCCTCGAACGCCTCGCGCGAGCCGCCACTCGTCGCGGCGACGACGCCGTCGTCCGAGCAGGCCACGTGGTATGGACCATCCGGCCCGGCGATCGTCGCCATGGCGAGCGGCACGGGAGTCGAGGCGTCGGGCATGCGCGCACAGTCTGCCGCGGACGCGAGTGCAGCGCTTGGTCAGGTATACTCCCCAGGAGTATGAGCGAATCGACCACGACGACCCGCCCGACGACCGCCGAGATCCAGCTCCCCATCGAGGGGATGACCTGTGCATCCTGCGTCAACCGCATCGAGCGCTACCTGGGCCAGGCCGACGGCGTGGCGGCAGCCACCGTCAACCTGGCCACGGAGATGGCGACCATCCGCTACCTGCCGGACGTCGCCGACCGTGTGGCGCTGGTGCGTGCCGTGGAGGCCGCCGGCTACGACGTCCGGGAAGTGCCGGAACCCGCCGCGGGGGCCCCACCGGTCTCGCTCGCCGACGCGTTCTCCGCGGAGGACCTGGAACGGGAACGCCGCACGCGCACACTCCTCCGGGCCGCCATCGGATCCATCGCCGTGGCCATCATCCTGATGGTCGCGATGTTCTACCCGCAGACGTCGATCGCCATGGTGGACATCAACCGGGCGGCGCTGCTGCCCGCGACGCTCGTCCAGTTCTGGGCCGGTGCCCGCTTCTACCGGGCGGCCTGGCGGGCCCTCCGCCACGGGACGACGAACATGGACACGCTCGTCGTCGCCGGCACATCGGCGGCCTGGGCGTACAGCGTCTTCGTCACGTTCTTCCCCGAGGTCATCCACGAGGCGGGCCTCCATCCGGAGACCTACTTCGACTCGTCCACGATCATCATCGGGCTCGTCCTGCTGGGACGCTGGCTGGAGGCGCGCGCGAAGAGCAACACGACCGGGGCGATCCGCCGTCTGATCGGCCTCCAGGCGACGACCGCGAGACTCGTCCGGGACTCCGTCGAGGAGGACGTCGCGCTGCAGGACGTCGTGGTCGGCGATCTCCTGCGCGTCCGGCCCGGCGAGAAGGTACCGGTCGACGGGGTCATCGTGGATGGGGCATCGTCCGTGGATGCGAGCATGCTCACCGGAGAGCCCATCCCGGTCGAGAAGGCCGTCGGCGACGAGGTCATCGGCGCGACCCTGAACACGACGGGCACATTCGTCATGCGCGCCACGGCGGTCGGCCACGACACGGCACTGGCCCGGATCGTGGATCTCGTCCGTCGCGCCCAGGGCAGCAAGGCGCCCATCCAGCGACTCGTGGACCGGATCGCCGAGGTGTTCGTGCCGCTCGTCCTCGTGGTCGCGGCCGCGACGTTCGTCATCTGGCTGGCGTTCGGGCCGGAACCGCGCCAGACCCTCGCCCTGACCTCGTTCATCGCCGTCGTCGTCATCGCCTGCCCGTGCGCGATGGGCCTCGCGACGCCGACGGCGATCATGGTCGGGACCGGTCGCGGCGCGGAGGCCGGCATCCTCATCCGCGGTGGCGAGTCCCTGGAGATCGCGCATCGCGTCGACGCCGTGATCATGGACAAGACCGGAACGCTGACCCTGGGCCGGCCGACGGTCGCCGAGGTCGTCGCCGTGGCGGGCTTCGCTGCCCGGGATGTCCTGGACCTCGCGGCGTCCGCCGAGGCCGGCAGCGAACATCCGCTGGGGGCCGCCATCGTCGGTCGCGCGCGCCAGGACGAGCTCGGATTCGGCACGATCGAGGCGTTCGGATCGGTCACCGGTGGTGGCGTGCGCGCGACCATCCGGACCGAGACCGGCGCACGTCACGAGGTCCTCGTCGGCAACCCGCGCCTGCTTGGACAGGCCGGGATCGACCTCGCCCCGCTGGACGAGGCCATCGCCCAGGCGACCGCCGCCGCGCGCACCCTCGCGATCGTGGCCGTGGATGGCCGCGTCGCCGGCCTGCTCGCGATCAGCGATCCGGTCAAGGCCGAGTCGGCCATCGCGGTCCGAGAACTGCAGGCTGCCGGCATCGAGGTCTGGCTGGTGACCGGCGATGCCCGCGCCACCGCGGAGGCAGTCGCTGCCCAGGTCGACATCCCCGCCCACCAGGTCCTCGCCGAGGTCCTGCCGGCTGACAAGGTGGCCGTCGTGGAGCGCCTCCAGCAACGCGGTCGGACCGTGGCCATGGTCGGCGACGGCATCAACGATGCCCCGGCGCTCGCCCAGGCGAACCTTGGCATCGCCATCGGGACGGGCGCGGATGTCGCGATCGAGGCAGCGGGTGTGACGCTCATCGGCGGCGATCCGCGCGGTGTCCCGGCCGCCATCGGCCTGTCGCGCGCCACGATGGCGATCATCCGCCAGAACCTGTTCTGGGCGTTCGCCTACAACGTCCTGCTGATCCCGGTCGCGATGGGCGTGCTCTTCCCGGCGTTCGGGATCCTCCTCTCGCCGGCGCTCGCGGCCGGGGCGATGGCCATGTCGTCCGTCAGCGTCGTGACCAACTCGCTCCGCCTGCGCTCGTACGACGCGCGACCGGACGCCGCGCACCGCGTCGCTCGCGGGAGCGCGGTGGCGCGCCTTCGGGAGGCCTGGTTCCTGGGTGTCATCGCGCTCGCGTCGTTCGGGATCGCCGGCGGGGTCACGGCGGCCGACCGCGCGATCGACGCGAGTGCCCAGCACGTCGAGGTCCGCGCCACGAACGTCCGGTTCGAGCCAGCGGACATCACGATCCAGGCCGGCCGCTTCGCGGTGGTCCGCTTCACCAACGACGATGCGATGTTCCACGACTGGGAGGTCCACGGCCTGGCCAACGTGGACGCCGGCGCCCGCCCCGGGCAGACCCAGAAGCTCCGGTTCCTGATCGACCAGCCAGGCTCGTACGAGATCCTGTGCACCGTCCCGGGCCACGCCGAGGCCGGCATGGTCGGCACGCTGACGGTGGTTGCCGTCGACCAGGGCGCTTGACCGGTCGGAGCGAGATGGCTAGATTGGCCAGATGAAGCGAGCGACCATCACGGAGGCCAAGAACGGGTTCTCCGCACTGATCGACCAGGTGAAGGCCGGCGAGTCGGTCCTCATCACGGATCGCGGTGTACCGGTCGCCCGTCTGGAGCCCGCGACCTCGGCGAGCGACGACGACGACGATGGCCGGATCGAGCGCCTCGTCCGCGCGGGGCTCGCCACGCGTGGGACCGGTGACTTCGCAGCGCTCCTCGATCGTCCCTTGGTGAAAACGGTCGATGGATCCAGTGTCGTCGACCTCTTGCTCGAGGAGCGTCGGTCGGGGTGGTGAGGTTCTGGGACAGCTCGGCGATCGTGCCGCTCGTCCTCGTCGAGGACAGCTCGGCGGCGGCCAAGGACATGCTCGCGGATCGAGGTGGGATGACGGTCTGGTGGGGAAGTACGATCGAGTGCACGTCTGCCATCGCGCGCGCCGAACGTGAAGCACGCCTTGATTCGCACGGGACCGCCGATGCGGTCGCCGCTCTCCGTCTGCTACGGAGCGGATGGACCGAGATGGATCCGACGAGCAAGGTCCGCGACATGGCCGAGCGACTGATCCGCGTTCACCCGCTGCGTGCAGCTGACGCCCTGCAGCTCGCCGCCGCGATCATCGCCGCACAGGACCAGCCGGCCGCCCTCCCGTTCCTGACGCTGGATGACCGGCTGGCCGAGGCGGCAGGCCGGGAGGGCTTCCCAGTCATCCGGTTCGATCGCCCATGAGCGAGGTCGGTGGGCGGATCGCGACGGCCGATGACCCGCGGGATCTTTCCGGCGAATTCCGTCACCGCGTCACCGTGGACGTTCGCTTCGTGGACACGGACGCGATGGGTCACGTCAACAACGCCGTCTACCTCACGTATTGCGAGACGGCCCGCATCCGCTACTGGACGGACGTGACCGGGGAGCCGGTCGCCGCCGGTCACGAGCACGCCGAGAGCCTCATCCTCGCCGAGGCGCGCATCACCTACCGCTCGCCGGTCTTCCACACGGAGCAGGTGACGGTCGAGTCGCGCGCCACCCGCATCGGCCGATCCAGCTTCACGCTGGAGCACCGGCTCACGGCTGCCGCGCCCGGCGGCGAGTCCCGCCTGGCGGCGGTCAGCGAATCGGTGATGGTCCGCTACGACTACGGCACGGGTCGCCCCACGGCCATGGGCCCGGCGTTCGTGGCTGCGATCGAGGCCTTCGAGGGACGCTCGCTCAGTCGGTGACGCGTCGGAAGATCGCTACCGCGTTCTGGCCGCCGAAGCCGAAGCCATCCACCGCGACGGTGTCCACCCGGGCCTGGCGGGCGACGAGGGGCACGTAGTCCAGGCCGCACTCGGGGTCCGGCGTGTGCAGGTTGGCGGTCGGCGGGATGACGCCGTCGCGGATGGCCCCGATCCCGGCCAGCGCCGAGGCCACGCCGGCAGCCCCCACCAGGTGGCCGATCATCGACTTCGGGGAGCTGATCGCGACCTTGTGGGCGTGGGCGCCGTAGGCGGCCTTGATGGCCCGCGTCTCGGTCACGTCGTTGAGCGGCGTGGCCGTGCCATGGGCCACGATGTAGTCGACCTCGTCCGGTGCCACGGACGCGTCGCGCAGCGCGTTCGTCATGGCCCGGGTCTGCCCGCGCCCGGTGGGTTCCGGCGCGCTGATGTGGAAGGCGTCCGCGGTCAGCGACGCGCCCAGGATCTCCGCGATCGGCGTGGCACCGCGCGCCAGCGCATGCTCAAGCGACTCGACGATACACACCCCGGCCCCCTCGCCCAGGACGAAGCCGTCGCGGGTGGCGTCGAACGGACGCGAGGCCGTCGCCGGGTCGTCGTTGCGCTTCGATAGCGCGGTCATGTTGGCCAGGGCGGCGACGCCCATCGGCCAGATCGGCGCCTCCGTGCCGCCGGTCACGACCACGTCGCACTCGCCGGTGCGGATCAGTCGAAGCGCGTCCTGGAAGGCGATGACCGACGTGGCGCAGGCGGCGACCTGGGTCATGACCGGACCGGTCAGGCCCCATTCCATGGACAGCATCGCGGCACCCATGGAGCCGGACAGGGCCGGCACCGCGAACGGCGACACGAAGCGCGGCCCGCGCGAGTCGTGGGCGTGCGTCCCGTCGATGATCTGCTCGATGCCGCCGCCGCCCGTGTTCACGACGACGCCGACGCGATCGCGCTGGTCGGGCGACATGGCGGCGAAGTCGATCCCGCTGTGGGACACGGCCTCCTTGCCGGCGCCCATCGCGAGGTGGATGAACCGGCTCATGCGGCGCGCCATCTTGGCGTCCATCACCGTCTTCGGGTCGAAGTCGAGCACTTCCGCCGCGATGCGCACCTCGTGGGCGGTGGCATCGAAGCTCTGGATCGTCCGCGTGCCGGTCACGCCGGCCTGCAGGTTGGCCCAGTACGTCGGGAAGTCGTTGCCGATGGGCATGACCGCCCCGAGGCCGGTGATCACGGCGCGGCGGGCGGGGTCTCGTTCAGCCATGGTCGCGATTGTATGACCCGACGCTCAGTCGCCGTCGTAGCGCTTGAAGATCACCGCGCCGTTGTGCCCGCCGAGGCCGATGTTGTTGGACAGCGCGTAGCGGATGGGCATGGGGCGGGACTCATCGGTGACCCACACGTCGCAGTCCGGGTCCGGATCCCGGAAGTTGATCGTGCCCGGGGCGACCTGCTCCGCCACGGACAGGACCGTGGCGAACGCTTCGAAGGCGCCGGCGGCCCCCATCATGTGCCCGGTCATCGACTTCGTGGCGCTGATGGCGATGGCTTGGGCATCCCGCGCCGCCCGCTCCCCGAAGACCGTCCAGATGGCCTCGGCCTCGCGCTTGTCCCCCAGCGGCGTGGACGTGCCGTGCGGGTTGATGAGGTCCACCTCGTCGGCCGGGACGCCGCGGCGCTCCAGGGCCATCTGCATGGCCCGCGCCGACCCGACCCCCGCGTCGATGGGCTGGACCATGTCCCAGCCGTCTGCCGCCGAGCCGTAGCCCACGACCTCGGCGTAGATGGTCGCGCCGCGGGCCTTCGCGAGCTCCAGGTCCTCCAGGAACAGCGATCCCGCGCCCTCGCCCAGGACGAAGCCGTCCCTGGTGGCGTCGAACGGTCGGGACACGGTCTGGAGCGACTCCCCGGGCCGGGGCATGCCCATCCCGCGCATGTTGCTGAATCCCGCGTGGGCGACCTCGAGGAGGGGTGCTTCCGTCGACCCGGTGATGACCGCGATGCAGTCACCGCGGCGGATCGCCTCGGCGGCCTCGCCGACATTGTGGGTGCCGGTGGCGCAGGCCGATACGACGCACATGTTGTGGCCGATTGCCCCGGTCTCGATGGCGATCATCCCGGAGCAACTGTCCACGAGGGCGTTGGCGATGAATGTCGGCGCCACGGTCCGGGCGCCGCGCTCGTGCAGGGCGACGTAGTTGTCGATCATCAGCTGCTGACCGCCGGCACCCGACCCGAAGATGACGCCGACCTCCGTGCGGTTCTCGTCCGTGAGCTCGAAACCGGAGTCGGCCAGGGCCTGCTTCGCCGCGGCCACGCCGAAGTGAAGGCTGCTCTCACTCCGCCGGGCGGCCTTGGGATCCATCCAGTCGGCGGCCCGGAAGTCGCGGATCTCGCCGGCCGCCTTCGCCTCGTAGGGCGTGGGGTCGAATCGGGTGATCGTGTCCAGGCCGGAAACGCCTTCGACGAGGTGGTTCCAGGCGGTGGTCTTGTCGTTGCCGACGGGGCTGATGACCCCGAGGCCGGTGACGACGACGCGCCGGTCGTAGTCGGGTCGACGCATGTGGGCGGGCTCCTCCAGGTGGCTCAGGCCGCGGCTGCGGCGAGCTCGATGAGACGGTCGATGGACGCCGGGTCGTCGGCGGGGACGACCTCGGCATCGGGGACGATGCGCTTGATGAGTCCGGTCAGCACCTTGCCTGGCCCGACCTCGATGAAGGTGGTCACCCCGGCGGCTGTCATGCGCTCCACCGCCGCGACCCAGTCCACGCCGGCGGTCAGGTGCTCCACGAGCTCCGCTCGGCAGGCGTCGGCTGTCGTCAGCGCGCGGCCGTCCGCGTTCGCGAGCAGCGCCACGGACGGGTCCTGGAACGTGATGGCCTCGAGGGTCTCGGCCATCGCCTCGGCCGCGTCCGCCATCAACGGCGAGTGGGCGGCGACGCTGACCGGGAGCACGATGGCGCGCCGCGCGCCCAGTGACCTGGCGAGCTCGGCACCGGCCTCGATCGCGGCACGCTCGCCGGACACGACCACCTGGCCCGGGGCGTTGCGGTTGGCGACGACGAAGATCCCTCGCGTCCCCGCCGCCTCCACCAGGTCCGGAAGGCGCGCGTCATCCAGGCCGATGAGGGCCGCCATCGCACCATCGCGCCCCTGACCGGACGCCTGCATCAGTTCGCCCCGGCGCCGGACCAGGCGGATGCCGTCGTCCAGCGACAGGGCGCCGGCCGCGACGAGGGCGGAGTACTGGCCCATGGAGTGGCCGGCCGCGAACGCTGGCATCGGGGCCTGCAGTCCGGCCGCTGCCCAGCGCTCGCGCAGTGCCTCCAGGATGGCGATGGACGCCGCGAGGATGGCCGGCTGCGCGTTCTGGGTGAGGTCCAGCCGGTCGGTGGGTCCATCCCACGCCAGGGCGGAGATGGGTTCGCCCAGGGCGGCATCGGCAGCGGCGAAGACAGCGGCCGCGGCCGGCGAGGACGCGGCGAGATCCCGGCCCATGCCCACCGTCTGCGAGCCCTGGCCGGGGAACACGAAGGCGATCGATGACATCGCGCCGAAGGGTAGCGCCGGCGGCAAGCAGGCCGGCGGATTCCCGTGCATCCTTGCATGCATGAACGACTCCCGGCCACCACGCACGTCCTCGCGACCGCCCCCCGCGCGGACCATCGCGCGCCGGTTCGAGGCGGACCTCTCGGCCCCGGTGCTGGCGGCCGGACAGCGCATCCAGAACGTGCGCCAGATCAGCGAACGCGTGGCGATGGGTCGGGCGCTCTGGCGGGAGCTCGTCATCGGATTCGCCAGCCAGCTGGGCGACCTGCGCCTGGGCTTCACCCAGCTCGCCGCGCTGTACGTGCTGGCCGACGGGAGCACGCTCACGGTCGGCGAACTGGCCGAGTCGATCAACCGCTCACCGTCGGCCACGAGCCGGCTCATCGACGGCCTGGTCAAGCGCCGACTCGTGGAGCGCCGCTCGGAGGAGGAGGACCGGCGACAGCGCGTGCTGCGCCTGACGCCGCGCGGCCACGCCGTCCTCCGGGTCGTGGACCGGGCGCGCGCCGAGCAGTTCCTGGCGGCGGTCCGCCCCATGCCCACCGCGGAGCGCGCGATCGTGGCCATGGGCGTGGCCGCTCTCGCGACCCACGCCATCAGCCGGCGCGGTCGTCTCGTCCGGGCGAGGCGCGACCCAGGGACCTGACCGCGCCCCATGTGGCGGGCCGGGGACCGGCGCTCAGCCGCAGAAGCGCCGCACCACGTCGTACAGGACCGGCAGCCCGAAGCGCAGCGCCTCCAGTGAGACCCGCTCGTCCACGCCGTGGAACCGCTCCATGAAGAATTCCCCCGGCTCCAGGCGGAGCGGCGAGAATCCGTAGGTCGGCGTCCCCATCGGCACCGTCGTCTTGGCGTCCGTTCCGAACGGGGCCAGGACCGGGAGTGGGATGCCATCCGGGTCGTGATCGCGCAGCGTCGCCACGAGCACGTCCCAGAGATCGCCCTCCGCTGGTGATTCGACGGGAGCGCCCCACACGATGAGCTCCAGGCGACAGGCGGGAAGCAGGTCCGGGCCGATGCGCTCCTCGACGATGGCGCGCATCTCCGGCTCGGTCATGCCCGGCAGCACCCGGCAGTCGATCTCGATGACGGCGTCGCCCGGGATGACGTTGTACTTCACGCCGGTGTGGATGATGTCCGGTGAGATCGTGTCGCGGATGAGCGCCCGCAGGGTCCGCGCGAGCTGCGGTTCGCAGAGCTGGTCGATCCGGGCATCGGCGTCGGTTGCGCCCGCCGCCACGAGGCGGAGCGTCTCGCCGGCCCGCGCCGGGAGGGCGTCCGCAGCTGCGGCCAGGAACCGCTCCATGACCGGCGTCAGGCGGACCGGCCCGGGAGCCGCGAGTCGCTCGACGACACGGGCGGCGAGCACGGCCGCATTGTCGTCGCGGGGCATGGACCCGTGGCCCCACGTCCCGGAGACGTGGATGCGGTACGGGGCGAAGCCCTTCTCCGCGACCTGGATGGGATACAGCCGGCGACCGAGTACGGTCACCGACACCCCGCCGCACTCGTTGACGGCACCGGCGGCTCGCAGCCACTCCGGGTGGCGCCGGGCGATGGCCTTGACGCCGGCGTCACCGCCCGCCTCTTCGTCCGATGTACAGGTGAACAGGACGTCGCGCGTCAGGCCCGGGATCGGGTCGCGGGCGGGGTCGAGGCCCGCGGCGCGCGCTTCGGCAACGAGCCGCTCCACGACGGCGAGCTCCATGGCGATCATGCCCTTCATGTCGATCGCGCCGCGACCCACCACGTGGCCGTCGACGATGTCTGCCGCGAACGGATCGTGGCTCCATCGGTCCGGCGGGGCGGGCACGACATCCAGGTGCGAGAGGAGGAGGAACGGGTCGCCGCCGCTGCCATCGCCGCGGAGCCGAACGTGGACCGACGCGCGGCCCGGCACGGTTTCCAGGATCTGCGGCTCCAGGCCGATGCCGCGGAGACGGGCCTCCAGGTAGCGGGCCACGCGAGTCTCGCCGTCCGCGCCGGGGGTCGGTGGGGGATTGATGGACGGGATGCGGATCAGGTCACGAAGGGACTCGACGAGGGTCTCGTGGGCCCGATCCCACGTCGCAGCCGGGAGCTGCGTGGACGGTCGGGCGACGAGCACGACC
>Ga0307505_10002848_pt1 | contig 11483 bp, 7 predicted proteins | sample 23_S_MG_FD_202183 | JGI IMG/M metagenome (GOLD analysis project Ga0307505, IMG submission 202183) | Soil microbial communities from Populus trichocarpa stands in riparian zone in the Pacific Northwest, United States - 23_S | ecosystem: Environmental > Terrestrial > Soil > Riparian zone > Trees...
GGTGGTCTTGGCGGAGTAGATCAGGGCCACCGGAACGATCCGCACCGGCTCCCTGGTGCCGGCGCCGAGGGCGATGCGGGCCGCGCCGGTCTTGAGAGGGCGGAGCCCGGGGTCGCTGTGTGATGTCCCTTCGGGAAAGATGGCGATCGAGCCTCCCCCCTCCAGCACCCGGCGCGCCGCGGCGAACATCTCGGCGTTGCGCGAAGTATCGCCGGAGCCATCCTGGCGGCGATAGACGGGGATCGACTCCAGGGTCCGCGCGAACCAGCCGATTACCGGCATCCGGAAGAGCGGCGCCTTGGCCAGGAACGACACCGGCCGCGGGGCAGTGGCCAGCAGCAGGACCGGATCCACCAGGGCGTTGGGATGGTTGGGACAGAAAAGGACGGGACCGGTGGCGGGCACCCGGAACAGGCCATCGATCTCGACCCGCCGGAAGAAGACCCGGAGGAGGAAGCCGAGGAGAACGCGGACCAGGCGGCGCATGGGCGGTCAGCCCGCCCGCTGGGTCCGCTTCTTCTCCACCGCCACGCGGAGTTGCCCGCACGCCGCGTTGATGTCGAGACCGCGACTCCGCCGCACTACCGCCTCGACCCCCTGATTGCGGAGCCGGTCGGCAAACTCCCGGATGCGCGCCGGGGTCGAGGGGGTCAGCGGTTCGCCGCCGCCGGGGTGGAGCGGCAACAGATTCACCATTGCGCCCAGGCGGCGGGCCAGCTTGGCGAGCCGGTCGGCGTCGCGGTCGGTGTCGTTGCGCCCGGCGATCAGCACGTACTCGAAGGTCACCCGCTTCCGGAACGTGGTCGCGGCCTGCATCACCTCCTCGAGCGCGTACTTCTTCTCGATCGGCATCAGGCCCCGCCGGCTCTCGGGGGTCGTGGCATGGAGCGAGACGGCCAGGCGGAACTGCTCGGGGCGTGCGGCCAGCCGGGCCATCGCGGGGACGATGCCCACGGTGCTCACGGTGATGTGCCGGGCGCCGAGTCCCAGGCCGTCGGGACTGTTGAGGACGGTGAGGGCGGTGTCCACGGCCGGCCAGTTGAGCAGCGGCTCGCCCATTCCCATGAAGACGATATTGGTCGGGGCGTCGGCCGGGTCGGCGAGGATGATCTCGCGCGCCTGGGCCAGGATCTCCCAGGGGGCCAGGTTGCGACGGAACCCCATCGTGCCGGTGGCGCAGAAGCCGCACTTCAGGGCGCAGCCGGCCTGGGAGGAGACACAGAGGGTCCGCCTGGTGCCGGAGGGGATCAGGACCGATTCGATCGCCTCGCCGTCGGCCAGGCGCCAGAGGTATTTGCGGGTGCCGTCGCTGGACTGCTGGATGGTGTCGGCCGTCAGGTGGGGCAGGGGGAACTCCGTTGCCAGTGCCCGCCGCAGGTCGGCGGGGAGTTCGGTCGCCGCGGCCCAGCTCCCGACGGGGGTGGTCCAGAGGCGGCGGACGATCTGGTTGGTCCGGTAGGCCGGGAGCCCGTGCGCCGCCACCCAAGCGCCGATCCGCTCGCGGGCTTGGGCGGGGGTCAGATCAAGGACTGTCGTCGGGTCGGCGGTGGTCGGTGCGGAGGCGGGCATGGGGGAAAGGTAACGGTTCCACCGGCCGGTGCGCGGCTGCCGGCGAACCCGAAGCGATTGTCCTTCAGCGCACGAGGGGCGGTCGAACCCGCGGCCCTGGATCGCTCGCTCAGCCTGGTCGGCGGCTCATCCTTTGACCGCGCAGGACAGCAGGGTCTGCAGGTCGTCCGCATCGGCCGAGGTGGCCCAGACCGAATCGCCGCGAAGCTGCAGGAGACGATAGTTCGCCGGGATGGTGACCTGGTCCTGGACAGTGCCGTCGGGCCGCAGCCGGGTCCAGCTGGCGACTGACTCAAAGCGGTAAGTCCGGGCCAACCAGATCTCTCCGTCGGTGCCGACCAGGATGCCGAGTGCCAGGGGGAGCGATCGCGGCCGGCTGATCCGGGCGCGCATGAGCTCCGGGGTGCGGCCGGGGGCGTTCGAGAAAACGCCGATCACCGCGTTATAGATGGCGTCGGTCACCGGTCGTGCGGGAAGGGTCACCGGGCGATCGAGCAGGCTCTGGCCGTAGGCGTCGACGCAGCGTAGTCGCACCGCGGCACCCGCGGGAATGACGGCGCAGAAGCGGGTACGTTCCGCGTTGGCGGCCGCCTGGGTCTGTGCCAGCAGCGGATGAGGGTTGGGTACTTCACGGCCTCCTGCGGGCACCATGACCCGCTCGACCTCGAGCAGCGGGAACGACGCGAGCGTGTCGTGGCGGATCGCCTCCGGTCGATGGACCAGCAGGGTAACCGGCAGGTCGCGGGCGATTAGTCGGTGGCCGAGCCCGATCAGGGCGCCGTCGGGTCGCGGGCCCCAGCTTCCCGGTAGCAACGCCGTCCGGACCCGGAGCAGCCGGCCGGTGTCGGAGAAGAACTGCACCCGCGGCAGGCGGACATCAGCGACCCAGAGCGTATCGCCGATCCAGCTCATCCCGCCGATGTCCTGAAACTCCCCGGGGCCCGCGCCCCGCCGTCCGACGACCCGGACGCGGCCGCCGCCATCGCGCAGCAGGAACTGGCCCGGCCGTCCGTCGGTCCAGGCCAGCCGGTCGCTTGGACCCGGCGCCACCGCGCCGATCGTTCCCGATCCGCTGTCCGAAGGGGGTACCAGGGTCCGGCAAGCCAGAGTGGCTGCCTGTGGCGGCGGGGCCGCCTGGCTCTGGGGAACCGACACCGCCAGGGCGACGAGAGCGGTGGCGCGCCAGTATTGCCGCACGGGGTCCTCCTTGGCTTGATCCTGCCGATTGGCCGGATGCACCAGTAAGGATCACTTCCCGGACACCGGCCCGCTAGCCCCCGGTTCGTTCCGACGGATCATCCCAATCTCGACGACCGGCTCTCCGCCGCCACCACGAAGTGGGAAGGTGCCGCCGGGGAGTCACCGCCTGGTCTCCAGGCCGTGAGTATATGATTACCGGATGCCAAAGCACTATCAGGGCGGCGCCCGAGCGGCACCCCCGATGCCGGGCGAGAGTCACTCCCCGCCCGGGGCGCGCCCGTCGTGGCGCGAGCGCCTGGGCGCCCTCCGGAACCTCCCCCCGTTCCTCAAGCTGGTCTGGGACACCAGTCCATTCTACACCGTCCTCACCCTGGGGCTCCGGCTGGTCCGGGCGCTCCTGCCCGTGGCGATGCTCTTCGTCGGAAAACTGATCATCGACGAGGTGCTGCGGCTGACCGCCATTCCCAATCCTCCCGGCAGCCTGAATGGGTGGCTCTCCAGCGGCCTCGTCTCCGGTCTCGTCTGGCTCCTAGTCCTGGAGTTCGCGCTCGCGATACTGTCCGACGTGTTCGGGCGCCTCGTGTCGCTCTTCGACGCCCTCCTGTCGGAGCAGTTCACCAACGCCACCAGCGTCCGGCTGATGGAGCACGCGGCGAGGCTCGACCTCGAAGATTTCGAGGACAGCGAGCTGCAGGATCGGCTGGAGCGGGCCCGACGGCAGACCACCGGCCGGATGGCCCTGATGAGCCAGTTGTTCGGCCAGGCGCAGGACGTCGTCACCATCCTCAGCTTCGCCGCGGGGCTCATGATCTACGCGCCGTGGCTGATTCTGCTCCTGGGGCTGGCGCTGGTGCCGGCCTTCGTCGGCGAGGCGCACTTCAACGCCCAGAGCTACTCGCTCGCCTACGCGCGCACCCCCGAGCGACGCGAACTCGACTACATCCGGCAGACCGCGGCCAGCGTGGAAAGCGCCAAAGAGGTAAAGATCTTTGGCCTCAGCGGCTTTCTTATCGAGCGCTTCCGTCGCCTCTCGGCGGACCTCTTCAGGGCCAACCGGGCACTGGCGGTGCGGCGCGCCGGGTGGGGCGGATTGCTGACCACGCTGGGGACGGCGGGCTACTACGTGGCGTATGCCTATCTGGCCTGGAGCACGCTGCGCGGACAGTTCACGATCGGCGACCTGACCTTCCTGGCGGGATCGTTTCGGCGGCTCAGGAACCTGCTCGAGAACCTGCTGATCGGCTTCTCGCAGACGGCGGGACAGGCGCTGTACCTCGACGATCTCTTCTCGTTCTTTGCCATCCAGCCGGAGATCCTCTCGCCGGAGAACCCCCGTCCCTTTCCGAAGCCGATCGCGCGGGGCTTCGATTTCGAGAACGTGGGCTTCAGGTATCCCGGCGTCGAGACCTGGGCGGTGCGGCACCTGACCTTCTCGCTCCGGGCGGGCGAGGTTCTGGCCTTGGTGGGTGAGAACGGTGCCGGCAAGACCACGCTCGTCAAGCTCCTGGCTCGACTCTATGATCCCGACGAGGGAAGAATCCTGCTCGATGGGCACGATCTTCGGGAGTACGACCTGGCCGAGCTGCGCGCCAACCTGGGAGTGATCTTTCAGGACTTCGTTCGCTATCACCTGACGGCGGCGGAGAACATCGCGGTGGGCCGGATCGAGGCGCGGGAGGATCGGGCGCGGATCCAGGAGGCCGCGGAGCGGAGCCTCGCCGATGGCGTGATCCGGGGTTTACCGGCGGGCTATGACCAGATGATCGGGAAGCGCTTCAAGGGGGGCGTCGACCTTTCGGGTGGCGAGTGGCAGAAGATCGCCATCGCCCGGGCGTACATGCGCGACGCCCAGGTGCTGATCCTCGACGAGCCCACCGCGGCGCTCGACGCCAGGTCGGAGTTCGGGGTGTTCCAGCGTTTCAAGGAACTGAGCGAGGGAAAGACGGCGGTGCTGATCTCCCACCGTTTTTCCAGTGTGCGGATGGCGGACCGGATCCTGGTGCTGGTGCAGGGTCAGGTGGAGGCGATGGGAACGCACGCCGAGCTGCTGGCGCAGCGGGGACGATACGCGGAGCTGTTCGAACTCCAGGCCGCCGGGTACCGATAGTCCGGCGGAACACCGGGAAGCCGGTCTGTACCGACTAGTCGCCGGGTTATCCCGTCGGTGGCTGGGGAAGGTGGACCCCTCCCGATCGGACGAGACCGTGTATCTCGCCATCTGTAAATCCCGCCTCGCGCAGAATCGCCTCGCCATGTTCCCCCGGGTTCGGGACGGGGATGTCATCGGACGCCTCGCCGAATGGAAGGCGGAAGGGGGAATGGGCCGACACCAGCGGCCCCTCGGTAGGGTGCTCCACCGGGGCGAACATGCCGACGTCCCGCAGGTGCGGATCGTCCGGCAGGTCGTTGGGGTTCCTGACCTCCCCGCAGGGGATATCGTGCGCGCGCAGGAGTTCGAGCCATTCGGCGGTGGTGCGGGTCGGAGCGGCTTCCTCCACCACGGCGTACAGGCGACCGATCTCCCGACTCCTCCGGACGGGGTCGGTAACGAGGTCGCTCGCCGCGAGGTCGGCGCGGCCGATGAGGGTCAGGAAACGGGTCCAGTGGGCGCCGCTGTAGGGCAGGATGGCGACGAACCCGTCCCGCGTGGCGAAGGGCTTCCGGAACGGGGACGTCAGTCGGCCATACCCCATGTCGCCCAGGGGAGGGTCGAAGGTCCGCCCCGCCAGGACATCCACCATCAGAAACGACACCACGCTCTCGAACATCGGCACCTCGATGCAGGTGCCCCGGCCGGTGCGAGCCCGGGCGGCCACACCGGCCACGACGGCCAGGGCCAGGTGCAGCCCGGCGACCTTGTCCGCCAGCAGCGTCGGGAGGTAGCGCGGTGCGCCGGAGGGAGTGGCGTTGAGGAAGGCGATGCCCGAGGCCGCCTGGATGATGTCGTCGTAGGCGGGATCGGCGGCGCGGGCGCCCTCCTGGCCGAAACCGCATCCGTAGCAATAGACGATCTCGGGCCGGATCTCCCGGACGTCCTCGTAGGAAACCCCTAGGCGGCGGGCCGCCTCGGGCCGTATGTTGTGGACCACCACGTCGGCGGTTGCCAGCAGCCGGCGGAGCACGGCGAGGCCCTCGACCTGGACGAGGTCGAGCACGATGGAGCGCTTGTTGCGATTGCAGTTGAGGAACGGCGCGCCCATCGCCGCGGAACGCCCCGGGCGGGCCGACCGGAACAGGTCGCCGCCGGGCGGCTCCACCTTGACGACGTCGGCGCCGAAGTCGCCCAGAAGTTGGGTGGCGTAGGGGCCCAGGACAATGGTGGTGAGGTCCACGACCTTGAGGCCGCGCAGGAGCTCGAACACGCCGGGTTTCTCGCTGGTTCGGGTGGGCGGCTCGGTTCAGAGCGGGAAGACGCCGAGCAGCAGGGCGGCGAGTGTCATGACGAGGGTGGTGGCGAAGAGGTAGCCGATGGAGAAGCGCTGGTGCGCGCCGAGGTCGATGCGCACCAGACCCACCAGGAGGAAGGTGGCCGGGGTGAGGGGGCTGACGGGGAATCCCGTCGTCATCTGTCCCAGGAGCGCCGCCTGCGCCACCTGCGCCTTCGCCAACCCGAAGTTCTCGCCGATCTCCGCCAGGACCGGGAGGACGCCGAAGTAGAAGGAACTCGCGTCGAAGAGCAGGCTCAAGGGCATCGAGGCGACGGCCACGATGGTGGCCAGATGGGGGCCGACCTGCGACGGCAGCAGATCGGTGCCCGCTCGGGCCAGCGCGGTCAGCATGCCCGTCCCGGTGAGAACCCCGCTGAAGACCCCCGCGGCCATGAGGAGGCATGCCATCATCAGCGCCTCCTTCGCGTGGGCGTCGATACGGCGGCGCTGTTCCGCGACGTCGGGATAGTTGATCAGCATGGCCAGCACCGTGCCCACCATGAAGGCCACCATCGGCTCGAGGAGGCCCGCCATCAGCACCGCGACGATGGCGATGGTCAGGAGGAGGTTCACCCAGAAGAGATGCGGGCGCCGGAGGGGATTCGCGGGCGCGGACTCCGGTACGGAGGGGGCGTCGTCCGTCGCGATGCCGGCCAGCCGCGCCGCCTCACGCGCGCCCAGCCACCAGGAGACCGCCAGGACGAAGAGGGTACCGGCCACCTCGGGGAGAATGAGCGGTCGGAAGAGTTCGGCGGGCGGGAGGTCCAGCGCCGCCGCCGCCCGCAGCGTCACGCCGGACCACGGAAGGATGTTGACGCCGGCGCCCATGGCGGCGGCACAGGCCAGAATGCGGCGGTCGATCCCCAGCCGGTCGTACAGCGGCAACATGGCGGTCACGGTGACCAGGAAGCTCACCGCCCCCGACCCGCTGAGGTGGCTCACCAGGGCGATCAGTGTGGTGCCGAGCACGATCCGCCGGGGATCGCGTCCCACGACCCGGACGATTCCGGTGACGATGGAGTCCAGGAGTCCCGCGTCGGTCATCAGGCCGAAGTAGAGGATGGCAAAGACGAACATCCCCATCACCGGGGCGACGCCCCGGACCCCCTCCGAGATCATGCCGCCGAGCGCGCCGCCCTGGCCGGCGACCAGGCCGGCGAGGATCGGGAGCGTGATGAGCGCCACCAGCGCCGACAGCCGGTTCGACATGATGGCGGCGAGGGTCAGCAGAATGGTGCACAGAGCTACCCAGGCGAGCATGGGGTCAGGTGCTCCGTTGGAATCGGGTCGGGCGGTCCACCGTGGGGTGGAGCCGAGACGTCATCGAGCTCCCACGCATCGTCTCCGTTCCGGCGAGTGCTCGATCGCGTGCGTGGGGGGCTAACGATACGGCGTTGGTGTACGGCGGGCAAGGCGCCATTCTTGAACGCGCGTCCATGACGCCACGGGCCCTGGGCCGACACGAAAGATGGAGTGACGCTCCGGTGTGATGGCGAGCGCCGGTCGCACGAGTCACCGCCGGCGCGGCCGGGCCCTACAGCATCGCGAGGATCGCGTGGTCTGAGCTCCGCCGATAGGTCGCGAGGTACTCCACCTTTCGCTCGAGCGCCTCGATCACGTGCCGGGAGAAGTCCACCTTCTCGCACTCCTGGGCGTTGCCAAGGCCGCCCGGGGTGAAGACGTTCACCTCCATCAGCTTGTCGCCCACAATGTCGAGGCCGACGAGAAACATCCCGTCCATCACGAGCTTCGGACGGATCACCTCGGCGATGCGCCGCGCCGCGTCGGTCGGCTGCGCCCTGGCCACCTTCCCGCCCGCGTGAATGTTGCTCCGCATGTCCCCGCCGGCCCGGCGCCGCGCAAAGGCGGCGTACTTCCCGTCGACCATCAGCGGCTCGCCGTTCATCATGAACAGGCGCATGTCGCCCTGCGCGGCGGCGGGGAGGTACTCCTGCGCGATCACGTACCCGTCGCGGCTCACCGCCTCGATCATCTGATTGAGGTTGGGGGCCTCCTTGGGCGTCACGAGAAAGACGCTCTGTCCGCCGGAGCCCTGAAGCGGCTTGAGCACGATGGTGCCGCCCTCACTCTTCGCGAACTTCTTGATCTCATCCGGATCGCGCGTGATCAACGTGCGCGGCCGCACCTCCTCCGGAAACTCCTGGAAGTACATCTTGTTCAGGGCCTTCGAGAGACCGTCGGGATTGTTGAGCACGATGGGGCCGCGCTGCATCGCCAGCCGCCCGAACATGACGCCGGCCAACTGGGCCCAGGGGCGCTCGCTCGCGTCGGCCGCGGGGTCGTTGCGCAGCAGGATCACATCGAGGTCGCCGCCGCTGATCCGTTCGCGCACGGCCTTGTCGCCCTGGAGATCCGCCAGCAGGACGTCGCCGGAGGGGTACTTCTTCTTGGGCGGCGCGATGCCGCGCGCGGAGATCCCGCCGTCGGGATCGTAGGCGAAGGCGTCCACCGGGATATACCAGACCTCGTGCCCCATGGTCAGCGCGGTGTGCGCAAGGCGCGTGGTGGTATAGCCGCTCGCTTCGGTCTCGATGTCGTTGACGACGAAACCAATTCTCATGGGCTGCTCTCGGTGATCAGGGTCTGGATGGAGACGCCGCCGCGAATTCGCGCGAGCCGTTCCCGCGCCGCCGGGGTGCCGAGGTACCGCGGCGCCAGAGGGGCCGGCCGCAGATACTCGCGCCAGCGGAGCTCGCGCAGCGCCGGGACGTGGCGCAAGGCCACTTTGCCGAGGAAGAGCGGGGCCAGGTCGCCGTCACCCTGCAGGTAGTCGAGCAGTTGCACGAGCCCCCGCAGATAGATGGCGTCCTTGGTGAGCCCGCCGCTGCGATGCGCGCGCATGCCCAGGAGGAATGCCTCCCGGCCGGTGAACCCGTGGGTGGCGGTGAGTGCCCGGACATTGTCCACGAAAGTGGCTCCCTGCACCACATGATGCACGGCGAGCACACGTCCGGCCAGGGTACGCAGGCGCGCGAGATCCAGCGCGCCCGCCAGGTGCTCGGCCAGGACCGCCAGTCCCTCCTGGAGCTCCTCGTAGCCCGCCAATCCGGTGGCGAGCTGGCCGAGGGGCTGCGCCAGTCCGTTGTAGTAGGTCACGACATGCGTGCCGATCTCGTGCTGCACGAGCGCGTCGACGCGGGAAGCCGGGATGCTGAACGCGCCGCCCACCAGCAGGTCCCCCTGGGTAACGAGCAGGCCGGTCACGTCCTCGCGCACCTCCACCGCCGCGGCCATCGGCGCATACCGCTCCCGGTACCAGGCAATCTCGTCCCGGGCGTGAGCGGCGAACGCGGCGGCACCCACCCGCGCGTTCCCGCGCGTCGGATCGGGCGGCAGCGCGGCCAGCAAGCTGAGGGCGAGCCGATGGAGCGGCGGCTCGACGGGGCCGTACACGCTCAGACTGCCGTACAGGAAGCGCGGGGTGTTGCGATCGCCGAGCATCGTCACCTTGCGATCGAGCTCGTCCCGCGCGTCGCTCAGCAGGTGCGCCAGCGTGGGGTCCTCCAGCCTCTCCATCGGCAGATCATACAACTGCCGCTTGATGGCATCGGTGTCCACCACCAGCGGGCGGTAATCGAACGTGGGCTCGCGCTCGCCGTTGCCGGCCTCGAACGCGGCGCGGGCTCCCCGGGTGTTCACCGGCGTTACCTGGAGCAGGAAGTCGAACGAGCGCGCGATCTGCGTCAGCGCATCGTCCACCTGGTGCGCCGCGCGCACCGCCACGCGCCGTCCGAGCGCATGATAGTGCGGCGGCTCGTGCGTGGAGTGCGTGAGGGCGAAATGATAGGCCGTCTGCTTCAGCGCGTCGGAGAGTCCCTTGCGCAAGGTGCGGAAGATGGCGGGATACGATGGGCCGGTCATCGTCTGCCGATAGACCGGTTGCACCTCGACGCCGAGCGTGTAGCGCCCGGTGGCGCCCGGCGCGGGGGGTGCGAGCAGCGGCGGCATCTCCGGGGGCGCGATGGCGTCCGCGGTGGCGATCGCCACATCCAGCGGCGGCGGGCGCAGCGGAATGGCGGCGAGCGCGCGGACGAACTGCTGCACCGTATCGTCGTCCTCGGGCAGGTGCGAGGTGAGCACCCGGAACGTGGGTCGCCGCAGGGGCTCCTGGGAGAGGCTCCTCCCCTCTGGATCCGCATCGCTGGCCGTCCAGAGCTCGATCAGCAGGAAGGCGCCAAACGCATCCACCATGACATCGGCGATTCCCTGCACCAGCTCGCGAAGCGGCGCGTGCAGCGCGCGGGTCCCGAGCGCGGTCAAGTAGGCCGCTTCACCGATCACCAGCATCGGCGCGTCGCCGCTGACGACCGTGCCGGGTTCCCGGTAGACGCACAGAAACGGGAGGCGCCGGTCGATGTGCAGTCGGCCTCCGCCCGGTAGCCGGCGACGCACCCGCCGGTCGGCGGCCAGGCGCTCGCACACCGACTGGATGAACGAGTCGGTGATACCCTCCGCGCCGGAGAGAACCCCCATCAGGCCACCGCCCTCAGCGACGCGTGCAGCCCGGGTACGGTGGACGCGAGCGCCCGCCCGATGGCTTCGATCTGCTCGTCGTCGGGCCGTCCGGTCCACTCGTCCATGAAGAACTTTCTGACCTCGACGGCCAGGGCGCACCCGGATTCGGGGAAGCGGCGATGCACCCAGTTGGCGAAGTGTCCACCGTGGAACCTCACGTTCTCCCGCACATCCAGCGGCCTCCCCAGGGCGTTCGCCTGACCCAGGTCGCCCAGGAAACGATCGACCACGGGTGCCCACCGCGAGCGGTCCATGATCCCGGTGCCGACGTTCACCTCGGGATGCGTGGCGGGATCGGCCAGCGGCCCGTGCGCGCCGGCCCGCCGGTGGTTGTAGCTGTGCAGGTCGAGCACCACGAATCGCCCGAAGCGATCGCGCAGCGCGGAGAGCGCCTCGTACGCCGCGGCATAGAAGGCGTCGTAGATCGCGAGCGATTCCCGCAGCAGCGATGCCGGGGGCGGCTCGCGCCAGACGGTCAGGCCCCAGGCGTCGTCCGGGACGCGGTAGATCGCCAGCTCGCGAGGGCGGTTCAGATCCACCTCGAAGCGGGAACGACGACCGATCAGTCGCGTCGGGGCGAGGCGCGTCCACCGCGCCGTGAAGGGATCCTCCTCGCGCAGCCGCTCCGCGTCGCTCAGCGCGATCGCCGCCGCGACCTCGGGACGCAGCGCATGGCCGTCATGGATCGCGGCGACGGCGATGGGGGCCTCGTCGCTCCGCTCGACCACGAATGCCGGGGTCATCGTGCGC
>Ga0307505_10002849_pt1 | contig 11477 bp, 12 predicted proteins | sample 23_S_MG_FD_202183 | JGI IMG/M metagenome (GOLD analysis project Ga0307505, IMG submission 202183) | Soil microbial communities from Populus trichocarpa stands in riparian zone in the Pacific Northwest, United States - 23_S | ecosystem: Environmental > Terrestrial > Soil > Riparian zone > Trees...
GAGGTGCTCGCGATTCTCCCCACTCACCGCGACGCGGCCCTGGCGCTCGCGCGGCTGCTCTGCCGCACCGATCGCGCCGGCGAGGCGGTGGCGCAGCTCGCCGACCTGCTGCTCGCCGAGCCGTATGCGGTGGACGCTCTCCTCCTGCTGGGCCGGGCGTTGCATCAGGACCAGCGCCCCACGGAGGCGATCCACGCCTTCGATCGCGTGCTCCGACTCGAGCCCGATCACGCGGAGGCCTGCTTCCATCGGGGAGCGGCGCTCGGGGCGCTGCGGCGCTACCGCGAAGCGGTGGCGGATTGGGACCGGGTGCTCGTGCTCGAACCGCGGGGTCCCCGGGCCGCCTCGGCGCGCGCCTATGCGCGCAGCGCCCGGGAACTGGAGCAGATCCTGCACCCGGGACCGGGCTGACCCATGGCCATCCAGGGACCGCTTCGTGAACTCGGCGTCCATGACGTCTTTCAACTGCTCGACCTGGGGCGGAAGACCGGCGCGCTGCGGGTCACCTCCGAACTCCGCCAGAATGAGGGGACCATCTGGTTCGAAGGGGGCGCGGTCGTGGCCGCGTCGATCCGGAGCAACCCACATCCCCTCGGTGAGCTGCTGCTCCAGGCCGGCAAGGTGCGTCCCGAAGACATTGCCCGCGCCACCGCCGCTCAGGCGCATGGCGACACCCGCCGCTTCGGGGAGATCCTGGTCGCGACGGGCGCCGTGGCGCAACGGGACCTGGATGAACAGGTCCGGAAGCAGGTCGAAGACGTGGTCTTCACCCTGCTGGGCTGGTCGGAAGGCCACTTCATCTTCGAGGAGGGGCCGGCCCACGCGAGCCCGCGCGATGCCGGGGTCCGGATCAGCACCGAGGCGGTGCTCCTGGAGGCCGCGCGGCGGATCGACGAGTGGTCCCGGATCCAGTCCCATGTTCCCCACCTCGGGGTCGTGCCCCACCTGGCGCCGCCCTCCAGTGAGGAACCGGGCTCCCTCCGGCTGGTGCCCTTCGAGTGGCGGGTGCTCACCGCGGTGGATAGCCGTCGGGATGTCCGGGCCGTCGCCCTTCTGGTCGGTGAATCGGAATTTGCCACGGCTCGCGCGCTATTCGGGCTGGCCACCGCCGGTGTTATCGTCCTGCACGATCCGGTGGCCGCCTCGGCGTCGGCTGCCGCCGGCACCGAAGCGGGTGCGCTGCTGCAGCAGGCCGAAGAGCACCTTCGCCACCAGGACCTGGCCGCCGCGAGAGCCATGGCCGGGGCGGCGCTGGCCGGCCACCCCGACGACCCGCGGGTGCCGGCCCTGCTGGGCCGGATCGCCCTGCTCGAGGGCCGTCCGCTGGATGCCCAGGAGAGTCTCCGCGAGGCGTTGCGCCTGGCTCCCGGCCTGCCGCAGGCACGCCGGTTGCTTGGAATTGCCCTGGCGGCCGAGGGACGGATGGAGGAGGCCGCCCGTGCGTGGGAGGAGTGGCTGGCGCTGCCGTCGCGGCCCCCCGAGGAGGAGCGGCGCCGAGCCCAGGTGGCGGGGGGGGCCGCCGCGGCCCGGGTGCTCGCAGACCTGATGAGGACGAGTCGTGACTGACCAGATCACCCGCTGGACCGCCGAGCTCACCGCGGACCCCGACAGCCTCGCCTTCCTGCAACTCGGCGAGGCGTTGCGCCGTCGCGGGCACCTCGACGGTGCGCTGGCGGTCGCCCGCCGTGGAGCGACCCGGTACCCGGACCTCGCGGAAGCCCACGACCTGCTCGGGCGGATTCACAGCGATCGTGGGGAAGGGGACGCCGCCTTCGACGCGTGGACCGACGCACTGCGGCTCCAGCCGGAGATGGTGGGTCCCCTGAAGGGGCTCGGATTCCTCTATTTCCGGCTCGGGGACCTGGCGCGCTCGGCCCGCCAATTGGAAGCCGCCGCCGCTCTCGCGCCCGGCGATCCGACCCTGTCCGTGGCTCTGGCGCGGGTGCGCGAGCAGCTCGGCGCGCAACCCGACGGTCCGCCGCCCGACCCGTACGCCGAGGCGGAAGGATGGGCCGGGACCACCATGCTGCTCGATGTCCGGGGGCGGCGGCTGGCCGGCGGCCTGCGACGGCCCGACGGGGTGGACGCGTCCGATGCGGTGGCCGCCCGCCTGGCCGGCGTGTCGCGGGAGGCGAACCGGGCGACCCGCCTGCTGGATCTGGGGCTGTGGCAGGCGGTATACCTCGAGGGCCGGACCGCCCATTTCGTGCTCACCGAGCCCGCCGAGGACACCTTGCTGGTGGTCAGCCGGGGTCCGGACACGCCGCCTGGTCGGATGCCCCTGATCGCCGACCGGGCGGGGGTGCTGGCGCGCCGGTGGCTGGAGCAGGTGGGATGAGCACCTTTCTGGTCGAGGTCCTGGAGACGATCTGCCGGACCGACGGGGTGCGCGGCGCCCTGCTCGTGTCGGCCGAGGACGGGCTGGTCGTGGCCGAGGCCGCGATGGAGGGTCTCGACGCCGCGCCGGTCGCCGCGCTGGCGGCCAGCCTGGCCTCACGGCTTACCCTCGCCACCGAGGCCGCCGGGCAGTCGCAACCGGCGCTCATCCACCTGGAGGCCACCGAAGGGGCCCTGTTCATTGCGACCGGTGAAGCCGGCCTGCTGCTGGTCGCGGTGACCGAGCCGGATGTGAACGCCGGCCTGGTGCGTCTGGCCCTGCTCGACGCCGCGGGCCGACTGGCCTGATGAAAGCCATCGAGCCCTGGGTCGAGTCGCCCCTTCGCACCTTTCTGGCGGAGTCGTCGGCGCGGGTCGTCCTGCTGATGACCACCGCCGGGCAGGTGGTGGCGCAGCACGGCTTCACCCGGTCGATGGATGTCATGTCCGCCGCGGCGCTCGGGGCCGGCATCGTCGCCTCGACCGCCGAGCTGGGCCGGACGCTGGGCGGCGGGCCCCTGGCGGAACTGGTTCACCAGGGCACCCGCCAGGGCATCTTCCTCGCGTCCTTCGACACCCCGCGCGGCCGGTGGATCGCTCTGGTCGTGTTCGGCGGGGAATCCTCACTGGGACTGGTGCAGTTGTTCTTCGGCCGGATGGTTACCGATCTGGCGGTGGCGGCCCCGGTGGAGGAGCCGCGCCGCGCCGTGCTGGCGGAGGACTTCGAGCGGGACCTGAATGCCAGCCTCCGCGCGCTCTTCGGGCGATAACCATGTCCCTCGTCAACTTCACCGCCCGCGAGATCACCTGCAAGCTGGTCTACTACGGCCCCGGCCGCTCGGGAAAGACCACCAACCTGCAGTACATTCACGGGCGGGTGCCGGAGCAGCGCCGCGGCCGGATGATTTCGCTTGCCACCCAGGCGGACCGGACGCTCTTCTTCGATTTCCTGCCGCTGGAACTCGGCCAGATCTCCGGATTCACCACGCGGTTCCAGCTCTACACCGTGCCCGGCCAGGTCTACTACAACGCCACCCGCCGGCTGGTCCTCCAGGGCGCCGACGGGGTGGTCTTCGTGGCGGACAGCCAGGCGCGCCGCTTCGAGGACAACGTCGAGAGCTTTCAGAACCTGCAGGAGAATCTGCTCGATCAAGGCGTGGATATCCGGACGCTGCCGGTGGTGTTGCAGTACAACAAGCAGGATCTGCCCCCGGAGCTGATCCTGACGCCCGCGGAACTCGATGACGCGCTGAACTTCCGCGGGGTGCCCAGTCTCGGCGCCGACGCGCTCCACGGCAGCGGGGTCTTCGAGACCCTCAAGCAGTTGTCCGCCCTCGTTCTCCAGCGGCTCGCCATGGCGCCCCCCGAGGAAGGGGTGCACTCGTCATGACCGGCGCCACCTTCGACGCCTTCGTCGAGGGGCCCTCCAATCGGCTGGCCCTGGCCGCGGCGCGGGCGGTCGCCGCCGCGCCGGGTGAGAATGCCAACCCCCTCGTGCTGGTCGGCCCGGATGGACTCGGGAAGACCCACCTGCTCCAGGCGATCGGCGCCGCCGTCCGCGAGGAGGACGCCGGCCGCCTGGTGGAGCGGGAGTCGGTGCTTGGCCTGGCCGAGCGCGCCCACGGGGAACGCGGCGGGGTGATCGCCCTCCATGAATGCGAGGTGCTGCTCCTCGACGACCTGGAGGTCGTCGCCACGCGGCCGGATCTCGTTCCGCTGGTGCTGGAACTGGTAAGTGGCCGGGTGCCGTTCCGCCGCCAGGTGGTGCTCGCCTCGACGCTGCCACCCGCCGCGCTCGGGCCCGCCGCCGAGGTTCTGGCGCCCGGACTCCTCGGCGGGCTGCTGGTGGAACTGTCGGCGCCGGACGCCGGCACCCGGCTCGCCATTCTTCGCCGGCGGGCGGCCGATCTCACCCCCGCGCTCGCCGACGAGGTGCTGACCGCGGTGGCCTCGGTGCCGATCGGATCGGTTCGGGAACTGCTGGCCGCGCTGCAGCGGCTGGTCGCCTTTCAGGCGGTGAGCCCGGCGCCGCTGGATCCCGCCCAGGCCCGGGTGCTGATCGGAGGGGCGGCGGACCCCGAGCCCGGCCCGGAGAATGGCGCGCCCGCCCCCGCGGCGGACGCCGCTTCGTCCGAATCCTCCGTGGCTTCCGACCTCGCCGTGGGGGACGATGAGTTCGGGTCGTTTCTGTCGGAGGTGGTGGCCAGTGTCAGCCACCAGGTGGATCAGTGGCGCACCCAGGTGGGGGAGGCGATTCTCCGCCACGGAGGGGAGGGCTACCGCACCGGGCGCCTGGAGGCCCTCCTGCAGGAGGCGCTGCCTTCCAGGCCCGGGGATGTCCTGGCCGACTACGAACGGGATATCCAGCGCCTCCGGGCGATGGAGCGAGAAGCGCTGGCGCTGGCCCCCGACTTCGCCGGCGCGCCGGCGTTCCGGGATCCCGACCAGTTGATCCAGGCCGAAGCCCTGCTGGTGCAGGCCCGCACCCGTCGCGACCCGCTGCCCGGCCCCCAGCCGGAACTGCGCCTGGAACGGTTCGGCGAGGGCCCCGGCAACCGGCAGGCGATGCAGGCGGTGCGGAGCGTGGTGGAGTCCCCGGGAACCCGCTACAACCCGCTGGTGATCGTGGGAGCCTCCGGCTGCGGCAAGACCCATCTGCTCCATGGCCTCGGCCACGCCCTGGTGGCTCGGGAGATCGGACCGGTGGCCTGCCTGGGGGCGCAGGCGCTGTCTGCCCAGACCAGTGTCCTCGACGAATCCACCGGACTGGCCGAGTGGCGGACCCGGTTCCAGTACGCGGGCGTGCTGCTGGTGGACGACATCCACCTGCTCCTGGACCAGCCGCGCGCCCAGGAAGAACTGCTGCGCCTCCTGCCCCACCTGGTCGAAGCGGGGCGCCAGGTGGTGGTCGCCTCCACCGAACCGCCGTCGGCGCTGGCCGGGATCGATCCGCGGCTCCTGACGCGTCTCGACGCCGGCCTGGTCGTGGAACTCCCGCCGCCCGATCGCGAGGTGCGGCTGGTCGTCGTGAAGCAGTTGCTGGCGGGCACCCTGGCCGAGGGTGACGCGGCGCTGGCCGACTGGCTCGCCGCGCGTCCCGCCGATTCGGCGCGGGCGGTGCAGGGCGCGGTGCGCCGGGTGCTCAGCGCCGCGGAGGCGCAGGGCGTGGCCCCCTCCCCGGCGCTGGCGCGCGAGGTGCTCGATCGCCGGGAGGCGACGCGACCGCCGCCCCGGCGGTCGGGAGGAGCGCGCAGCGCCGGGATTCCCGGACCCGCCCACGCGATGGTCCGAAGCCCCGAGAAGATGATTCCCGAATGGCCTCGGCTTGCCGATCGGCTGATCGAGGAACAGGACTGATGGCCATCCAGGGCAGCCTCCGGGAGGCCAGCCTGCCGGACGTGGTGCAGTTGCTCCACCTCGGCCGCCGCACCGGACGCCTCTCCCTGGCCGACCGACAACGGCACGCGGCCATCTGGTTCGAGGACGGCTGGATCGTCCACGCCTCGATCACCAATCGGCGCGACCGCCTCGGCGAGGTGCTCGTCAAGTCGGGGCCGGTGTCCCAGGCTCAGCTCGAAGAGGCCCTGGCCGTGCAGGTGACCCAGCCGGGGCGCCGGGTCGGGGAGATTCTGGTGGGCCTCGGCGCGATCGGGCGGGAGGAACTGCAGCGGTTCATCCGCCGCCACGTGGCCGAGGGGCTCTATGCGCTGTTCACCTGGTCGAGCGGCAGCTTCACCTTCGATGCGGGCGTGCGGGCGGATCCCGACGAAGTGGTGGACCAGTACAATCCCGAATCGATCCTGCTGGAGGGCGCGCGGCGCGTCGACGAGTGGAGCCTCATCGAGAAGAAGATCCCCAGCTTCGACCTGATCTTCGCTCCGGAGGCGAGCGAGACGCCGCCCGAGGATCTCGCCTTCACCGAAACCCAGCACCTGATCCTCCCGCTCCTCGATGGCGTCCGCGACGTCCGCCAGGTCATCGACGAAGCCGCGCTGTCGGATTTCACCGCCTGCCAGGCGCTCTTCGGCCTGCTGACCGCCGGCCTGGTGCGGCGGGTGGGGGTCTCCACCCCCGCGGAACCGGTGCGCGCGCATGCCAGCCGCATCGAGGAGCACCGCAACCTGGGCGTGGCCTTCTACCGCACCGGCATGCTCGACGAGGCGGAGCGGGAGTTCCGCCGCGTCCGCGAACTGCGTCCCTCCGAAGGGGGCGCCCCGTTCTTCCTGGGGCTCATCGCGCTGCGCGCCGGACGATGGGAGGAGGGGGTGGCGCTGTTGCGCGAGGCGAGCGATCGCGGGGGACCGCGCCCCGCGGTCCTGCACAACCTGGCGGTGGCCTACGAGCACCTGGGCCGCCTGGACGAGGCCGATGCGGCCTACGCCGAAGCGGCCCGCCGCGCCCCGGCCGACGGGCGGATCCTGCTCGGATGGGGGCTCCTGGCGCTGCGGCGGGACGATCCCGGCACGGCGGCGCGGCGTCTGCACGAGGCCCGCGCCCAGCTCGGCGATCGACTGCCCCCCCTCTGGTACTGGGCGGCCGCCCGGGCCCATGCGGACGAGCAGCAGATCGATAGGGCGCTGGAGGTGGCGCGCGGCGCGGTCCAGGCGTATCCCGATGATCCGGTGCTTCGGAACACCATGGCCGTGCTTCTCGAACAGACGGGCGACCTGGCCGGCGCCGAACAGATGCTGCGCGAGGCGCTCGACACCGACGCCACCATTCCCCAGCTCTCCAAGAACCTCGGCGATCTCGCGTATCGCGCGGGGCGGTTCGATGACGCCGAGGCGTGCTACGCGCGGGTCATCCGCCTCGCGCCCGATCTCGGTGACGACGTCTATTTCCGGCTCGGCAACCTGGCCTTCCGCCGCGGCGATCTGCCCCGGGCCCGCACCCACTGGGAGCGAGCCGTGGCTCGCAATCCGGCGCACCAGTTGGCCCGCGCCAATCTCGACACGCTGCCGGTGACCTCGTGACGACCGACGCCGATGCCGGACTGGCGCTGGTGGCCGAGTACCTGGAGGGGCAGGGTGGTCCGCCCCTCTGCCAGTACAAGGATCGCTGTCTGCGGCGCCGACTCGCCGTTCGGATGCGCGCCTGCGGGGTCGACGACCTGATGGCCTATGCCGAGGTGCTCCGCGCCTCCCCCGACGAGACCCGGCGCCTCCTCGGCACGCTGACGATCAACGTCAGCGAATGTTTCCGGAATCCGGAGGTCTGGGAGCGGCTGGAGGCGCTCCTGGTGCCGCTGGTTACCGGGCGCCGCGGAGCGATTCGAGCCTGGAGCGCCGGATGCGCCGCGGGGGAGGAGCCCTATTCCCTGGCCCTGTTGCTGGACCTCGTTTCCCGCGAAACGCTCGGCGCCGCGCCGCTGCCCGCCCTGGTGGATGCCACCGATATCGACCCCGAGTCGCTGGCGCGCGCGCGCCGGGGTCGCTATCCGGCCCGGGTGCGCGGCCGGCACCGGGCTGCCGCCGGCTTCGGGAAGGAGGGCGATGTAGTGCTCGTGCCGGAGGCAATCCGCTCGCGCGTCGACGTCGCGGCGCACGACCTCCTCCGCGATCCGCCGCCGCACCCCCCCTACGATCTCATCCTCTGCCGCAATGTGCTCATCTACTTCGAGCGCCCGGCCCAGGAGGTCCTGTTCACCACCTTCGCGGACGCGCTGCACCCGGGGGGCCTCCTCGTCCTCGGCCGGGTGGAGAGCGTGCTCGGTCCCGCCCGCGAGCGATTCGAACTGCTCTATGCCCGGGAGCGAATCTATCGGAGGGCGGCGTGAACCATCCCCGCATCGTGATCGGCGTGGCGGGGCTGGTGGTGCATCTCGCCCCGGCCGCGCTGGTCACCCTGGGGCTGGGCAGTTGCGTCGCCGTGGTGCTCCATGATGCCGAGGCCGGGATCGGCGGGCTGGCCCACGTTCTCCTTCCCGCACCGACCAGCAGCCGCGTCGGTGGTCCCGAGGGCCGGTTCGCGTCCACCGCCATCCCGGCCCTGCTGCGCGACATGGTTGCCCTGGGTGGCCAGGCCTCCCGGATCCGGGCCCGATTGATCGGCGGCGCCTCGATGTTTGCCAGCCTGATGGCACCGGGAACAGTGCAGGTGGGCGAGCGCAATATCGTGGCCAGCCGCGAGGCGCTGCGCGCGGCCCGCGTTCCCCTCATCGGCGAGGCGGTGGGAGGCGACTTCGGCCGCAGCGTCGAGTTCGACCTGCGCGACGGCACCGTGAAAATCACCTCCTATGCCCATGCTCCTGAACTCCTCTGACCGGCCCTCGGTCCTGGTGGTCGACGACAGCCCCTTCTTCCGGCGGCTGCTGACCGACGTGCTCGAGGCCAGCGGCGAGTTCCGGGTGATCGGGACCGCGCGCCACGGCATGGATGCCCTGCGCAAGGCTCACGCGGATCCGCCGGATCTCATCACCACCGACCTGGAGATGCCGGAACTCGACGGCCTGGGCCTCATCGGCTACCTGATGTCCGAACTGCCGCGTCCCATCGTGGTGGTGAGTTCCTACGCCGGCCCGGGGACCGCGGCCGCGATCCGCGCGCTGGAACTCGGCGCCGTGGAACTGGTGGCGAAGGATCAGGACCGCAGCCCGGACGGGCTCGGGCACTTCGGCGCCAGACTCCTGACCGCGTTGCGCGCCGCCGCCGCCGCGGACCTCTTCCGGGTGCCCATGCTGGCTCGCCCGGCGGTGCCGGTTCTGCCGTCGCTGGCGGTGGGCGGCGCGGCGCGCGCCTGCGTGGCGATTGCCGCGTCGACCGGCGGGCCACGGGCCCTGGCGGAACTGATTCCCCGGCTCCCCGCCCGGCTGGGCGCCGCGGTCTGCGTGGTGCAGCACATGCCGCCGGGATTCACCCGCAGCATGGCCGAGCGACTCGACGGCCTTAGCGCGCTCCGGGTGGAAGAGGCCACCGAGGGCGCCGTGGTCAGCGACGACCGGGTCTACATTGCGCCGGGGGACTGGCACATGGCGGTGGTCCGGGACGGGTTGGCCGCGCGCATCGCGCTGACGCGCGGGCCAAGCGAGCACGGGGTCCGGCCGGCCGCGGACCCGCTCTTCCGCAGCGTGGCCGAGGTCTTCGGGCGCCGGGTGGTCGGGGTGGTGATGACCGGGCTGGGGAAGGACGGGGCCGCCGGACTGCGCCTGATCCGCGACGCGGGCGGCGCGGGACTCGCCCAGGACAAGGAGAGTTGCGTGGTCTACGGGATGCCGGGCGCCGCGGTGGCGGCCGGAGGGGCGGAACTCACGCTGCCGCTCGGCGGGCTCGCGGCCGGCATCACCCGGGCGCTGGAACACCGCCGGAGCGCCGGGCGATGACGGTGCGCGCCGACGCCCTTCGCGCCGAGGTCCAGGCGGTGGCCGCGCGGCTGGAGGCGGCAGTGACGGCGGCCGACCGCGAGGCGGTCAAGCGCGCCATCCTGGACCTGGTGCAGCGGACCGATTCGGCGATGGCCGAGTTGACCGATCTCCAGGCCGAGATCCGCGCCCTGGCCAGCCGGTACCGGCAGGCCCATGCCAAGCCCGCCGCGCCGGCCCGGGCGGCGCCCGCCGTGCCGCTGCGCGCGGACCATCTGGGGGCGTCGACTTTTGTGGAGAAAGGGTGGAGTCTCATCGCGCTGGGGGACCACACCGGCGCGATCCAGGCCCTCACCCGGGCCCTGGAACTGGCGCCGGAGGACATGCAGGCGGAGGCGCTCCGCGGCTGGGCCTTGATGCTGGACGATCGCGATGACGACGCCCTGGCGGCCTTCTCGCGCGTGCTGGCCCGGGAGCCGGACAACGCCCTGGCCCGCGTCAACCTCGGCTATGTCTGTCTCAAGAAACGGATCTTCGGCGAGGCGATCGAGCACCTGACCAGGGTGTTGCGGGAGGATCGCGACCGCAAGGCCACCCTCTACGCGAATTACTACCTGGGTCTGGTCTACTTCGAGCGCGAGATGTACCACGACGCCCAGCCTTTTTTTCGGCACGCCCTCGCCCTCGGCCCCAACCTGCACGAGGCGGCCTACGACCTGGGGCGCGCCCAGTGGTTCGCCGGGGATCGCGAGACCGCCCGCGCCACCTGGCAGCGCGTTGCCTCGACCGGCGCGCGGAGTCCGTGGGCCCGCCGGGTCGCCGAACTGCTGGCGGCGGTCGACGCCGGCGGGGAGGTGCCACGCTCGCGACCTTCCTGATCCTCCTCGGGCTCGGCCAGGCCCCGCCGGGGGAGTCGATCGAAGCCCACCAGATCGGCCGGGCGACCGTGGTTTCCCGGCCGGGGCGCACCAGTCTGGCGCTGGCCCTGGCCGAAGCCGCGGACCGGCCGCAGAGCTGGCCCGGGTTGGGCCAGCGCGATCCGGGCCCGCTCCGGATCCTTCTGGTCGACGGGCAGGCCGAACTGGCGGCCACAGCCCCCGGAGCCCGGGTGCCGAGTTGGGGCGCGGGCCTGGCTTTTCCCGGCGCGCGGGCGATCGTCATCCGCATGGACGGGGGCGACGACCCCTTTCAAACCCTTCGGCATGAGCTGGCGCACCTCGCGCTCCATGAGGCGATCCGGGTGCGCCTGCCGCTCTGGTTCGATGAGGGCTACGCGGTGGTCGCGGCCGGAGAACTCGGCCGTCTTCAGGCTCTCCGGCTCAACCTGGCTCTGGCGGGCGGGCGGGTCCCCTCTTTTCGGGAACTGGATGGCGAGCTGCGGGCCGGGCCGTTGGTGGCTCGAGACGCCTACGCGTTCGCGGGCACCGCGGTGGCCTACCTGGGGCGCCGCCATCCGGCCGGCACCCTCGACGCCCTGATGCGCCGTCTCGAAAGTGGCCTCGCCTTTCCGGACGCCGTCCTGGCCGCGACCGGGCTGACCCTCGCCCAATTCGAGATCGCCTGGCAACGGGATACCAAGCGACGTCACGGGTGGCTGGTGTGGCTCGCCGCCGGCGGAGGGTGGATCGTGGCCGGCGCGGGGCTGATCGTGGCGGTGATCCTGAGGCGCCGCCGCGATCGCCCCCGCCGCGCCGCGCTGGATCAGGGGTGGGTGATTGCGGACCCCGAGGCCGGCGAACCCGAGGAACTTGACCAGACGACCGATCCCCGCTAGTCTCAGTGCCTTATGCCCGAGGTACCATCC
>Ga0307505_10002850_pt1 | contig 11476 bp, 9 predicted proteins | sample 23_S_MG_FD_202183 | JGI IMG/M metagenome (GOLD analysis project Ga0307505, IMG submission 202183) | Soil microbial communities from Populus trichocarpa stands in riparian zone in the Pacific Northwest, United States - 23_S | ecosystem: Environmental > Terrestrial > Soil > Riparian zone > Trees...
GTCGGTCCGACGCCGTATGGCTCCTTGGCGCGCGAGACCTATCACCAGGGCTGGCGCACCGCGAAAGCGGGTTGACGCGCAGTACTTCGGATACGAAGAAAGGGCCGGCGCAAGCCGGCCCTTTTTCGTTGCGGTCGGCTTGTAACGAAGCCCGCAGCCCATACGTAACTAACTTCGATCGCCTGCTGCGGAACGGACGGCCTCTGCCGTCGTTTTGCATTATCGTGTTGCGCTGGGTGTCCAGAGGCGGTCTGATTTGACGCACCCTCGGATGTCGCCCGTTCGGAAGTCCGGTGAGGGAGTGATCAATGAACGCCACGTCCAATACTGCCCGTCGCTCCGAACAATCGCCCGGCACCGCCGACGATCCTCGCCGAAGCTGGCTTGAAACATTCATATCCGTCCGTTCGGAAACCGAGCGCCGAGCCAAACCCCTGTCGCCTGAGGATCAACAGATCCAGTCCATGGCGGACGCAAGTCCCACGAAATGGCACCGCGCGCATACCACCTGGTTTTTCGAGCAGTTTCTCCTAGTGCCTCACGTGCCCGGCTACGAGGCATTCGACGAGCGCTTCGCTTTTCTGTTCAACTCTTATTATGTCGCCGCCGGTCCGCGGCATGCGCGGCCAAAGCGGGGTCTGGTCACGCGCCCAACCTGCGAGGAAGTCGCCGCCTTCAGGAAACACGTCGATACGGCGGTCCGCGAGCTGATCGAGACAGCGGAAGAGCGCGTGTTGCGAGAGATCATCCCGGTTCTCGAGATCGGGCTTCATCATGAGCAACAGCACCAGGAATTGATCCTGACCGATATTCTTCATGCGTTCGGACAAAACCCGACGAACCCCGCCTACGATTCCGCCTGGAGAATACCGCGCGTAAAAACTGCGGGCGACAACGAATATGTGCCCTTGCCGGCCGGCGTTCACTTCATTGGCCACAAGGGTGACGGCTTCTCCTTCGACAATGAGGAACCGGCGCATCGGCAGCTCATCGAGCCCGTGAAGATCGCGCGTTCCCTCGTCACCAACCGGGAATGGCTCGAATTCATGCAGGACGGTGGATACGAGACCACCTCACTCTGGCTGTCGGATGCGTGGGCGATGGTCCAGACGGAAGGCTGGAATGCGCCAGCCTACTGGGAAGAGAAAGATGGAGCGTGGTTTTCCTTTACGCTTGCTGGTTTGCAGCCGGTCGATCTCGACGCTCCCGTCAGCCACGTCAGCTATTTCGAGGCCGATGCATTCGCGCGCTGGTCCGGAAAACATCTGCCGACCGAGGCGGAATGGGAAGTGGCCGCGCGGCAGGGTCTGCTCGATGATGCTTTCGGTCTTGTCTGGCAGTGGACCCGCAGCGCTTATCTCGCCTATCCCGGCTATAGCGCGCCCGAAGGCGCGCTCGGCGAGTACAACGGCAAGTTCATGATCAATCAGATGGTGTTGCGCGGCTCATCAGCCATAACGCCGGAAGGCCATGCGCGCGTGACGTACCGCAACTTCTTTTATCCGCCGCATCGCTGGCAGTTCACCGGGCTGAGGCTCGTGGAGTACGGCGCTTGAGCGCCGGTCGCGACGCGATGGAAAACGCTCGGAGGAGTTCTCGATGACCTCACCCGCCAAGAGCATGATCCGCTCCGACTCGGAGGATGAGGCGAAAGAGGCTTTCGCCCGCGATGTGGTCGCGGGTCTCACCGCATCCCGCAAAACCCTGCGTCCGAAGTATTTTTACGACGAGGAGGGCTCGCGCCTGTTCGAGGAGATCACCCGGGTGCCGGAGTACTATCCGACACGGACCGAGATCGGCATCCTCCAGAAGCACGGGAAAGCAATCGCCCATCTCATTCCCGCCGGCGGCGCGCTGGTCGAGTTCGGCGCTGGCTCATCGGTGAAAATCCGCACGATCCTGCGCGCGCTCGACAAGCTCGCTGTGTACGTGCCCGTCGATATCTCCGGTGAGTTCCTCGCCGCACAGGCAGAGGGGTTACAGGATGATTTTCCAAACCTGAAAGTACTTCCGGTCGTCGCGGATTTCACGAAGTCCTTCTCGCTGCCGAAAGAAGCGCGCCTTCGTCCGCGCATCGGGTTCTTCCCGGGCAGTACGATCGGAAATTTCGAGCCTGCCGAGGCTGAGAATTTCCTGCGGCATGCCGCACGCATTCTTGGCGCGGGTGCGCATCTGATCGTCGGGGTCGACCTGGTGAAGGACCGCGATATTCTGCGCGCGGCGTACAACGATGCGGAAGGTGTCACCGCGCAGTTCAATCTCAATCTGCTTCGCCGCATCAATCGTGAACTTGACGGTGACTTCGACCTCGACCGGTTCGAGCACCGGGCGATATTCAACGAGCAATCCAGCCGCATCGAAATGCATCTGGTCAGCCGGACGCGGCAGCGGGTCTCGGTATACGGAAGAGTGATCGATTTTGCAGCGGACGAGACCATTCACACGGAGTGCAGCTACAAATACACGCTCTCGAGCTTTGCCGATCTGGCCCGCCGGACAGGGTGGATGCCGACGCAGAGCTGGACCGACGAGCAGGGGTACTTTTCGGTGCATGCACTTTCACTGCGTGACGCGGCCCACTGAAGGGCCGCGGCTGCCGCCTGTCGCATTCGACAATCCCCGCCGTCCGCACTAAAAAGCGCCCCGTAACAGGGGATTTGCACACATGAAGATCGTTGGTTTTGAGGCCAGTGGCGGCCTGCGTCTCGGTATTGTCGAAGGCGATCAGGTCGTCGATTTGCAGGCGGTTGATGCAAACCTGTCCGCGGATCTCCGGGTGATCCTGGAGAAGAACAAAGGCGATCTCGGCTTCCTCGCCGACCTTGCGAAGCGCGCTCCCGCGGCCGCGCGCGTTCCGCTCAACGGCTTGAAGTATGAGCTGCCGGTGGCAAATCCCGGCAAGGTGGTCTGCCTCGGTCTCAATTATCTTGAGCACGTCAAGGAAGGCCCGAACCGCGACAACATCCCGAAATTTCCCACGATCTTCATGCGCGCCAATTCCTCGCTCGTGGCACACGGCCGCCCGATGATCCGGCCGCGCGTATCGGAAACATTCGACTTCGAAGCCGAGCTCGTCGTCATCGTCGGCAAGCGCGTGAAGCATCTCACGATGCAGAACGCCTACTCCTGCATCGCCGGATTCTCCTGCTTCAACGACGGTTCGATCCGCGAATATCAGCGCCGCACCACGCAATGGGACATGGGCAAGAATTTCGACGCGACCGGCGGTTTTGGCCCGTGGATGGTGACCGCCGACGAACTTCCGGCGGGCGCGAAGGGCCTGAAGATCGAGAGCCGCCTGAACGGTCAGGTCATGCAGTCGGACAACATCGACAACATGATGTTCCCGATCGCCGAGACGCTCGTCGACATCACGCAGGGCATGACGTTGGAGCCGGGCGATATCGTCGTAACCGGGACGCCATCCGGCGTCGGTCACGCGCGCAAGCCGCCGGTGTGGATGAAGGCCGGCGACACGATCGAGATCGATATCGAGAAGGTCGGAATTCTGAAGAACCCGATCGAGGACGAGAAGTGACCCTTGTCATCCCGGGCGCGGCACAACGCGTCGTTCGACGCGGTGTGCCGCAGACCCGGGATCGCCATCGACGATTCTGAGCGACGACGTTATCCGCCCGCTGCTTCGATCGCCGCGAGCAGATCGTTCTTCTCGTCGTCGTTGAGTTCGTCGAGCGGCGGGCGCACCCGCGCCCAGTCGCTCGTGCCTTCGCGTGCAGCGAGGATGGCCTTCACGGCCGGAATCCAGCCAAATGGTTGTGCCGCGGCGCGGATCGCCGACGCGCGGTCGTGCAACGCCGCTGCCTGGTCGGTCTGCCAGTTGTCGTAGAGCGCACGGATGCCGGCGACGTGAGTGTTGGCGGTCGCCGAGATGATTCCGGCGGCTCCTTTGCGCAGCCCCTTCAGCAACAGCGACTCGCTCGAAGGGAACACCGCAAAACCCGGATAGCTCTCGAGCAGCGTCTCCATGTAATCGACGTCGCCTGAACTGTCCTTCAGCCCGACGATCGTTTCCGGGAAATCCTGGAGAAGTAACCCGACGAGGAGCGGCGACCAGGTGATCGTCGTCATCTGCGGGAAATTGTAGAGATAAAGTGCGAGCCGCTTGTCGTTCACGCGCCGTATCACTTCGCGAACGTACGCGTAAAGACCTTCGTCGCTCACGCCCTTGTAGTAGAAGGGCGGCAACAGGAGCACGCCGCGCACACCGAGCGAGATCGCGTGCCGGGTAAGCCTGACGGTGTCGCCGAGCGACGACGTACCGGTGCCCGGGAGGAGTTGCAGAGGCGAGATTCCCGCCTTCAGCAGCCGTTCGAGGACTTTCTCGCGCTCGCCGAGATCGAGTGAGTTTGCCTCGCTCGTTGTGCCGAGGACCGCCAGACCGTGAGCGCCGTCGGCGAAAAGCCGCGCGCAATGCGCAAGGTAGCGGTCGTAGTCGATCGACAGATCCGCACGGAATGGCGTGGCCGCCGGCACCCAGACGCCGGAAGCGACTTCGGGCCGCTTGGGCTCGGTGCCGTCAATCGTTGCGGGATGCGCTTTCTCGAGCACGAAGGCCTCACTGCGTTTGTCGTTATCTTTTGCGAATTCTGAAAATGATCAAGTCCGGTCGCTTGTTCGTGTCGAGGAGCGTGTCGCCGGTTTCGCGCAGAAGATTGGGAATGTCGACGCCCGCGAGCGGGTCCGTGCACTCCACGACGATCTCATCCCCGCTGTTCAGCCGCGTCAGGGCTTTGCGCGTCTTCAGGGCGGGCAGGGGACACTTCAAGCCCCGCAGATTGAGGTTGGTCTCGGGCATGGCTCGGATATAGCAGAATCGGGCTTTTCCGGCCTTGCTACCGGGTGGGGTCGGCTTCAGCTAGACAAGGAGCGGAAAAGGCTTTGTTCGGAACAAGATGAACCCGCCGACCGACACCACGCAGCGGATTTCCCGGCTGACGCCCCTCGGCGAAGCGCTGGCCCGGCTCGAGGCAGTCGCTGCACCGGTCGCACCCCGCCAGAGCGACGCGGGGGCTGCGGTCGGAGCGACACTCGCTGCCGACGCCGTGGCTGTCGCCGCTGTCCCATCGGCGCCGACGGCGCTTCGCGACGGCTGGGCGCTGGCGTCCGATCAGATCACCGATGCAGGATCTTATGCCCCCGCCTTGCTTCCCGCTCCGCCCGCATGGGTCGAGGTCGGAACTGCAATGCCGGCCGGCACCGATGCCGTGCTTCCGATCGACTCCGTTACGCTCACCAAGTCCGGCGCGGAAGTACATATGTCCGCGACGCCCGGAGAAGGCGTGCTGCCGGCTGGAGCGGCGATCGGCAAAGGGGCGATCCTCCGCCGCGCGGGAGAACGCATTCGCCCCGGCGATGCCGCCGTTCTGCGCATCGGAGGAGTCACAAGTGTTTCCGTGCGTTCGCCGCGGGTGAGCATCTTCTCGTCGTCGGTGCCGACACGCAGCCTCGCCGACGTGATCACTCCGATCATTGCCCGAGCGGCGGAAGCCGAAGGTTGCGTTGCTCAGGTTGCGCAGGCCTCGTCGCTCGAAGCGGCCCTGCTCGATCGTCAGTGTGACGCGATCGTCACCGTGGGCGGAACGGGCGGCGGCCGGCAGGACGCCAGCATCAAGACGCTTGCGCGCATCGGAACAGTAGAAGTGTACGGCATCGGCCTTTCGCCGGGAGAGACCGTGGCGTTCGGCAGCGTGAATGGAAAACCCGTGCTGATGGTGCCAGGGCGGCTCGACGCGGCGCTTTCGGCTTTCCTGGTGCTGGGCCGGGTTCTCCTGGCGAGACTTTCGGGTCGCCAGGAAAGCGAGCCGGTCGTCAGTGCGAAGCTGAAGAAGAAAGTGACTTCGACCGTCGGAATCGCGGACGTCATCCTTGTCGGCATGGACGAAGATGGCGTTGATCCTATTGCATCCGGTTTCTTTGCCGGCAGCGCGCTCGCGCGCGCCAGTGGCTGGATTCTGGTCGCGCCCGACAGCGAGGGCTTCGCATCGGGCACGGTTGTCCAGGTGAGAGCTTTGCCGTGAGCAGCGATCGCACGCAGAAGTTTCCGATGCCGGCGGGCGATCTGCTCGATGCTGTCCGCGCCGCCGCGCGGCAGGAACAGTTTCTGGAAGTGGTCTCTGCCGAGGAGGCTCGCGCGCGTTTCGAGCGCCATCTCGACCTTCGCCCGCTCGGCAGCGAAACCGTAACGCTCGCCGACGCGCTCGGCCGGACGCTTGCCGGCGATCTCGCGGCACCGATCGATACGCCGCCCTTCGACCGCTCGAACGTGGATGGATTCGCGGTCGGCGCAGCGGACACGACCGGGGCAAGCGAGACCGCGCCGCGCCGGCTCCTCTTGAATGCGGAGGTCCTCGCCTGCGGCACGCCGCCGAAGCGGACCGTCGCACCGGGCACCGCGACTGCGATCGCGACCGGCGGAGTGCTCCCGCGCGGTGCCGATGCCGTGGTGATGATCGAGTGGACCGATCTCGTTGAAACCGCCAAGGGTCCGGCGATCGACCTTGGGCGGTCGGTTGCTGCGGGCCAGTTCGTCTCCTACGCGGGCTCGGATATGGCGCGCGGCGAGACGCTGCTGCGTCGCGGCGCGCAGATCGGCTCGCGCGAAATCGGCATGCTGGCGGCCTGCGGCATTGGGTCGGTCGACGTCGTGCGCCGCCCCAAGGTCGCCGTGCTCTCGACCGGTGACGAGCTGACCGAGCCCGGCAAGCCGCTCGGCCCCGCCCGCGTCTATGATTCAAACGGTGCGATAATTGCCGCTGCCGTCCGCGAAGTGGGCGGCGAGGCCGTCGCGTTCGGCGCATTCCCGGACGACGAGACGAAACTCGGCGCCGCCGTGCGCCGTGCGCTCGCGGAATCCGACATCGTCGTCCTGTCCGGCGGAACTTCGAAGGGCGCGGGCGACCTCTCGCACAAGATCGTGTCGCAGCTCGGCAGTCCCGGAATCCTTGTTCATGGCGTCGCGCTGAAGCCCGGCAAACCGCTCTGCCTGGCCGTCGTCGGCAAGAAGCCGGTTGTGGTGCTGCCGGGCTTCCCGACGTCGGCGATCTTCACCTTCCATGCCTATGTGGCGCCGGTCCTGCGCGCCTTTGCCGGCCTCCCGCCACAGACGGCTGAGGAAATCACGGCGACGATCCCCGTTCGCCTGCCGTCTGAATTGGGCCGCAAGGAATTCGTGCTCGTCGCACTCGTCTCCGGTGAAAGCGGGCCGGTGGCGTTCCCGATCGGCAAGGGCTCGGGCTCGGTGACGACCTTCAGTGAGGCCGATGGCTTTGTCGAAGTGGACGCCTTGGCCACGTCGCTCGACGCCGGCACGCGCGCACAGGTGACGCTCCTCGGCAAATCGGCACGCGTGCCCGATCTCGTGATCACTGGCAGCCATTGCGTCGCGCTCGACGCCGTCCTCGGCAGGCTTGCTGAAGATGGTTTCGTGACGCGCCGTATTTCGGTCGGCAGCCAGGGGGGCGTGTCGGCGGCGAGGCGCGCCGAATGCGACTTCGCTCCCGTGCATCTCATCGATCCGGCGACGGGAAAATATAACGAGCATCTTCTCGAGCCCGGCCTCTCGCTCGTGCGCGGGTGGGAACGCATGCAGGGAGTCGTGTTCCGCCGCGGCGACTCGCGCTTCGAGGGAAAAGCAGCGGCGGACGCGGTGGACGGAGTGAAAGCCGACCCGAGGTGCCTCATGGTCAACCGAAACGCCGGTGCCGGCACGCGAATTCTCATCGATCAATTGCTGGGTGGCAGCCGGCCCGGCGGGTATGGAAACCAGCCGCGCTCGCACAACGCGGTCGCTGCCGCGGTCGCTCAGGAGCGTGCCGACTGGGGCGTGGCGATCCAGTCCGTCGCGAAAATGTATGACCTTGGGTTCTTGCCGCTCGTACCCGAGCACTACGATTTCCTGCTGGTCGATGCGCGGCGTGAACACAAGGCGGTGAAGGCTTTTCTGAAGGCTTTGCGCGATCCTACGGTGCGCGAAAAGATCGCGGCTCTCGGCATGCGCCCCGCTGACGGATGATCGGAACGGAATCGCGGACTGTATTGTTCAGGGTAATGATGCCGGTATCTCGCCTTCCTGTTCTTTTGTTTGTGCTGCTGATTGCGGGTGTTCCCGCGCACGCACAATTGCGCGGCCATGGCGGACCCGTGCGGGCCGTTGCGTTGAGCCCCGACGGGAACAGTGCGATCTCCGGAAGTTTCGATACGTCTGCGATCCGCTGGTCGATGCAGCGCGGCGCCGCCGAACAGGTTCTCCGCTTCCATGAGAGCGCCGTGAATGCGGTGGCCTTTATCGGCAACGACCGTCAGGCCTCCGGCGGCGAGGACGGCAAGATCGCGGTCTGGAAGAACGGCAGCCCGTTGCCCGAGCGCACCTTTGAGGGACACACAGCGCCGATTGTCTCCCTCGCGGTTTCGCCGGACGGTACAATGATCGCGTCCGCGTCCTGGGACCGCACGGTCCGCCTCTGGCCGCTCGGCGGCGGCGAGCCCCGCACGCTGGACGGCCACGATCAGAATGTGAACGGCGTTGTTTTCTTGCGCGATGGCCGGTTTCTCGTCAGCGCCGCCTACGACGCGACCGTGCGCATCTGGCCGCTGAACGGCAGCGGCGCGCCCGTCGTTGTCACGTTGCCGACGCCCTTGAACGGCGTCGCCATCGCGCCTGACGGCGAGATCGTCGTCGCCGGGGCGAATGGCCGTGTGTATTTTCTCGGTCCCGACGGCGAGAAGCGCGGCGAAGTTGAAGTGGCCGAGATGCCGATCGTATCGGTCGCGGTTTCGAACGATGGCGCGCTCGTGGCCGCCGCCGGCATCCGCGGCTCGGTCGGCATCGTCGAACGCGCCGGCCGCAAGCTCGCGCGTACATTGGTGGGTCCGGGCCTGCCGGTCTGGTCGGTCGCCTTCTTTCCCGACAACAAAACGCTGCTCACCGGCGGTACGGATCGCATGGTGCGCCGCTGGGATGCGCAGAGCGGCGACCACATCGGCACCGTTCCAATGAGCGCCCAGGAAAACACGCTTGCCGCCTATGCCGGAGATCGCGGCGCTGAAGTCTACCGGGCGTGTGTCGCGTGCCACACGCTGTCGCCTGACGAGGGCAACCGCGCGGGTCCGACGCTTCACGGAATTTTCGGCCGCCGCATAGCGACCTTGCCCGGTTACAATTTCTCGCCGGCGCTGAAGAGCATGGACATTGTCTGGACGCCGGAAACCGTGGCGCGGCTGTTCGAGATCGGTCCGATGCAGTACACGCCCGGCACGAAGATGCCCGAGCAGCGCATCACGTCGGGGGAAGATCGCAAGGCGCTGATGGATTTTCTCGAGAAAGCGACGAAGCCGAAATAGCGCGGGGCGAGGCCGGATTGCCGCTAATCTACATGATCAGGCACGGCGAGGCCGCTGCCGGCTGGGGCTCGCACGCCGATCCCGGCCTCTCGGAGCGGGGCCGTGCTCAGGCGGATGCCGTAGCGCACGAGATCAACAGGCGCGCTCCGCACACACTCTCGATACTCTCATCGCCACTGCTTCGCTGCCGGGAAACCGCGGCACCCCTCGCGCAGCTATGGAACAGCGATCCGCACATCGAACCATCTGTCGCGGAGATTCCTTCGCCGGCCGGGGATACCCGCGAGCGTCGTGTTTGGCTGAGCAGCATCGCCGCCGGCACCTGGGCGGCTGTGCCGGATTTGGCCGCGTGGCGGCTCTCTGTGGTCGAGGCGCTGCTGAAGCTGCAGCATGACACGGTGATTTTCTCGCACTACATCGCGATCAATGTCGCGATGGGGCGCGCAATGTCGGACGAACGCATCGTTTGTTTTCGGCCCGACAACGGCTCGATCACGGTGTTCGAGTCCGCGGGATCGCGACTTGTCCTGATCGAGAAGGGGCGGGAAGCGGATACGGTGGTGAACTGACCGGCGTCGCGCCGCATCAGCGTCAGGACTGACGCTCGCGCTCCTCGCGCTCGCGCAGATAATCTTCGGTCGTCCGGACCTTCGGCCGCTCGGGCGCGCCGTATGGATCGATCGAATCTTGTGTCATGGCCACGACGCGGCAGTCCTCGCACATCTTGAGGACCTCGAGCCGCTGCGGCTGACCCTTGAACATCCAGTGTCTGCCTTCGAGTTTCGCCGTGATGCGTTCGATCGTGCTCTTCGTGCCGAACGGCTTGCCGCAGGAAATGCACTGGAAGGGCTCTTCTTCCTTCAGCACGCGGGCAGGCGCGGTCGCCGCGGTGAAATCGAGCTGGGGCGTGAGGCTGATCACTCTCTCGGGGCATGTCGCCTTGCACAGGCCGCATTGCACGCAGGCATCTTCGGCGAAGCGCAACATCGGCCGTTCCGGGTCGTCGATCAAAGCACCCGTCGGGCACACAGCGACGCAGGCAAGACAAAGCGTGCAGCCTTCGACGTTCACCTCGACCTTGCCGAATGGCGCGCTCGCGGGCAGCGCGATCACATCGACCGGCGCCGGAGCGGCGCGGTGCAGCTCGCGCAGCGAAAGCTTCATCACGTCGCGTTTGGAGCCGACAGGCTGGAAACTCGCCGGAACGCTTACCGGCGCTCCGGCCGAGATGGCGCGTAGCGCGCTTCCAAGCGCGTCAGGATCGTCCGTCTCGATCGTGGCGACACGTCCCGTGCCGAAGCCAAGGCCCGTGAGGACTGGCTCGGCAAATGCGATCGTGCGGGTGAGCGCTTCGATGTCGTGGCGTGGCTTGGCGCGCAGCAGGAAGCGGATGGCAGCTGTCCCGTAAGCGAACGCGCCTGCGATCGTCTCGAGGCCCGTCTGCGTCACTTCATTAACGACCAGCGGCAGCACATTCGCCGGCAGTCCTTCACCGTGACGCGCGAGCGCGTCGATCATTCCGGCACCGTGCTCTGCATCATGCACGAGCAGGATCGGCTGCGTTCCACCGGCCTCGCGATAGCTCGTCAGGAGCGTGCGCACCTTGCGCAATAGCGCATCGACCGGCGGCAACGCGTAGGATGCGGCTCCGGTCGGGCAGACGGCGGCGCAGGCACCGCAGCCGGCACAGATTTCTGCGCTGATCGCGACATAGTCGCCATTCGGAGTAATTGCACCGGTCGGACAGAGGTCGAGGCAGCGCGTGCAGCCGGTGATTTTCGAGCGCGAGTGCGCGCAGAGGTGCTCCGTGAACCTGACGTAGCGCGGCTTGTCGAATGTGCCGACAAGATCCCCGGCCTTGAGCACCGCGCGCAGGACGGCCTGCGGATCCCCGGGATCGGCACGCACGTACCCGTCACGCAGGTCATGCGCCGGGAACAGCGGCGTTCCGCCGGAGAGATCGAGCACGAGGTCGCAATTCGACTGAGCGCCGCTGCGCGCTGCATCCCACTGCAAGCGGTCGCGCGAGGACGGCAGCGCCGGCGCGAAATCGTCGATCGTCAGTTCAAACGCGCCGAGCCAGCCTTTCGCCGAACGGATCGTTCCCTTGACGACG
>Ga0307505_10002851_pt1 | contig 11476 bp, 11 predicted proteins | sample 23_S_MG_FD_202183 | JGI IMG/M metagenome (GOLD analysis project Ga0307505, IMG submission 202183) | Soil microbial communities from Populus trichocarpa stands in riparian zone in the Pacific Northwest, United States - 23_S | ecosystem: Environmental > Terrestrial > Soil > Riparian zone > Trees...
TGCGCTCGATATCGCGGCTGACGGCCTGATCCGCGCCAAGAGTGCGCTCGCCTCCGAGGCTGCCTGCAGCACGGGCGTCATCGATGGCCTCATCGAAGCCGGGTGTCTCGTCGAAGTCGTCATACCCGAGCGCCGATTTCCGCGCCCCGATCCGGTGCACACGACCGTGACGTTCACGGACGCTCAGCAGGAGGCCGTCGAGACACTCGCCTCGGCCGTCGGGGCCGGCACGTTCTCCGTCTCGCTGCTCGATGGCGTGACCGGCTCTGGCAAAACCGAGGTCTATTTCGAGGCCGTCGCGCGCACGCTCGAGCAGGGACGGCAAGCGCTGATCATGCTCCCCGAGATCGCGCTCACCAGCCAGTTCATGGATCGCTTCAAGGCGCGCTTCGGCTGTGCACCGGCAGAATGGCATTCGGCGCTTTCCGGTCCTGAGCGCGGGCGCGTGTGGCGCGCGGCGGCGACGGGCGAGGCGCGCGTGATCGCCGGTGCTCGGTCGGCGCTGTTTCTGCCTTATGCCGATCTCGGCCTGATCGTGGTCGACGAAGAGCACGATCCGGGCTTCAAGCAGGAGGATCGCGTCCACTACCAGGGTCGCGACATGAGCGTCGTGCGGGCGCATCTGGGTGGTGCGACGGTCGTGCTCGCTTCGGCGACCCCGTCGATCGAAAGCCACGTGAATGCGCGTTCGGGGCGCTACCGGCACCTCATTCTGCCAGGGCGCTACACGGGCGTAGACCTCCCCGAAATCACGCCGATCGACCTGCGCATATCGCCGCCGGAGAAAGGCCGCTGGCTCTCGCCCGTACTTGTGAACGCCATGGCCGAAACCATGGCCAAGCGCCAGCAGACGCTGCTCTTCCTCAATCGCCGTGGCTATGCCCCGCTCACGCTCTGCCGATCCTGCGGCCACCGCATCGAGTGCCCGCAGTGCACGGCCTGGCTCGTCGAGCATCGCTTCCGCAATCGCCTGAACTGCCATCACTGCGGCTTCTCGATGCCGCTGCCGTCGAAGTGTCCGAAGTGCGGGGAGGCCGACAGCCTCGTTGCCTGCGGTCCCGGCGTCGAACGCATTGACGAGGAAGTACGCGAGCGCTTCCCCGAGGCACGCATCGCACTGCTCTCCTCGGATCTCATCCCTTCGCTCACCGAAATGCGCGACATCATCAAACGCATCGAGAGTAACGAGATCGACATCATCATCGGGACGCAGATCGTCGCCAAGGGGCACCACTTCCCGGACCTCTCGATCGTCGGCGTGATCGATGGCGACCTCGGGCTCGCCCAGGGCGCCGATCCGCGCGCCGCCGAGCGCACGTTCCAGCTCCTGCATCAGGTTACCGGCCGCGCCGGCCGTGCACTCGCCAAGGGTGCCGGCTACATTCAGACGCACATGCCCGAGCATCCCGTCATGGACGCGATCGTGCGGGGTGACCGCGAGGCCTTCATCGAGCGGGAAATCCGCACGCGTCAGCTCGCCATGCTGCCGCCCTACGGCCGGCTCGCCTCGCTCATCATCTCGGCGCGGCAAAAGGACGTCGCCGAGGGCGTCGCACGGGATATTGCACGGCGTGCACCTGCCGCTCCCCGCATCGAGGTGCTGGGGCCTGCCGAGGCGCCGATCTCGATCATTCGAGGGCGCTATCGCTGGCGACTGCTGCTCAAAGCCCCCCGAGAGCTGGACGTCCAGGCCTATCTGCGCGCCTGGCTGGCCCAGATCCCCGAGATCAAGGGCGACCTGCGACTTACGGTCGACATCGACCCCTACAGCTTCCTGTAGCCGCACCCTGTCGCCATCGAGCCACTGCCGCTAAGCGCCCGGATTGCGGCCCAATTGCCCGTGAATATGGCACTGCAGCAACGATCTAAGATATCAGAATTGCTTGGAAATCGTGCTTAACATAGGTGTCATTAGGGCGCAGTATTGTGCAACGCAATAGAAGTCCCATATGACTTAGTGTGAGACCGGCGCCGCCAAGAGTGCCGGCTCGCGTGTGCCAACTCAAGAGGTGCATCATGAGCAGCATAACATCGCGCGCGGTCATCGATCCCGACGACGCGCCAGATCTCCAGCAGGGCGCCCTTCAGTCGGAGGTGCATCCGCTCAACGCCGCGACCGTGCGCAAGCTATGGCCGACCGAGGGCCATCTCTTTCGAGATCATCTCCTCCGCCTCGACAAGGACAGCCGCCGCCTGCGGTTCGCCCACGGCGTGTCCGACAGCTTCATCGAGGACTATGCCGCCCGCATGAGCGACATGGGCTCGATCGTCTTCGGCTACTTCGTCGATGGCGAGGTGCGCGCCGCCGCCGAGTTGCGCAAGCTCTCCGACGACTGGGGCGTCGAGGCCGAGGCGGCCTTCTCCGTCGAACAGGCCTACCAGGACCAGGGCATTGGCTCGGCGCTCATGGGCCGCGTCATCCGCTCGGCGCGCAACCGTGGCGTCAGGCTCCTGTTCATGAGCTGCCTCGCCGAGAACGCGAAGATGCAGACGATCGCCAAGAAGCACGAGGCGGAGCTGCGTTTCGAATATGGCGAGGTGATCGGCGAGATCATTCCGAGCGGCCCGGACTACTTCTCCCTGCTCGCCGAAGCGACGGACGACCGCGTCGGCTACATGATGGCCGTGCTCGATCTTTCCTCACGCCTCGTCAAGGCGGCCTGAGGCAAAAGCCGGACGCGCGAAAATTGAACCGGGGATACTTGCGCCACTGCGCAGACCCCGCCACAGGAATGACCGCATCCAAAGTCATGGAAAGTGCTAGCGTGCGGTTGCCTCTCGGGGCGCCGCGCGCTAGCACACGGGCAGTCACGCGGATCGGCGGCACCTGCGGATGATCGAGACCCTGACAGAACTCATCAGCGACAATCGCGCACTCGCCGTGGCGGGCGTGATCCTGCTGCTGCTCGTGTTCGTGCCGGCTGCGCGCACGGTGACTCAGGTGTCCTTGCGGATCTTCGGGCGCTTGCTCCTGCTGATCGCTCTTGTTGCGCTGGTCAGTGATGGCACGCGCACGATCGCCAGCGACCGCGGCCTCGTCGTCACGTCAGCCCTCCAGTACTGGGCCGAGATTGCCCCGGTGATGCTCGAGAACCTCAAGCGCACGCTCTCGCTGAAGATCCACCCGCTCTTTTGGGACGGCATTCTGGTGCCGCTACTCAGCCTGCCGGCCTGGCTGTTTCTGGCGGCCAGCGCGATGATCATCCTCTTTCTCGCCCGCAAGCGGCACAAGACCAACATCTTCGTCAATGCCTGAGCGAGGCTTCCCATGAAGATGCTCGTCACAGGTGCCAACGGCCATGTCGGCTTCGGCGTGTGCAAGGCATTGCTGGCTGTCGGCCACGACGTTCGCGCCTCGATCCGCTCGGCGAGCGACGCGGCCAAGGCGGCGCCGCTCGAGGCTATGGGGATCGATGATATCGTCAGCCTCGATGTGCGCGCGTTCGAGCCGTTCGTCGAAGCCTGTCGCGGCATCGACGTGCTCGTCCACGTCGCCGCCACCTACGATATGCGTCCGACGGGCGCGAGCGAAAGCCAGTCCATGCTGCGCGACAGCACCGAGGGCGCGGCCAATGCCGTACGCGCCGCCGCGCGGGCCGGCGTGCCAAAGGTTGTTCTGACATCTTCCGTCGCAGCGCTCCCGCGCGTCCGCGCGGAGGATCCGCCGGTCACGGAAGCCGACTGGGCGACCGATCTCGCCGTTCCTTATTTCCGCGCCAAGACCGAGGGCGAGCGCACCGCGTGGAAGGCCGCGGAGGAAACCGGCGTCAAGCTCGTCACGCTCCTGCCGGGGACGGTCGGCGGGCCGGATTTCCACCGCCGCACGCCCTCGCTGGGCATGATCGAGAGCATCATGCTCGGGTCCATGCGCCTCGGTGCGCCGAACACGAACATTGCCTACGTCGACGTGCGCGATGTCGCCGCCGCGCACGTGCTGGCGGCCGAGCGTGATGTCGAGGGGCGCTTCATCATCGTCAACGACCACGCCCCGGAAATGCGGGAACTGAGCCTGCTCATGCACTGGTCGGACGCGTCCGTTCCGGCGGCCCCCGCCGTGCTCCCCGACTTCGTCATGCGTGCCGGTCCCGCGCTCGACTGGCTGCGGGCGAGCGTACTCCGCACGCCCCGCATGGTGAGCCGCGAGCTGGTCGAAACCATGCGCGGGAAGGTCACCAAGGCGAGCAATGCCCGCGCCAAGGCCGAGCTCGGCTGGCGCCAGACCGTGGGCCTCGACCGCAGTCTTTCGGAAACCATGGCTGCCATCCGAGCGCTGCGCCGCCAGGAGGGGCACAAGCTCGTCATCTGACTATTCCGCGCGATCAGGACATAATCTTCGGAATGGTTGGCCATTGACTTTCCGGGGCTGCTTGATCATCTTCCCGCGCATGAGCACCGGTTTCGCCATCATCCGACGTATGCGCGCGCGCCCTCTGGCGCGGCAGCGATGACGGCTTGTTGTCCAAAAAAGCCCGTTGATCGCACGCCGCGCCTTTGACGCGGCTTTTTTTGTGCCCGCAAGCACCGCTCCCCAACCGGGACAACGATCAGGATCACGACCATGGCCACCACGACCGCTGCCAAGAGCAAGCCCGCCGCCATCAAAGGCAAAGTTCCGGCCGTCTTCATCGACGGCGAAGCCGGTACGACCGGCCTCGAAATCCGCCAGCGCCTCGCCGGCGCCAAGGGTATCGCAATCAAGTCGATCGATCCCGAGAAGCGCAAGGATCCCGCCGCGCGGAAGGCCCTCATGGCCGAGACGGATGTCGTCATCCTCTGCCTGCCGGATGACGCGGCCAAGGAAGCCGCCGCTCTTGCCGACTCGCTTGGCGCAGAGAGCCCGCGGATCATCGATGCCTCGACCGCACATCGCGTCGCGCCCGGCTGGACGTACGGCGTTCCCGAGCTGGCCCCTGGACAAGCGGAAGCCATCGCGACGTCGAAGCGCGTGACCAATCCGGGCTGCTATCCGACAGGCGGCATCCTGCTACTGCGGCCACTTGTCGACGCCGGCCTCATTCCTGCGGACTACCCCATCACCGTGAACGCGGTCTCGGGTTATTCGGGCGGCGGCAAGTCGATGATCCAGGCGTACGATGCCGGCACAGCGCCGTCGTTCGAGCTCTACGGGCTCGCGATGACGCACAAGCATCTGCCCGAGCTGCAGAAGTACAGCAATCTCACGCGGCGTCCGATATTCGTTCCGTCCGTCGGCAACTTCCGGCAGGGCATGCTGGTGAGCGTGCCGCTCCATTTGGACACGCTGCCGGGAAGCCCCTGCCTGAAGGACCTGGAGCTGGCGCTCGACAAGTATTACCAGGGTCAGAAGCTCGTCTCGGTCATCAAGGAGCCGGCGGCGACACTACCGCGTCTCGAAGCCGAAACGCTCAATGGGACGGACAAAATCGAGTTGTTCGTTTACGGCAACGCGGCGCTAAAACAGGCCGTGCTGGTCGCGCGCCTGGACAATCTCGGCAAGGGAGCATCCGGCGCCGCCGTGCAGAATCTCGGCATTATGCTGGGATTGGATTAGGTCGCTTCGCGCTCGCGCCCTTGGCGCGACGGGGCTTTCGCCCCTGGCCCCAACCGGGAGGGACACCCTCCCGGACCCACCCGCCTTTATTAGGCAAAGCCTATCAGCATGGCGGCCGCGGGCATAGCACCACGGAACGAGGTGGCAGCGCCCCTTTCCAGCAGCCCGCGGCGCTAAACATCAGCTGCCTCGAAGCTCGCGGAGAGCTGCAGCACCAGTTCGTTGAGAACGAAACGGCCCACGCGCGTCGCAATCAAACGATCCGGCGTGGGTTGTTGGAGGAGCTTGAGCTTCTCCAGTCGCTCGATGGCGGTGCGTGACGGGCGAACGCCGCCGAGAGCCTCGAGCCGCCGCAGATCGATTCCTTCCGCAAGCCTCAAGCTCATGAGCAGCATTTCGTCGGCTTCTTCCGCGGACGTGAGCGTTGTGTCCTCGACGATGCCGTGGCCCTGCCGTTCTACGGAGGCCGCCCAGGCCTCGGGCTGACGCTCGCTCATGAGCGCGTGGCGCACGCCGTCGATGACGAGGCGGCCATGCGCGCCTGGACCAACGCCCGCGTAGTCGCCATAGCGCCAGTACGTGAGATTGTGACGGCTCTCCGCGCCGACGCGCGCGTGATTGGAGATCTCGTATGCCGGAATTCCGGCAGCATCCGTCAGCTCCTGCGTGATCTCGAAAAGCGTGTCGGCGAGTTCGGGATCAGGCACAGCGAGCTTGCCGGCGCGATGCAGGCCAGCGAAGGGCGTACCCTCCTCGATCGTGAGCTGATAGAGCGAGAGATGATCACGCATCATGGCGAGCGCTTCAGAAAGCTCGGCGCGCCAAGCTTCAGGCGTCTGCGCGGGCCGCGCATAGATGAGATCGAATGAGAAGCGCTCGAACGTGCGCGCGGCGATGTCTATGGCGCGGCGCGCTTCAGCGACGGAGTGCAGCCGACCAAGCGCCTTGAGGTCTCCGTCGTTCAACGCCTGCACGCCGAGCGAGACGCGATTAACGCCAGCCGCGCGATAACCCGCGAAACGATCAGCCTCGACACTCGATGGGTTGGCTTCGAGTGTAACTTCAGCATCGCGCGCGACCGGCCACGACTTGCCGATGGCATCGAGCACACCGCCGACCGTCTCGGGCTTCATGAGCGAGGGCGTACCGCCGCCGAGGAAGATACTCGTCACGGTGCGGCCCGGTGCGAGCCCCGCCATGTGTGCGATCTCGCGCGCGAAGGCTGCAGCGAAGCGCGGCTCGTCGACGCCGGCCATGCGCACGTGGCTGTTGAAGTCGCAATACGGGCATTTGGACGCGCAGAACGGCCAATGGACATAGACGCCAAAGCCGGGATCTGCGGAGTTACCCATCGCGTTTGTCCATCAGGGCCGCAACGAAAAGCGCGAACGCACGGGCGCGATGGCTGATGGCATGCTTGGCCTCCGCCTCCATCTCACCGAAGGTCAGCTCCTCGCCATCGGCCAGGAACATCGGATCATAACCGAAGCCCTTCTCGCCGCGCGGCGGCCAGACGAGATGGCCGAAGACCTTACCCTCGAAGACTTCCGTTTCACCATCGGGCCACGCGAGGCAAAGCGCAGCGGTGAAATTCGCACGGCGACTATCGGGATCGCGCGCGAGTTTCTCTTCGAGTTCGCGCTCGACCCGCTGCATGGCAAAGTTGAAGTCCTTGGACGGTCCTGCCCAGCGCGCCGAGTAGACGCCCGGATCACCACCGAGGGCTTCAACTTCCAGCCCCGAGTCGTCGGAGAGCGCAGGCAGACCGCTCGCCTTGGCGCTGTGCAGCGCCTTCAGGCGCGCATTGCCGGCAAAAGTCGTCTCGGTCTCCTCGGGCTCGCTGATGTTGAGTTCGCCGGCCGAAATCGCGCTCATGCCATAGGGGCGAATGAGATCGTTGATCTCGCGGATCTTGCCGGGATTGTGGCTGGCGACAACGAGCCGCGTGCCGGGAACGAGTTTGCGCATCAGCCCAATCCTTAAGAGTCCAGTCCCCAGATTTTAGGTTCGGCGAACTCGAGACAGTTACCCGCGGGGTCGCGGAAGTAGATGGAGCGGCCGCCACTCGGCCACACGAAATCGGCTTCGATGGCAACGCCGGCGGCTTCAAGACGGCGCTTCCAGTCGTCGATCTCGTCGCGGTTCGCGCGGAAGCAGACATGCCCCTCGCCGGTCGCGCCATGAGGCGGCACAGGAAGCTTTGCGTTCTCGGGCGGCGGCACCACTGTCGCCTTCGGATTGAAGATCAGCAGCACCTGATCGCCGCAGCGATAGAAGAGCTGGCGCCCCGCGAGCTTGGAGAAGGGCACCATGCCGAGCACGTCTGCATAGAAGCTCTCCGTCGCGTCGAGATCGGCCGCGTACATGACGGTCTCGAGAATGCCGGACGGTGGCGCCTTGTCTCGTGCGTTCTCTGGCATGGGGCGGTCCCCGATTTCAAAACTCCTCAGCTCTTCTGCCCGCGATTGCGCTGCGCGAGCGTGCGCAGCCGCAGTGCATTGAGCTTGATGAAGCCCTGCGCGTCCTTCTGGTCGTAGGCGCCCTGGTCGTCCTCGAATGTGACGAGCGTCGACGAGTAGAGCGACTTCGGGCTTTCACGGCCCGTGACGATCACGTTGCCCTTGTAGAGATCGAGCGTAACCTCGCCCTCCACATGCTCCTGGCTCTTGTCGATCAACGCCTGCAGCATCTCGCGCTCCGGGCTGAACCAGAACCCGTAGTAGATCAGCTCCGCATAGCGCGGCATCAGATCGTCCTTGAGGTGCGCGGCGCCGCGGTCGAGCGTGATGCTCTCCATGGCACGATGCGCAGCCAGCAGAATGGTTCCGCCGGGCGTCTCGTAGATGCCGCGCGACTTCATGCCGACGAAGCGGTTCTCGACGAGATCGAGACGGCCGATGCCGTTGTCGCGCCCGAGATCGTTCAGCGCCTTCAGCAGCGTCGCCGGGCTCATCTTCTGGCCATTGAGCGAGATGGCATCGCCCTTCGCGAAACCGATCTTGATGGTCGTCACCTTGTCGGGTGCAGCCATGGGCGAGATCGTGCGCTGGTAGACCATCTCCGGCGCCTTCTGCGCGGGATCTTCCAGCACCTTGCCTTCGGAAGACGAGTGCAGCAGGTTCGCGTCGACAGAGAACGGCGCCTCGCCTTCCTTGTCCTTGGCGACCGGAATCTGGTGGCTGCGCGCGAACTCGAGAAGATCCGTGCGGCTCTTGAAAGTCCACTCGCGCCAGGGCGCGATGATCTTGATGCCGGGCTCGAGCGCGTAGTAGCTCAGCTCGAAGCGCACCTGGTCATTGCCCTTGCCGGTCGCGCCATGGCAGACCGCATCAGCTCCCGTCTTCCGGGCGATGTCGATCTGTGCCTTGCTGATGAGCGGCCGCGCAATCGAGGTGCCAAGCAAATACACGCCCTCGTACACGGCATTCGCGCGGAACATCGGGAAGACGAAATCGCGGACGAACTCCTCGCGCAGGTCCTCGATGAAGATGTTCTCGGGCTTGATGCCGAGCATGAGCGCCTTCTCGCGCGCAGGTCCGAGCTCCTCGCCCTGGCCGAGGTCGGCGGTGAAGGTCACGACCTCGCAGCCGTACTCCTCCTGCAACCACTTCAGGATGATCGAGGTATCGAGGCCGCCCGAATAGGCGAGCACGACCTTCTTCACGGACTTGGGCGCAGACGACATGGCAGCTCGACCTTTCGGGCGCGGACAATCATTACGCCCCGGCAGGGAGGCGCGTTTGCGGCGGCACTATAGGCAGCGGCGCGGCCACCGCAAGAGCTGCTGCCCGCCGGCAAGCTAACGGCATAGCCTAGGATGGCTCACCCTGGCGTTCGCGGAGGGTGTTTCGTGAGCGACGGGCTGCGCGCCAGGGCCTCGGCGAACCACAGCACATGTGCCTCGGCAGCCTTGTAGGCCTCCTCCGACGAGGCATAGGCCTTCCCGGAAAAGTACTGCACCGGTGTCCATGCTCCGCCATCCTCGACGTCGCGCCTGAACTCCTCGAAGCCGAACGTAAGATCGGGGCGGTAGAACACGTCGACGCATCTGTTGCGCTCGTCATTCTCGACGCTCGCGAAGACCACCCATGACTTGTCGATGCGCTGCGACATTTCTTACGCGGCACTCTGCGGCGATGGATCAGCCGCCGCCGAAGGACTGGCGAAACCAATTCAGGCCCTGCCCTATGACGTCACCGAACATGAGCAGCACGAACGCCCAGAGAAAGGCCGAGGACCAGTTGGCGAGCTGGAATTTCGTCCGCGGCATCTCGACGATCCCGGCGACCAGCGGCACGGAGGCCCTGAGCGGTCCGGAGAAGCGGCCGAGAACGACGGCCCAGGCGCCGTACTTCTCGAAGAAGGCGTGCCCCTTGGGAAGAAGATCCGGGTAGTTTCGCAGGGGCCACATGCGCGCGATCTGCTCGTGGTAGTGCTGCCCGAGCCAATACGAGACCCAGTCGCCGAGCGCGGCGCCGACAGCGGCCATGGTCAGGATGAACCAGAAATCGAGGCCGCCACTCGCACCGATAAGCGTGCCGATGGTCACCAGGATGGCCCAGAAGGGGAGAACGAGCGAGATGAACGCCATGGACTCGCCGAACGCGAGCACGAACACGACCGGCCCCGCCCACGCCTTGTGCTCTTTCACGAACGCAATGATGGCGTCCGCATAGGCTTCCAGTCCCATTCACCCTCCCGAAGCAAACAGCGGCCTCCCGCGGCATTCGCCTGAGGAGGCTCGCGAGCGTGTACAGGCTTGCAGGTTCAAGCTCAAGCGTTCGCGATGTCGCTAGGATAGGCGGAAAGTAGCTTCGTCACTCACGCCCGCACCCGACAACCGCGCCGGCGAATCTCGGTGCCAAGCTCTTTCGAGACCTCGGCCGCGAGCATCGTGCCGCGCGACTTCTGTGCGGGGCTGAGGCCACCTGAATACGGTCCGCTCAGCGCCGCAGGTGCCCCATCGGCTTCACGCTTGCCATGCGCCAGCTCATCGCAGCTCAGCTCACGCTTGCGGCTGCGGAAAGCGAAAAGTCGCACGCCCGCTGCGTAGGAGTGCGCGTTCGCCGGCTCTCGTATCCAGCTCCGTTTGGGATCGGCCAGCATCCGCTTGAGGGCGGCGCCCCGCGCCTCCACGCATGGCGGACTATCGTCGACACAATCGGCGCTTGGCTGGGCCGTGGCTGCGGTTTCCAGGTTGATCGCTGCACAGGAGCCAAGGACGGTGCCAAGGACAAGCATCGAGACTGGAATAAAAATGCGCCCGAACGGGCGGCGCACAATCATGCAGGGTCCTCGTGTGTAGGGTACGCGTGGACTAACTGAAGCCTTAGAAATACGGCCATCTGATCACCGGCCGACGCCGAAATACCACAAATCAGTAACCGGAGTACTGGAATTCGGGCTAAGGTGCCCATCAGGCACACAATATGCCCCAACACCAAACCTCATCCAATTCAGGGAGCACGCACCTCATGGCTCATGCCATTCGAGTTCACCAGCACGGCGGCGCCGACGCGCTCAAGTACGAAACCGTAGAGGTCGGCGCTCCCGGCGCCGGTCAGGTGAAGCTCAAGCAACACGCGATCGGTGTCAACTTCATCGACGTTTACCAGCGCACGGGCCTCTATCCGCAGACGCTGCCCTTCTCGCCGGGCAACGAAGGCGCTGGCGAAGTCACGGAAGTCGGCTCCGGCGTCACTGATCTCAAGGTCGGCGATCGAGTTGCCTATGCTGGCGCGATCGGCGCCTATGCCAGCGAGCGCCTCGCACCTGCCGACAAGCTCGTGAAGCTCCCCGACGCGATCTCGTACGAGACAGGCGCAGCCATGATGCTGCAGGGCATGACCGTGCAGTATCTGCTGCGCCGGACCTACAAAGTCGGTGCGGACACGACGCTGCTCATGCACGCCGCAGCCGGCGGCATCGGCCTCATCGCCTGCCAGT
>Ga0307505_10002852_pt1 | contig 11475 bp, 10 predicted proteins | sample 23_S_MG_FD_202183 | JGI IMG/M metagenome (GOLD analysis project Ga0307505, IMG submission 202183) | Soil microbial communities from Populus trichocarpa stands in riparian zone in the Pacific Northwest, United States - 23_S | ecosystem: Environmental > Terrestrial > Soil > Riparian zone > Trees...
TGGTCTACGGTGAGGACGTGGGAGGCGGAAAAGGTGGGGTGTTCACCGCTACCCGGGGCCTGACCGCGCGGCACGGCGCCGACCGCGTCTTCAACTCGCCGCTCGCCGAGGCCAGCATCCTCGGGAGTGCCGTCGGACTCTCAGCCTCCGGCTACATGCCGGTGGTCGAGATCCAGTTCGCCGACTACATCTGGCCCGGGATGGATGCCCTGCGGAACCAGATCGCGCCGATGCGCTACCGCAGCAACAACACGTGGGAGTGCCCCATGGTGGTCCGCGTGCCCTGCGGCGGGTACATCCACGGAGGCCTCTGCCACAGCCAGAACATCGAGTCCATCTTCGGTCACTTCCCCGGCCTCAAGGTGGCGATGCCTTCGAACGCGGCAGACGCAAAGGGGCTGCTCAAAACGGCCATCCGCGGCCGCGACCCGGTGATCTTCCTGGAGCATAAGGCGCTCTACCGCCAGGGGCCGGCGCGGAGCCCCGAACCACACGCGGACTGGCTGCTGCCCTTCGGCAAGGCTCGCATCGCACGCGAAGGCACCGACGTGACGATCGTCACCTGGGGCGCCATCGTGTACCGCGCGCTCAACGCGGCCAAGGCACTGGAGAAGGAGGGCGTCTCCGCAGAGGTAATCGACATCCGCACCATGCTCCCGCTCGACGTCGACACCATCCTGGACTCCGTTCGGAAGACGGGCCGCGTGCTCGTCGCGTACGAGGACCACGAGTTCATGGGCTTCGGCGCGGAAATCGCCGCCCGCATCGCCGATTCGACGTTCGAGTACCTTGACGCGCCGGTTCGCCGCCACGCCGGCGCTTTCACGTGGATCCCCTACGCCGACCCGCTCGAGAACGCCGTCCTGCCGCAGGACGAGACCGTTTTGAAGGCGGCGAGAGAGGTTGTGGCGTACTAGGTTGAGGTTGTGTGGGGAGATGGTATATGGCATATGGAAAATGATGGATAGCCCGTTGTGGGTTGATTCCTGCTCGTGGCTCGCTGATGATTCTTGCTTATAGCTGATAGCTGATTGTGATAGCTGATAGCTGATAGCTGATAGCTGATAGCTGTAGCTGCAACCCTCCCCGCTATGCTCCACCTCACCCTGTTCACCCTCCTCGTCGTCATTTCCGCGCCGGCCTTCGCGCAGGGGCGCCTGGCTTGGGAGACGACGGACCACGCCTTCGGCTCGGTTGCCGAAGGGGAGGACCCCACCTTCACCTTCGCTTTCGTCAACGAGGGCGACGCGTCGGTCCGTCTCACAGAGGTCCGCGCTTCGTGTGGCTGTACCACGCCGTCGTTCACGATGGGCGACATCGCGCCCGGCATGCGCGGCGAGGTGACCGTTGTCTACAGCTCGACGGGCAGGCCCGGGCCGTTCACGAAGGAGGTCTTCGTTCGCGCCGCGGGCGCGGAACCATCCGACCAGACGCTCTTCATCCGGGGTGAGGTCATCCCCGCCATCGTCGAGCAGGGCGTGACGCAGGGCAACGTCCGGTTCGATAGCGACGACTACGACGCGATGACGGTAGCGCGGGAGGCTCCCGTATCGCACACCTTCAGGATGCAGAACGCCGGCGAGCGTCCGATCCGAATCCGCGAGGCGCGGACGTTCCGCGACGGCGTCGAGGTGACGTACCCCAGCCGCCCGGTATTCCCGGGGGAGGTCGTCGAGATCACCGTGGCGGCGCCGGCCGCCGGCGCCGCCGGCGTGCTGGACCTGGCCGTGACGCTCGATACCGACGACGAGCTGCAGCCCGCCAAATCGCTACGTGTCCGCGGCCGCGTGGAGTAGACGTGTGATCAGGACGCCGGCGGCCCATCGCCGTTGCGGCCGGCGCGGGGCGGGTCCAGCTCCGAGAGTTTCTTCCGCTCGATGAGGCTCGCCACCGCGTAGGTGACGACCAGCCCGGCGATTCCCGCGAGGCCCAGGAGATCGAAGAGCGTCAGGCGAAGTCCGAGCAGCGCGAACGCGGGATTGTCGAGCGCCCAGATCACCGTGTTGAAGCCGATCAGGAGGATCCGCGCCTCTGTGGGGCCCACGCCCGCGAACGAGATCTTGAACACGTCCCGCGCGATCGCCACGAACCCGACGAGGAGCATCACTAGGAAGAGCGCGATCACCAGTCCGAGTGCGATCTCGACCTCCATGAGCGGCGACGCACCGAGGCCTCCGAGCAGAGCGAGAGCGGAAACGGCATCGCACTGGTGGTCGACATACAGCCCGTAGCGCTCGCGCCGGATATCGCGCACGCGCGCCAGGGTTCCGTCGAGGCTGTCTCCCCACCAGTGAAGGACCAGCATCGCGCTGGCGAGCCAGAGCCAGTCGAGGCTCCATGCCGTGGCGAGGTAGGCCACGCCGCCAACGATTGCCGCCGCCAGGGCGAGCCACGTGAGATGGTCCGGCGCAACCCACCCCGGCAGTGCACCGGCCATGCGCGGGAGCGCCCAGCGCTCGAATCGACCCAGGGCGATGTCGTTGACACGCCGTTTGGGGACGTACGGCCGCGCCGGCGCGTCGGAGCTCCGCGGTCGCGGGGGCGAGATCGTCTCCACTGCCGTGCAGCTTAAAGCGCGTTCAGAGCGCGCTCCAGGTCGGCCAGCAGGTCCGCCTCGTCTTCGATACCCACGGAGAGGCGGATGAGCGAGTCGGGCAGGCCGGCGGCGCGGCGGACGTCGGCCGGGATGGAGCCATGGGTCATTGAGGCCGGGTGTGAGACAAGGCTCTCCACGCCGCCGAGGCTCTCGGCGAGCGAGAAGACCTGCAGGCTCGACATGAGGCGAACGGCCGTCTCGAGCCGGTCGTCCCGCAGGGTGAATGAGACCATGCCTCCGAAGTCGCGCATCTGCCGGCGCGCGATCTCATGGCCGGGGTGGTCGGTGAATCCGGGCCAGCGGACTTCCATAACGGCGGGATGCCCGCGGAGGTAGTGGGCCACGGCCGCGCCGTTGCTGCAGTGCCGTTCCATCCGGATGTGAAGCGTCTTCGTGCCGCGGAGGAGCAGGAAGCAATCCATGGGTCCGGGCGCCGCGCCGGCGGCCTTGACAAGGAAGCGCAGCCGCTCCGCCCATTCGTCGCTGTTAGTCAGGATGGCCCCCCCGACGACGTCCGAGTGCCCGCCCAGGTACTTGGTCGTCGAGTGCAGCGACAGGTCGACTCCGAGCTCCAGCGGCTGCTGCAGGTAGGGTGACGCGAACGTGTTGTCGACAAGCACGTCGGCGCCGCGCGCGTGGGAGAGGTCGGACAGGGCGGCCAGGTCGTACACGTTCAGCAGAGGGTTCGTCGGCGTCTCGGCCCACAGGAGCCGCGTGCTGTCGGTGAACGCGGCGGCGACCGCGTCGAGGTCCGACAAGTCAAGGAAGTCGAAGCGGAGCCCAAACGGCTCGAAAACCTGTCGCATGAGCCTGTACGATCCGCCGTAGAGGTCATTGGTCGCCACGACGTGATCGCCCGGCCGGAGGCTCTTGAGAACGGCGTCGGACGCCGCCACTCCCGAGGAGAATGCGATTCCGTGGGCCGCACCCTCGAGCGCGGCGAGGTTCTTCTCGAGGGCCGTCCGCGTGGGGTTGGAGACGCGGGCGTACTCGTAGCCGCGGTTCTCGCCCGGCGCGTCCTGGACGTACGTGCTGGTGAAGTAGACGGGCGTCATGATGGCGCCGGTCGTGGGGTCGGGCTCCTGGCCGGCGTGCACCGCGAGCGTGCCGAATCCCGGCCGCCGCGCGTCGGGGGTGTCGGTGAGCGCCGGCGCGCCGTCGCCATGAGTCGGATGGGTGGACATGGAGGGGGCCGGGGGCACGGCCGGAGTGAGCGGGAAAGAAAAGGGGGCGCGACGCAGGGCCGCGCCCCCCGGGGGCGTTGGCGCGGCGCGTCAGTTCATGTCGATTCCGGCGCACTCGCCCGCCTCACGGGCCTCGGTTGTCTGGCCGAGCGTCGTGTAGACGCCGAGGAGCGCGCGGCAGATCTCGGCAGTGTCGTCGCCGGCGCCCTGCGCGAGGCGGCGCGACTCGACGAAGTGCGGGAGCGCGCGCCGGAGCAGGTCGTCGCGTTCGCCGCGCAGCCGGTTGGCATCGGCGTCGCTGCGGGCGTCGCGGAGACGCTCGCTTACGGCGGCCGCCTGATTCTGGAAGGCGGCACCCAGGTTGTAGTGGGCGTTGAAGTTGGATCCGTCGAGCTGGATCGCGCGCTCGAGGTGCGGGATGGCTTCGTCGTACCGCTCTGCCTGTAGGAGCGTCGAACCGTAGTTGTATCGCAGCAGCGCATTGTCCGGATCGCCCGCGATCGCCGATTCGTAGGCCGTCAACGCGCGGTCGCTCTGCCCCGTCGCTGCGTAGGCGTTGAGGAGCTCAGCCTGGATCGGCTGGCTTGCGGGATACTGCGTGCGCGCCCGCTCCAGCATGGCGACGGCGTCGGCGCCCCGCGATGTCGAGAGGTAAGCGCGGCTCAGGTAGACGTGGGCGTTCTCGTCGCCGATGCCGCGCTCGATGGCCGCCTCCAGCGGGGCGATCGCCTGCTCGGAGTGTCCGGCGACAAGGTGCGCGAGGCCCAGGTTATAGTGGCCGACGGCGGAGTCGGGAAGCAAGGCGACAGCGTTCTCGAACGCCGAGACGGCGCCGGCGACGGCGGCCATGTCGGCACCGGCGCCGCGCAGCACCTGGCCGCCGACGTTGATCTCGTTACCCCAGGCTGCGAGCCGCACGTTGCTCATCTGCGCGTTGTCGGGCGCCACGGTGCGGCCGCGATCGAGCGTTGTGACGAGGTCGGTGACAATCGGGCGCCGCGCACTCGCGTCACGCGTCGCGGCGGCCTGCGTCTGAAGAACCTGCGCCTTCAGCGTTAGTGCGGCCACGTCGTCCGGATTCGTGGCAAGTGCCGCGTTGATTTGCTCGAGCGCCGCGGGGTACTCCTCCTGTGCGATGTAAAGACGGGCACTCGTCAGTTCCGTGCTTGCCGAGCAGCCGGAGATGGCGGCCAGGAGGAAGGCCGAGAGGACCGTGGAGAGGAGCGGAGAGGGGCGGCGCATGAAGGGTGGGGCGACGTGGCCGGGTCGGGTCGACCCGGAGTCAAAGAAGCTACTCGTATCTTCGAACCCCCGACAATCTCGGGGGGTCCCGAGGGGCCCTCGCCTGTGTCTCGGCGCACATCCGTGCATTCTCCCATCTCGCTCCCTCGACGGCCGCCGCGGGTCACGATGCCGCCCAGTCTCCGCGCTCTCCTCGACGGCCTGATCGACTACGCGGGGCTCTTCCCGCCCGCCTCGCTGGACCTGGACGATGCCGCGGCGCGCTACGCCCGCTACAGGTCCGGACCCGACGCGTGGATGCTCGGCCGCTTCATCGCGCCGGCCGCGCGGCTCGGCGGCCTCGACCCCCACGTGGCACGCTTCGCCGGACCGCCGCTGCGCGTGTCGGTCCTCGCAGCCAACGTCGCCACCACACCGGAGGTCTTCCCGGCGGTGCGCGAGGCAGTCGCGGCCGCGCGGGCGTTCGAGGAGCGGCACGCCGGCCGAGCGGTGGCCGACCGCTTTGAGATCCGCGCGCCGACCGGTATCGACGCGAAGGCTTTCGGCGACCTGGTCGCCGCCGCCGAAGAGTCGGTCGCCCGCGACGCCGGTGAGCCCGACATCGTTTTCCACGAGGTGCCGGTAGCCGACACGCGCGCCGTGGCGATGGCGGCGAAGGTCGTCGCCGACCACAACCAGCGGCTGGGGCGCGTCGCCGCCGGAGTGAAGTTCCGCGTCGGCGGTGAGACGCCGGACGACTTCCCCTCCGTTCCAGAGGTCGCCGACGCCCTGGTGGAAGTGCGCGACGCCGACGTCCACTTCAAGGCCACCGCCGGCTTGCACCACCCCAGCCGCCGGCCCGCGCCGGATGTCCCCGGGGCCATTATGCACGGGTTCGTGAACGTCTTCGGAGCGGCAGCGCTCGCCCACGCGCGCCGGCTCGACTCGGCGGCGCTGCAACGCGTGCTCGCCGAGGAACGGCTGGACCGATTGATCTTCGACGACGATGGCTTCGCGTGGAACGGCTACGGCGCTACCGCCCAGGAGGTAGCCGCCGCCCGGGCCGAGTTCTGCACGACGTTCGGGTCATGCTCGTTCGACGAGCCGCGGGACGACCTCCGCGCCGCCGGCGTGGGGATTGGGCGGAGGTAGTCTGAGCGTCCACGCCGACGCGTGGGCAATCCCGCGCTCGCGCACATGACTTCGTTTCTGCCCCTGCCCGCCGGCACGCCGTTTCCGCTCGAGAATCTTCCCTACGGGGTCTTTTCGACGGACGGGCGAAGCGCGCGCGTGGGCGTCGCGGTCGGCGACCTGGTCCTAGACCTTGCCGCGCTCGAGGCCGCGGGGGTGCTCGTCCCCGCTGACGGCCGCGCCGGGGCCGTGTTCGACCGCCCGTCGCTGAACGCCTTCATGGCGCTGGGACGGGCGACCTGGCGGGAGGTCCGCGCGCGGCTCCAAGACCTGTTGTCGGCCGATGGCGACCCCGCGCTGCGCGGCGACGCGGACCTGCGCGGCCGTGCGCTCGCGCCGCAGTCCAGAGTCCGGATGCTCCTGCCGGCGGAGATCGGCGACTACACCGATTTCTACGCGTCGCGCCAGCACGCGACAAACGTAGGCGCCATGTTCCGCGGGCGCGACAACGCGCTCATGCCGAACTGGCTACACCTGCCCGTCGGCTACCACGGGCGCGCGTCGTCGGTAGTGGTCAGCGGCACGCCGGTCCGGCGGCCTCTAGGGCAGACGCGCCCCGTCGAGGCTGAGCCGCCCGTGTTCGGCCCGACACTCGAGTTGGACTTCGAGCTGGAGCTCGGGGTGCTGTTGGGCCCCGGCAATGCGCAGGGAGAGTCGATTGCGGTGGCGGAGGCCGATCAGCACATATTCGGGTACGTGCTCGTGAACGACTGGAGCGCGCGGGACATCCAGCGGTGGGAGTACGTGCCCCTCGGTCCCTTCCTGGCGAAGAACTTCGCGACCACCATTTCGCCATGGGTAGTTCCGACCGACGCCCTCGAGCCGTTCCGGGTGTCGGGCGAGATGCAGGACGCCAGCGCCGGTAACCCGGCGCCGCTCCCGTACCTCCGCCAGCCGGAGCCTCGCGCGCTAGGCATCGTCCTCGAGGTTGCCGTCGAGACGGAGGCCATGCGTGCGGCCGGAGCCGCGCCGGCCGTGGTTTGCCGCACCAATGCGCGCAACCTGTACTGGAGCTTCGCCCAGCAGATCGCGCATCACACGGTCAACGGGTGCAACCTGAGGCCCGGCGATTTGCTCGCCTCGGGCACGATTTCCGGCGACGCCGACGAGAGCTTCGGCAGCATGCTCGAACTGTCGTGGCGAGGCGAAAGACCCGTTTCCGTCGGGGGTGGCGAGACGAGGTCATTTCTCGCCGATGGCGACCGGGTGATCGTACGCGGATGGGCGGAGGGGGAGGGTTTCCGGGTGGGTTTCGGAGAGGCCGAGGGGCTGGTGCTGCCGGCGGGCCGGGAGCCCTGACGCGGCCAGCGCCGGCGCGCCTTCACGAAAGATTTGCGCACGCGCTAAACCCCATTATTTTCCGGCGCCGAAACCGCCGCGCGACCCTCGCCGGTGGAACCCCGTCCCGAGCTCCGGCGCCCATGCAAGTTGCCACCGCGGCGCGCTACCTCTTACAGACGGTCCCCCTGCGCCTCTCGGACTTCGAGTTCGAGTATCCGCGCGAACTGGTGGCGCTCTATCCGGCGGAGCCACGGGAGCAGGCACGCCTGCTGGTCGTCGACCGCAGCACAGGGAGCCTCGAACATCGCACGATGCACGACTTGCCCGAGTACTTCGGGCCCGACGACGTGCTGGTCGCGAACGATACGATGGTCTTTCCGGCCCGCCTCTTCGGTACGAAGGAGCGCACCGATGGCAGGGTCGAGGTGTTCCTGTTGCGCGAGCTGAACCGCGAGCACCGGTTGTGGGACGCCCTGGTCGAGCCGGCGCGGAAGGTCCGCGTGGGCAACAAGCTCTGCTTCGACGGGGGCCTGGCGGCCGAGGTGATCGACAACACCACCAGCCGCGGTCGCACGCTCCGCTTTCTGTTCGAGGGCTCGCCCGAGGCGTTCGACGACGCGGTCGAGAGAGTGGGCTTCGCGCCGTTGCCGCGGTACATGGTCCGCCGCGCGGAAGCCGCCGACAAGGTGCGCTACCAGACCGTGTTCGCGCAGCACCGCGGCGGCGTGACCGCGCCGGCCGCGGGGCTGCACTTCACGCCAGCGCTCGTCGACCAGATCCGGGCCCGTGGCGCGGCGGTTTGCACGGTCACCTTGCAGACTGGCCTCGGGTCGTTTCGTCCCGTCGACGTCGAGGATCTCTCCAAGCACCGGATGGACGCGGAGTTCTTTCGCGTCACGCCCGAAGCCGCCGCTACCGTCAACGGGGCGCTGCTCAGCCGCGACGCCCGCGTGACAGTCTGCTCGGCGACGACCGTGCGCGCTATCGAGACGAGCCTCACGGCCGACAGGACCCTGAAGGCGGGGCAGGGCTGGACCGACCGGTTCATCTATCCGCCCTACACGTTCCGCATCACGGAGCGCCTGCTTACCAATTTCCAGCTGCCGCGGTCGCCGCTGCTGATGCTCCAGGCAGCTTTCGCCGGGCTCGACCTGGTGCGGCACGCGTACGAGGAGGCGATCCGCCACGAGTACCGCCTCTTCGCCTTCGGCGACGGGCTGCTCTTCGTCTGACGCCGGCTTCCGGCCACCCGTCGGATGACGCGCGTCGCGGCAGTCCTTCCGGCCGCCGGCGCCGGCATGAGGCTGGGCGGGGCAGCCAAGCAGTTCCGCATCCTGGGCGACGCGCCGGTGCTCGTCCACGCGGCCCGGGCCGTGCTCTCTTCGCCGGCGGTGACCTTCCTCGCGGTGGCCGTGCCGGCCGGCGAGACGGACGTCGTCCGCGCGATGCTCGACGCCTTCGACGTCGCGCCGGCCGACGGCCTACTCATCGTCGCGGGGGGCGCGACGCGGCAGGAGTCGGTGGCGGCGGCTATCGCGGCGCTGCCGCCCGACGTAGAGCTCGTACTCGTCCACGACGCCGCGCGGCCGTTCCTCCCGGCCCACCGCCTGGAGGCCGTGATCGCGGAAGCCTCTGCCCACGGCGCCGCAGCGCTGGCAGTGCCTGTCGCCGACACCCTCCGCCGAGCCGGCACCGGGGCGCTGCACGAGGTCGTCGACCGCGCCGGGCTGTGGGCTATGCAGACGCCGCAGGCCGCCCGGGCACACCTCCTGCGGCGCGCCGTGGCCCTGGCGGAGCGGGATGGCTTCACGGGCACCGACGAAGTCGCCCTGCTCGAGCGCGCCGGCGTTGAGGTCCGGCTGGTGGAGGGCGATCCGCGCAACCTGAAGGTGACGGGCGCGGGAGACTGGGAGGTCGCGGAGGCGCTCTGGCGGTCCGGAAGCGCGGGCCGCGGCTAGCTTGCCAGCACAGCCCCGGAACCCTTGCGCATCGGCTACGGCTACGACGTCCACCGCCTCGTGCCGGGCCGCCCGCTCGTGCTGGGAGGAGTCACGATTCCTTCCGACGTGGGCCTGGAGGGCCACTCCGACGCCGATGTGCTCGCCCACGCCGTGGCCGACGCGATTCTGGGGGCGGCCGCGCTGGGAGACATCGGCGCGCACTTCCCCGACACCGACGAGCGCTGGCGGGGCGCCAACAGCATCGAGCTCCTCCGCGTCGCCACCGAACGCGCCGCGGAGGCGGGCTGGACGGTCGGCAATGTCGACGCCACCCTGGTGCTGGAGCGCCCGCGCGTGGCCCCCCACGTCGGCGACATGCGCCGGCGCCTGGCAGGCGCGCTCGGCGTCGACGCCGGCGCCGTGTCGGTGAAGGCGACGACGGGGGAGGGGATGGGCTTCGCCGGACGCGCCGAGGGCGCCGCCGCGCACGCGGTGTGCCTGCTGGTGCGCCGCGCGTGACGCGGGAATCGTCGGCATTCCGCCTACTGCCGCGGGGATGGAGCTCCTGACAAGCCTCTACGACTGGCTTTCGTCGCTGCCGCCGGGGGCCGTGTACGCCGTTCTGCTCGCGATCTGCTACCTCGAGAACGTCATTCCGCCGGTGCCCGGCGACGTCGCTATCGTGGTCGCCGGCATGGTCGCGGCGGCTGGCGCCGTTAGCCTTCCCGTGGTGGTGGCCCTCGCGGCCGTCGGCGGGACGGCCGGTTTCATGACCGTCTACGCCGCGGGACGTTTCTTCGCCGGCGTTCTCGCCGACCCGGCGAAGCTGCGCTGGCTGCCTCGTGGCGACATACGTCGGGCGGAAGCCTACGTGGCCCGGTTCGGAACGCCCGTGGTGGCCGCCAACCGCTTTCTCCCCGGTGTGCGAGCCGTGATCGCGGTTGCCGCTGGGATGAGCCGGCTGGCGCCGTGGACCTCTGCGGTACTCGCCTGCGTGAGCGCCACGGTATGGGCCGCGCTGATAGCGTACGCGGGCTACGCGCTGGCGGACAACCGCGAGACGCTGGCGCGGATGCTCGAGGGCTTCGAGTACACCGGACTGGTGCTCTCGGTGGTGCTGGGCGTGGCACTGGCGGCGTGGCTCGTACGCGCGCGCCGGCGCCGGCGCCGGCCGGCCGCGGCGGGCCAAGAAACCGAGAATCCCCCGGGGCCTTGATCGGCGGCTCCCGGCCGCGTTGACTCCCCTCGGGGCCGGGCCGTAGCTTCGACGTTCTGAGTCCGCGAAAAGCCCTTCCGGAAGGCCGACGTCCGGCGGGCCGCGCTGGCGTAGCTCAACTGGCCAGAGCAGCGGATTTGTAATCCGCAGGTTGGGGGTTCGAGTCCCCCCGCCAGCTCCGACCCCCGAGCCGTCTGCGGCGCGGGTTCAAACCGGGCAGGTACCCAAGTGGCCAACGGGGGCAGACTGTAAATCTGCTGGCTTTGCCTTCGGAGGTTCGAATCCTCCCCTGCCCACGTCGCGGTCAGCTTTCAGTCATCAGCTATCAGAGATGAAGCAGCCGGCCAACCCTGATAGCCGACGGCCGACGGGTGAGAGCTTCCGCCGCGGGAGTAGCTCAGTTGGTAGAGCGTCAGCCTTCCAAGCTGATGGTCGCGGGTTCGAGTCCCGTCTCCCGCTCTTGGGTCAGACGACGGTGGACGGTAGACAGTAGACGGTGGAAAGTGGACGGTGGACAGCGGGACCATACCCCGATACCCCGATACCCCGATACCCCGATATCTAGAATCGCTGAATCGCTGAATCGCTGAGTCAGTCAATCTGCCGACCCTCCGCCTCCTTAGCTCAGTGGTAGAGCACTTCCATGGTAAGGAAGGGGTCCCCGGTTCAAATCCGGGAGGAGGCTCCGCGCCGGCCGGCGCAATCGAACTCTCGCACGTAACCACCGGCGCCCACGCGCCCTGACCGCCATGGCCAAGGAGACCTTCGTACGCGACAAGCCGCACGTCAACGTCGGCACCATCGGTCACGTCGACCACGGCAAGACCACGCTGACGGCGGCGATCA
>Ga0307505_10002853_pt1 | contig 11475 bp, 7 predicted proteins | sample 23_S_MG_FD_202183 | JGI IMG/M metagenome (GOLD analysis project Ga0307505, IMG submission 202183) | Soil microbial communities from Populus trichocarpa stands in riparian zone in the Pacific Northwest, United States - 23_S | ecosystem: Environmental > Terrestrial > Soil > Riparian zone > Trees...
ATCGAGCGCAGGTGCCAGACGGGATGTCGCCCACTTGTGCGTGAAACCGCCCCTTGGGCAATAAGATGTGAGGCGAGAGAACAGGCCAATCTCGGAATGGCATGGGATCGTTCGAATAGAAACTCTAGAAGCGATTTTGACGCCCGCGCCGGCGACAGCAAGTCCCCGATCACCTGATTCATTTCGGTGCGGGTCACTTCACCGACCACTACTGCGGGCTCGGCAAACTGCATTGGATTTGTTTCTGGCCCGGAGTGATAGACTGCCAGCCAGCGCGGACCGCCTTGAGTCATAAGCGCGGCCACAACACGGCGATCAAACTCTCCGAGTGCCTCGACGCGGTCGAGAACCATAAGCGCGCGGGGGAGGGTGTGGCGAGCAATCTCTCGAGCGACGGCAAGCGCCGCCGCTTCGGGTCCGAGCCGAACGAGGGCGCGCGTAGCCCAATGCCCACTCCCGTGCAGCATGTCTTCCAGCGAATTGGGTGGCGCTACGACGTCAAGATCCAGATTTGGCAGGAGCGTGGTGCAAATACGTCGTGTCCCGCCAAGAGGATGTGCTGCGTCGGAGGTGTCGAATGTCACGAAATATCGTTCGAATTCAGACGTGTCGATGCGCGATAGAAACTGCGCGACAAACTTGCGGGTGTTGGTGCCAGGAACCGCATTGAGCCAAATATGATTGGCCCCGTCCACCCACCTCGTCGTGCATTCCTCAAGAGCCAATGGGTGTTCAACCAAATCGTCACGCAAAGTGTCGCCTGTGGGATCGACTTCCGCGACCGGGACGAAGATTTCTGTTGGTTTGCGGACATTCTTGAGTGTCAGTTCGCCGGCGCCTTTAAATTGAAAGCACGACGACTCGGTACGTGTCTTCCCGTCGACCAGAATCGCATTGCGCTTTGCCTTGGCGGCAAGCCGCGCAGCAAGATTGACACCGTCTCCCATTGCGGTAAACTCGCGGCGTTGCGTGTGCCCGACAAAGCCCGCGAACACTGTTGCAGTGGCGACGCCGATTCCCAAACGCAAACGCGGATGCTCACGTCGAATCTCTGCGAACGCAGCGTTTAGCGAGCGGGCTGCTGTCAGGGCGCGGTCCGTGTCGTCGGGGCTGCTATGCGTAGCACCGAAGAGGATGAGTACTTTTTGTTTATCCCCGGAAGGATCGCTGCGGGCCCAGAGCCCACCGTGTGCCAGCGATGTCGTGTGAACGGCCCGAAAAACCTTGTTGAGGAGGATGACAGAGTCAGATGGACTGGCAAGGGCATCTGGACACGTCCAGAAGCCAAACAAGGTCGATACAGTTCGGTGTTCTGCGGAGCGTTCCGGGCCGATGGGCGAGATCCGGGACACTTCGCGAAGATCCTCGGCTACGAAATCCCACAACGCCGTGCAGTTGGTTGGCGGTGACGGCAGCACGTATGCTGAGCCCGGCACCTGAGGATGACCGGCTGAGAATTCGAAGATGCTTCGGCCCTGTCGTTGAAATTTCGATATGCTCTTGGTGACAGGCAGAAGCGCCACGGGACATTCGATCCGCGCTCGGGTGCCGCCTGCGTCGGCGGCGCGCATGGCACGGACAATGGCATCACCCCAGACAAAGTGTTCGCGTCGGGTGCCTGCTACGCCGGCAACGAGTTCATTCCATTCGCCGTGCGCCATTCCGAGGTGCAGAGACAGTGCGCGGAGTGTGGTCCGGCGATGTCGGATCATAGCCCGCTCCATGGCACTGGCGCCGTCGATAGCCGCTGCGACCGATTGCCTATCGGAGCCGTTTGCGTCGTAGGCGACGAGTATCGCGTCGCCCCCGAATTTCAAGATGTCGCCACCGGATTGATTTGCCGCCTCGACCAGGTCGCTGAAGATGGCGTTTATGCGCGATGTTAATTGTTCAATGCCGCGCGTGCCTGATCTCCGCATGGCGGATTCTGTCAGCCGCGTGAACCCGGCGATATCGGCGAAGAGAATCGTACCACGGCATGTGCGTACACCGGACCCATGGTTGTCTGACCACAACCGTCGGGGGACTAAGGCGGCGATGTCGTGCGTGGTTTGCATAGACTTACATGACCAATAGCCGGATGGCGTATAATTGGATCAGGTGCACAACCTGATCGACGTAGTATGCCTGCTTGCTCTTGGAGAAGTGGTGGCCCTTCACGTAGTCCTGAGTCCAGTGCAGGGCGAAGAGCGCTGCCAATAGTACAGCGGTCTTTCCCGAGAGAAAGTTGAACTGCGATGTGATCGTTGAGAATGCCCAGAGCGTAACTGCAATGCACGTGACATAAATCGTCACATGCCAGGTCAGCGTTCCAATGTCGTGGCACTTGGCGGCAGCCATGCGATCGGACTGGAGGGCATAATCTCCAATCAGATGCGCAAGAAAGAGGAACCACATGAGGTCCATGGCGCAAGTTCCTCTTTATGGAGTTGGGGGGTGGAGTGGCAATGTGATCACGAACCGTGCGCCACCGCCATCGCGGGTTCCCGGAGTGATTGTGCCGCCATGCTCCTGAATGATGCGCGCGATCGTGAGCAGGCCGAAGCCATGTCCGGATGGTTTTGTGGAGATGCGTTCCTTGAACATTCGCGCCTGGACGTCCTTCGGAATTCCGGGTCCGTCGTCCTCGACAATAAGCTCGACACGTGCGTTGTCTTGATCGTAGCGTGTCGAGACAAAGATCGTGTGGTGTTCGGGACCGCCATCTGACAACGAGTCCGCGGAGTTGAGCAGCAGATTGTAGAAAACCTGCTGCAGACCCGAAGCGTCGCACTCCAACGCAGGGATGCCTTCGCCCCACTGGGTTTGTACCACGGCTTTCTTGAGACGCTTTTGCGGGCGCAGGAACGCGATCTGATTCTCGAGGAACTCGTTGATGTTGATCTCGGTCAACTGCCCCGCGGGATGGCGTGAGCGAAGAAGACTGTCGGTAAACACTGCAATCTGTGTCAGGGCCTGCTGGATGCTCGCGAGAGACTTTTGTGCGTTGGCGGGCAGGGAACTGCCAAGAAACATCGGCAAGAGTTCGACATTTCCCATGAGCACCGCGAGGTAATTGTTCAACTCATGCGCAATTTCTCCGGCCATTTCCCCTTTGAGGGCAAGCCGCTCGCGGTCGATCGCACGCGACTGCAACGCCCGCATTTCCGTCATGTCCTCGAATATCCAGAGGCGTGCGGCACGTCCATCGCCGGTATTCGCGATGGGAACTGCGACGATTTTGCAAAAGAGCTGCTTGTCATCGGGGCCAGTGAGTTCCAATTCACTATTCCAACTCACGTTGCGACTGAGGTTCGACTCTGATTCGGCTGGAGCCTCGGCTTGCTTCGAAACAATCCAATCCCAGAGGCGCCGCTTTTTCGGATGTCCAAATGTTCGCTGGGCCGCGTCGTTTGCAAGCTGGACACGGTTTGTGGTATCAGTCACAATAATCGGGTAGGGAGCATATGCGAGCACGCGATCGCGGTATGTCAGCGATGCTTCCAAACGGGTTCGCGCCGCCTCAAGCTCGCGTGTCTTGACTTCCAAACCTTCGAGGCGTTTGACATCTGCCTCCCGCACACGGTGGCTCATGATTCGCATGATGCGTTCGGCGATACTCGGATGCTTCGGGAGCAGTTCGAAAAATCGCGTGCGTGAGAGGACAAATAGGTCACAATCGCACTCGCAAATTGCCGTCGCAAATCGGGCAGAGGCGTCGATGAGTGCCATTTCACCAATCACTTCGCCTCGTCCACGGCACGCCAAAATCTCCGACTTACCGTCTTGGCTTTTGATGATCTGGACAGTGCCTTGTCGAACGAAGAAGACTTCCTCAGCCCGCTGCCCTTCAGTGAACAAAACTGTCCCGGCCGGACTGCTGCGTTCTTCCATGTATGTGCGAATGATGTCGAGGATGTCGTCGGGCAACCCGCCGAAGACATCTACGTTTTTAAGCACGACATGTCCGGTATCCGCAAGAGTCATATTTTGTGCCTCAGTCTGGGAGCGGGTCAGCGCAGAACGCACGCGGCTCCGCCCTCTTCAGATTATCGGCGTCGGATCGAATATGTTGAGCCGCATCGGGTAAGGAGGAATTTGGCAGGGTGAGGCGGGAGACTTGATGTTGGTGCTAATTGTGGTCGGACAAGCACTTCTGGATTACGGCCAGTCCGTCGGTGAGAGCGGCCGGTCCCGGCTGCAGAATGATCGTGCTCTTGATCTCATGAATGCGGTTGGCACGCACCGCAGTGACTGACTCAAAACCCGGACGTGATGCGATTCTCTCAGGCCGCACTTTCTTGCCGCACCATGAGGCGAGAATGATTTCGGGATCACGAGCGATAACCTGCTCGACCGTGACGATTCTCCCGGTTGCGATTGATTGATCGCGCAACTCAGGAAAGATGTCGTTTCCTCCGGCGACCTCGATCAATTCGGTGACCCAGCGTATTCCTGAGATCATGGGATCATCCCATTCCTCGAAGTAGACACGCGGGCGACGCGGCAGCTTCGCTGCGGCCAGCAGCGCCGCATCCAGATTGCGTTGAAGATCGTTGGCCAATCGCTCTGCTTCCTCGTGATATCCGACAATGGCTCCGACGACTCGAATCGTTGTCAGTATCTCTGCGACAGAACGCTGATTGAATGTAAAGACTGTGACGCCACGCTTGATCAGCTCACGGGTGATGTCGGCCTGTAGGTCGCTGAATGCGAGCACCACATCCGGCGAGAGAGCCATGACCTTGTCGTAGTTGGCCGAGATGAATGCTGATACCTTCGGCTTCTTTCGTGCCTCTGGAGGACGCACCGTGTAGCCCGAGACTCCGACCACGAGATCGCCGGCGCCGATGGTGTAGAGGATTTCGGTCGTCTCCTCAGTGAGGCAGACGATGCGGGAGGGGTAGCCGGGGCGGGCGGCGGGTGTCGGCATTACGGTTTAACTACCTTCAAAGAGAACATGAGGGGAAGTGTCTCTGCGTTCTCGTTCAATCGCCACCACCCGTCAGTGCCTTCATGCATGAAACCGGGAAGGAAGTCATCGACACAGTAGGGAAATTCATGGAAGTGCTCGATACGCAAGCCAGCACGAATGAGCGAATTGAGAATATCTGCTATCGAGTGCGGCCAGGCGTAGGAGTCGTGGTGGAAGTCGGCCGTGCGGTCGGCGTACGATCCCTGCTCTTCCCAGAGTTGTGGCTCGGGTTGCGCGAAGTACGGGAGAATCGGTATCAGTTGGTTGCCGCTCCGGGATGGTTCAAAGGCATAGCTGAAGGGATGAAACTCAACAAGGTGGAATCGTCCCCCCGGCTTGAGGTAACGGGCAATCAATCGCCCCCACGTATCGAGGTCTGGCAGCCAGCATAGCACGCCATATGAAGTGAAAACGATGTCGAATTGTTTGTCGAGGTGATTCGGCAGATCATAGAGGTCGCAACAGATGAAGTCGGACGGGATATTCAATTCGCTGCTGAGACCTTTCGCGATCTCAATGCCTTTCGGTGAGAAGTCCACTCCAGTGACCTGCGCTCCCAACCGTGCCCATGACAACGTGTCCAGCCCGAAGTGGCACTGCAGGTGAAGGAGCGAATTCCCGCGCACATCGCCAACTTCTTCGAGCTCGATGGCGTGTAGTTTGTTCGCGCCCGCGCGGAATTCATCGGTGCGGTACGAGGCGGCTCGGTAGTTGATTTCGGCCCAACCATTCCATAGTGAGCGATTTGTTTCTAAGTGGTGATCCACGAATTTTCCCCTTTCGTTGCGTATCATAATGGACCACGGTATGCGATTCTACGTCTTATCCATTTATCGAGAGGATTGCCCTTGAAGATATTGGTGACAGGATCGACCGGACTGATCGGGAGATCGGTAATGCCGGTTCTGGCGAGTTTGGGGCATGAGGTTGTTGCCCTACCCCGACGGCGGGACAAGGGCCTCGGTTGGAATCCTCTGACAGGTGATGTTGATCTCGCTTCGATGGATGGCGCCGATGCGGTCATTCATCTGGCTGGTGCGGGCATAGCCGATAGTCGTTGGAGCGAATCGCGCAAGCGGTTGATTGCAGAGAGTCGCTCTGGACCTACAACCGCCTTATCGAAGTTCCTGGCAGCATGCGCCAAGCCGCCGCAATCGTTGATCGTTGCTTCAGCAATTGGAATTTATGGAGACCGGGGTGATGCATGGCTCGATGAATCGGCGGTGCCTGGCGATGGGTTTTTGGCGGGGGTGGTCCGCGATTGGGAGGCTGCAACGACCCCGGCTATAGACGGCGGAATACGAGTCGTGAATCTGAGGTTTGGGATTATCCTCACTCCTGAGGGTGGGGCACTGAAGCGAATGCTCTTGCCATTCAAGCTGGGCCTCGGCGGTCCGATCGGAAATGGGCGGCAGTACTGGAGTTGGGTAGGGCTGAACGACGTCATCGGTGCGATACGCCATGCGCTCGAGACAAACACACTGGCGGGTCCGGTGAATGTTGTTTCGCCAAATCCTGTGAGCAACCGCGAGTTTACAAAGGTGCTGGGGAACGTGTTGTCGCGTCCCGCGATCTTGCCGCTCCCCCGTTTCGCCGCCCGGCTGGCGCTGGGGGAGATGGCTGAGGAACTCTTGCTCTACTCTGCACGTGTTCGACCCACGATGTTGACAGCTACCGGGTACCAATTCTTCGACACTGACTTGGACAGTTGCTTGCGTAGACTGCTCAAATCATGACGTCTTAGAGTTCCGTCGTCTTTCGCTCGACCTTCTGGTACAGTAATCCCCCCACATACATTGTCACACCCAAAACTACAAGTGAGCCGATCCTCACCAGCGGTGATGTGCCTGAGAGATCGAAGAGCATGACTTTGGCGGCGAAGGCCGCGAAGACAAGCAAGGCTGATCGTCCGAGACGGCGATCGCCTGTGGTCATCGAGACGATCAGGGCTGTGACTGCGAGCAAACCCCAGACGATGGAGACGATGAAGCGGCTGTCGGTGAAATGAACCGCTCCGGCCATGACGATCAAGTGGCCGAAGTACAAACACGCGAGTGCTGTCAGCGTGGCTTCAAGGCGTGAGCGCATCAGCCAGTAGATCGCATAAAGTATTGCCGCGTAGACCGGGATGAGCGCCTGCCATGCGATGACGTGCTCAAGACGGAATCCGGATGTCAGTTGTGCATAGCCGACAAATGCGACGATCGCGCCAGCGGCAGTGATCGGCCAGAGACGCTTGAGCCATGCAGACTCTCTTAGGGCGACAACCCCGAACATCGCCAAGATCAGGGCTCCGGTGAAGGCGCCCCACCCTTCTGGAAGCAACTCAATGTATCCCGCATGTATCAGGACAATCGCGGCGTATGTCGCGACAATCTGCTCGCCTGATCTCGTCTCACCGTCGATCCGGGAGCGTGCAGCGAGATAGCCGGTCGCGAGCACGGCGACACTGCCCAGCGCCAACCATGGCGCTGTTTCCGGGATGTTGCGGTCGAGAAGGCCGTATTCCATCGCATAGAAAAAGAGGAGCGGCGGCAGATGGAGTATCGACTCGTGCTCTTTGAGTGGGGTCCGATGCTTGATCGAGAACACGATGGTTGCGGTACTGTATAGGATGAACTGAAATGCCTGGAACCCGGCCGCCCACATCCAATCCGTATGCTCGGCCGTTCTCCATGTCGCATCGAAGACGACGAACGCGAGGTATGCCGACAGCAGGTAGACCGAACGCCAGCCGCTACGGATTGCATATCCACAGAAGAGCAGATCCCACGCGGCAAAGTAGATGACGAGATCGAGCGGACGCGCCGCGAGGGCGTGGAGGAAATACGGACCAGTGAATGAGCCCACAACTGCGAAGAATGTGTATAGCTCGGTCTTGTAGTGTTCGCGCAGTGCCAGTGCGCCAAGGCAGATGGCAATGATTCCGACTGTCGCGGGGACGGGTCCGATCAGGCGGTGGTAAAGATGGGCACCGTAGATGGTGAGAAAGAGTATCGCGATTCCGCCTGCGGGGAGCAGACTGCCGTAGCGACGCAGCGAGTCGCGCAGCAACAGTCCGGTCGCGATCATTCCGATCCCAAACACACCAGCGATACCGACCTGACGCACCGGTGTCAACCATCCGGAATCGATTGCCAAACGAATTAGATAGGCGGTCGCCAGAATCAATGCCGCGACTCCACCCCAACCAAGCACTGTGGTCGCGGAAATTCCCGAGCCGATGCGTGGCTCCGGTCGTGCGAGGCGCGGGAGTGGCCGGTCGCTCGACGGGAGCGGTGTCGGTATCGGAGCTGGAGGTGGCTGCGGTGGTGTGGGAGGAGCAGGTTGCGCGATCGATAGCCGGGCTTCGATGGCGGAGAGCCGCTCTTCTATTCGCCTGAGTCGATCGTCATCTATGGACATGCGACCTCCGTGTCGGTGGCAATCGACCGGAAGTAACCGCGCTCGCGTAAAACGGCAAGGGGAGAGTTTGCCGATTTAGAAGCCGACGCGCACCCCGAAGCGAATCTGGCGCGGGATGTCGAAGTTGGCGGGGTCGTTCTGCTTCAACATGTACTTCTGTTCGCCGGTTAGGAAGGAGGAATCGTGGATAGTCGAGTTGCCCTCGACGAATTGTTGTCCGTCGGGGGTATCGAGCCATCCGGTGTTGTCAGGTTCGCCGGTTCCACGGTAGACATCGGTGACGTTCTCGCGATCGAATAGGTTGATGACCCACAGATAGATTTCCAAGTCACCACCAAAGGCGCTGATCGATTTGTTAGCCTTGAGATCGAAGCGAGCCGTTGTGGGTGTTCGCTCGGAGCCAATCTTGCCAGAGGGGCGAGGTTGGATGGCGCCCAATGTCACTTCGTTATAGACAAACACAGGTGAGTACGGAAATCCTGAGCCCGCTTCAAACAACATCGTAACCCCGGCATTACTGAATGGTCGGGCTCCCCCGACCACCGGACCGTCGTTGGGACCGGTTCGCAGGTCGAGCATTCCGACGAAGCGATGCCGTTGCTCAAAAGTGAACGGTCCGCCGAGCTTAGGTGGTTCGGCGGTTGTCCACGCGATATTGCTGTTTGTGTTTGCGAAGCCACGATCATCGTCGGTGATATCGCTCAAAGTGTAGATGAGTTGAGTCGAGAGTCCGCGAACGGGTCTAAGCTGCAATCCGATCTCGACTCCTTTGACCGTCGCATCACCTGGGTCTATCAGTGTTTCGAAGCTATTGGGAATTGCGGGTTGTCTTACCTCAGAGACGAGGTTTTTGAAGTCCTTGGTGTAGACTGAGAGGTTGACTATCGCCAAATCTCCCAGTTCGTGCGTCGCGCCCGCTTCGAATATCATCGACTCTGTAGGTTCGAGAATAGGATTGCCAAATGTGTAGAAATAACCCCCCGTCCGAATCTTGTACTCTAAATAGTCTGAATTGAAGTACAGATCGCTCAGCGGAGGACGCTGCACATACCGCCCCGCCTCAAAGTGTAGAGAGGAACTCGGGCTGAGTTGCAAGACGGCAGACAGACGTGGTGAAAGCCGGTTAATTGTCTCAATCTTCGTCAGTTCATCAGCTTCCAGTTCTTGGGCGCCTTGTCGTAGTTGATTGCGTTCATTTTCGGAGAGTCCTGTGGCCGTGTCGGCATAAGTGGCGCGATCGAAGGGGTCGAGTGGCTGTTGTGGATCGACGAGCCCGATAGCGTCGTAATCGAATCGGTCCCAACGCGCGCCGACATTCAGGGTAAGCTCGCGATGTTCGATTCTTTGGTTAACGAACCCGGCCATGAACAGTGGGTGTTTGGCGCCGTTGGTGTCACCGTCTGATTCAATGCCGAATTCGTCATAGCCATAACGGTCGATGTCATCGAAGCCGCCGCCGGTCCCCCGATAGATATTGGCTGGGAACAGATGTCGATATGCGCGTACGGTGTGCCTCTGCAACTCGAAACCGATCTGGCTTTGATGGCCGCCTGAGTGAGTATGCTTGACGCTAAAGGATCCGGAGAGGTAAGAACCCTTCTGCTTGTAGTAGTCGTCCCATACCGTCGCTTCATCTCCGCGAACGATGAAGGACTTCTCGACAGTCTCTCCATTTGGCAACTCGACAGTAAAAGTCGATTCGACGATCGGAGTCTGGAGTGGGAAGTACCGATCCGCTGCCAGACTGTCCTGATCCAGAAACATGTCATCGAAGGCAGTGAAGAGTTGGGTCGCGTCAAAGTTGGGGTTTCCGCCCGGACGGCCGTACGCCCACAAGTCATCAAAGTGGATACCGTCGCCCTGCATGTGGCTCGCCGAGAACCAACTGGCAGACGCTGACAGCTTTGTGCGGCGGGCGATGTCGTGATCGAATTTGCCGAACACAGAGTAGTTCTCGTCTACGCCTCTAGGTGCATGTTCCGGGTTGAATAGGTAAGAACGCGGGGTGTACTTCCAGTCCTCGTATGAGCCACGTGTTCCGATCAGTGTTGACGTACGATCCGATGGACGCCAGCGGAGATTGGCGTGCCAGGCGCCGAGGTAGTTCCAATCGTTCGGGCCGCCGACCTCTCGCGTTCCAAACGTGCGATACTCACCAGCGACTGCGTATGTCAACTGGCCGGGAGTTTTGGCAATGAGAGTGCCGGAAAGATCGAGAGCGTAGAGATTGTAATCGGATTTCTCGCCATGGAAGTTGTCGGTGATGGCTTCGAATGATCCGCCGGTGGCCCATGTCTCTCGCGTCGTGACTTCGGCCCGTCCGGATGCCAGCCAGCCATGCGATGGGTCGCTATAACCCGGTTGAAATTGGATGTCGTCAATTGTGTTGCCGTTCATTGCGGTGAATGACCGCCCAGTGAATGGGTCTTGTTGCGGGAATCCGTCGACATCGTATCCAAATTCTTCGATCCGTCCGCCGCGCACATGCACCGGAGCGCCGTAAAAGCGACGGACTGTGCCAACTTGGATGGCTATAAAATCCTCGTAGCCACGTATTGGTATATCGGATAGACGAATGGGGTTGTTACGGATCGAATGTGCACGATCACTGTTGTCGGCAGGCGGAATTCCGCCCGGTTCGGTATCGGGTCGGTACATCGGTGCAACGTCGGGCTGAAGCGCGGCGTCGAGCGTCTTCTGGCCTTCCATCGCTGTCTCGACAATACCGATCGCGTAGTCCGTGTAGCCCCCAAACGAAACGGCGACCGTGTAACGCCCTGCGGGTACCCCATCGAAAATGTACCTACCATCAGCATCCGTATGAACTTCGCTGCCCGTTTCCAGCAATCGGACAGTCGCAAAGACAACGGGCTTTCCTGTGGAAGCGTCGGTGATGCGTCCGGTTATGCTGGCGGCTGAGGCGACAGCCGGGAGGATGAGGCAGAGAATGAACAACGCGATTATGCTGATGCGTGGTGTGCAGAGCATTACTGCCCCTGTAGGTTAACGGATCAAGACCATGCGTTTGCTCGACGATTGTTGGTCAATCGAGAGTCGATAGACATACACGCCAGAGGCGAGTGCACCACCGTCGTCATTTTTCCCATCCCACTCAG
>Ga0307505_10002854_pt1 | contig 11469 bp, 9 predicted proteins | sample 23_S_MG_FD_202183 | JGI IMG/M metagenome (GOLD analysis project Ga0307505, IMG submission 202183) | Soil microbial communities from Populus trichocarpa stands in riparian zone in the Pacific Northwest, United States - 23_S | ecosystem: Environmental > Terrestrial > Soil > Riparian zone > Trees...
CAGTCGCCGGCCCGCATGACCACCGCCGGAAAGATCCGCGCCGGCATCAAGGTGCTGAGCCGGCGCGCTGCCGGCGAAGCCCGTGCCCGCGAGATCTACGAGCGCGGCCTGCGCGAGGGCCATTCCTTCGACCGCATCGAGCAGCTGCTGGCCGAAGCGCTGCCGCAGTTGAAGCACCCGCTGGTGCCGCGCAACGTGCCCTGGTTCACGGTGCGCGCGCAGGACTTCGCCCATCCGGCGCTGGCACAGCAGCTGCTCGACGCCTATGGCGAGGATCGTGGAGAAGGGCGGCACCTGTACCGCTTCCCGGTGGTCTTCCCCTCAGACCACTGGCAGACCGTGATGCCGCACGAACTGGCCGCCTGGGGTACCCACGACAAGCGCTACTGGTCGGCCTATTCGGCCGATGGCCGGGTGCGGCACTGCATGTGCCACGCGCCGGTGCCGGTGGACCCGCAGGGGCGCCGGGCGATCCGGGTTTTCGGGGGACGCAAGGCGGTGATGCGCGATGCCAACGGCGGCGTCTGCGAGCCCGAGGCCTGCCGCGAATACCAGCAGCGCGAGTGCAATCTCAGCGGCCGCTTCCTGTTCTTCGTGCCGGGCATCCGTTCGCTCAGCGCGTTCGAGCTGCACACCAGCAGCTTCTACGCGATGAACGCCGCGATCCAGAAGTTCGAGACCGTGGCCTTCCTGCGCGGCGGACGCATCTCCGGCTTTCTTGACCGGCAGCGCACGCCTTTCTCCCTGAGCAAGCGGCTGATGGAGGTCAGCCATATCGACGAACAGGGCGAAGCGGTGCGCGTGCCGCAATGGATCATCGAACTCGAAGCACCGGTGGACGTGGCCGCGCTGCTGCGCGAGCGCGAGGTCGATGAACCCGTGCTGACGCAGGCCGATGCCGCTTGCGCCGTGCTCGAAGGCGAGGGCGTGGCGCCTGGGACGCAGGACAGAGAGGCCGATGTAGCCGGATCAAGGGGCGAGCCGGTGCTGGACAGGGTCATGGCCTTGGTGGGCATGCTCGGCATCGAGGTCGCCCGGTTCGAGGCCTATGCGGCGCAGTGCTGGGGCGCGGGCTGGAAGTCCAACGCACGCGGCCGGCGCCGTGCCTGGGACGAACTGGACCGCCACCGCAACGACCCGCAGGGTTATGCCGACAAGATGGACGTCGCTTTGCGGGAGGTGCCATGAAGCGCGGTGACACGGTGCGCGTGGCGCACTTCTCCGACCTGCACTACGGCCCACGCAACCTGGTCGAGGCTGAGCGTTGCTTCGCTGCCGCGATCGGGCGGGCGATCGATTTGGGGGTGCAGGCGGCAGTGATCTCCGGGGACAGCACCGACCACGCGCTCGACCTGCATTCACCTGCGGCGGCGGCACTGGTGGCACGGGTGCGGCAGCTCGCCGACCACTGCCCGGTGCTGATGCTGCAGGGCACCTGGTCGCACGAGCCGCCGGGCACGTTGTCGCTGTTCAGGCAGTTGGCTGGGCGCCACCCGGTGCACGTGGCCGATCGCATCGCCCAGGTCGGATTGACCGGCACGGGCCGCTGGCTGGCGTCTCCCGCATGGCGCTTCGAAATATTGCCCGAAGGACTGGTGGCTGTCTTTTCTTGCCTGCCGTCGGTGAATCGCGCGGCGGTGGCCGCGGCCTTGGGGGCCGCCGATGCGGCGGGAGCGCTCGGTGAACAGGTCTCGGCATTGCTGCGCGGCCTGGCGCCGGTTCACGGCGGTGCGCGTGCGCGCGGCTTGCCGACCCTGCTGGTGTCTCATGGAACCGTGTTCGGCTGCATCAGCGAACATGGCGTGCCGATGGCCGGCTTCGACCACGAGTTCACGACCGGCAGCCTGTTCGACGCCTGCGCGCAGGCGGTGCTGCTGGGTCATATCCACAGGCATCAGTGCTGGGAGCGCGACGGCGAGGGCGGGCGGCAATGCATCGCCTATGCCGGGTCCATCGGGCGGTTTCACCACGGTGAGGCCGTAGACAAGGGCTTTCTGCTCTGGGAGGTGGGGCCGCAGGCCGCCGCCTGCCGGCTCGAGGCCACGCCGGCGCGCCGCACGATTGACATCCGCTTCGACGGCAAGCCCGACCTCGAGGCTTTGCGCGCCGCGGTGGCGGCGCAGCCGGTCGACGGCGCCTGGGTGCGTTTGCGCTGGAGCGTGGCCGAGGAGGAGCGGAATCAGGTGGACCGCGCCGCGATGCAGACGCTGCTGGCCGGCGCGGCGGGTGTGCAGTTCGAGGGCCGCATCGTGCCGGTACTGCGCGTGCGTGCCGGCGGCATCGGCCAGGCTGGCGCACTGCGCGACAAGGTCGCGGCGTGGGCCGCAGTGGTCGACGCCCGGCCCGAGCCGCTGTGGGCCTGCCTCGACGAACTCGCGACCCGGGAGGCGCAGCGCATCGTGGACGATGCGCTGGCCGCTCCGCAAGGGGCCAACGGCATGCAGGAAGCCATCCAGGCTGATGCGGCGCAATACCGATTGGATGAGCAAGCGCCGGTCACGGTCCGGACGCCAGTCTCTGTGGGAGCCGAAACATGAAGATCCATTCCTTGTTGCTGGAGGGTTTCAGGGGCATCCGCGACGGCATGGGCCGCGACCTGCTGCAACTGGACTTCGAGCGCCTGGTGGCGGACGCAGCGCTGGTGGCGATAGGCGGTGCCAACGGGCGCGGCAAGACCACGGTGATGGACAACCTGCACCCCTTATGTTGATTTCGATGTGTCAACGTGGGGAGTCTGTCACCGTTTGTGCGGTCACTTTCAGATGGAGATGGCCCCGCGAGGCCTGAATACTGAATCACTGAGGCGCACTTTGGATGGTGGCTTCGAGTTCCGCCAATCCCACCGGCGAACCCGGCGCCGCCGACCCACAGATGCCACTCCGGCGGCCAGTTCGTCTCCCCGCTGGCAGGTGCTCATGGCCGCGTCCGTCGAAAATGGTTGCGGCAGCCCGCTGCGCATGCTGGCGCTGTTCGCCGCGTAGGTTTGAAGACGACTGGAGCCCCGAATGCCCGAAACGACCCCCAACTCCTGCGATTCCTGCGGCGTTGCGCCGCGCCCGTTCGATTCAGTCTTCTATGGCAGCAGTGACGGTGGACCATCACTCCTGCTGTGCGGCCGCTGCTTCAACCTCGAGGCCGCCCGCCTCGGTGGACTGGTCGATTTCGAGCACGTCGACTTCCAGCCGTTGACCATGAGCGACGCCTTGGGCCGCGGGCATGTTTTCCAGTTCCGCACCCACTTGTTCGCTACCGGCGTCACGATCGACGCGATCGAGTTCAACGAAGACCAGTCCGAGGGCTATTGCTTCAAAGTCATCGGGGATGAGGAAGGGGATCTGTTCGAATTGCTCGCTCGGCTCGTCACCAAGATGCGCCGAGGTCTTGCCAATTCGCACCTCGAAGAGGGCAGGCATGGGCTGCAAATCAGCGACCCTGGCATCGTTCGCGCCAGAATCGAGAGCGACCTCGAGGGCGAAACCGATATGCCCGTGGTCGTGATCGACGGTCGCAACATCTCCTGGAACGAGTTCGGACGCATGGTGGCGACCTACACAGGCTTCCAATTCAAGCTCGAAATGCACGACCTCAGCGACGAGATTTGAGCGTTGCGCAATGGGACTCAGCGATGGCAAGCAAGACTCGACGTGGCCCGCCGGCAAAAGGCACCCTGGACCTCGACACCATCCTGCAAGCGCTGCGCGGCAACGACGCGCTCGTCATCCTGCGCAGGCTTGCCGATCGCGATCCGGAATGGGCCAAGGTCATCGAGACCATGGCCAAAGACCTGCTCAGCGCGGTCGATGCGGGCGATGTGGCGGCGGACGTCCTGGCCGAATTGGAATCGTTGCGTGTCGAGGACGTGTGGGACCGCGCCGGGCCTCGGCACGATGGCTATTCGGACCCCGGTGAGGTGGCCGCCGAGATGATCGAAAAGACGCTTGAACCCTACGCCGACGAAATCGAGCATCTTGTCGGCTTGGGTATGCAAGTGCAGGCCGATGGCTTGTTCCGCGGCATCCTCCGTGGCCTCTACGACTTCGGCACTGCGCCGGCAACCCCATTCCGCGATGAAGCCTCCGACTCGGTCGAGGAGCAGTTCGGCGCCGAACTGTTGAACTGGCGCAAACGTCTCCCCAGCCAAGCGACCCAACCGCGGCTCGACGCATTCCTGGCCCAGTTCTGTCCCAAGTGGGCGGATTGGGCGAGTGAGATGCTGCGGAGGATGCGCTGAGCCGCGAGGCGTCGAGGACTTGGGCGTTGCGGTGATCAAGATGGCCGATCACGCAGTCAACAGGGTGAACTGGGCTCTCGGAAGCAGGCGCTTGAAGTCGCCGTCGAAACTTGCCACGTGTTCCCCTTGGTGAATGGCCGCAGCAGCGAGCCATGCGTCGGGGATGTCATTGGCGGCGAGCGATTGTTCGGTGCACAGCTTGCGCAGCACGGGCCATTCGGCACCCAGTTCGGGGCGCTCCACGCTCGGTGCGGCCAGCAGCGCGTCGACGAAGCGCAAGGCCTCGGACACGGGCGTCGGGTGAACGAAGATCTTCGGGTGCGTCACCAGTCGCAGGAAGCTCGCGATCACCATGGGTTGCAGCTTGAGCGCGGCCCCCTGGTTCGCATCGACGAGGGCCTGCTCCAGCCAGGTACGAGCGGCGGCGTGGTGCGGATGGTCGCTACGGGACGCAGCGACCAGGACGTTGACGTCGGGCGTCATGGGTCATGCGTCCTGATCAGCAGCGTCCAGCATGGCCTTGTTGTTCAGTCCGCTGAGTCCTGGAGCCAGTCCGCCCTTGCCGCGGTAGACGGGCAGGCGCACGGGCTTGGCGCGCACTTGCTGCGCGCGCAGGCGCAGTTGCAGTCCTTCTTCGATCAGGCGGGTCAGGCTCGTGCGCTGCTGCGCGGCGAGCGACTTGGCCTTGGTCAGCAACGCGTCATTCAGGTCGAGCGTGGTCTTCATCGGCGTTCCTCGAGCGGGTAGTCGATACAGATTTCTGTATTCTACGGCCGGGCGGCCCGGTTCTCAAGCCCGTGCGCCGATGCAGGCCGCACGGGCCGCTTGTCGCTGCGTGCCGAGCCGGTTGACACCTCAAGGCCGCGGGGGAGACTGGTCTGGTCTTCTCCATCGGAACCTCTCATGCAACCTCTGAAGCTGACCCTCAAGGGCTTCCGCGGCATCCGCGATGGTCTGGGCCTGGACGAGATCACGCTGGATCTCGAACGGCTCGCAGACGGTGCCGCGTTGATCGCCATCGCTGGTGCCAACGGCAGTGGCAAGACGACGATCATGGACAACCTCACGCCTTACAACCTGCTTCCCAGCCGGGCGGCAACGGCGGGGCCTGGCGGCTTCACGTTCTACGACCACGTCTACCTGCCCGAGAGCATCAACGACCTGACCTGGGCGCACGAAGGCCGCTGCTACCGGTCGCAAATCATCATCCGGCTGAGTGGCCGCCGCAAGACCGAGGCATTCCTGCTCGGACTGGACGACGATGGGCAATGGCGGCCCGTGCGTGTCGACGACGGCACCGTATCCGACGGACGCGTCGAGTCGTACACCCGCTGCGTCGAGTGCATCTGCGGCAGCCCGGAGACCTTCTTCACGTCGGTGTTCGCCTCCCAGGGCAAGCGCCAGCTCAACACCTACCGCAATGGCGAGATCAAGACGCTGCTGGCCGATCTGCTCGGCCAGGAAGAGATCCGCGCCATCGGCCACAAAGCCGCCGAGGTCGCACGCCTGCTGAAGGCGGGACTGGTCGCGATCCGGCAGGAGCAGTCCGGCCTGGCCGACGAGATCGCGGTTGTCGAGGCCGCCGGACAAAGGCTCGACGGCGCGGACTCGCGGGTGGCCGGTGCCGAAGGCGCCAAGCGGGCGGCCCAGGCCGGGCTGGACGAGTTGGTCGAGCGGCACGCCCGCCTGTCGGCCGAGCGCGAACAGTCCCGCGCGATCGAGGCGCGGCGTGCCCAGCTCACGACCGAACGGCAGGCCGAGTTCGACACGGCCGGCCAGTCTGCGCACGCACTGCAGGTCCAGGACCTCGCGGAGGTGCAGCGGCTGGAACGCCTGGAGCAGCGCATCGGCGCGCGCCAGCAGCAGGAGCAGGCGCGGCGGCAGTCGCTGATGCAGTCGCGTCACCGCTGCCTGGAGGTGCTCGGCGTCGCTGATGCGGTCGGCCGGGCGGTCCGGCGGCTGGCGCTGGCGCAGCGTGCGCACGAACTGCGCCGGGCGCGCACTCAGGCGGGTCGCCAACGGGTCCAGTTGCTGACCCAATGCCAAGGCGCTGTCCGTCTCGCGGAACAGACGCTGGCCGGCATCGAACGCGACGCGGGCAAGGCGGTGCTTCGGGCGCAGGAGCTTGCCCATCGCTTCGGCCTCACCGCCGAGGTGCCTTGTACGGGAACGGATCTGCAGGGGCGCTGCAAGTTGCTCGGCGATGCGCGCGAAGCGCAAGCCCTCATGCCCGACGCACGGACCCAGGTGGCACGCTGTGCCCGCGAGAAGGAGCAGGTCCAGGGGGAATTGAACCAGACGCGTCGGCGACACGAAACGCTTGCCGGTGCCCCGCAGGCATTGGCCTGGGCAGAGGATCGTGAGAGTGCTGCACGCGAGCGCGTCGACCGCATGGCCGTAATCGCGTCGAAGGAGCAGGCGTGCGCGCAGGCGAAGGCCACGTTGACCGAGATCGATCGCGAACTTGCTGACCTGGGGTCGCCGACCATGCCGGTCGTGCAAACCCCCGAGGAGCAAGCCGAGCGCGGGCAGATCGGGGCCTCGCGCCTGGCCATCGCGCACCAGTTGCAGAGGCAGCAGCAGCGATCCGCCGCGGCACTGGAGCGGATCGATCGGCTGTTGGCGGACCTGCCGGCGGCCCACGACGAGCGCCCGCTCAAGGCCGCTGCCGAGGCGGTGACGGGTGCGCGCGCCGCGCTCGCGATGGCCGAGCGCTCGCTGCTAGAGGCCGCGCGCGACGCGCAGGCGCAGGTGGAACTCGGCAAGCAGTCGGCGGCACTCGCCGCCCGCCGGGAGAGAGTCCAGGCACGCTGCGCGAAGGTCGAAAACGAACTCGCGAACTGGAGCCTGTTCGCGCGCTGCATGAGCAACGACGGGCTGATCGCGCTGGCGATCGACGACGCCGGGCCGGCCTTGTCCGGCCTGGCCAACGACCTGCTGCTGGCCTGCTACGGACCCCGCTTCACGGTGTCGATCCACACGCTGGTGGACAGTGGCAAGGGCGAACAGAAGGAAGGGTTCGACATCGTCGTGCACGACGGCACCACCGGCGATGCCAAGAGCATGGGCCTGATGAGCGGCGGCGAACGGACCTGGGTGGAGGCCTGCCTGACCCGCGCCATCGCCTTGTACCTGGCGACGCACACGGGGCGCCGGTACTCGACGCTGTTCTGCGACGAAGCCGACGGTGCGCTCGATCCCGACCGCAAACGCATGTTCATGGTGATGAAGCGCGAGGTGCTGCGCCTGGGGGGCTATGAGCGCGAGTACTTCGTCTCGCAGACGCCGGAGCTGACCGCGATGGCCGATGCCGTGATCGACCTGGATGCGATGAAGGCGCAGGCTGCAGGGGAAGTCCTCGTCGCGGGATGACCCGTTATGCAGGGTGGCACGACCTCGGGCGTTCGCAGGCGCGCACTGAGTTCAGCCGCTGCGGTGCGCCACCGCGATCGATACCACGCGCACCTTGGCATCGCGGCGCGACTCGGCCAGCTCGCGGTCGCGCCGCTGCAGCAGCAGGCGGGTCTCCTGCCACGCCGCGAAGTAGTGGTCGACCAGCGCTGCCATCCTGGCGATCTGTTCGCGCAGGACGGCATTGTCCTGGCGCAGCCGCTGTGCGGCTTGCCTGTCGCCATCGATTCGAGGGCTGTGCTTTTGCTGGGCTGCGTGCAACGCCTGCACGACGTCGGGGTGGTAGCGGTACAGCGCGTTGCGAGAGATGCCGGCCCGCTCGCACAAGGTGGTGGTGGTCAGCGCCGGCGGCGAAGCGCCATTGCCTTGCTGCTGAACCATGGTTGCCAGCGCCTCGCGCAATCGCTGCGCCGACGTGCTCTTGACCCCGGCGGGAGGCTGCTTCGTCATGATGATTCCTTCCTCCCGCTGTCGATCGCCCGGACCAGGGAGCGCGCCTCGTCGAGCCGATCACGAACGATGCGCAGGGTCTGCAAGGGCAACGCGGGCTCATCCAGCAGCCCCTGGCAACGGTGAACTTGGTCGGCCCAGTAGGGGCGGTGCTTCTCGGATACCACGAAGTTCTGGCAGCGTGCGCAGGTCGACGGCTCGCGGCGGGCGGGGTTCGGGCCGGCCGCGTTGCCCAGGCAGGCGCTGTACTCCTCGCGATAGACGCAGAAGCCCCAGTCGCAGACCCCGAGCACGAGTCCCGCGTCGACCAGCAGGCGCGCATAGCTCGCGAGGTCTTCCTTGATGCGCTTGCCCCGAAAGCGCGGGCGGTTCGCGACGATCTCCTCGCCGGCGCGTCCGCCCAGGCCGGGTGCCGCCAGCATGTGCTCCCAGGCATTGACCGACTGCTCCAGGATCTCGGCGTCGATCTCCTGGTTGAGCCGGTAGTCGGACCCGGCGTAGCCGTTGTCCGTCTCGGCCCGTTCGCGATGACCCAGTTGCTGGGCCAGTGCGAACAGACACGTGCGATCGCGCAACGCCGCGAACCTGGCGAAGGTCTTGCGGCCCTGATGTGTCGTGAGCTTCCACGGCCGGCCCTCGTAGGTGAGGCCAAGCCAGGCGCCGAAGCGCCCGAGTTGGATGCTGACCCGTGCTGTCGATGGAATCTCCGGCAGCTCGGGCCTGACCTCATGCCACTCGGTCGCACCATGGCCGCGCCAGCGGCGCAGCCAGATCTCTTCGCGTCCGGCGACGGCGCGGTGCCCGGCGGACAGCGCTTCGAGCACCGCCACCGCCTGTACCGCGGCGGGCGGTGCGACCCACTCGTGGGGGCGCCCGTGGTAGCCCGACTGGCGCTTGAAGATCGCCCCGACGATCACGGTCACGGGCTCGCCGGCGCCCTCGGCGCCCTCGGCGCCCTCGGCGCTTCGACGGTGCACGCAGCCAGCCTTCAAATGCAGGATCTCGCTCACGCGCGGGCCGACCAGGTAGGAGATGACGACGAAGCAGCCGGCGTAGAGCAAGTCGGTGCGCCGGACGAGTTCGCGGACCGACCGCACGGGGGAGTCCGCATGGGGGATGCCGGCGCTGGCACGCTGCAGCGCGCGTGTCGCCCGTCCGGTGTGCGCGTGATCGGAGCCGCGACCGCCAGCCACGGCCTTCCGATACGTCTCCCAGGCGCGCAGGACGGCGGGAGCGTCGCGCGTGACGATGTCGATCGCCGCCTGCACCAAGGGCACGGCGACGCTGTCGGGCGTGTAGGGCCAAGGTCGGCGCAGCCCGTCGTGATAGCCGGCGACCCGGCGATGATCGTCTCCGGCAAAAGGGTCGAAGCTCAGGCTGTCGTCGAGTTCGTCGCGGAACCGCTGGAAGTACGCGAGCAGGTACCGGTGCCGTCGCAAGGTTCCCGGCGCGCGCTGCGGCGAGCGGCCCGCCAGAGGACGCGAGCGCAGCCACTGCTGGAACTGCAGCAGCGCCGGTGGGTCGAGCAGCGAGAAGCGGCTGAAACCCTCGCCGCTCATCCATTGGAGCAGGCAGCGCAGCGTGTGGAAGTATTGCGCGACCGTGCTCGGCCGCAGTGGCAGCCCGGTGGACAGCGAGCTTGATCGGATGAGGGCGACGAGTTGCCTGCTGGTCTCCAGCAGCGCGGTGTGGCGCTGATCGGTGAAGCGTCGCCCGTCTTGCAGTTCAAAGTCCCAGCGCAAGCGCACAGGCTGCCGCTCTTCCAGGGCGTTGCCGGGCGCCAAAACCCAGACGGGGTCTTCCCACTTCGACTCGACAAGGAACCACATGCGGCCGCCGGTTCGCGCGAGAGCGCAAGCGACGGGACTGTCGTCGGTCTGGCGCTGCAGGGCGGGCATGGTGGCGACCTCACCGCAGGTCCGGCAGCGGCGGAAGTTGCGCCACCAGCGGCTGCGCCGCAGCGAGCTCCCGTGTGCCGAAGCGCGGCAGGATGTCTTCTTCGAGGATGCGCAGTTGCGGCGCGTAGAACGCCTGCCAGCGCGCCGGATGCAGCTTCAGTGCTGCGGCGCGCAAGTGGTCGCGCGCTTGAAGCAGGCGGGCCATCGTGCGCGGCTCCGGCGGGATCACCGCGTTGGGGCAGGTGAAGCAGCCCATGAAATTGGTGCAGATCTCGCCCCGGCGCGTGCCGGGAGCGGTGCCGGACAGCGGATCCGTGCAGTCGAAGCCGAACATCGATACCGTCTTGCCCGGCGGGACAGCTGCGCTCGACGACGAAGTCGCGACCGCCGGCGCACGCGACGTGGCAGCCGGTGCCGCGAGATGCTCGATGAAGGCCTCCTGCAATGTGGCGATGCGCGCATGGTTCTGCTGCCGGACGATCGGCGTCTCGACATAGCGAACGGTCGTCGCGACGCTGGCGTGGTTGGCCACCGCCCGCGTTCGAAGCAGATCGCCGCTGGCGCGGTAGAAGCTGGACAGCACGCTCGGCCGGATGCTCGCCAGCGAGAACGCCGCGAGGCCGTGGCGGTGGCAAAACTCGCCGAGCAGGTGGTGGACCGTGATGGTCGACATCGCGTTCACCGTGCGCAGGCCCTTGAAGATGAAGAGGCGGTCGCGTTGTGCCGGTGGCGCCAGCGGCCGCAGGCGCTCGTTCCAGCTGAGAAGGTCCCTCACCAGCGCCGGTGGCTCGAACGGCGCGGCGCGCTCGAAGCTGCGTCGCTGCAGGCGCCCGGCGCGCGCCTTGAACCAGACCAGCGCCTGACGGTCCTCCAACAGCGGGACGTCCTGGAGGCAGTCGCGCCCGAGTTCGGCGATGGGCTCGGGATTGCCCGCCGCGTGGATCAGGATGGCCAGGTAGTACGGCAGCAACGAGACGGCGCGCGGGTACAGGCACGGCTCGATCTGCTTGGCACCACCCCAGCGGCGTACCGCCAACTGCAGCGGATGGTTGCCGCACCGTTGCAGCTCGAGGCTGCTGGGCACGATGCCGCCGAAGCGCCGATCGACCTCCACCAGCAACCAACCCAACGAGCCCGGCTTGTCGCCGTCCGCGGCGCGTTGCGCGGCAGCCGAAGCGCGGACCTCCCGCACGGCAGCGATGTCTACTTCGCAGGCACGCAGGATGGCGCGCAGCTCGCGCGCCGTCGGCGTCGCGCGTGGGGGCCGGTCGCTGCCCCGGCCTGGGAACGGTGTGAAGGGGTAGTCGATCCGGCTGACGAGATCGGGGCGACAGCGCTCGAGCCAGCGCAGCAGTTGGCGCAACGCGCTGTAGGCCGCGCTCCGCGTCGAGATCGCCCATGGCGCGCCGTCAGCGCGCTGTCGCGCGTTGAGCCATTCGATGTAACGCAGGAGCATCCGACGGTCCAGGTCAGCGAGCG
>Ga0307505_10002855_pt1 | contig 11460 bp, 3 predicted proteins | sample 23_S_MG_FD_202183 | JGI IMG/M metagenome (GOLD analysis project Ga0307505, IMG submission 202183) | Soil microbial communities from Populus trichocarpa stands in riparian zone in the Pacific Northwest, United States - 23_S | ecosystem: Environmental > Terrestrial > Soil > Riparian zone > Trees...
TGGAAAGCTCCGTCGCCGTGTTCATCGACGGCGTCTATCGCTCGCGCACCGGCGCCGGCTTGACTGAGCTCGGCCCGATCGACCGCGTCGAAGTCTTGCGCGGTCCGCAGGGAACCTTGTTCGGGCGCAACGCATCGGCCGGCCTGATCCACGTCATCACCGCCAAGCCGCGCTTTGCGCGCGAGATCTACGGCGAAGCGACCATCGGCAATTACGACCTGCGTCGGCTCGAGCTCGGCGCCACCGGCGCGCTGACCGAGACCCTTGCCGCCCGCATCGACGGCGTCTGGATGCAGCGCGACGGCTTCCTCGAAGACATCATTGGCGGCGGGGATTACAATGACCGCAACCGCTACATGGTGCGCGGCCAGTTGCTCTACCAACCCAATGATGATCTGTCGGTTCGGCTGATTGCCGACTATGCGAATCGCAACGAGCAGTGCTGCGCCGCCGTCTACCAGACCGCCGAGGACAAGCAGCGCTCAAGCAGCCAAAGCTATTTCTCACTGCCATCGACCATCGAACGCATTATTGAGGGGCTGGTCAGCACCCATGGCGGCATCAACGGAGTCGTCCTCGACGATTCTTATGATCGTAAGATCAGCCTGACGCCCGGTCGCAGCTACAATTCCGACGTGGTCGATTACGGCGTGTCGCTGGAAGGCACGTACGACTTTGGCGGTGCCGAGCTGACCTCGATCAGCGCCTATCGCTCCAACGACTATGAGCGCGGCCAGGACGCCGATTTCAATAATCTCGACATCCTCTATCGTGACGGCAGCGGCGGCTCGTCGAACACCTTCAAGACCTTCACGCAGGAACTGCGGCTTCAGGGCGAGCTGTGGAACGGCCGCCTCGACTGGCTGATCGGCGGCTATTACGCCCACGAGAATCTGAAGATTAAGGACAACCTTGCCTACGGCGACGACTACTCCGCCTACGCCAATTGCATTGTCGCCAACAGCTTCGCGGGCAGCTTCATCAACAGCGGCAACCCCGGGTTGATCGCGCTTGGCAATGCGCTCATTGACCCGAGCAACCCGACTTGCTTCAATCCAGCCGCGGCGGCAGGCCTGGCGCCGTTCATCCCGGCGGCTTCCGCGACCGCTTTCGCCGCTTTCGCGCGGCTGGGTGGGTTCGCCGGCGGTGGCTTTACCAACAGCGGCTTCACCAACCTCGGCATTGCGCTGGGCGCGGGACCGGTAACCTTCAATGGCGTCGGCATCGAGGATACTTACGATCACACGAGCAACAACTGGGCGTTGTTCACCCACAATATCTTCGAGATCACCAATGGTCTGAAGCTGACCCTGGGCGTGCGCTATACCCGCGAGCGCAAGGAGCTCGATGCGCACCTTCGCGACAACAATGTCATCTGCTCGGTTTTCTCCGGCACGACGCTGGCGTCGTTGCCTTGCGTCATCCCGAGCGTGCCGGGCGGCGATTTCGCGTTCGATGACAAAAAGTCGGAATCGAAATTCTCCGGCACTGCGGTGCTCAGCTGGAAGCCGATCGACGAGATCCTGATGTATGCCAGCTATTCCAAGGGATATAAGGCCGGCGGCTTCAACCTCGATCGTTCAGCGCTGACCAGGCAAGTGGTCGTCAATCCCGGAACTGGAGCTTCTGTAGCGGGCAGGGTCACGGGGGCGGCGAGCGGAAGCGACCTGCAGTTCGATCCTGAGCTCAACGACGCTTTCGAGCTGGGCCTCAAATATGACGGCCCCGGCATCGATGTGAACCTCGCTCTGTTCCGGCAGGACTTCAAGGACTTCCAGCTCAATACGTTCAACGGCATCAATTTCGAGGTCGAGAACGTCAACAGCTGCTCGGCCCTGAACGTCACCAACGGCGATACCGACGTCAACGCCAGCACCGGCGCTTGCGTCGGCAAGATGCGCTCGGGTGTCCGCTCGCAAGGCCTCGAGGTCGAGATCTTCACGCGGCCGGCGCGCAATCTCAATTTCAACCTCGGCGTGACCTATGCCAACACGGTCTATCGCAACAATCTCGTCGGGGCGAGCGGCGAACCCTTGTCGCCGGCTCTGTTCCAGCTGTCGAACCGCCGCGTCTCGAACTCTTCGGAACTGGTAACCACCACATCGCTCAGCTGGAGCCCGCCGATCGGCTCAAGCGGCATGCGCGGGCTCTTCTACATCGACGCCCGCCACATGAGTGACTTCAACACCGGCTCCGACCTCGACATCGAGAAGCGCCAGAAGGGCTTCGGGGTCATCAACGGCCGCATCGGCCTCCACGGTGCGGATGGCCGCTGGGGCGTCGAGCTGTGGGCGCAAAATCTGCTCGACACCAAGTTCAAGCAGGTGGCTTTCGACATGCCGCTCCAGGGCGGCTGCACCGAAGCCGGCGCGATCAACGGCTATTGCGGAGTGCTTGCCAATTACACCATCCCGACCCGCTCGCAGCAGCTGTTCGGCGCTTTCCTGGGCGAGCCGCGGACCTTCGGCCTGACCGTTCGCGGCAAGATGGGTTTTTCGCGGCCGGTTGCTGCCTATGAAGCGCCGCCTGCTCCGCCGCCGCCGCCCGCGCAGACTCAGTCCTGCCCGGACGGGACGGTGATCGAACTCGGTGCGACGTGCCCGGTGCCCCCGCCGCCACCCACCGTGACGCCTGAACGCGGCTGATCGGTTCCGAACGAGGAGAGGCCCTGCCGGCGACGGCGGGGCCTTTTCTTTGTGGGTCAGGCCGCCCGGCTGCGGCTTTCCGGCTCGCCGGCTGCGGTCACCAGCGCCTCGCGTAGTGCGTCCGCATCCGCCTCGCCAAGCTTCGAGCCATCGCTTCGCGTCAGATAGAACACGTCGACCGCGCGCTCCCCATACGTGGCGATATGCGCGGAGCGCACCTGCAGCCCCTCCTTGTGAATTGCCAGCGCCAGCCGGGCGAGCAGACCTTCCCGGTCGCGGGCATTGACCTCGACGACGCTGGTCCTTGTCGATGCCTGTTGGGCGATGACCACGGATGGCGCCACCTTGAACGCGGCGCGCCGCCGAGGCAGTGGCGCCGGCGCCAGCGCGTCCGGCATTGCGTCGGAAGCAAGCGCCTTCTCCACCGCCTTCACCAGTCGCGTCCGCAGCCGCCGGTCGGCATAAGCTAGGCGCTGCGAGTCCTGCACCAGCAGATTGTCCAGCGCCATGCCGTCGCGGGTTGTGTGGATACGCGCGTCGACAATCGATGCGCCCGCCGCCGCGAGTCCGGCGCAAATCCGATAGAACAGGCCGGGCCGGTCGGGCGCGAAGACGCTGATCCTCGTCGCTCCGGCCTGCGGCTCGTCGGCGGCGACGACGCTCGGATTGACGTCGCCGATTCGCGCCTCGGCATCGGCAACCTGGCGAGCATTGGCGACCTGCCAGGCGGGCGGCTCGGCGAGCCAATAGCTGTCGGGCAGGCGTCGGGCGTGGGCGCGGACGGCGCCCGCAGGCCAGCCGAGCGCTGTCTTCAGCGCCGCCTGACGCTCCTTCACTTCCTCGCTGCGCCCGCGCTGCTTGTGGCCAAGGCGCAGCCGTTCCTCGGCGGCGTCGAACAGGCTGCGCAGCAGCTGCCGCTTCCAGTCGTTCCAGGTTCCCGGCCCAACGGCGCGAATGTCGACCACCGTCAGCATCAGCAATAGGCGCAGTCGCTCCGGGCTTTGCACCGCGGCAGCGAAATCCTCGATCGTCTTGGGGTCGGCGAGGTCCCGCTTGAAGGCGGTGGCTGACATCAGCAGGTGATGGCGCACCAGCCATGCGACCGTCTCGGTCTCCGCCGGGTCGAGCCCGAAGCGCGGACATAGCTGCAATGCGACCTGTTCGCCGAGCAGGCTATGGTCGCCGCCGCGGCCCTTGGCGATGTCGTGCAGCAGCACCGCGACGTAGAGCGTTCGCCGTGATCCGATTTGCCGGAACAGAGCCGTCGACAGGGGATGGTCCTGCGCCAGCTCGCCACGCTCGATGGCGGCAAGCAGGCCAATCGCGCGGATCGAATGCTCGTCGACCGTATAATGGTGGTACATGTCGAACTGCATCTGGGCGACGACGCGCCCGAAGTCGGGCACGAAACGGCCGAACACGCCGGCCTCGTTCATCCACCGCAGTACCAGGTCGGGCCGTTCGCGGTTGGTCAGCACTTCCATGAAAAAGGCGTTTGCCTCGGGGTCGTCCCGGACCTGGTCGACCAGCCGCGCGTCGCGCGACGCCGCCCGCATCGCCCGAGGGTGAATTTCCAGTCCTTCGCGCGCAGCGATGGCGAAGAGCTCAACGAGCCGCGCCGGCTGCTTCGCAAAAAACCTCTCGTCGGGAATCGACAGTCGGCCCCGATCGAGAGTGAAGCCGTGCAGCTTCGCCGGCCTCCGCATGAAGGTCGGCAAGGCGAAGCGCCGGCCCTTGCGGCCCATCTGCTCGTCCAGCTGGGCGAGGAACAGGCCGGTCAGGTCGCCGACCGCCTTGGCCTGCAGGAAATAGAATTGCATGAAGCGCTCGACCGCCGACTTGCCCGGCCGCTCGGCGTAGCGCAGCGCCCGCGCGATCGACGGCTGGTGGTCGAAGCTCAGCCGCTCCTCGGCGCGGCCGGCAGCCAAATGCAGATGGCAGCGGACGGCCCAGAAGAAGCGCTCGGCGCGCTCGAAGCGGCGGTATTCCTTCGCCGTGAACAGGCCGGCGTCGACCAGCTCCGCCGGTCTTGTCACGCCGTGCAAATACTGGCCGATCCAGTAGAGCGTGTGGAGGTCGCGCAGACCGCCCTTGCCGTCCTTGACGTTGGGCTCGACGACATAGCGGCTGTCGCCCATGCGCTTGTGCCGTTCGTCGCGCTCGGCAAGCTTGGCGGCGACGAACTCGGCGCCGCTGCCGGTGACGATCTCCCGGCGGAAACGCGCGGTGCAAGCCTCGAACAGGGCTTCGTCGCCCCAGATCCACCGCGCCTCAAGGAATGCGGTCCGGATGCTTGTGTCGGTACGCGACAATTCGATGAGCGCGTCGCAATCGCGTACGGCATGACCAAGCTTCCAGTCCAGGTCCCACAGCAGGTAAAGCGTGGCTTCGACCAGCTCCGCGGCCCGCGCATCGCCGGCATCGGCGACCAGGAACATCAGGTCGACGTCGCTGTGCGGCGCCATTTCGCCGCGGCCGGTGCCGCCGAGCCCGACCAGGGCCAGCCCGCCCGGCGAAACCGGCTCGGCCACCAGATGCGAACCGGCGCTGTCAAAAGCCAGGCGCAGCAATTGGTCGGTCAGGAAGGCGTAGCAGGCCGCCGCCATCCGCCCGCGCGCCGGATCGCGCTGCAGTCGCCCGGCGATTTCCGCGCGGCCGGCATCGAGCGCTTCGGCGAGGACTGCTGAAATGGCCGCCCGGTCGCCTTCGGAAACGGCGGCGATGCGCTCGGCAAGCGCCCGGCGATCGATGATTGCCCGGCGATCCTCAACCAGCGCGAAGCGGGCCGGCTGCATCAGCCGCGCTCCGCGGCCAGCCGCTTCAAATCGTACAAAGCATCAAGCGCCTCGCGCGGCGTCAGCCGGTCCGGCTCGAGCGCTTCAACCGCGTCGGCCAATGGGTCGCTGGCCGCCTCGGCTTCGACGGCGGCGAACAACGGCAGCTCATCCAGTCCCGCCGCGATCCCTCCAGTTGCGTCGCGCCCGGCTTCCAGCTTGGCGAGCACCGAGCGCGCCCGGGCCACGACGGCCGCCGGCAGGCCCGCCAGTCGGGCCACGGCAATCCCATAGCTGCGGTCGGCTGCGCCCTCCGCAACTTCGTGGAGCAACACCAGGTCGCCCTTCCATTCGCGCGCCCGGACATGGTGCAGCGACAGGCTGTCGAGCCGGCCGGCAAGCCGGGTCAGTTCATGATAATGCGTCGCGAACAGGGTCCGCGCCTTGACCTCGTCATGCATCGCTTCGACCACCGCCCAGGCGATCGCCAGGCCGTCATAGGTTGAGGTCCCGCGGCCGATCTCGTCGAGGATGACCAGGCTGCGGGGGCCTGCCTGCGACAGGATCGCAGCGGTTTCGACCATCTCGACCATGAAGGTCGACCGGCCGCGCGCGAGATTATCGGACGCCCCGACGCGGCTGAACAGGCGGTCGACCAGGCCGATCTTTGCCCGGGCCGCGGGCACGAAGCAGCCAGCCTGGGCCATCAAGGCGATCAGTGCGCATTGGCGGAGGAAGGTCGACTTGCCGCCCATGTTGGGCCCGGTGATCAGCCACAGCCGGTCTGCGGGGCCCAGGCTGCAGTCATTGGCGATGAACCGTTCGCCGCCTTGCGCCAGCGCGCTCTCGACCACCGGATGGCGGCCGTGCTCAATCTCCAGGCAGGGCTGGTCGGTCAGCGACGGCAGGACCCACTGGCCTTCGGCGGCGCGTGCCGCATTGCCGGCGGCGACGTCGATGCGCGCGACCGTGTCGGCGGTGGCGACAATGGCCGCCGACGCCGCCACGGCAATCGCGGTCAGCTCCTCGAGATGCGCGGCCTCGGCCGCCAATGCGTGGGCTCCCGCCTGCACGACCTTGCCCGCTTCCTCGTGCAGCTCAGGCGAATTAAATCGCACGACGCCCGCCAAGGTCTGGCGATGGGTGAAGCCGCTGTCAGGCGCCATCAGCCGGGCGGCATGCCGCGCCGCCACCTCGATATGATAGCCGAGCACGGCATTGTGGCGAATCTTCAAAGAGGCGATGCCGGTCGCCTCGCGGAAACGTGCCTCCAGCGTGGCAATCGCCCGGCGACCGTCGGACGATGCGGCACGCAATGCATCGAGCGCCGCGTCATAGCCCTCGGCGATATAGCCGCCCTTGGCCGCATCGATCGGCGGCGATTCCACCAGCCCCGCCGACAGCCGGTCGACCAAGGCCGAATGCCCGCCAAGCTCTGGCAGCAACGTCTCCAGCAAGTCCGGTCGCGAGGGCATGGCCTCCAGCTCCGCCTTGAGCCGGGCCGCAGCGGCAAGCCCGTCGCGCAACTGCGCGAGGTCGCGCGGGCTTCCCCGTCCAGCGGCAAGCCGGCCGAGCGCCCGTCCGATGTCTGGCATGGCCCTCAGCGCGTCGCGGACGTGCTCGCGGCGCAATTGGTCGTCGTGGAAGAACTGGACCAGCGCCAATCGCGCCTCGATCCCGCGCTGGTCGAGCAAGGGGGCGGATAAATCGGCGGCCAGCAGCCGGCGGCCAGGCGCGGTGACGCAGCGATCGAGCTCGCCGAGCAGGCTGCCGGCCACCGTGCCCGCCGCCGACCGGCAGATTTCCAGGCTTTCGCGGCTCGCCGGGTCGATCGCCATATGCGTGCCGCGTGCCACCCGCCGCGGCGCCGACAGTAGCAGGCCGGCGTCCTTCTGGGTCGCATCGAGATAGGACAGCAGGCCGCCCGCCGCCGCCAGTTCCGCGCGCCCGGGCGCTCCGAAGCCGTCCAATGTGGAAACCGCAAAGCGTGCCTTCAGCGCTCGTTCGCCGGCGGCGCTGTCGAACCCGCCCTTGCCGGCGCCGGTGGGGATGCCGGGCAAGGCCCCGTCCGCGATCGTCTCGGCCGGTGACAGCCGCGCCAGCTCGGCCGCAAGTCCGCCATCCTCGCAGGGCACCAGCTCGAACCGGCCGGTGGAGATGTCGGCGGCGGCAATGCCCCATTCGTCGCCGGCCCGCGCCACCGCCGCCAGCCAGTTGGCGGCCGCCGGCGCCAGCAGGGCCTCTTCCGTAAGGGTGCCGGGGGTCACCAGCCGGACGATCGCCCGCTCGACCAAAGCCTTGGACCCGCGCGCCTTGCGGGCTTCGGCCGGGCTCTCGATCTGCTCGGCGATGGCGACGCGATGGCCGCCCCTGATCAGCCGCGCCAAATAGGATTCCGCCGCGTGCACCGGCACGCCGCACATCGGCACCGGCTCGCCGCCGTCCGCCCCGCGCTTCGTCAGCGCGATGTCGAGGCAGGCGGCGGCCGCCTTGGCGTCGTCGAAGAACAGCTCGAAGAAATCGCCCATGCGATAGAACAGCAAGGCGTCGCCAGCCTCGGCCTTCAGCCGATGGTATTGCGCCATCATCGGGGTCTGGGCGTCGGATCGGGCCATGCGGCCAAGTGGTAACGGCAAAGCGCGCGCCAAGCGAGGGTGACTCTGGCATGAAACTGCCGCTAAGAGCGCCCGACACCAAAGCGAGGCGGGATGGACAACAACGTTAAATTCTCGGACGCGGAAGCAATCGATTTCCACGCCCGCGGGCGCCCGGGCAAGATCGAGATCGTCGCTACCAAGCCGATGGCGACCCAGCGCGACCTCAGCCTCGCTTACTCCCCCGGCGTCGCCGTGCCGGTCGAAGCCATCGCTGCCGATCCGGGCCGCGCTTATGAGCTGACCGCCAAGGGCAATCTTGTCGCCGTCATTTCCAACGGCACCGCCATCCTGGGTCTCGGCAATCTCGGCGCGCTCGCTTCCAAGCCGGTGATGGAAGGCAAGGCGGTGCTGTTCAAGCGCTTCGCCGACGTCGATTCCATCGATCTGGAGGTCGACACCACGGATTCTCAAAGGTTCATCGAAGCGGTTGAACTCCTCGCTCCAAGCTTCGGCGGCATCAACCTCGAAGACATCGCCGCGCCGGACTGCTTCATCATCGAGCAGGCGCTGCGCGAACGGATGAACATCCCGGTCTTCCATGACGACCAGCACGGCACGGCGATCATCACCGCCGCCGGCCTGATCAACGCCTGCCACCTGACAGGCCGCAAGCTGCAATCGATCAAGGTGGTGTGCAACGGCGCCGGCGCCGCGGCTATCGCCTGCACCGAACTCATCAAGGCGATGGGCGTGCCGCATGGCAATGTCGTCATGTGCGACCGCAAGGGAGTCATTCACAAGGGCCGCTCCGACCTCGACCAGTGGAAGTCGGCGCATGCTGTCGACACCGAAGCGCGCACCCTCGGCGAGGCCCTGGTCGGCGCCGACGTCTTCCTCGGCCTGTCCGCCGCCGGCGCGCTCAAGCCGGACATGGTGGTCGGCATGGCGCCCAAGCCGATCATCTTCGCCATGGCCAATCCCGATCCCGAGATCCTGCCGGAGGAGGCCAAGGCGGCGCGGCCGGACGCCATCATTGCCACCGGCCGCTCGGACTATCCCAATCAGGTCAACAACGTGCTCGGCTTCCCCTTCATCTTCCGCGGTGCGCTCGATGTCCGCGCCACGGCCATCAACGAGGAGATGAAGATCGCTGCCGCCCATGCGCTTGCCGAATTGGCGCGCGAGGCGGTGCCGGAGGAGGTGGCGGCGGCCTATGGCGGCAAGAGCCAGAGCTTCGGCCCGGACTACATCATCCCGGCGCCCTTTGACCCGCGGCTGATCGAGATCGTGCCCGTCGCCGTCGCCGAAGCGGCCATGCGCACCGGAGTCGCGCAAAAGCCGATCGAGGACATGAACGCCTACCGCCAGACGCTGCGGGGACGGCTCAACCCGACGGTCTCGGTACTCAGCCTCGCCTATGAGGCGGCGCGCGCCAATCCCAAGCGCGTCCTGTTCGCGGAAGGCGACGAGCCCAACGTCCTGCGCGCCGCCATCGCCTTCAAGGAAGGCGGCTACGGCACCCCGGTCCTCATCGGCCGCGAGAATGTCCATGACATGCTGCGCGAGCTCGGCGTCGACGACCCGAGCCAATATGAAGTGCTCAACAGCCGCAATTCGCCTTTGGTCCAGCAGGCGGTCGACTTCCTCTACGCCAAGCGCCAGCGCCACGGCATGCTCCGCCGCGAGGTCGAGCGCATGGTCAACCAGGACCGCAATACCTTCGCCGCTGCCATGCTGGCGCTGGGCGAGGGCGATGCCATGATTACCGGCACCACCCGCCCGTTCAGCCAGTCATTGAACCAGGTGCGGATCGTCATCGACGACGAGGAAGGCGCCACGCCGTTCGGCATCAGCGTCGTCGTCGGCCGCCATCGCACGGTGATGATCGCCGACACGGCCGTCACCGAACGCCCGACCGCCGAGCAATTCGCCGCCATTGCCATCCGCTCCGCCGCCTTCGCGCGGCGCATGGGGCAGGAACCGCGCGTCGCCTTCGTCTCCTACACCACGTTCGGCAACCCGCCCGGCCGCCACATCGAGGCGCTGCGCGACGCGGTGAAGATGCTCGACACCATCGTCACGGACTTCGAATATGAAGGCGAAATGGGTCCCGACGTCGCCCTCAACCACGAGATGCAGGAGCGCTTCTACCCCTTCAGCCGGCTGACCGGTCCCGCCAACATCCTGATCATGCCGGGGCTGCAGTCGGCCAACATCTCGGCCAAGCTGTTGCGCGCCATCTCGGCCGAAAGCGTGCTCGGGCCTTATCTCATGGGCATGGCGCTGCCGGTGCAGATCGCGCCCATGACCGCCAGTTCGTCGGACCTGGTGACTCTCGCCGTGCTCGCCGCCGGCGGCGCCGACGCCATCCGCCGGCCGAAACGGGCGAAAGCCTAAAGCCGCTCGGCGCTGGAAACGGGGTCCGCCGAGCGCAGGGCCGCGAGCAGCGAGTGGAGGTGCGCGAGGTCGTGCACTTCGACGTCGAGGTGGAAGGTCTGGAAGCTGCCGTCGCGGTGGGCGAGGTGCAAATTGATGATGTTTGCCGCCTTGGTGCCGAGGATTCCGGCCATCGTCCCCAGCGCTCCCGGCACGTCGCGCAGGATGACCGACAGCCGCGCCGTGCCGCCATCCGATTCGTCGCCCCAGGCGAGGTCGAGCCAGTCGGCATCGATGCCCGAGGCCAGTTGGTCGCAGCCGATGACATGGACCTCGATGCTCTCGTCCTCGCGCCTGAGGCCGACGATGCGGTCGCCGGGGATCGGGTGGCAGCATTCGGCCAAATGATAGGCGACGCCCGGCGTCAACCCCTTGATGGAGATCGCCTGGCGCTGCGCCGGCGGCCGTGACGCGACGTCGCTCCCGGCCGAGCCCGGCATCAGGGCCTCCATCACCGCTTCGTCGGAGATTCGCTTGCGGGCGACGTCGATCATCAGCGCGTCGGCATCTTCCAACTTCAGTTTCTTGATCGCCCGCCCCAGCGCCTCAGGCGCCAAGGGAGCCGGCAGCCGGCCGACGATCTCGTCATAGATTTTCTGGCCAAGCTCGATGGTCTCGTCGCGTTCCTTGTGGCGCACGAAGCGGCGGATCGAGGAGCGCGCCTTGCCGGTGGCGACAAAGCGCAGCCAGCTCGGCTGCGGGTGCTGCGCTTCGGAGGCGAGGATTTCGACCTGGTCGCCGTTTTCCAGCAAGGTGCGCAGCGGCACCACCCGGCCATTGACCTTGGCACCGACCGTCTGGTCGCCGAGCGCCGTGTGCACCGCATAAGCGAAGTCCACCGGGGTCGCGCCCTTGGGCAGCTGGATCAGCTCGCCCTTCGGCGTGAAGGCGAAGATCCGGTCCTGGTACATCGCCATCCGGGTATGCTCGAGCAGCTCTTCCGGGCTGTCGGCATGATCGAGGATTTCGACCAATTCGTCGATCCACGGCACGTGCAAATCGGCGGCG
>Ga0307505_10002856_pt1 | contig 11459 bp, 7 predicted proteins | sample 23_S_MG_FD_202183 | JGI IMG/M metagenome (GOLD analysis project Ga0307505, IMG submission 202183) | Soil microbial communities from Populus trichocarpa stands in riparian zone in the Pacific Northwest, United States - 23_S | ecosystem: Environmental > Terrestrial > Soil > Riparian zone > Trees...
GTGGCCCTCATTATGACTATCCCTCTCTATGCCGATGCGGTTTATTTCCGCATTTTGCAGGAAGAGCTAAGCACCAATGCCGAACGCGGCCGCAGACCCCCCTTCGCTTATCTGTACGATTATGTCGGTTCGTGGGCGGGGCCGTTGCAGTGGGAAGATATTCAACCGGTTGATGATTACCTGACCAACCAGGGGGCACGTGCGCTGGGTTTGCCCGCCCAACTGTCCGTGCGCCACCTGGAAACGGAGCGGTTCAAGCTGTTTCCCGCCAGCACCAGCAATTACGCCGACGACACCGGCTCACTGGGCCTCTTCTATTTTGCCACCACCACCGGCATCACCGATTACATCTCGCTACGCGAAGGGCAATTCCCCGCCCCCGCCGATCCTGCGCCTGACAGCACGATTGAGGTGCTGATTTCTGAAACCTTAGCCAACAAGTCCGGTTTGCAGGTGGGTGATCCGCTCATCGCCTATGATTTTGCTCAGGATACCCTCAACCCACGAGAAACATCCGTGCGCGTGGCCGGTATCTGGCAGGCCAACGACACCAGCGACGATTTTTGGTTTTTTACCCCCCAGACCTTTGACGATTTACTGCTCGTTCCCGAAGCCACCTTCAGCCAGCGGCTCAGCCCGGTTTTCAACAACGAAATCACCCGCGCCGTCTGGTACCTGGTGCTGGATGGCAGTGGCGTCAACACCACCAACGCCGATGCCCTGGCGGCCCGCTCCTTTCAGGTGGAAAGGCGCTCCACCACCCTTCTGGCTAATTTGAGCAATAGCCTTTCTCCCGCTGGGGGACTGAGCCGTTATCGGGCCGCCACCCAGCAGTTGACGGTGCTACTTTCCGCCTTTAATGTGCCGGTTATTGGCCTCATTCTGGCCTTTATTGGCCTGATTGTGGGGTTGGCTGTTAATCAGCGACGCAATGAGATCGCCGTGATTCGCAGCCGGGGGGGAACACCCATACAGGTGATGGGTTTTGCCCTGTTAGAAGGGTTGATACTGGGGGTCGTCTCCATTATTTTGGGCACACTCCTGGCCCTGGTGATCACCCAACTGATGGGTAAATCGCGCAGTTTCCTGGACTTCTCCGCCCCGGCTGATTTGCGGGTAGCCCTGACGCCCAATGCCTGGCAGGCCGCCCTCGTAGCCGTGGTTTTAGCGATTGTGGCCCAGGTGTTACCGACCATCGCGGCCGCGCAAGATACCATCATCACCTACAAACAAGAACAGGCCCGCACCCTCAAACGCCCCTGGTGGCAAAGGGCCTGGCTGGATGTTCTTCTGCTCATTCCCGCCTTTTATGGCTACTACCAACTCGAACAACAGGGTTCCATCGTGGCTTCCGGCACAGTTCCCGCCGGTGACACCCCTTTCCAAAACCCCCTGCTTTTTCTCATTCCCATCCTGGCTGTCTTTGCCTTCACCCTGCTTTTTGTACGTATACTGCCCCTGATCATGTCGTTCATCAGTTGGCTGTTGTCCCACACGGATAGCATCGGCGTGCTGATGGCAACCCGGCAGTTGGCCCGCACGCCGCGCCTGTACGCCATGCCCCTTATCCTGCTAGTTCTCACCGCCAGTCTGGCCGTCGTTACCGCCTCGTTGGCCCAAACGATGGATTATCAACTAAATGATGAATCGTTCTACGCTATCGGCGCGGATGTCAATTTGCGTGGCGCGGGGGTGGAATTTGGTGGAGCGTCCATTTTCCCCGGCCAAACCCAGGACGATGAGCGCACCCAGGGGATTTTCTTACCGTTGTCAGAATACCAGGAGTTTCCCGGCGTGCTCGCGGCCGCGCGGGTTGGCCGTTACAGCGGCGAAGCCCAGGTGGGGGATCAGCGCATCACCGGCATGTACCTGGGGCTTGACCGGGCCGATTTTGGGCAGGTAGCCTATTGGCGGCGCGATTTTGCCCCCTACTCCCTCGGCTCGCTGCTCAACGCCCTCTCCACCTCACCTGATGCCATCCTCGTCTCTGAGGAATTTGCCCAGGAGCGAGGTCTGCGCCCCGGCGACTTTTTCCGCCTGACGGTAGCGTTGAATGAAGATCGGGTGGAGTTTATCAGCCAGATTGCTGGAACGTTTCGTTATTTCCCCACCTGGTACCCGCAAGAGGATGGCCCGTTGTTTGTGGGTAATTTGGAAACCCTCTTCGCCCAAACGGGTGGTGAAGTGCCCTACGAAGTGTGGCTAAAAACCAACAGCCAACCCAACGAAGACACCTTCGACCAGGCACTCAGTGAGCGGCGTCTGTTTAACTGGACCTGGCAAGAGCCTTACTCGCGCATGGTCACGGAGCAACGCCGCCCCGACCGACAAGGGGTGTTTGGCTTGTTGTCGGTGGGATTCATCGCGGCCGCACTACTGACCGTCTTGGGGTTCTTCATGTATGCCCTCTCCTCCCTGCGGCAACGGTTCATCGCCCTGGGCATTTTGCGGGCCGTAGGGCTGACCCAACGGCAAATGACCATTTATGTGGCGGTTGAACTGGCCTTTCTCATCGTTAGTGGCCTGACGCTGGGAACCGGCTTGGGCATTCTGATCAGCCAACAATTCATCCCTTATTGGCAAATCGGCGCACGGGCCACCGACCTTGTGCCGCCGTATCTGGTAGAAATCGCCTGGGGTTCGGTGGTACAAATCTACGCCCTCTTTGGGCTGATGTTCTTTTTTGCCTTGGCCGTCCTGGCCGCCCTGCTTCGCCGTATGAAAATCTTCCAGGCCATTAAGCTGGGTGAAACGGTTTAGGCGGATGCGTGGTGCGTGGTGCGTGGTGCGTGGTGCGTGGTGCGTAGTGCGTGGTGCGTGAAGAGGCTTTTACGCAACTTGCAACTCGAAACTTGAAACTCGAAACTAAAAATGATCTTTTGCGAAAACCTTGTCAAAATTTATCAGGTAGCCGATTTAGAAGTGCTGGCGTTGCAGGGGCTGGAGCTGACCGTGCGCCGGGGTGAACTCATGGGCATTGTGGGGGCCAGCGGCAGTGGAAAAACCACCCTGATGAACGTCCTGGGTGGATTGGTGCGCCCTTCAGCCGGGCGGGCCGTGGTCAACGGCCAAGACCTGCTCAAACTATCCAACCGCGCCCTGGACCGTTATCGCCGCACCCAGGTCGGTTTTGTGTGGCAACAAGGGGCGCGGAATCTCGTGCCTTACCTGAATGCCCGCGAAAATGTAGAACTACCCATGATGTTGGTGGGGCTGAGTGCCCGTGAGATGCGCCAACGCTCTGGAGAATTGCTGGAGATGGTGGGGTTAGCCCAACGGCAAAACCATTATTTGCCCGAACTCTCCGGGGGTGAACAACAGCGAGTGGCCATTGCCGTGGCCCTGGCTAACCAGCCGCAACTACTCCTGGCCGATGAGCCAACCGGCGAACTGGATTCGGCCACGGCCTTGACCATTTATGAGGCGTTTCAGCAGTTGAATGCGGAGTTGGGGTTGACTATTTTGATCGTCAGCCATGACCCCAACATTGCCCGGCATGTGCAACGGGTGATGGCAATTCGGGACGGCAAGGCGGCCAGTGAAACGGTGCGTAAGAAGCGGAATAATGGGAATGGGGAAGAGGACGCGGCCGCGACTCATGAAGAACATTTCGAGGAACTGGTCGTGTTAGACTCAGCCGGGCGGCTGCAAGTGCCCAAGCTATACCGGGAAGCGTTGGGGCTACGTCACCGCGCCCGCCTGGAGATGACCCCCGACGGTTTGCTGATTCGCCCGCTAGATGAATCAGAACACCATCAACCCCCTACTCACCCGGTTCATGCCCAGACCCAAACGACGCCAGAACGCGGCCGCTGGTTACGCTGGCTAAAGCGTTTCAAGAAGACAATATAATGAGTAACAGTACCACCGCCATTCACGTCGAAAACCTGGAACGGATTTACCATTCCGTGGCCCAGCCGGTTTATGCTCTGCGTGGCATTAACCTAGAGATTAAAACCGGCCAGTTTATGGCCCTGAAAGGGCGTTCGGGTAGTGGCAAAACCACCTTGCTGAACTGTTTGGGCGGGTTAGATCAACCGACCAGCGGCCGCATCACCATTTATGGCCGCTCCCTGCAAGGGCTAGATGAGCTGGCCCTCACCCAGTGGCGACAAAAAGAGGTAGGGTTTATTTTCCAATCCTTTGGGCTGTTGCCCACCCTCTCGGCTTATGAAAATGTGGAGTTGATGCTACGGATTGGTCAGATGCCCCGCCGGGAGCGTCGCCCGCGGGCGCTGGCATGTCTGGAGATGGTGGGTCTGGGTAAATGGGCCGACCATCGCCCTTATGAAATGTCGGGGGGCCAGCAGCAGCGGGTGGCCATTGCCCGCGCCATTGCCAACCGCCCCCGCCTTTTGCTGGCGGATGAAGCCACGGGCGAACTGGACAGCGACACGGCCCGCGAAATCCTCACCTTGTTCCAAACCATCGTTAAGGATGAAGGGCTGACGATTCTGCTGGCCTCACATGATGGCCTGGTGGCTGAATATGTGGATGAAGTTTTGCAGTTGGAAGATGGGCGGATTGTGACCAGTCTGGCGACGGGGTAGGTCTTTTTATACGCCCTTGCGCCAGGCTTCGGCCCACCATTCGGTGTGGGGCATGTCGGTTTGTCGGGCATCTTCGATAATTGTGTCTATGTCTAAGGGAAGGCGATGCAGGTCGAAGTGGACGCGGCCGCGTTGCCATGTCACCAGGGCAAATTCGGCCCAGGGACTATAACCAAATTGGGGGTGGTAGGTGAAGGAGAGGCCCACACTACCAGGATTGATGAGACGCATCCCCCGATAGTAGCGCATCAGTTGGATGTGGGAGTGGCCGCCTATCAGCAGGGAGGCGCGACAGCCGTTGAACATGGTATCCAGCACATGATCGGGAGTTTCCGCCAGGATAAGGTCTTTGTTGGAGCGCGGGGAACCATGAAAAAAGAGGATGTTTTCTTCGGCACTTAGTTCCAGATAAGCCGTCTCTTTGAATGAGCGCAAATAAGCACAATCGTCAGCCGTTAGTTGTTCTACCGTCCAGTGGTGAATGTCTACGATTTCATCAATGGTGTCTTTACGGCTATGGTGGTCTGGTTTGAGCATCCATTCATCATGGTTGCCCATGATGGTCAGGCAATCTAGCTCACGCAAACGGTCAATGACCTCTCGCGGCCGCGGGCCAATGTTCACCACATCCCCCAAACAGACAACCTGATCCACTTTTTCGCGGTGAATCGCCCGTAACACCTTTTCCAGGGCGATGCTGTTGCTATGAATATCAGCCAAAATTGCTAAACGCATTCAATTTCCTTCTTGCACGAGCAGTCCGCCGTGTTGATGGCAAAAGGAGAGGTTCCACCCCGATTGTGTCAGGCAGAGCACAAGGCCACTCAAATAAACCCTGCCTGTCGCATGGGTATTGTAAGGGATACGTCAATATCCCTACAATCTCACTTAAGCGCTATTCTACTTGGGTACTACGCTGGCAAATGCGCCTTGTTTTACAATTTCACTGGCTCTTCATTTTTTGGCAGTGGGCCAAATGATGGTCAGTGAGGTGAGGGGTGTTTTCTCAGACTCAGGCACAGACGCGGATAGGGTCACGCATCCGCTGTGTAAGTCTATCCTTTTAAGTTGGTTGTGACACCGTGAATAGACGCTGGACGAATGGTCCAGGTCACAAGAGCGTTGTGAAGGATGGGTAAATAGGGAATGATGATACGCGGCCGCGTTGTTAAATGTTATGAGTAGGGGGAAAATGGGGGTGCGGCCGCGTTGCCTGGTAAGGGTGGCTTGGTCGGGAGACCGGCCATAGCAAGGCTCACCGTGGAAGGGAGAACACCTCGCCACAGCAGGGCACGGGAAAATATGGAGATTACAAGATGAGACACGTACAGTTATTCTATCTGTTGCTAGTGGGATTTTTAATGGGTTGTATACCTCAGGTTTCTACCCCTACAGCAGAAACGATCTTACCTACGCTTACCTTATCAGCGGCGGAACCAACCCAAATAGCCACCACCGTTGCTGAATCAACCTCAGTGGCTACGCCCACCCGTGAACCAATGGGTACAGCAATAGGGACGCTGTCTCCTACGATAACCGTAATACCTACCGTTGTAGCCCCCCCTACTGCTGTTCAAACAGGTTCTACCTCACCCATAGTTTGTGACCAGGTGCCAGCCTACATCAATGTACAGGAAGCGATGAATAATAGGAAACACAGGTTCATGGATTATTTTTTTGAAGATGAGAACAAGATTGCTTTCTTGATATGGTCAGATAGACCCAATTTTGACACCCGCGCCTTTGACATTCATTATCAGTGGGCACAGTTAAAAGGGTTGACTTGGGACTTTAAGGGTGATGTGTTCACGGAACGCTCAATAACAGACCAACAGCCACTGCAAAAACCATACCCCGAAGATTATCCTATAGAAGTGGTGGGTGTATCGCCAAACAATGAGTGGCAACTGTTACAGGTATCAGAGGCCCCTGAAGAATATCAAGGGTTTTGGTTAGTGAACCAAGAAACGGTGACTCATATTATTCCTTATGTACCCGCTTCAATCAATTGGCAATGGTCGGATGATAGTGAAATGTTGTGGTTAGTTCATCCACTTTATGATATCAGTGGCGATAGTTATGCCATACAAAGGTTGGTAGTGAATTTAACGGGAATAGATGCACCCCAAACTGTTTTTAGTTCTTGGGATACGGATATGTCACCTAATTTGTTCTCGTCAGATAGCCCCGATCCCTATCAGGTGGTTTTTTCACCTGCTCACAAAATAGTATTGTCATATAAAGATATTGATTTTGATGAATCATTACTTAATCAGCCATTGACTGTTTATTCCCTTGATGTTTCCCAAAATCCACCGCAACAAATAGAGGCGTTTGAAGTAACTCCTCCTTTCTTTATTGATTGGAGTAACACGTTGCAAGATTTTGTTATCATTGAACTTAGTGCCACAGGCGGGGAGATATATACACTGGGTAGATCATTTGTTTATAAGATACCCATAGAGATCATTAAGCAAATGCCCAATTTGTGGGGTGTAAATGACCAAGGGCGAACTGATGCTAACGTGGGGGCGTATTTAAACGCTAATTTGATAGGTATCGGTATATCGCCTGATTTACACCATGTTGTATTGATGATGCGAAGTGAAGCCTGGGCTTTTTCTTGTGGTGAATAACTATTGCCATGCTGTGGTTAGGTGTTTTCCCCTCGACGCGCTGTGGCCGGTCTCCCCACCATGCCACCGGTTGACAACAAGGGATGGGAAACAACAACGGATTGTTTGCGGCCGCTGGTGGTTGGCTATAGACCTCGTGATGTTCCTAAACTGCTGGTATTTTTCCCGCTGACGATTTGCGGCCGCGTTTCCCCCTTCATCCTTCATAATTCATCCCTCATAATTGGGTTTGCGGCCGCGTTCAGACATATCATCGAAGAGAAACGTCTCCTCACAGGAGTGCATTATGATTTTTGCCACGCCCAAACGAAGGCATCTTCAAAATAGTGATAAGGCCCAACAACCATCACCTATAAGTGACATTCTTATCAGGTACAGACAAATGATCCGGGCCTTACTATTGATCATGTTAGTAACCGGTTGTACCGCGCCACAGCCTGATCTGCCCGATGGCATAACCTTTCAAGCCACCGACATACCCTTTTGGCATATTGATTGGGCACCCGATAGCCTGCGTCTCGTTGGTTCTACCCCAACTGTGGCTCATTCGGCGACACTTGAAGGCCCAAGTGAAATCTATATATGGGATCCCTCAGAAGATAGCTATCTACAGGTTAGTGACAAAGCTCCTTCACAGAATAGTGCTTCTCCGGAATGGCATCCACAAGAAGATAAGATCATGTATTACTCAACAGAGGACTTTGAGAATAGCAAGATAGGCGTGGTCACTGTCAATGCCGAGGGACTGATCAGAGAATCTATTTTAGATATGGGCAATAAAGCGGTATGGTCTCCCGATGGTTCTATCATAGGGGGGAGCCACACGCTTTATAAGTTCAACATGGACACGAGTGAACGCCAGTTAATTTGGATCGTACCTTCTACGCAACACCTTCTGGCGCTGACTGTTTCACCGGACAACCAGCAAATAGCTATCCTTACCCAAGAAAGCGGAACGGATGTTTATCGGTTGTTTTTGGAAACAATGGGTGATTATGCCGAAAATGATCTGTTTTCAACTGCTGACAGACCATTAGCGATAGATTGGTCACCCGATGGTAAATGGCTTCTGTTGATCGACTTTAAGAAGGTATATGCGGTCAGGGTCACGGACGGTTGTGTGACAGATGGATGGAATATTGAAGTTGAAGACCGTGTGCAAGACGTGAAGTGGTCACCCGATGGCACACAGGTCGCGGCCGCGGTAATCCTTGATCGTCCTCATGGTGACTATGGGGTCCTTTTCATCGAAACAAGTAGCTCCTTTTTTCAGGACTGGTTAGATTCAGGCAATTGCCGTGCTTCCCAGCCGTGATGACGTGTCTCTCAATTTCGCGGCGCTGTCAAAAATCTATTTTTTATTGGCAACATCGCCCATCTGAAAGATAATTGAAACTCATCGCCTTCATTCATCCCATTTTTGAATACTTGACGTTTCTCTATTTGCATAAGGTAGAGGGGATTAGGTGTGTTTATCCCTTCTACACTTAATAACTTGAGTTTAGAGTTCAGAGCTAGAACTAGATGGATTTCCAGAGTAATTTCCTCTCGCTCTCTCCTCTAGCTCTAAACTCCAGTAATAAGCAGCCAACGGCAAAAATCCATAACAACTTATCCCTTTACCGTTAACGTAAGTGTGTTTCATTTGACTAAGGAGAGATACCCATGTTTAGCCGACGTTCGCTTCAGATTTGCCTGCTGTTTGTTTTTTTACTGTTATCACTGATAGCCTGCCAACCGCAAACAATCGTGGAAACACGGGTTGTAGAGGTGGTGCAGACAGAAGAAATTGAGGTTCCTGTGGAAGTCACGCGGGTGGAAGTGCAAACAGAAACGGTGACGGAACAGGTTGAAGTTACGGTGGTTGTTTCGGAACAGGTAGCCCCGCTTGGTTCCGAAGACCGACCCATTCAGGTATTGTTTGTCCCCTCAACTGAAGTGAATGCCATCGTCTCCGGGGGCGAGTTATTAGCCCAGGAGTTGGAAGCGGCTACCGGCTTTAAGTTTGAAGTGAGTGTACCCACCAGCTATGCCGCTACCATTGAAGCTATCTGTGCCTCACCAGATGATACTATCGCTTTCTTACCTGCTTTAGGCTATGTGCTGGCCAATGAGCGCTGTGGGGTACAGGTGGGTAATGCCGCTGTCCGCTTTGGTTGGTCGGTCTATTGGGCGCAGATTGTGGTGCGGATTGACAGTGGCATTGAGACGATTGAAGATCTGGCGGGCAAAACCTGGGGTGCGCCAAGTGTTACCTCAACCTCAGGTTTCTTGGTTCCGAGTGCCATGCTTTACTCAGCTGGGATCGAGCCGGGTGAAGTCGTGGAAACAGGTGGTCATCCGGCGGCTATGTTAGCTGTAGCCAACGGTGACGTAGATTTTGGCACCGCCTTTTTCAGTCCACCGCTTCTACCAGACCGCATCTGGAATCCTGAGGTTGATTCACCCGAGATTTGGCGGGATGCAGGTGTGCCACCGGTATTTGCTGATGGTCGTGTCTATGTAAATGGTACAACAGAGGAAGGCGGTTATCGTATCCTTGATGCACGTGCGGCCGCGATGGAAACTTATCCCACTATCTTTGAAGAAACCCGCATTCTGGATATTTCTGACGAAATTCCCAACGACACCGTATCATTTGGGGCAGGTTTCCCCTTTGGCATGTCTCGAGAGATTATCGCCGCTCTGGCTGAGTATGCCGCCTCGGATGCCTGTATCAACCCGCCCGAAGGGGTGGTCACCCTCTGCTCCGACTCCTTCTACGGCTGGACAGGAGCGGATCCGGTTGATGACGCCGATTTTGATCCGATTCGTGTTCTCATCGAAGCGTTGGGTATGACGGACGAAGATATTTTGGGCGAATAAAACAATGTGATTAACAGAAGCCGGGCGGTTATCGCCCGGCTTCTTACGTTTAGCTAGGAACCGGCTCATGTTGCGTGTTAAAAATCTTACCAAGGTCTACGATGACGGTACGGTCGCTTTACGGGACGTCAGTTTTGAGGTCCCCGACGGTCAGTTTCTGGCGATTGTGGGTCTGAGCGGCTCAGGGAAAAGCACCTTGTTGCGTTGCATCAACCGGCTGGTTGAGCCAACATCAGGCGAAATTTGGTGGAATGATACGCCGGTATCCCAGGTGACAGGCGAAGAGTTGCGGCGAGCACGGCGTCGTATTGGCATGATTTTCCAGCAATTCAACCTGGTATTACGTTCCACCGTATTGACCAATGTGCTTAGTGGTCGCCTAGGCTATGTTAGCCCATTAGCCAGCGTCCTTAACCGTTTTTCGCCAGCCGATATGGAACGGGCCTTTGCCAGCTTAAAACGAGTGGGTATTGTTGATAAAGCCTACAGCCGGGCGGATGAACTCAGCGGTGGCCAACAACAGCGGGTGGGTATTGCCCGTGCCCTCATGCAAGAGCCAGAGCTTGTTTTGGCCGATGAACCAGTTGCCAGTCTGGATCCCGTTTTAGCGCATAGTATCATGCAACATCTCCAACGGATAAACCGCGAAGATGGTATTACGGTGTTGTGCAGTCTCCATTTCTTAGACCTGGTACAGCAATATGGCGACCATGTGATTGCTCTCAACGAAGGTCGTCTTGTCTTCGAGGGCGCACCATCGGAAATTGATGATGTGCGTTTTAAGGAGATTTATGGCCAGGACGCGGAACGCATAGGTTAATATGAATACCAAGAATCCCCAGAGAAATGCTCAGCGAAGTGCCGGTCGCCGCCTTTTACTCGTCTTGGTAGGGCTGGTGGTTTTTTTGGTGTATGCCTACGCTACCGATGTAACGAATATTAACCTGGAAACGCCGCAGAACCCTCAACGTCAGGCCGTTACCACACGGGTTCTGCGGGCTTTGGCGCACCCCGACTTCTTTGTGTACGAAGAAGAGACGCGCAGTATGAATATCGGTATTCGTATTCCTTGTGATGAGGTGGTATCTGACTTTGAGTTTTCCCGCGATGAACGCCAGGTATTGCTGTCACCCAATTGCGCCAATACGACTCAAGATACCATCATTGTGACGGGACAGGGCTTTCGCCCCCGTACCAGCGGGATTATTCGTTGGCATCCCCCTGGAGATGTGCAAACGACACGGGCACTCACTTCTTTTAGCACGGATAGAGAGGGCAATTTTACAGCGGAATTTGAGATGCCCGACATTCGCCCCCATGCTGATTTGCAACGAATTGAGATTGAAGAAAAGTGGCGTATCGGTCTACAAGGACTCAGTGAAACTTCGCTCATTACCATTGAGAAGAT
>Ga0307505_10002857_pt1 | contig 11459 bp, 12 predicted proteins | sample 23_S_MG_FD_202183 | JGI IMG/M metagenome (GOLD analysis project Ga0307505, IMG submission 202183) | Soil microbial communities from Populus trichocarpa stands in riparian zone in the Pacific Northwest, United States - 23_S | ecosystem: Environmental > Terrestrial > Soil > Riparian zone > Trees...
ACGCTGGTCGACGATGCCTCGTTGATGGATGCCTACCTACAGGCCATGTCCGTCGGAGCGGCCGACGCCGCGTGGAGCAAAGCGTTGCGCCGGCGCGTCGAGCGCGGCGTGCCTCACCTCTACGCGGATCCGAGTGGCGTGGCCGAACTGTTATGGCGCGTGCTTGCGAGTCGGCGGGTGCTTGCATTTGAGCGCGAACACATCGATGCGGTGGCGCGCTGCCTGTCGGACGCGCAGCCAGCCATTGAGTCCGCGGCGCCGGGCGTGTTCGCGGCGTTACGCGATCAATGACGCGATGGCGGCGCGCGCCTCGGACGCGTCGAACGGCCCGTTGAACCGATCGACGATGATGCCGTTCTCGTCGACGAAGTAGCAGACCGGTTCAGATTCCGTCTTGAACGCGGCGAACGCCGGGCTGAGGACCTTGCCGGTCGAGTCTTTGTAGACCTCGACGTGCGCGAAGTTCACCTTGCTGCCGGCTGCCGCTGCCTCGGCCAGGAGAATGTCGAGCACGGGCCCGCAGGTCGCCGACGCGCAGAGCGCGGGGGTAGCCAGCAACACGACGCTCGGCTTGCCTTTGCCGACCAGCGTGTCGAGTTGCGCGCCGTGCCACGGGCACGGGTTCGGCGTCTGGGTGCAGATCGGGTTCACGTCGAGCGTGTTCGCCGGCGTAGGGGTTTGCGGCTTCGGCAACGGCTTGCCGGGAGTCGGCCATGCGACCTTCGCGGGGTCGTTGATCGTGATTACTGCGTTGCCCGGCTTCATTCCGTCGACCTGGGCTTGCAGGCCCCAGTCCCCGGCGACATCAAAGTTGTAATGCGCGACATAATACGGCCGGTCGGTGATGCCTTCGGACTTTCGCTCGACCAGGACCGGCTCGGTGAGCACACGGGTGCCGGGCTTTTGGAACGCGAGTTTGACGACGGTGTCGGCTCCGACCAGCGACGCTGGCACCCCTTCGAAGAGCGCGAACGTAATGCGCTCATTGATGCCGGTTTGGAACATCGAACCCGCCATCACGGTGGACAGCACGTCTTGTTCGCCACGCGTGGTGTCGGTGTCTTTGACGTCGATCGTCTCGTCCTTCTTGTTGCCACCGCACGCGGCCATAAAGGCGAGCGCACCAGTTCCCAACAAGACAGATCGGCGTGACAACGGTTCCGGCATCCGACGAAACGTAGTGTTCGCCGGTGCCCATTTCGTTTCGGCTGGACGGTCGCGACGTCGAGGTGCCCGACGACGGCGTGAGTTTGCTGGAGTCGTTGCGGGATCGCCTGGGTTTCAGAACTGCGAAAGACGGCTGCGCGCCGCAGGGTCAGTGTGGCTGCTGCACCGTGTGGGTCGATGGCTCACCGCGAGTCGCCTGTGTGACGCCGGCGCGGCGAGTGGCGGGACGCGCCGTCACAACTGTGGACGGTCTCGACGACGTCACGCGCACGCGGTGGGCTGAATCCTTCTGTGCCACTGGTGGCAGTCAGTGCGGGTTTTGCACGCCCGGCATCGTGATGCGCCTCGCCGCGCTCGATCCGGACGCATCGCGCGATGACGCGGCGCGGGCGCTGCTTGCGCACCTCTGTCGTTGCACAGGATGGCAGTCGGTCCTCGAGACGATCGACGCCGCGCCGATCGAGGGGCGGGACTACGACGCTGCGTCGGCGCGCGCCGCGATCGAAGGAGGCGCCCCGCAACGCGTTGGTCCCGACGTCGTGTTCGGTCATGGCGGATTCGCGGACGACGAAGCACCGGTCGGCGCGCTCGTCGCCGTGCGAGACGGCGCCGGTGGGTGGACCGTGGCGGACACGCTGAGCGCGGCGCGCGCCGCCGCGGGAAAGGTGCAGGGCCGACGCACGACGATCGCGTTGCGGCACCCGCTCGACGTGCCCCCGGGCGCTTGGGACGTGACGCTGCGTACGACCTGGGTCGACCCGGCCTACCTTGAACCGGACGCGTCTTGGTGCGAGCCTGGCGGTGAGCCGCACACGCCGTTGGCGAACGGCGGCGCGTTCGGCGCCAAGCAAGGCAGTGAGGTCGGAGCGGTTGCTCGCCGGCTCGCCGACGAACACGGCCGCGCCGTACGCGTGTTGTTCTCGCGCGAGGACGTCGTGCGGTTCGGGCCGAAGCGGCCGCCCATCGCCGCTGGACTGAACACGGACGGCACCGGCGTGATCCGCGTCGTGCGCACCCCCGGCATCGCAGCGGCGATCCAGTCCGTCCTGCCCGACGTCGTCGTCGAACAGGTCGACCTGCCCGGTCCACCAACGTCGTGCGACGTCCGCGCCGCCGGCTGGGCGGAGGCCGCCGTGCTCAAAGCCGCCCTCACCCGAACTGGTCGCGTGACAGGCCCGTCGACGGGCTCCGCGCACTGCCAGATCGATGAGAACGGCGAAGTGCACGTCACGGTGAGCGCAGGGCGGGCGCTCGACGAGATCGTGCTGCGCTCCTATTGCATCGGCGCCGCGCACATGGCCCTGGGCTGGGTGCGCAGCGAAGGCCTCGCCGTCGACGACGAAGGAGCAGTGCACGACCTCACAATCCGGAGTTTTGGCATCCTGCGTGCCGTCGACACGCCGCCCATCCACGTCACGATCGAGCCAAGCGACGCGCCTGCGGTTAACGGATCCGACGCGGTGTTTGCGGCGGTCGCCGCCGCCGCGTGGTTGCACGACGGCACGCCTACCGAGTGGCCCACGCGCCGCACCTAGGGTTCGTCACATGAGCGAGCTTGCGAAGCCTCTTGGTCCGTATACGCCGATTGTTCGTTCGGGCGACTGGCTCGTGGTGTCGGGCCAACTCGGCATGAAGGACGGCGCGCTGGTCGACGGTGGCGTGTCCGCCGAGACCACGCAGGCCGTTGCCAATCTCAAGACGCAACTCGAAAGCGAAGGCGCGCGCCTCGACCACATCATCAAGACGACGGTGTTCCTCACGAACATGGACGACTTCGCCGCCATGAACGACGCGTACATCGCCGCGTTCGGCGACCACCGCCCGGCTCGGTCCACGATTGGCGTCGCGGCCCTGCCGCTACCGGGCGCCGTCGTGGAAATCGAAGCCTGGGCGAGACTGGCGTAACCGTGCGAGTGAGCGAACGCCAGAGAGCGAGCGGCTAACAACGGCCTGCGTGGCCGGGGAACGCTAGAAATACGGTGTGCTCGGCGCCCTCATCATCGCCCTGATCGTCCTGATCGGTGTCCCCGTCGGATTCATGATGCTCGGCGGCGGCATCGCCTTCGTCTTCGGCTGGACTCAAACCGACACCGCCGAAGCCGACCACCCTGATTCCGAGCTGATCGAAACGAACTACTAGCCCCAGCGGGACTGGCCGAAGCGGTAGCCCACGCTTCGCACCGTTTGGATCAGGTTCGCTTCGTCGTCGAGCTTGGCGCGCAGGCGCCGGACGTGGACGTCGACGGTCCTGGCCCCGCCGTAGTACTCGTAGCCCCACACCCGTGACAGCAGCGTCTGGCGGGTGAAGACCTTGCCGGGATGCGTGGCGAGGAACTTCAGCAGTTCGTACTCCAGGAACGTCAGGTCCAGCGGTCGACCGTTTACCGCGGCCTGATAGGTCTCGGTGTTCAGGACGAGCGGTCCGTACTCAACGAGTTCAGGACGGGTGCCGCGACCAGTCCGCCAGAACAGGTGCTTCAGCCGCGCTTCAAGCTCGCGGGGTTGAAACGGCCACAGGCAAAAGTCGTCGAAGAGGTCCTCGCGCAACTCGAGGCCTTCAAGATGCGGCGCCGCGACCAGCACGAGCAACGGCTCAAGCGGCTGGTCGCGCTTGCGCAAGGCCCGGCACAACGCAAACGCGCCCTCCGGGTCGTTCGCAGTGACGACGATCGCACCAGCCCAACCGTCGTCGGGTTCGTCGCTCACCGCCGCCTCGGGGGAGGGGATTCCCTTCCACGGATAGCCCGCGAGGTCGAGGGCCTGCACCAATTCCGGCGGCGCCGGATCCGGATAGATGAGGAGCGGTTCCATCTACAGACTCGTGAAGTAGCGCTCGAGTTCGAACGGACTCACCTGGGTCTTGTAGTCGGCCCACTCCGCGCGCTTGTTACGCAGGAACCATTCGAAGACGTGCTCGCCGAGGGTCTCGGCCATCAACGACGAACCCTCCATCTCGTCGAGCGCTTCGGCCAGCGAACCCGGCAGCGCGGTGATGCCTTGCTCAGCGCGTTGCTGGTCACTCAAGGCGAACAGGTTTGTCTCGGTCTCGGGCGGCAGTTCGTAGCCCTTCTCAATCCCCTTGAGACCCGCGGCCAGCACGACCGCGAACATTAGGTACGGATTGCAGGCGGGATCGGGTGAGCGGTACTCGATGCGCGTCGGGTCCGGCCGGCCGTCCTTGGCCGGTGGCACGCGCACCAGCGCGGAGCGGTTGTTGCGCGCCCAGCTCACATAGACCGGTGCTTCGTAGCCGGCGACCAGGCGCTTGTAGCTGTTGACCCACTGGTTGGTGATAGCGGTGATTTCGCGTGCGTGTGTGAGCACGCCCGCGATGAAACCCTTGCCCACGGCGGACAGGTGGAACTCGTCGTTCTCGTCGTAGAACGCATTCGTGTCTTCGTTGAACAGAGAGAAGTGCGTGTGCATGCCCGAGCCCTGCACGCCAGCGATCGGCTTCGGCATGAACGTGGCGTGCACGCCCGACTGCGTGGCGATCTCCTTGACGATCAGCCGTGTGGTCATGACGGCGTCGGCCATCGACAACGCATCGGTGTGGCGCAGGTCGATCTCGTGTTGGGACGGACTGTCCTCGTGCTGGCTGTACTCCACGGGAATGCCCATGTCCTCGAGCGTCAGCACCGTGCGTTGGCGCATCTCACTCGCGCGATCAGCCACGGTCAGTTCGAAGTACGAACCGGTGTCGAGCGGCGCTGGTCCACCGTTGGCCATCGGGTCGGAGCCCTCGAAGTAGAACCACTCGAGTTCGGGAGCGGCGTAGAACGTGAAGCCGGAGTCGCGCGCCTTTTCGAGCGTGCGGCGCAGCACTTGGCGGGGGTCGCCCTCAAACGGTGTGCCGTCGAGGTTGAGGATGTCGCAGAACACCCGGGCGACGGCGGGGTCGTGACGCAGCGGCAGGATTTGGAACGTGCGGGGGTCGGGTTTGGCCAGCACGTCGGATTCCTGGACGCGGCTGAATCCGTCGATCGCCGATCCGTCGAACGTCATGCCCTCTTCGAGCGCGTTTTCGAGCTCGGCCGGCGTGATGTTGAACGACTTCGCCGTCCCCAACACGTCCGTGAACCAGAGCTGGATGAAGCGGATGCCGCGCTCTTCAACGTTGCGGAGGACGTAATCCTGCTGGCGTTCCATGCCTAAGTGTCGCATCGACCCCCATGTTCGGGTCCAGTTCGGCCGGGTGCGTTCACATAGCGTTCACACGCCGGGCTAGGCCCGGTAACAACTGCTTAGGTAGCTTTTCGGCATGTCCTACAAGGCCGAATACATCTGGATCGACGGCACGGAGCCCACGCCCCTGCTGCGCTCCAAGACAAAGATCCTCGCTGACGGCAAAGATCCCGATATCTGGGGCTTCGACGGCTCGAGCACCAACCAAGCCGAGGGCGCATCCTCGGACTGCGTCTTGCAGCCCGCGTGCGTCGTTTCCGACCCGATTCGGGGCGGCGACCACAAGCTCGTGCTGTGCGAGGTGCTCCTGACCGACATGACGCCGCACAGCACCAACACGCGTGCACAGCTGTCGGCTGTCTACGAGAAGTTCAAGGACCAAGACCCCTGGTTCGGCATCGAGCAGGAATACACGCTGTTCAAGGGTGCCCGCCCGCTCGGCTTCCCAGAGAGCGGTGGCTACCCCGGCCCGCAGGGCCCGTACTACTGCGGCGCAGGCGCCGACGACATCTACGGCCGCCCGATGGTCGAGGCCCACATGGAGGCCTGCCTCCAGGCCGGCCTGTTGCTCTCGGGCATCAACGCCGAGGTCATGCCTGGCCAATGGGAATTCCAGATCGGCCCCGGCGATCCCTTGACGGTTTCCGACCACCTCTGGCTCGCGCGCTGGTTGTTGCACCGCATCGGTGAGGACTTCGGCATCTCCGCCACGCTTGACCCCAAGCCCGCTCGGGGCGACTGGAACGGCGCCGGCGCACATACGAACTTCTCCACCATCGCGATGCGCGAGAGCTACGACCCGATCATCGCCGCGTGCGAAGCGCTCGGTAAGAAGGTCGAAGAGCACATCGCCGGTTACGGCGTGGGCATCGAGCACCGCCTCACTGGTGCGCACGAGACGGCTCCGTACGACCAGTTCTCGTATGGCATCTCGAACCGCGGCGCCTCGATCCGCATCCCGTGGCAGGTCGGCATCGAGAAGAAGGGCTACATCGAGGACCGCCGCCCGAACGCGAACTGCGACCCGTACACGGTGACCCGTCTCATCACCGATACCTGCTGCTCAGCTCTGGTCTAACCCTCAACTGCGAGGGAGCGATCGCCAGAGAGCGACCGGTTAACAACGGCCCGTGCGGCCGGGGAGCACGATAAAATCGCGCACTGGGCGTCGGGGAAACCCGGCGCCCTTTGCGCGTCTGGCGTTCAGCGTTTTCTGATCGTGGTGGACGTGGTGGTGGTCGTGTCGTCGGGAATTCGGCTCGCCAGCGAGGAATCGAGAACAACCGCGCGTTGAAGTTCGAGCACCGCTTCGGTCGACGACGGATCGGCTTCGCGCAGCAATAGGCCGAGGTTGAGGTGAGCGCCGGCCAGCCTGTCGTTGGCCGCGACCGCCCGTCGGTACAGGTCGATCGCTTCCGCCTTGGACCCCGCGCGTGACCGCAGCACGCCGAGGTTGAACAACGCGCGCGCGTGCGTCGGCTCAACGTCGATCGCGGTGCGGTACTGCGCTTCGGCGCCCGCCGGGTTGTCGTCGACGACTTGCATGATCAGACCGAGGAAGAAATGCGCTTGCGCGTTCCTCGGGTCGCGGCGGTCGGCCTCTGAGAAGTGGATGCGCGCGGCCCGGTAGTCGCCGTCGAGGTAGGCGTTCTGGCCCTTGGCCACCAACTTCACCGCCTGCTCCGCGGGCGTGGCGCTCGGTCCGGTGTCGCGGACGAGCGAGAATGCGACGACGAGCAGCACGAGCGCCGCCGCGATCGCGATCGTCTGGCGGCGTAGTCGTCCGACCTCGTCGTCGGGATACCTGTAGATGGGGGCTCGGGGCAGCCCTTTTTGCATGACGGTCGACTGTAGCGGTGCCCCTACATTGGGCCGATGGCTCTGCAGATCGCCGCTTGCCAACTAAATCCAACGATCGGTGATATCAACGCCAACGTCGACGCCATCATCGACTGCATGCGCGCGCAGGTCGCGGCCGGCGCACATCTCGTCGTATTCGGCGAACTCGCGATCACGGGCTATCCGCCGGAAGACCTGCTTCTGAAGCCGGCATTCGCGGCGGCGTCCGACGGCGGGCTTGAGCGGCTCGCCGCAGCTACCGCAGAGGTACCCGGTGTCGTGATCGTGGTCGGCGCGACCGAGCACGTCGACGCCGTGACTCGTTACAACACTGCCGTGTTCTGCCGTGACGGCGCGATCGTCGCCCGGCACCGCAAACGGCTGTTGCCCAACTACGGCGTGTTCGACGAACACCGATGGTTTGAAGAGGGCGAAACGCCGGTTCCGATTGTTGAGGTACACGGCGTCAAGGTCGCGGCGGTCGTCTGCGAGGACGTGTGGTCACAGGAGGGTCCGGTCGCCGAGGCGGCTGCGAGCGGTGCTGAGCTGATGGTGGTCGTCAACGCATCGCCCTACGCCCGCAATCGTCTCGACGACCGTCTTGTGATCGCGCGGCAACGCGTCGCGGAGTCCGGAATTCCGATGGTTTACGTGAACCAGGTCGGCGGACAAGACGAACTGATCTTCGACGGAGGTTCGTTCGCGCTGCAGGCAGACGGCGCGCTCGCCGCCCTTGGTCCGCAAATGACTGAGTACTCGGGCCAGATTGTGCTCGAGGACGGCGTGCTGCGAGGCGAGATTGCGCCGCAACTCGACGATCTCGACGAGGTGTATGACGCGCTGGTGCTGGCGACGCGCGACTACGTCGACAAGAACGGCTTTCGTGACGTAGTCATCGCGCTCTCGGGCGGCATTGACTCGTCGCTTGTGTCAGCGATCGCGGCTGATGCGCTCGGACCCGACCGCGTGCACGTCGTCACGATGCCGTCGCGCTACAGCAGCGCCGACTCAGCCGGCGACGCGGAGAAGCTGGCCGCGAACTTCGGCATCGACTTCCGGACGATCGAGATCGAGGCGGCGCACAAGACGTTTCTTGAAATGCTGGCGCCGCACTTCGCAGGGCGCGCCGAAGACCTCACCGAGGAGAACCTGCAGAGTCGCATCCGAGGCGTGTTGATGATGGCGTTGTCGAACAAGCTCGGTCCGTTGGTGTTGTCGTGCGGGAACAAAAGCGAGTCCGCTGTCGGCTACGCGACGCTCTACGGCGCAGACACGACTGGCGGATTCGCTCCGATCCGTGACGTGCCGAAGACCCTCGTGTTCGCGCTCGCGCGTCGACGGAACGAACGTGCGGGACGCGACCTCATCCCCGCTGCTGTCTTGGAGAAGCCACCGTCGGCCGAGTTGCGCCCGGACCAGCGCGACGACCAGAGCCTGCCGCCTTACGAGGTCCTCGATCCGATCCTTGAGCGCTACGTCGATGACGATGCGTCGGCGGCATCGATCATCGCGGACGGGTTCGACGCGGCGACGGTGACGCGCGTGATCGCGATGGTCGACCGCTCCGAGTTCAAGCGGCGCCAAAGCCCGCTGGGTCCCCGCATCACCGACAAGGCGTTCGGTCGCGATCGGCGCGTCCCAATTACCAACCGCTTCTCCGGTTGAAGAGAAACGCGGAGGAGCGCCGGGCGGCGCTCGCAGTCCTCGTCGCCGCGCTGCTGTTCGGCTCGACCTTCGTCATCATGCGCGACTCGGTCGACGCGGCGAGCCCGACGGCGTTCCTCGCGGCGCGCTTCGGTTTGGGTGCGGTCGTGTTGCTCGCTTTCGCACGCCGCAGTGGGCCGATGCCGGCCGGTGTCGTTCGGCCGGCGGTGATCACCGGCAGCGCGCTACTCGTCGGTTACATCCTGCAAACCGTCGGGCTGCAATACACGCGCACGTCGACCTCAGCGTTCATCACGTACCTACTGGTTGTGCTGGTGCCGGTCTTCGCCGCGGTCGAGCACCGTCGGCTGCCCGGTTGGGGAGTCGCGATCGCGATCGCCATCACCACGGCAGGGTTGTGGCTGCTGACTGGCGGTATCGACAGCATCGGGAAGGGCGAACTGCTCACGCTCGGGTGCGCGGCCGCGTTCGCGCTGCACATCCTCCTGGTCGGGCGTTGGGCGAACACGTTCGGCGCGGCGTGGTTTACGGCCTTGCAGCTCGCGGTCGTGGCCGTCGGCTGTTTCGTGCCCGGCTTGGTGCAGGGCGGCTACGGCTTCGGCTGGATGGCCTGGCGCGGAGCGTTGCTCACCGGTGTCGGTGCGTCAGCGATCGCGCTCGGAATCCAGGTCTACGGCCAGCGGGTGCTCGGGCCAACGCGGACGGCGCTTTTGCTCATGATCGAGCCCGTCAGCGCGGCATTTATCGGGTACGCGATCGGCGAACGCCTCGGAATCGGGGGCGTCTTCGGGGCCGTATTAATCCTGGTCGGGGTCGTTTTGGCCGAACTCAGCAGCTCTGAAACCCTCACCATGCGCGGAAACCCAATGAATTCAAGGCATAGTGGACTTCACACAGACCCATACAGGGAGGAAACACCGTGAACCGTCGCGATCTCGTCGCCGCAATTGCAGAAGCCACCGGTGAGGACAAGAAGCTGGTTGATTCCATGCTTAAGGCCACGACTGACGTCATTACCGAGACCGTGGGCGGCGGCGACCCCGTCGTCATCTCCGGTTTCGCCAAGTTCGCCAAGATTGACCGGGCCGCCCGCATGGGCCGCAACCCGGCAACCGGCGAACCCATCAAGATCGCCGCGAAGACAACCGCGAAGATCACAGCTCTGAAGGGCTTCAAGGACGCGGTTCTCGCCGCTAAGCCGAAGAAGTAACCAACGCACGAACTGGGAAGCCCGTCACCTAGTGGTGGCGGGCTCGTCCCTCGCCCGTAGGGCACAGCATTGATTGTGGCGACCGCTATGCGGTCGCCACTTTCGCGCCAGGAGGCCCTTACTTGACCGTCCGGTCAAGGGCTAAGGTCACGCTGCCAGTTCGAACAAGGAGTCATCAGTGGGGGATCCACGCACACCACGTGCACCGTTTGCGCCGTGGGACCGTCGTGAGCTGCCAGGCAGCTTCGACGTCGAAGAAACCGCGCGCCGCGTGGGCAACTACAAGTGGATCGAGATGCGCCTGTTCGAGGCGCTCGGCGGCTGGGTGGCCACGGTCCCCGAACTCGACGTGAAGCTCCGCCTCGGCACGCACTGCTACCACCACGCCTGGCATGCCGAGCTGTGGCACAAGCGCCTGCCCGAGCTGCGGGAAATGAACCAAGAGCGCCTCACGCTGCCGGCCAACGACGAAATCGTCACGTTTATGGACGCTGTCACCGAGCCGGGCGAGTTGGGCCAGACGATCGAAAAACTCGTAGGCGTCTACCGCGTGCTCATCCCGCACAAGATCGCTGCGTACACGTACCACTTGAACAACACGTCGTCGATCACGGACGCGCCCACGATGCGCTCGCTGCGGTTCTGTCTCGCGGACGAATTCGAGGACTGGCGCGACGGCGAGATGATGCTGCAATCGCTCCTGCGTGACGATGAAGACGTACAGCGTGCTTCCGCGCACCAGGCAAAGCTGGAAACATTGATCATGAAGGCGGGCGGCATCACGGGGCCCGGTTCTATCGGTGACGCGTACGACATTGGAGAAGGTTGATGAAGAAGCTCCTACAGCCCGACGAGTTGGCCCGCGACGCGAGGTTTACCCGCGTAGACCTGGCCGAGCGGTTCAACGACAAGCGCGTAGCGAACCGTGACGTCGACGGTGAACCGGGCGTCAGCTCGCGCATGCAGCGTCGCCTCACGCCCCAAACGCCGGGCGCGTCGGACGCCGCTCGCTCGCTGATGCACGGCATCTTCGTCGGCGAGATTCAGGCGCTCGAAGGCGCTGGCCGCACCTGTTGGGACTTCGAAGTTGGCGCCGGCGAAGACAAGGTGCCGTTCGAGTTGAAACTCGACATGGCCCGTCAATGCTGGGACGAGAGCCGCCACTGCGAGATCAGCATCAAGCTGTCCGAGTGGATGGGCACTGAACTCGGCGAGTTCGGTGAGTCCGCCTTCCTTTTCCAGGCCGCCTGCAACGCCGACCCGGTCCTGCGCCTTACCGGGGTGAATCGTGCGCTCGAAGGGCTCGCGATCGACGTGTTCAACACGATGCGCGAGTTCGGCAAGGTCGCCGGTGACCCCGTCCTCGAGTTCTGCGAAGACTGGATGCTCGCTA
>Ga0307505_10002858_pt1 | contig 11454 bp, 11 predicted proteins | sample 23_S_MG_FD_202183 | JGI IMG/M metagenome (GOLD analysis project Ga0307505, IMG submission 202183) | Soil microbial communities from Populus trichocarpa stands in riparian zone in the Pacific Northwest, United States - 23_S | ecosystem: Environmental > Terrestrial > Soil > Riparian zone > Trees...
CTCTTCGGATGCCTTCTGGCATTCGATGAATCGGACCGCGATCTTCGTCACCGGGTCTCTCATCATCGGGATCGGCCTGGGTCTCTTCTTCGCCTTCGCCCTCTTCCGCGTCGTGCAGAGACTTCGTTTTCTCCGAGCCGTCACGGTGGCGCCTTACATAATCTCCAATGTCGCTGCCGCAGTGATGTTCCGGATCCTGTTCAACGGTCAGTTCGGCGTCGTCAATCAGATGTTCGAGTTCTTCGGGATGGAAGGTCCCTCCTGGCTCGCCGACCCGAACCTCGCCATGCTGACTGTGATCCTCACCCAGGTCTGGACAGATCTCCCCCTGACCATCCTCCTCCTTCTCGGTGGGTTGATGACGGTGGACAAGTCGTACCTGGATGCCAGCCTGGTCGACGGGGCGACCGGTTGGAACCGGGCCCGCTACGTCGTGATCCCCCTCCTGGCCCCTCAGATCCTGATCTCGGTCATCTGGTTGAGCTATTCGACCCTCACCGGTCTGGGCGTCGTCCTCGCCTTGACCGGAGGCGGTCCGCTGCGGGCCACCCAGACGATCGCCATGGAGATGTACACCGTCGCCTTCCGGAACCTCGAGTTCAATCAGGCTCTTGCCATCGCCACCTTCATCCTCCTCCTCAACGCGTTGCTGACCCTTGCCTACGTTGGGATCGGGCGGAAGTACGACTACGAACAATGAGTGAAAGAGACCCTGGAACAGAGCCGGCGTTCAGCACGGCCACGGCAAAGGCGACCGCCGCGGTGACCGGGAGCCCTTCGGAAGGGCCGCGTCCTGCCGGATCGCGCATCATGCGCATCGTTCGCAAGTTCCTGCTCGTCCTTCCCCTGGTCGCCTTGGTCATCTGGACCCTGGCTCCATTCCTCGTGACCTTCTCGGTCTCGTTCAAGGAGCGAGCGCAGGTTTTCGCTGATCCTGGGCTCATCCCCAAAGCCCCCAATCTCGATGCCTACCGAGAAGTGTTGTCCAGCGACAGCTTCATCACCTCGCTGATCAACAGCCTCATCGTCGGAATCGGGACCACGCTGCTCACCATCGCCATCGGAGTCCCTGCGGCCTACGCCTTTGCCCGTTTCAACTTCCGGGGCCGGCACCTCTTGCTTCTGTTCACCTTGCTACCCCGGCTAGTTCCCAGCATCGGCATCATGGTCCCGATCTATCGGCTGGCGGTGGCCGTGGGTGCGCTCGACTCCCGGCTCACCCTCATCGTCGTCTACTCGGGGATGCTGCTCCCGCTCGCCGTCTGGCTGATGGTCGGCTTCTTCCAACAGATCCCGAGAGAGATCGAAGAGGCGGCCAATGTCGACGGCGCCAGTCTCTGGGGCAGGCTCCGCTACATCGTCAGCCCACTCGCGGCTCCCGCGATGATCACCATCGGAGTGCTCGCCTTCCGTGAGGCATGGAACGAGTTCACGCTGGTGCTGGTCCTCACCAGCACACCCGGCAAGCGAACGCTCCCGTATGAGCTCTATCTGATGCAAGGGGTGGAGGGGATAGCCAACTTCCCGGGTGAGGCAGCTTTCACGATTCTCACCGTCCTTCCGTTCATCTTGATCTACACCCGTATCGAGAAATACGTCGTCGCAGGGATCGTCTCCGGATCGGGTAAGTGAGCCTGGAGCCGGGGGAGACTCCACGGCCCCTGGTGCTGGTTCCCGAGTACCTGCCACCAGAGCATCTGAAGATGCTGGCGCAACGGGTGGAGGTCCTCTACGACCCCGATCTCCATGGCGACCGTGATCGTCTCCTGGCCTCTGTCGGCGCTGCCTCGGCGGTCCTCATCCGCAATCGCACCGTCATCGATCCGGCATTCCTGGCAGCGGCACCTGGACTCCAGGTGGTGGGCAGGCTGGGAGTGGGTCTCGACAACGTCGATGTTGTGGCCGTCGAGGCGTCTGACGTCGAATTGGTAGTCGCCCATGGGGGCAACACGGTGTCGGTTGCCGAGTTTGTCATCGGGGCGATGCTGGTTTGTAGACGGGGTGTGTTTGGAATGACCGGATCGATGTTGGCCGGGCAATGGCCGCGTCAAGGGCACGCCTTCGGCAACGAATTGAAGGACAAGACCCTCGGGCTGATCGGATTCGGCGCGATCGCCCGGGAGGTGGCGAAGCGGGCAGCCGGCTTCGAGATGCGGATCGTCGCCTTCGACCCCTACCTGCCCGCTGATGACGCTGTATGGGGACTTGCCGAGCCCGTCACGCTCGATGGGCTCATCACGAGCTCGGATGTGATCAGCATCCATGTGCCCCTCAACGACGAGACTCGAGGGCTCATCGACGCAAAGGCTCTCTCGGCGATGAAACACGATGCCACGGTCATCAACACCTCCAGGGGCGGGATCGTCGACGAGCGTGCTCTCGCCACAGCCCTGCGCTCCGGGGTCATCGGCTCGGCGGCCCTCGATGTCTTCGCTGTCGAGCCGCTCGGTCCCGAGGCCGCAGCGATCTTCGAGGGATTGGACAACCTCCTCCTGACACCACACCTGGCAGGCAACGCGACAGAGGCAGTCGACCGCATCGCATCGTCGATCGTCGAGGCAGTCCTCCAGAGACTCGCCCCTGGCTAGAGCAGGAGACGCTCCTCGTACTCGACCCTGGAGAGGAGGTGCGGGTCGCCGTCGGTGATGAGGATCATGTCCTCGATGCGCACTCCGCCGCCGCCGCGGACGTCGGGCACCCAGACCAGCGGCTCAACGGCGAAGACCATGTTGGGTTGGAACTCGTAGGTCGTTGCCCCGGGGAGCGTCTCCCCGATGTACGGGGGCTCGTTGGCGCCCATCCCGATGCCGTGACCGATGAACAGGCTGAACAGGTTGTCACCGAAGCCGTGATCGGCGATCTTGGAGATGATGGCATCGGCAGCATCCTGATTGGTGAAGCCGGGTCTCATCTTCTCGATCCCGGCCATGAGCCCCTCGTAGACCGAGGTGTAGATCTGTTGTTGCAGCTTGGTCGGCCGGCCGACGATGGTGGTCCTGCCGATGTCGGCGAAGTAGCCGTTCCACATGGCGCCGATGTCGATGAAGCAGAGGTCCTGGTTGCGGATGATCTTGTCGGTGGCCAACCGGTGTGGTGGCGACATGTGCTCGCCGGAGGCGACGAACGGCGTGATCACGTGGGCCATCTCTCCGCCGAGCCTGAAGAGGGTCTGCATGGCGTCGGCGGCGACCTCGAGCTCACGTCGCCCCGCCCGGGTCTCGTCGAGGGCGCGTTGGGTCACCGAGTCGCCGATGGCGCATGCCTCTTCGATGACCGCCACCTCCATATCGGTCTTGATCCAGCGGGCCTGCTGCATGACGGTGTCCCCGTCGACAAGCTCGATGTCGGGAAGATGGGTCTGCAGAGATTGGATGAAAGAGATGTTGGCCTGGTCGACAGCGAGACGGCCCGATTCGAGGCCTCTCTCTCTGAGTAGGGGAGTGAGGATGTCGGTGACGAATCCGTCGACCAACTCGCGTTGTTCCATGATCGGAACCGCGTGTGCCTCACCGATCCAGCTCATCCCGAACTTCGCCTTGTCGATCTCGCCGCCCGAGCCGAGAAGCACCGGGCCCTCGCCAGGGGCCAGCAGAGCGCCATTGAGTGAAGTGGTCTTACCCGCGATGAGCTGTGCCCGCAGTCCTGTCAGATAGCGGACGTTCTCGTCTTTCCAGACGAGGAGCATGTCGGCTTCGGATGCGGAGAGAGCCTCATGTGTCTTGGAGACCCGGTCCGCGCGGAGCTGGGCGAAGTCGTATCGGTCCTCCCAATCGACGGCAAAGGGCCCTTTGGCATAGCTGACCATGGCTTCTCCTAACTCCCGTAGGCGTGGTGACGCCGAGGATGCCCCACGAAGGCGCAGGTCCCTGTCGTCTATAGTCGGTATAGTACAGAACGCAGCCGACCTGGGGCAAGATGGCACTCGAGGCGGCTTCTTGTATTGAGTGGGTCGAGGGAAAGGCTCTGATGACCGGGGAGCAACGGATAAGCCTCATAGCTGCTTCACAGTCACGGCGGGTAACCGCTGTCGACCTCGTCCGGGAGAGTCTTCGCGCTGCGATCCTGCGTGGTGACCTCCCCGGTGGCACCAGACTCGTCCAAACCGAGATTGCGTCCCAACTCGACGTCAGCACGACACCGGTGCGAGAGGCGATGCGCGACCTTGCCAGCGAGGGGCTGATCACACTCGACAGCCATCGCATCGGGACCGTGCGTCAGCCCGACTGGGAGGAGATGTCGGAGATCGTCGAGATCAGGCGGGCTTTGGAGCGGGTTGCGTTGCAGCGGGCCATGGACAACATCACCGAGACGCAGTTGAGCCAGGCCCGGGACCTCGCCGACCAACTGACCGAGGACATCGATCTCGGGACCTGGGTGCAGAGGAACAGCGAGTTCCACTCGATCTTCCATTGGGCTACGTCCACTGGCCGCCTCGCCAACTTCCTGGTCGCCCTGGAGAGCGCGGGCGGGGTCTTCGTCGCCCAGGCACAACGTCTCCATCCCGACATCCGTGATCGGGCCATTGCCGACCACTACGCGTTACTCGATGCGTTCGCGGCTCGAGATGTCGACGCCGCTTTCGAAATCCAATATCAGCACGTCAACCTGCCGCTCGAGGCGGCCGAGTTGGAGGGCTGAGCCTCCTCACCAGATCTCGGCAAATCTCTGACGCATCGTCTCCATGCCGTTGGTGACCAATTTCACGTCGTTCACGGCCGAGATCAGGGTGCACCCCCGGTCGAGCAGCAGCCGGGCGTACTCCGGGGTGGGTGTGACTGCTCCCCAAGGCTTTCCGTTTGTGTCACATGCGCGGGCGACGCTCTCGATGGCGTCGAGACACCGGGGATGGGTGATGTCCCCGGTCACGCCAAGGGCTTGACTCAGGTCGGACGGACCGACGAACAGGAGGTCTACCCCGTCGATGGCGGCGATGTCGTCGAGCTCTGCAACGGCTCCCAGGGTCTCCACCTGGATGGCCACGAAGTTCGTTTCATTGGCCCGGGCGGTGAACTCGGCCAGGGGCACTGTGCCGAAACCCCCGTCGTGGCCGAGCGGGTTCAGCCCGCGGCGACCTCGGGGATGGAACTTGGCCCAGGTCACGAACTCCTCGGCCTGCGCAGCCGAGCTGATCTGGGCGGCCATCACACCCGACACACCGCTCTCGAGACATCGGGTGACGGTGGCGTAATCGGTGGGCGGGATCCGGGCGAAGCTCTCCAGGCCGTGGGCCGCTGCGGCGCCCACGGCGGACTCGACCTCTCGAGTCGAGAACCCGGTGTGCTCGACGTCGATCCACATCCCGTCGAACTCGTCGGTGGCACCGAGATAGTGGACCACGTTGGGGTTGAACATCCGGCCGACGGCGAACACGTTCAATCGCTCCCTGGCGAGGAGCCGTTTCTTGAAAGAGCCGTTCACGGCGCACGTCCTCCTGCGAAATTCGGCGAATTCGGCAAAATGTAGGATGCAGCCTATGAGATCTGATCGCAAGACGGAGGAGCGAGCCCAATGCCCGTGATCGACATGCACGCCCATCTCACCCCGGAGCGTTACAAGACGGCCATCAGGGACACGGGAAGCTGGCTCGGCCTCGGTGCCTCCGCTGGAGAGCTGGCCCATGGAAGATTCGCCCAGCCCCTTGAAGACCGGATCGCCGACATGGATCGAGACGGGGTCGATATGCAGCTGATCACCCCGACGATCGGCTTCTATCAATACGAGAACGATCTCGAGCAGACCAAGATGATCCACCGGGAGTGCAACCAAGAGATCCATGACGTCGTGGTGGAACACCCCGACCGTTTCCTCGGCCTGGGAATGGCGCCGATGCAGGACGTGCCCAGTGCGATCGCCGAGATGGAGCGGGTGGTCACCGATCTCGGATTCAAGGGGATGATCCTCAACGACCACGTTGCCGGAATGACCTATGACGACCCGACATTCAGGCCCTTTTTCGCTGCCGCGGAGGAACTCGGCGCGCTCCTCTTCTTCCATCAGGGTGGACAGACGATCACGACGGCTCGCAATCCGAAGTACAAACTGCCCAACGCTGTCGGCAACCTCACGGAACGAACCCTTCTCTTCGCCACCCTGGTGTTTGGCGGTGTGCTCGACGACTTCCCGGACCTGAAGTTGCTGCTCGCCCATGGTGGTGGATACACCCCATATGGGGTGGCACGCATGGACAAGGTGGCCGGCGCCCTCGCGGGTGACTTCGATGGCGAGATGCACCCTCCTTTCGGCCCCAACGACGGCTTCGACCACGAGAAGCCCCCGAGTGAGTACCTGGATCGGTTCTTCTACGACTGCTGCACCTACGACGGCCCGGTCCTTCGCTTCCTGGTCGACACGGTCGGAATCGATCGGGTGGTGCTGGGGACCGACTACCCGGCGCCGATGTTCCTCCACGACCCGGTCAACTGGGTGCGTGGCCTACCCGAGTTGGAAGAGTCCGAGCGTGAGGCGATCCTCGTTGACAACCCCAGTCGGATCCTCGGAGCCTGAGCCGGGCCGCTCATGCTGAGGTGGGGCGCCGTCGGGGTCGGGAGCTTCTTCGAAGGGACCATCGCCCCGGCCATCGCTGGAGACCCCAATAGCTCGCTGGCCGCAGTGGTCAGCCGCGACGCAGGGCGCGGGGCGGAGGTAGCCAGGCGTTGGGGTGCAGGCTCCTCTTACACCGAGTATGAGGACATGCTCGAGAACGGAGCGGTGGACGCCGTTTATGTGGCCACGCCGAACTCCATGCATGCCGGCCAGGTCCTCGCCGGCGCGGCGGCCGGCAAGCACATCTTCTGCGAGAAACCGCTGGGGGTCGACCCGGTGGGGGCTGCCCAGGCCCTCGATGCTTGTCAGGACCATGGTGTCGCCCTCGGAATCGACTTCCACAATCGGTATTTGCCCTGGGTGGCAGACGTGACCGAATTGGTCGCCGGCGGCGCAATCGGTGATGTGACCCTTATAGAGGTCGACGTCGGCTCCGGTCCCAGGGACTACACCAATTGGAGGGCAGACCCCGCTCTTGCCGGGCTGGGCTCGGTGCACAACGTTGGAGTCCACGCGCTCGATTTCCTTGGTGTGATCCTCGGCAGCGAGCCGGCGGAGGTGTTCGCCATGTTCGACGAGGCCCCCGGTGGCGGATCCGTTGAGATGCTGGCGACGATTCTTCTCCGGTTCGACGGCGGGACGCTCGTCTATGCCAACTGCAACGAGCGTCTGACCCACCCCACCAACACGATCCGCATCCACGGCACAACGGGCACCATCACCGGCTCCGGGCTCACCCGCTCTCGGGTCGCCGGGGACCTCCATGTCGCTACCACGACGGGGAAGGAGTCCCGCCACTACCCGGTGGTCGAGGCACATCGGCTCTGTCTCGAGGCTTTCACTGCGGCGGTGATCGAGGGCAGAGACCCGGTGCCCTCGGGTCTCGATGGCCTGCGTAGTGCCCAACTCTGCGCCGCAATCGAGCGCTCGGCGGCGGAAGGGAAGATGGTGGCTGTCCAGGGAGGCATTGGCCCCGGATGAGCCAGCCGATCTTGCCGTCAGAGGTCCCCACCATTGGTCAGGTGCTTGCCCTCGCCCGGGAGGCACTCGCTCCTGAAGTGTGGGCCTGGGCTGCAGCTGGAGCGGGGACTGAGGTGACACTCGCCAGGAATGCCATCGCCCTCAACAGCCTCGCACTCGTCCCACGCGTGGGCCGTGACGTCTCCAACATCGACATGTCGTCGTCTTTCGCCGGTGTGTCCCTTGAAATCCCCGTGATGTTGGCTCCGATCGGCGCACTGGGGGTCTACGACGCTGGCGATGCCGCCGCTGCGGGTAGGGCGGCCGCGAAATTGGGGACGTCGAGTTTCTGCTCGATGTTCAGCACCGTCCCCTGGAAGGAGGTCGCCGCCACGGCTCCCGGTCGGCACTTCCTCCAGATCTACGTGGCAGGCGACCGGGGATGGCAGGCGGACGTGCTCGCCAGGGTCGAAGCTGCCGGGTTCGCCGGCCTGTGCGTCACTATGGATTCCCCGACGATCGGGCGACGCGATCGCAGTATCGAGACCGGGTTCACCTGGTCGCACTCTCCCGAGGGGACCACGGATCTCGACCCGTCCCTGCTCGACCCGCAACGACGTGCCTCTTTCGCGTGGTCAGACCTGGAGTGGCTGACTGCGAGCACTGATCTCCCCGTCATCGCCAAGGGAGTGATGACACCGGAGGACGCCCTCGCTGCGGTTGATGCCGGTGCTCGCGCCGTCTACGTGTCGAATCATGGGGGGCGGATGGTCGATCAGGGCCTGAGCACGATCGAGGCGTTGGCCGCAGTTGGCGAGGTGCTTCCGAATGGTGTCGACGTAGCCGTCGACAGCGGCTTCACCAATGGAGCAGATGTGTTCAAGGCCCTCGCTCTAGGGGCAAAGGCGGTGGGCATCGGACGACTGCAGTGTTGGGGACTGGCCGCTGGAGGAGAGCCCATGCTGACCAGGACTCTGGAGCTCCTCCGCGCCGAGATCGAGGGCACCATGGCCAACATGGGTTGCGCCGATCTGGCGGCGATGAGCCCCGACATGGTGAGGTGGTCGATCCCGGCGTTTCCAAATTCGGATTAGGTCGAGAGATCGTCGTCGAGGCCGAGCCGTGACGACAGCGCTTGCAACTCGACCAGCAAGCTATCCACGAGCATCAGACCTTCCCGACGATTTCGCTCTTCCAGGGCCGCTGCCCCGTCACCTGGGATGTGGACGGCGCCGTCTTCCCCTGCTGCTCGCATTTCGTCGAGATGACGTTCGACATCAACCGTGAACTCGTCGAGGTCGCGGAAGAGGTCGGGTCGAAGCACGATGATCGCCTGCCCGGCGTTTGCGGCGCCGCCGGAGACGACCCGATGGTCGATGACATCTGATCCGAATGCGGCGCCGTTGAGCACACCGGCGAGCAAACCGATGGCGAGGTTGAGCCCCGATCCCTTGTAGCCCCCGATCGGGACCAGGAATCCCTCATCGGCCCGTTTGGGGTCGGTGATCGGGTTGCCGTCTTCGTCGATGACCCACCCCTCTGGCATCTCCTCCCCTCGCTGAGCGAGCACCTTTATCGACCCATGGGAGGCGACGGTGGTTGCGATATCCAGTTCGAATCCCCCGCCCTCCCCTCCGGGGATGGCGATCGAGATCGGGTTCGTGCCCAGGAGGCGTTCACGACCACCCCAGGGCGGCATCACGTTGGCGCTCGCCACCGCCATGTAGACGGCGATGAGTCCCTGTCGAATCGCCATCGCTGTGTAAACCCCGGCGGCACCGGCGTGGTTGGAGTGGACGGTCCCGACCCACCCGATCCCGCTCTCTCTGGCCTTGGTGACGGCCGTTTCCGCGGCCACCGTCATCACGACCTGGCCCAATCCGTTGTCCCCGTCCACGAGGGCGCTCACCGGGGTATCACGTTGGATGGTGACCTGGGGTCTCAGGTTCAGCCCTCCGGCCTCGATGCGGCGGACGTAGAGCGGCAGTCGGATGATCCCGTGGCCGTCGCGCCCACGTAGATCGGCTTCGAGGAGTCGGGCGGCAGTGATATCCGCGTGGTCGGAAAGCACGTCGACGCTGGTGAGGGCGTCGACGATGAAGTCGTGCAGCCGTTCCAGGGGATATCTCACGACTCGAACTGCTCGACGGTCTCACCGGTGTCGGCGAAGGTACGGGTGACATGGGTGCTGCCATAGACCCAGAGGATCCGCATCACGTCGGGTCCCGTGTTGATGAAGCGATGGAAGGTGCCGGGCGGCACCTGGGTGGTGTCGTAGGGGCGGGCCGGGTGCTCGACCCCGTCGATGACCGCCACTCCCTCGCCTTCGATGACGGTCACCTGCTCGATCGTGTTGTGGCTATGCAGGCGGATGCTGGTGCCGGGGGGAAAGGAGGTCACCCCCATGGTGAACTCCTGGCCGTCGAGCGGCGTCGGCGTCAGGGGTTTGCTCTCGATACCGTCGCCACGTGCCACCGCTTCGATTTCGGCGAACTCGATGAGTCTGGCCTGATTGTCACTCATGCCATGAACCTACCGCCGTTGACAGAAATGGTCTGGCCGGTGGCGAATCCTGCCGCCGGCGATGCCAGGAAGACGATCCATTCCGCCACCTCTTCCGGTTCTTGATAGCGGCCGAGCGGGATCGAGGCCGCCGTGGCCTGGAGGGCTGCTTCGTCCCGCAGCCCCCTGATCCGGTCGGTGAGGACCGCCGACGGGGCCAGGGCGTTCACGGTGATGCCATCAGCCGCGAGCTCGGTTGCCATCGCCCGGGTGAGGGCATGAACACCGCCCTTTGCCGCCACGTAGGCCGGTGATGTCTGCCAGCCCGCGGTCTGTCCGGCGAGGGAGCCGAGGTTCACGATCTTCGCAGCGGATGACCTCTTCAAGAGTGGGAGGGCCGCCTTGCTGACCAGAAACATCGAGGTCAGGTTTATTTCGATGATGCGGCGCCACTCGTCGAGGCTGGTCTGCTCGATGCCTTGGGCCGCGCCGAAACCGCCTGCGTTGTTGACCAGGATGTCGATCCGCCCCGCTGTGTCTTCGATGCTGGTCATGGCGGTGGCGATGGCTCCTTCAGAAGTGATGTCGGCGGCAATGAAGCTGGCGCCAGGGTTGGCCTCTGCCACCATCTGCCCCCCGGTCTCGTCGATGTCCAAGAAGATGACCTCATGTCCCCTCGATGCGAACGCCGCCACGGTGGCCGCTCCGATACCGGTGGAGCCACCCGTGATCAACACGATGCTGCCCTCGTTCATCCCGCACTCACCTCTCCACCATGTCGCGTAGGTCCCGTGGGACTGTGTCGTGAGCCATCGCAATTGCCGACGCCGAGGCGTCCTCGAAGGCTCGGAGCGCATCAGGCCCGAGATCGACGAAGGCGGTCCCTTCGCTCTCCATGTCGCTGCGAAGTCTCGCCTCTCCGTCGGCGGCGGCCGTCCGTTGCACGTCGATCGCCCGCCTCGCCGCCTCGTCGACGATCAGGCGCACATCTTCGCTCAGACTCTCGTAGATGTCTCGATTGGCAAAGAGACCGCGTGCCCCGTAGAGATGGCCGGTAATGGTGACGAACGGGTGGACCTTGTCGACTCCATAGGCCACGGTGTTGGCGAGCGGGTTCTCCTGTGCGTCGACGCGGTGTGAGGTGATGAGACGGATGCCCTCGCTGAGCTCCACGGCCACAGGGACGGCCCCCCAGCTCCTGATCAACTCCTCGTGGATCGGGTTGGGCTGGATCCGAACCGACATGTCACGACAGTCGTCCGGTGTCTCGATGGCGCGGAGACGGTTGGTGATGTGGCGGAACCCGTTGTCCCAGAAGCCGAGCGCTTCGAACCCGGTGCCGGCCCGCACCGACTCTCGAAGACGCACGCCCAGCTTGCCGTCCAGTGAGCGATGCGCCGATTCCAGGTCGGGGAAGAGAAACGGGGTCTCCAAGACATTCAGTTCGCT
>Ga0307505_10002859_pt1 | contig 11450 bp, 11 predicted proteins | sample 23_S_MG_FD_202183 | JGI IMG/M metagenome (GOLD analysis project Ga0307505, IMG submission 202183) | Soil microbial communities from Populus trichocarpa stands in riparian zone in the Pacific Northwest, United States - 23_S | ecosystem: Environmental > Terrestrial > Soil > Riparian zone > Trees...
GATCTCATCATCGTCGGGAAGCACGGGTTTGGCGCTTTCCTTGTCCCAGAAGGCGCTCAAAAAATTATAGAGGTTGCGCGCAAACAAGGCCGATGAATCGGCGGACAGGGTCCGCGCCAGCTGCACAGCGCCGATAATCGTCACGCCATGTTTGACCACGCATCCGCCCGCCACGCAGCCTTCGACATTACCCCCTGCTTCGGCCGCCAGGTCTACTACCACGCTTCCCTGCCGCATCGTCGCCAGCTGGGCGTCGCTGATCAGCCGCGGCGCGGCGCGGCCGGGAATCAAGGCAGTAGTAATGACGATATCCTGCTTGGCGATGTGGCTGGACACCAGTTCGGCCTGCGCCGCCTGATATTCGGGCGACATTTCGCCTGCATAGCCGCCCGCCCCCTCGCCTTCGATCCCGGCGACATTCTCGACGAAGATCGGCTTTGCGCCCAGGGACATGATCTGCTCGCGCGTCGCCGAGCGAACGTCGGTCGCGCTGACCTGGGCACCGAGGCGCTTGGCGGTGGCGATCGCCTGCAGTCCGGCCACCCCCACCCCCATCACGAACACCTTGGCCGGGCTGACCGTGCCCGCAGCGGTCATCATCATCGGATAGGCCCGGCCGTAGGTCGAGGCCGCGTCGACCACCGCTTTGTAGCCGGCGAGGTTGGACTGCGAGGAAAGAATGTCCATCGACTGGGCACGGGTAATGCGCGGCATTTTTTCCATCGCCAGCGGATCGAGCCCAGCCTTGGCATAAGCGGCGATATCATCGGCGCGGTTCGCCGGATCGAGGGTACCGACCAGCAGCGCGCCCTTTGCAGCCCCGATCAGGCCCTCGGGCGCCGGGCCGGTGACGCACAGGATGATGCCCGCATCCTTAAGCGCGGCGGCTCGATCGACGGTCGTCGCGCCGGCCGCCTCATAATCCGAATCGGTGACCCCGGCAGTCTCCCCCGCGCCCTGCTCGACCACCACCGAAGCGCCGAGCGCGATAAATTTCTTGACCGTCTCGGGGATCGCCGAGACCCGGGTTTCGGGAGCGGTTTCTCGCAGGACCGCGATTTTCACGCCGCCGGCGCTCAATTGCTGATGATGTAAATGACGGCGGCGGAGATGATTGCGACCACCACGATGGTCCATTTGAGCAAGGTGATGAACCCCGCATAATCGCGGGTGTGGACGGTCAGGTCCTGGTCGTTCGAGCCGCGCGGGTTGGTATCGGCCGCCATGTCATTCCCCTTGAGGTGGATCGTTGGCCTGGGGTCTTATCAATGCCGCGCCCTCCCCCCAAGCGCTTTTGTGCCATCTCTCCGCTGCTGGCGGGCTTTAAGCCGCCCTTTACTCATCGGCGCTACGCTGGCGACGCGAAAGGCCCGATGGATGCGCGAAGAAGTACTGCGATCACTGCTGCTGATCGACAGCGACCCCGCCGAACGGCGGCTGGTCGCCGCGACTGCAACACGCGCCGGATGGAGCCTGGCCAACGCCGATTCGGCGGGTGCCCTTGGCCTGCTCAAAGGACCTCATGGGCGCGAGGTGCGCGCAGCCCTGCTGTCGGGCTGGAACAGCGAGACCGGCCCGCAATTGGTCTCCGAATTGAAGGCGGCGCGCCCAGATCTTCCGATCATCGTGCTGGCCGAGGGCGGATCGATCGCCAGCGCCGTCGATGCGATGCGGGCCGGAGCCAATGACTTCCTGGTCCGCCCGGTCGCGCCCGAGCGGCTGGTCGAAGCCCTCAGCGCCCACCGCGACCGCCGCCGCGCAGCCGGCGAACTTGCGCCGCTGGCGGAGAAACTGTCCCCCGTCCTGCCGCTCGACGAAATGATCGGCGCGGCCCCCGATTTTCGTGCCGCGCTTGCAGTTGCGGCCAAAGCTGCGCGCAACCGCCTCCCAATCCTGGTGGTCGGCGAGCCCGGCGCCGGCAAGGAAACCTTTGCGCGGGCGATTCATTCGGCGAGCCTGCGCGCGCGTGGCCCGCTGATCCAGGTCGATTGCAAGGCGGTCGCTGGGAACATCATCGACTCGACCTTGTTCGGCCATGTCGCCGGTGCCTTCCCTGGCGCTTTCTCGGAGAAAGTCGGCAAGATAGTGGAGGCCGACGGCGGCACCCTTCTGCTCGACGATATCGGCGCGCTTCCGCTCGACACCCAGGCCGCGCTGGATCGCGTGCTGGCGACCGGCGAAGTCCGCCCGGTCGGCTGCAACGGCTCCAATTCGATCGACATCCGCCTGATCGCGACGTCGAGCGCGCCGCTGGGCCCGGAATTCGACCCCAAATTGCGCGAACGGGTCGAATCGACCAGCGTAACCATCCCGCCGCTGCGCGACCGCAGCGGGGACATCCCGGCCCTCGCCCGCTTCCTGCTGGCCCGGATTGCCGAGCAACATGGCGGCCGGGCTTTGTCGATCGGCAATGACGCGCTGGCGGTGCTGATGCGCTATGGCTGGCCGGGCAATGTCCGCCAACTTGCCGGGGTGCTGTTCCGGGCCTCGGTTCGCTGCGACGAATCCTCGCTGACCGCGGAGCATTTCCCGCATATCGCCATCCAGTCGCGCTTTTCGGGACGCAAAAGCGACCGCGCCAGCGAGCTTGCCCAGATGAGCCCTGAAGCGTCGATGGGCGGGCCGCAGCTCACTTTGCTCCGCCCAGACGGCCATTTGCGCAGCATGGAGGAGATCGAGGCCGACCTCATCCGCCTCGCCATCGGCCATTATCGCGGGCGCATGACCGAAGTCGCCCGGCGGCTGGGGATCGGTCGCTCGACACTCTATCGCAAGCTTGGCGAGCTCGGGATCGACACTTCCTCCTGAGCGGTTAGGGTCGGGCGGTGCGCCGCTTCGTCCTCGCCTTCCTGTTGCTCGCCGGGTGCGGATCGACCGCGCCCGAGCCGCAATGGCCCGCGTCGCCGTGCCGTATCGAAGTGTTTGAAGCGACCCGGTTCACGGTGTGTGACCCGGGCAGTGGCAAGTTGCGTCTGATCGCCGCGGCGCGAGACGAAACCCCGCTACGCAGCTTCGCCGATGTGATGACCCGCATCCCTGCGGACCAGGTCGCGTTCGCGATGAATGCGGGAATGTTCGACGAGGACGGCCGACCGATCGGGCTGGCGATCGTGGACGGACGTCAGGTCCGCGCCATCAACAGGCGCAATGGCGGCGGAAACTTCCATTTGAAGCCGAATGGCGCCTTCCTGCTGCGGCGCGACGGGACCGCCTCGATCACCACCAGCGAAGAGTTCGTGGCGTCGCCGAAGATCGCTTTCGCCACCCAGTCGGGACCGATGCTGGTGATCGACGGGCAGGTTCATCCCAAGTTTGACCCCGATGGCGAGTCGCGCTTCATTCGCAACGGGGTCGGAATTGGGCCGCACGGCAATCCATTGTTTGTCATCAGCAACGAAGTGGTGTCGTTCGGCAAGCTGGCGCGCTTCTTCCGCGACGGGCTGAAGGCTCGCAATGCGCTCTATTTCGACGGGTCGGTGAGCTCGCTGTGGGATCCGGCGGCAGGGCGAATGGACGCAGGGGTGCCGCTGGGCCCGATGATCGTCGCTACGAAAGCCGAGGCGTCAGCGCCTGGTCGCGAAGCCCGCGCCACACCTTGAGCGCCTGGACGGTCTCCGCGACGTCATGGACGCGGATGAGTTGGACGCCTTGCTCGGCGGCCTTGAGCGCCAGAGCCAGGCTTCCGGCCAGGCGCTGATCGACCGGAGCTTCGTTGGACAAAGCGCCGATCATCCGCTTGCGGCTGGCGCCGACGACGATCGGGCAGCCCAGGCCGTGGAACAGCGCGAGGCCGTTCAATAATTCGAGATTATGGGCCACCGACTTGCCGAAGCCGATACCGGGATCGACCAATATGTTGGCGCGCGCGATCCCCGCCGCTTCCGCCGCCGCGATGCGGGCGTCCAGCCAGGCATAGACTTCGACCAATACGTCGCCGTAGCGCGGGTTATCCTGCATCGACTGCGGGTCGCCCTGATGGTGCATCAGGATCACCGGCACGCCCGCCGCGGCAACCACTTCGGCCGAGCGGTCGTCATGGGTCAGCGCCGACACGTCGTTGACCAGCCCCGCCCCGGCCCCAAGCGCGGCCTCGATCACCGCGCTTTTCCGCGTATCGATCGAAACTGCGGTGCCGCCCGCGGCCAGGTGCTGGACCACCGGCAGGATGCGGGTGATTTCGTCGCCTTCCCACACATCCTTGGCCCCTGGCCGGGTCGATTCGCCCCCGACATCGATGATTGCCGCGCCCGCCGCCGCCATCGTCGCGCCAGCTTCGGCGGCGGCGCTTGCGTCGACATAGGCGCCCCCATCGGAGAAACTGTCGGGGGTGGCGTTGATGATCCCCATCACCTGCGGCTGATCGAGATGGATGGTGCGGCTGCCAAGGTTGAGCGGCACGCGCGGCGCGGTGATCCGCGCCCATGCGGCGGCCATCGCCTCGTCGAACTGGTCTTCGATACCCTCGACGGGCACGAGTTCGCGCGTGCCGTCGTCATGGATCAGTTCGACCGAGGCAAACCAGTTCAGCCCGCCTGCCAGCCGCGCGACCTTGCCGTCATGGCCGAACGGGGAATCGACGAAACCGGTCGGACGGAGGAGGGTTTTCATCACCCTTTATAGTGCGGTCAGATGCGCTTGGCGCAAGGCGTCGATTGGCTGGGTGCGGCCGTCGACTTCGACGTGCCAGAAGGTCCAGCCGTTGCACGACGGCGCGCCCTGCAAAGCTGCGCCGACCTTGTGGATCGAACCCATGTGGCCATCGCACAGGATTGAGCCGTCGGCGCCCACGGTGGCGGTCCAGCGACGCTTTGAATCGGTCATGAGTGACCCCGGCGGGACCATCCCGCTTTCAACCAACAGCCCGAACGCTACGCGCGGGGCCGAGCGCTTGTCGGCCATCACCGTCATCGCGCTTTCGTCGAGCGGCAACGTTGCGGCGATTCGCGCGGTGGCGACCTTGATATAGTCCGGCTCGCGTTCGATCCCGATCCACCGCCGCCCCAGCCGCCGGGCTACCGCGCCGGTGGTGCCGGTGCCGAAGAACGGGTCGAGCACGACATCGCCCGGCTTGGTGCACGACAGCAGCACGCGATACAGAAGGCTCTCGGGCTTCTGCGTGGGGTGCGCCTTGTCGCCGTTGCCGTCCTTTTCGCGCTCGCCGCCCGAGCAGATTGGCAACACCCAGTCGGAGCGCATTTGCAAGTCGTCGTTGAGCGCCTTCATCTGTCGATAGTTGAAGGTGTAGCGCGCTTTCTCGTCCTTGGCGCACCACAGCAATGTCTCGTGGGCGTTGGTGAAGCGCGTGCCGCGAAAGTTGGGCATCGGGTTGGATTTGCGCCACACGATGTCGTTCAAGATCCAGAAGTCGGCATCCTGGAGCAGAGCGCCGACGCGGTAGATATTGTGATAGCTGCCGATCACCCAGATCGTGCCGTCGTCCCTCAAGATCCGCCGCGCTTCTGCCAGCCAGTGGCGGGTAAAATCGTCGTAGGTGGTGAGGCTGTCGAACTTGTCCCAATCGTCGTCGCAGGCGTCGACCTTGCCGCCCTCGGGCCTCAGCAAATCGCCGCCCAATTGGAGATTGTAAGGGGGGTCCGCAAAGATCATGTCGACGCATTTGTCGGGCAGTCGCGCCATCTCCGCGATGCAATCGCCGAGGATGATCTGGTCAAGCGGAAGTTCACGCACGGGCTTGGGACTATTGCGCGGGCGCAGGCGCCCGTTCGTCTCCGTTACCGGCAAAATCAAGTTCACTGGTGAAGTCCCCCTGGTTGCCGACAAGGGTGAGTCAGGGGCGAGTCGCGGTCAAGCGAACAGAGGTTAACGGCGGTTTAGGGGCGCGGAGAACGAAGCGAGTCCGGCAATTCACCACCACAAGATATTGCGGTTGGTGCGGGCGTTCGGACTCAAGCGGTAGCGGTGTGACTCGAAAGACTCGGCTGCGGTATTTCCGGCGTTAGGCGGTCGCGGACCGGGGCGAAGCTGCGTCGATGGAGCGGGGTCAGCCCCAGGGTATCGAGGGCGCGAATATGCTCAGGGGTCGGATAACCGCGGTTCCGCTCCCAGCCATAACCGGGCCAGCTTTTGGCATGATCGGCCATGATCCGGTCGCGGGTGACCTTGGCGACAATCGAGGCGGCGGCGATCGAGCGGCACTTGGTGTCGCCGGCGACGATCGCCTTGGACGGACGCTCCCAGCGCGGGGTGGCATTGCCATCGACCAACACCCAGGCCGGGTCGAAGCCCAACGCTTCGACCGCGCGCGCCATCGCCAGCATCCGCGCCCAATAGATGTTGAGCTCGTCAATCTCCTCGACCGAGGCGATCCCCACCCCGATCGCCGCGACCTTGCGCAATCGTCCGTAAATTGCCTCGCGCGTCTCGATCGGCAATTTCTTTGAATCATCGATCCCGCGCGGAAAATGGACCCGGTCGAGGATCACGGCAGCGGCGACCACCGGCCCCGCAAGCGGCGCGCACCCCGCCTCGTCGACCCCGGCCAGCGGGGTCGGAAACGGCCGCTCGAGCTTGAAACAGGGACGCTTCACTGGTCCGTCATCCGCCACGGCGGGAAGCGGCGTGCTTCGCCGGCTTTGTAGAGGAACACCGTATTGCCCGACGGGTCGCGCAGTCTTGCCTCGCGCCACATCCACGGCTGGTTACGCGGGCCATGCTCGAACGGCACCCCGAGCCGCGCCAGCCGGTCGACTTCGCGCTCGATGTCGTCGCATTCGAGGTAGATTGCGGTGGTCGGCGAAATCACTTCCTCGGCATCGGCCTGGATCGACAAGGTCGCCCCGCCCCCCGTCTCGAACCGGGCATAGCCATTTTCGGGGCTGTCGACGATCTGGCGAAGACCAAGCGCGCGATAGAAAGCGACCGATTTGGGATAGTCAGTGACGGTCATCGTCACCTGGTTCATCCGCGGCATCGCGCCCGGGCCGACATCGAGCCGCACATCGGCCTGGCCGATCGGCCCCCCGCCCCGCCCGATCCCCGGCGCGGCGTGGAGCGCGACGCGGACGAATTCGCGCGCACGCCCGACCGCCTGGGGCAGGTCATGCCCTTCGGCGAGGAACATCGCGATCGCCGACGCCAAGGTACAGCCGGTGCCGTGGGTGCTGGTGGTGTTGATCCTTTGCCCCTGCCAGCTGGTGATATTATCCTCCTCGATCAGCGCATCGGCCAGCGCGTCGCCTTCCTCATGCCCGCCCTTGATCAGCACCGCGCAGCGGTGAGCGGAGCACAGGCTGAGCGCCGCCGCGACCGGATCTTCCTCGCTGGTCAGGCGGCGGATTTCGGGCAGATTGGGCGTGGCGATGGTGGCGATGTCCATCAATTGCCCGAAGGCGGCGATGGTCTCGTCATCGGCCAAAGGGCTCCCACTGGACGCGACCATCACCGGATCGAACACGATCGGGACATTGTCGAATTGCTGCAATCGTTCAGCCACGACCCGCGCGGCGAACGCCCCGCCGATCATCCCGATCTTGATCGCGTCGACCCCGATGTCGGAGGCGACCGCGTCGATCTGGGCCAGGATCATTTCGGCCGGAATGGGGTGGACGGCAGAGACGCCGATCGTATTCTGCGCGGTGACCGCGGTGACCGCGGTCATGGCGTGGCCGCCGAGCATGGTGATGGTCTTGATGTCGGCCTGGATCCCTGCGCCGCCGCCGCTGTCCGACCCGGCGATGACCAGGATTCGGGGGATGGTCACGCCTGGTACTTTCGGGTGGTCGAGGCGGGATGCATGGCGAGGTTCGCGCCGGTCCGGGTCGGGCGGTCGGACAGGTCGCCCCCGCAATTGGGGCAGCGCTCGTCGAGCGCATCGGTGCACTCGGCGCAAAAGGTGCATTCGAACGAGCAGATGAACGCGCCATGCTGGTCGGCCGGAAGATCGGCGCCACAGCGTTCGCAATCGGGGCGCATGTCGAGCATCAGGCGGCGGCCACCGCAGCACAGATGTCGTCGACGATCGACTCGACCTCGGCCATGTCGTCACCTTCGGCCATGACCCGGATCAGCGGCTCGGTGCCCGACTTGCGGATGACCAGCCGGCCGCGCCCGTCGAGCTGCTTCTCGGCAGCGGCGATGCGCTTGATGACCTTCGCGTCTTCGAGCGGCTCGCCTTTTTCGTAGCGGACGTTCTTCAATAATTGCGGCACGGCGTCGAACTGGTCGAGCAATTCGCTGGCCTTCTTGCCGCTGTCGACCATCGCGGCGAGGATTTGCAGGCCCGCGACCAACCCGTCGCCGGTGGTAGCATGGTCGGTCAGGATGATATGGCCGGACTGTTCGCCGCCGACGTTGCAGCCTCGCTCACGCATTTCCTCCAGCACATAGCGGTCGCCGACCTGGGTGCGGACCAGATCGATCCGCTCCTTCTTGAGCCGCCGCTCGAGCCCGAGGTTGGACATCACCGTCGCCACCACCGCCTTGCCCTTGAGCAGGCCACGGCGCTTATGCTCAATCGCGATCAGCGCCATCAACTGGTCGCCGTCGATCACCTTTCCGGTCTCGTCGACCACGATCAGCCGGTCGGCGTCGCCGTCCAAGGCGAGGCCGATGTCGGCCCCACTGGCGACCACGGTTTCCTGCAGCGTTTGCGGGTGGGTCGATCCGCACTGGTGGTTGATGTTGGTGCCGTTGGGGCTGACCCCGAGGGGGATCACGTCGGCGCCCAGCTCCCACAAGGCATCGGGCGCGACGTGATAGGCCGCGCCATTGGCGCAATCGATGACAATCTTGAGGCCGTCGAGGCGCAACTGGTCGGGCAAAGTCGACTTGACGAAATGAACGTAGCGGCCACGCGCATCGTCGATTCGCTTGGCGCGGCCGACCATGTCGGCCTTGGCCAGCTTTGGTTCCTTGCCCAATCGCCGCTCGATCGAGCGCTCGGCCTCGTCGCTCAACTTATAGCCGTCGGGGCCGAACAATTTGATGCCATTGTCCGTGAACACATTGTGACTGGCGCTGATCATCACGCCCAGATCGGCGCGCATCGAGCGGGTCAGCATCGCCACCGCCGGGGTCGGCATCGGTCCGAGCAGGACGACGTCCATCCCGACCGAGGTGAACCCGGCGACCATCGCCGATTCCATCATGTAACCCGATAGGCGCGTGTCCTTGCCGATCACCACGCGGTGGCGATGATCGCCGCGAAGAAAATGCGCGCCCGCCGCCTGGCCGACCCGCATCGCAATTTCGGCGGTCATCGGCGCATCGTTGACGCGGCCGCGAATCCCGTCGGTACCGAAGAATTTCCTGCCCATGCCAAGCTCTTGCCTGAAAAGGCTTAAGGGAAAAAGGCCCAGATTCCCGCGGGGCGATAACCGAGTGCGCCATGGCCCCAGGTCGCGGCCAGCCACAGCAAAGTTCCGCCGATCGAGGCGAAAGCGCCGGGCGAGGCGAAACCGCGCCCGAACGGCACAAAACTCGTCCGCCGCATCCAGTCTCGCCACGGATCGCCGATCAGCCGCGTTTTCTTGGCGTCCTGCCCCGCCGCCCCGCCCAAGGCGAGAATCGCGATGGCGGCGCTGACCACCAAGCTGGCGGCGGTTGGCACAACGACGGCGTGGACCAGCGCCCACAGAGCAAAACCCCACATCATCGGATGCCTGGTGATGGCGAATACCCCGCGCGCCGCGCCGATATTGGTCACCGGCTTGCCCGGGTTAGGGAACGCCGGGTTGCGGCGCAGCGAACCGACAAACAGGATCGATCCGATCCACATCAGGACGGTGGCGGCGATCCACCCGGCCTGCCCGGCGTCCCAATAGGCTTGCGGCGCCTCGGCCATTGCCGGCCCGTAAAAGCGAGTCACCGCCCACAGCAGGGCGATCGAAACGAGCGAGTAAACGCCCGCGAAACCGCGTTCGCCGAGTACTTTCACCATTGGCCCGCGAAGCGGGTGCGACATGGCGAAGTGGGTGCCGAGAAAACCCGCCGAGGCGAGCATCAGGCCCCCCAGCCCGGTCACCGCCGATAGGCCTCGGGCAAGGCCTGGCGCTCAAGGCTGCGGTAGCGGTCGCGGAGCTTGGTCTGGCGGCTTTCGAGCGGCTGGCGGACGCCGTCGATCCACACCACCTGCGCCTCGCTGGCCATTTCCAGCGGATCGCCGGACCAGATCACCACATCGCCCTGACGCCCACGACCGAGGCTGCCGAGCGTGTCGCCCATGCCGATCACTTCGGCGGGTTTCGAGGTGATCATCGCCATTGCCTCGCCCCAGCTGACGCCGGTGGCGCCTGGCACCTTGCCCAATGCGACCAGATTGGCGGCATATTGGCGCTGATTGAACAGATAACGTGAGTCATTGTCGTCGATCATGCCGATGGCGACCTTGACCCCGGCGGCGCGCATCCGGCCGATGTTCGACTGGGTGGCGGCCAATTGCTCGAAGCTGGCCGGCAGATCGTTGACCGCTGACGCGATGACCGGGATTCCCGACGCGGCCAGCCGGTCGGCCACGGTCCAGCCCTCGGTCACCCCAACCAGCACCATCTTCAATCGCGGATAGTCCCGCTTCAAGGCAATCGCCTGGAGGATGTCGTTGGCCTGCTCGACGTGGACCAAAAGATATTGCCGGCCCTGCAGCACCGGCACCAGGGCCGCGGCGTCGAAGCGGGTCAGCATCACGTCGTCGCTGCGCTGGGCATTGGGGCCGGTCATGCGCGACTCATTGGGATCGCGGACCACCGGTTCGTCGGTCGGGGCTGCCCGGGACGAAGCGCGCTGCGTATAGCGGCCTAGCTCGGCGGCTTCACGAAGCGCGTTGCGGAACAGCAGATGCGCCGACGCGCGCGAGCCGCCGGCGGTGGCGGCGCCCGATTCGCCCAATTCGACGAACTGGAAGCGGCGGGCCGAGGTAATCGGGTCGTGATCCGCACCGAGGTCGATCATCGCCCCCTGCCCGGCGAAGATGCTGCGCGCGGTGTTGGGGGCGACGATCGCGCGGGTTACCCCGTCGGCGCGGTTGACCGAAATGGTCGAGCTCATCGGATTGACCGCCGGCGCCACATCGATCGCCGCGCTGAACGGCCCGCCCGGGGCGCGGTCGTCGGTGGTGCCGTCGGCCGACAGATCGACTTCGCTCAGGCCGAGCCGCGAGAAACCGCCGATGATCCCCGGCGTGACCCATTTGCCGCGCGCGTCGATCATCTGCGCATCGCGCGGGATCGGGACGCCGATGCCTGCCCCGGCGATCTTGCCGTCACGGATGACGACGGTGCCGCCAACGATCGGCTCGGACCCGTCGCCCAGCGCCACCGTGCCGCCGGTGATGGCGACGGTCTGGGCGGCGAGTGGAGCGGCAAGAACCGACAGGATCAGACCCAACCCCGTTCGTGTCGAGCGAAGTCGAGACACCGTGCTCACGTCCCTCGACTTCGCTCGGGGCAAACGGAAAATGGTGAACCGGGTCACTTGACGTCTCCTTCGCCCGGCTG
>Ga0307505_10002860_pt1 | contig 11450 bp, 6 predicted proteins | sample 23_S_MG_FD_202183 | JGI IMG/M metagenome (GOLD analysis project Ga0307505, IMG submission 202183) | Soil microbial communities from Populus trichocarpa stands in riparian zone in the Pacific Northwest, United States - 23_S | ecosystem: Environmental > Terrestrial > Soil > Riparian zone > Trees...
AAGGTACGGTGAAAGTGACCGCGACTCTCGGTGAAGACGGAAAGGTGCGCGATGTTGTGATCGAGAATGATCTCGGACACGGGACGGGAGAAGCTGTCGCGGCCGGTCTTCGAAAATTCGTATTCAAGCCGGCAAAGTTCAACGGCACACCGACCGCGATGAAGATGACGGTGAACTATACCGTGTCGCTTTATTACGACGAGAGCGACAAGGAAGTAACGAAACCCAAGATCACCGAAAAGCCTGTCCCCGCATATCCCGAATCGCAGCGTGCCGAAGGAATGAAAGGCAAGGTCACGGTCCACGTGCTTCTCAAGGCGAGCGGCGAGATCGACATCATCCGCGTCGACAGCGTAATGCACAAAGACTTCGACAAAGCGGCTGAGGCGGCGGCGAAGAGCCTCAAGTTCACGCCGGCCGTCCACAAAAAGAGCAAACAGCCGGTTTCTCAGGTGATATCGGTTGAATTCGCCTTCAAACCATGACCGTCGAACCGTCGGTCCCCATTCGTCATCAAAGGCTTAGATGTTACGATACAGATCAAGCCTGATGTCTATGTTTTCACGCCTTTTTATAGGATCCATATTAATTGCCGCCGCTCTCGCGTCGCAGTCGTTCGCGCAGGGAACTCCTGAGCAGTCCGACGCGATCGTGAACAAGGCCGTCCAAAGACTTGGCGGCGACAAATACCTCAAGGTCACGTCCCAGATAAGTCGCGGCAAGTTTAGCGTCATCCGCGACGGCATGATCGCGTCGTTCCAATCGTTCATCGATGTGATCGTTTACCCCGACAAGGAAAGGACTGAGTTCAAGGGCGGCAAGAGCAAGTTTGTTCAGACCAACGTCGGCAGCACGGGTTGGACGTTCGACAGCGATCACGAACTTGTTAAGATCCAAACCGAAGCTCAGATCGAGAACTTCCATCGCGGTATCCGCGTCAGTCTCGACACGCTGCTTCGCGGCGGCTGGCGTGGCAAAGGCAAGCTTGAGTATCTCGGAAAACGCCCGGCATCGCTCGGTAAACGCAACGATGTTGTTCGATTGAAATACGAAGACGGGCTCACGATCGACTACGAGTTTGACGACGACGGCACGCCAATGAAGGCCACGTATAAGCGAACCAACGCCGACGGCGAAGAGGTCACCGAAGAAGACCGATATGCTCAATGGGTGGACCTCAACGGTATTCGTACGCCCTACATCGTCGATCGGTTCACTAACGGCAAGCCGACCTCGCGGATCAATTACGAATCGCTCGAATACAACGTACGCGTGCCTGATGCGATCTTCGACAAACCCGCGAACCCGAAAGAACTGAAGAAAGACCTGAAACTTTGATCACAATCCCAGCTTCCGTTCCACTTCCATATTCAATCGATTCAGGAGCGCCTGTTCGGCATTGCCCTGGCTTCCGTTCCCGAGCTTCGAGATCATGAGCTCCGCCAACCGCTCAAGCTTTTGGGCCTCGGTCGGGTACAACGCTGTTTCGTTCAGATCTCGAACTACCGCTTCGGCCATTGCAACTGCGTCCTTCTCACCCAATGCCACAAGCTCGTCACGAAGCTTATTTGCTTCGGGTCCGCCGATAATGAATCCGGTCGGCCTTGGATAACGGAAGACCTTGGCCTTGTATGCGGAGGAATACCATCTTGATAACCCCAGCAGTTCACCCTTTCTGCCAGCGTTGGCGACCAGCCAGGCCATTAGCGCGGTGACCGCGAGCGTTCCTAAGATCGTCCCTACGGCCGTGGCCGCCACGACCGCGCCCGTTCCAACTATTCCCTCGGCAACCATCAATTCCCACGTCGCCGCCAAGCTGCGTCCGGCACCCAGGAAAAACCGTTTGATCGCTTCCCATCCGACCCTCTTCGCCACCTCAGCCCATCCGGCTCTCGATAGTCCGACGTTGAATCCACCCTTAAAAGCGAATTTTCCATCGACCATGAAACCGCCGATATTGAAGGCGTCAAACTTGTATTCTCCGGCAAGGCGTATGATCACGGGTGTCAGGGAGAATTCTGCGCCCAATTCCGGAACGACCGAAAAGTTTCCAAACTTATATGTCTGTTTCAACGATAGCTCGAACGCGCCCGCGAGGGCCTTAACAAAGTCCTCCTTCGAACCCTTCTTTATCGCATCGCAGACGGCGTCAATGGTCTTCTGTTCGATTTTCAGCCCGTATGCGGCTTTAAAGTCTTTGTCCAGTTTTTGCTCGATCTGGAACTTGATCTGATCCTTCTTGAATTGGGTTTTAATAACCCCGGCTCTCTGTGTGAGCTCGCCCTCAATGCTGCCTTTAAGCTGCACCAGAAAGTAGCCGACTTCTGTTGGTTTCTTTGGGATCTTGAACTCGTAGGCAAACTTTTCGCCAGTAAAGATGTCCCCTATTCCGTCAAGATCGGGAAGTTTGAACCCGGGATCTTTTTCCTTTGGCCGTTGTATTCGGAGCTCGATCTCGGGAAGAGTGATCACTCTCTTAGGAATTGCGAGTAGTTCGCCTCCTTTGAACATCCGGTTCCGCCGGTCGTGAGTTTCCGGGCTTCCCTGAAAGTCCACGTGGTAATGGAGATACCAGTTGACGATCTCCGGAACAACGCGGTTGCCCTCGATAGCGCCCGGGAAGTTTACCTGGATGATCTGCTCGGCCGGAACGCCGTACCGCTTCGCGATCGTAACAAAGCTTTCACTCCTGACGACAGTGTGCCATTTACCGACCCATTCGCCGGGCGGACGGTACGTTTTGATCACGTCAGGTGCCAGTGCCGCGTATTTTGGTTGTCTTTCTAGTGCCACGATTATCGAACCTCCATGGTGTCTGCTGATTCGATACGCGGTCGGCTGGCAGAAAGTGGCTCAGCTTTTTTCGACAATTATGTTGTAAGAGTAGAATGGGATCGATGTTGAGGTATATGATTTACCCTGAACTCATCGTCGGTATCGACGAGCAAACCCAAGAAGACAAAAGTAGTTCAAGAACCCGCAAATGCCCAAAATCTCATTCTCCCTCGCCGAGCGTCGCCCGGAACTGTTCAAGAGCTGTCAGCTCCCGTCGAGCGCACCCGTGCCCGTGTCTTACGAAGGTAAGTATCTCGGCAGCGTGACCATCCCTGTGACCGGCGTTGTCGATCTGCCGGTCCCTGAACAACTTGTCTCTCGAATGCAGGCCGACCGAGTCCTCGTCATGATCGACACAACCTCACTCCTCCCCCACGACGTACTCGACGATTTCCAACTCGTCCGCATCACCTCCATCGAGATCTACGACCGCGACTAGAATGGTCTTACGCTCTTGGATCCGTGCGAAGCAGCCGGAAGCCTGGAAGGCAGGATAACCTCGAAATCCTCGCCTGTGATGTTGTCGCTGAGCGAAATGACCCGCGTCGCGTTCTCGAATTGGTAGCGGCGGGACTGTGCCGACAGAACATATGTATCGCCAACGGGGAGGCCAGATAGCTTGTATCTGCCGAACGTATTTGTCATCGCCGTTTTCGATGTCCCATTCAAACCGATAGCGTTCACGCTCACACCACGAATCCCGCGTCCGTATTCATCCATAACCATTCCCGATATCGAAGCCGGTGCGGCGGTCGGGGCTTGGAATATGGCGACGGCCCAAGTTGAGAAGTTGCCGGTGACGCCTGTGAAGCGGACCCGTTCCGGTGTGCCGGTGGTCGGCTGTCCGTCGGAATCGAGTGTCTCGACCCGGACGCATCCGCCGGCGGTCGGATCGACACCAGCGGCACACACAGGAAATGCCTGATACGCGGCACCTTTTGCGTCAGATCGCGTCGCGAGCGTTGCGGTGCTCTGCGTCAGTGCGATCAGGAGTGCATCGCGAGTTGCGCTGTCGAGCGCGTCGAGAATGATCTCGAATGTGAGCGTCGCGTTCTGGTTGAGCACGGGTACGCCGAACGTAAATTGATAGGCAGCAACCGGATCAACACTACCCGCGCCGCCGCCGGGAATTGTCCCAGCTTCAGGCGTGAGCCCCGCGGGGTCGAAATGCTGGATCGAAAACGGCACCGCCTCAGCGAATGACCCCGTAGGCAGTTCTACCGTCATCAGAGCCTCGGCGGTCGCGTTGCTTATTGAATTTTCGCCGCCTGCCGTTGAGCCGTTAACCGATGAGTATCCGGTCAGGTCAAGATCAACATTCCCCGCCGGCGAACCGTCGCCGATCGAGAACGTTCCCGTCCCGCTGGAATCGATCGTTACATCCCCCGAAACTGAGGTGAGATCCAGCGACACTTCGGCCGCTCCGTTGTTGGTGATAGTCACTTCGCCGGCTGTTCCAAGCGATCCGAGATCAACCATCGAGGCGCTGCTATTCCCGCCGATGCTAATGACGTCAGCGGTTTGGAGCGCGCCGAGATCGACCTCGGCTGCCGAATCGTTGTCTTCTATCGTGACATCGCCTGCGACCGTGATAAGGGAGCCCATGCTGACAGTCGTGGCCGAACTGTTATCGCTGATGTCCACGCTTCCTGCGACCGTCCCTAGAGAGGTCATCCCGATCACCGCCGCCGATCCATGGCTGGCGATCCTGAACGTTCCGCCGGTCGAGGTAAGAGCGCTAATATCGAGGTCACCTGAGGTCGCATTCTCCGCTATATTCACTGAGCCGCCGACGGAAGCGAGAGAGCTAATATCGAGATCCCCGGTTGTCGTATTTTCGGTGATATTTACATTTCCCCCGACCGATGTCAGCGAACTTAGGTCCAGGTCGCCGGATCCATGGCTGTTTGTAATTTCCAAATTACCCGCGACGGTGCCGAGCGAGCCAAGATCCAGATCGCCGGCCGGGTTATTCGCGATTATCAGGTCACCGGAAACGGAGACGAGCGAACCTAAGTCAAGATCTCCGGCCGCAGTATTGCCGCTGATATTTACATTCCGTCCGACGGTCGCGAGAGATCCGAGATCAAGCACTCCGGCCTGAACGTTGTTCGTCACGACGAGATCGCCGGTGATCGATACCAGACACGCGAGATTTATCGCCGTCGCGGTCGATCCGTCAATGATCAGATCGCCGCTGATCGCGGTCGGCGCGTTCCCGACCAATGCACATGAGAACGGCTCGATGGTCATCGATAGGTCTATCGACTCGGTACAGTCGTTGGCGTCGGTGGCCGTAACCGTTAATAGATAAAGAGTGCCCGGGACAAACTCGGTTGGCGTTCCCGATATCTCACCCGTCGAAGTATTAAGGCTAAGGCCGGCCGGTAGCAGTCCGGTTAGCGAATATGTATATGGCCCGGTTCCGCCGGATGCCGAAAGGGTTCGGCTGAAAGGAACGTGCTGCGCTCCGTCTACCTGCCCCGTTGCAGTCAACGAAATGGCAGCGCACTGCGTCGGGTTGGGATTCACGGCGCGGAGGCGGTGGTTTGTACTGTCCGAGATGATGAGCGACTCGCCGCGGAACGCGAGCCCGAAGATGAAATTGAACTCGGCATCGATCGCCGGTCCGCCGTCGCCGCTGAAACCGTCTGCACCGGTGCCCGCATACGGGGACAGCAGGCCAGACGCCAGATCGACGCGGAATACCCGGGGAGGGAGCGATCCGATGTAGAGGTTGCCGAAAGCATCGAAGGTGAGGTCATGAACGTTGCTGATGTTCATCGTCGTCGCCGGGCCGGATCCAGGCACCGTGACACCACCGCCGGCCACAGTGGTGATGATGTTCGTCGACGCATCGATGCGACGGATCGTGTTGTTGTTGTTGCTTAAGGCGTTGTCGTCGACGACGAAGATGTTGCCGTCGTCATCCACTTTCACGCGGCGCGGGAAATAGAAGCTTGCCGAGGTTGCGGGACCGCCATCGCCCAAGGATTCGCACACGTCGCTGCCCGCGATCGTGGTGATGATGCCGCCGCTGACGCGGCGGATGCGGCAGTTGTTCGTGTCGGCAATTACGAGGGAGCCGTCGGGAGCAACCGACACGCCCTGCGCGCGATTCACGCGCGCGAGCAATGCGTTGCCTCCGTCGCCGGTGAAGCCTGGGATACTCGTGCCGGCAACCCCATGAATCGTGCCCGCGTTGAGATCGATGCGGCGGATTCGGTTGTTGTTAACGTCCGAGAGATAGAGGTTGTTTGACGCCGGATCGAGCGAGATGGTTAGGAGCAGCGAAAGCGTAGCGTTGATGGCGAGTCCACCGTCGCCGCCGTCGTCGGCGACGCCGGTGCCCGCGATCGTCGATATTACACCCGCGGTGTCGATCTTGCGGATGCGGTAGTTGTCCTTGTCCGCGAAGTATATCGTCCCATCGGGCGCGACGGCGATGCCGCTCGGACCACTCAGCTGCGCGAGGAGCGCGTCGCCGCCGTCACCGCTAAAGCCCAAGGTGCCATTCCCCGCTATGGTGTCGACGATCGGTGCCGGTGCAGGGCTTATGGTCACGGCCCGCACGCGGTTGAGCGTCGAGTCGGAGATGAACAGATCGCCGCCGCGGCGGGCGAGGCCGGCGACGCCCGCTAGGTCCGCGTTTATGGCCGGGCCGCCGTCACCGCCGTCGCCCAAATTCCCGGTGCCGGCGAAGACGGAGATCACGTTGGCGGCGAGATCCAACCTGAACACCTGAACACCATTGGCTACAAGCAGGTCGTTGTTGTCGATGGCGATGGCGAAGGTAACGCCGAGGTTGACGTCGGTTGGGTCGTTCGACGGCGGCGTACCCGTGCCGCCGCCGGCGACGGTAGTGATGATATTGGTAGCCGCGTCGATGCGGCGAACTTTGTTGGCGTTGTCCCCGGTGCCGGGAACGAAGCCGTTGTCGACCAGGTAAAGGTTGCCGGCCGCATCGAACGCCATTCCGAACACGGAAAAGCCGGCGTCCGCAGCGGGCCCGTCGTCGCCGGTAGAGACGCAGTCGGAACCAGCGAAGTGATGGATGATCCCGGACGTGTCGATCCGGCTGATGGAACACGCGAAGAATTGGTCCGAGATGTACACTTGACCGTCAGGAGCTACGGCAATGGTCCACACGAAGCCGAGGACCGCGTCGGTGGCGGGGCCGGGAATTCCCGTGGGAATGTTGCATTCGGTGCCCGCGAACGCGAAGATGTGGCCGTTGGTGGCGCTCGCCGGATTCACATCGACGCGGCGTACTACGCATGCCGTCGTGTCGACGATGTATAGGTTGTGCCCCGCGGAGTCGAGCGCGATGCTGTTTATGGTGCCGATCTCCGCAGCGGTGCCGATCCCGCCGTTGCCGCTGTTGCCGACATTGCCGTTGCCGATTAGCGTTGTGATAATGCCGCCGGAGACCTTACGCACGCGGTGGTTGCTGACGTCGGCGATGTAGACGGTGCCGTCGGCCGCAACCGCAACTGAGCCCGATCCGTTGAATTGCGCGAGGAGCGCATTGCCACCGTCACCGGAAAACCCGCCGACCCCGCCGATTCCCGCGATCGTGTTGATGTCGCCGTCGCTTGCCGGGGTAACGCTGGATGTCTCCGCCGCGACGTGCGGCTCGAGCATTTGCCAGACGCCTTCCGGAAGCTGCAGATAACCGGCGAACAATAACAGAATTGCCAACGGCACAACAAGAGCACTCCGCCGCCTGTTATTTCGTGAACGATATTTAATGCGCTTCATAATCTCTTCCTTTGTTCGTCAAACGGTTCATTTCGACCCGGCCGCGTTTGACAAATTTCAACTGGCTGCTCGAGGTTGAAATTTCGGTTTTCCATATCAGGTTGTCGTTTTAGGGACGCCAGGCAGATCAGCAGGTGCCCGGTTTCGGTTCGCGGCGAGTGGATCGACCCGGCCGCGATTCGTTCGATGAGCGCCAACGCTGGAATTCCGCTAGCGGTAACTGCCGCGTTCAGGTCGATCATGTCGTGGTCGGCACCGCACGATTCGCAATAGATCCTCACCGAATGATTGCGGCCGATCCGTACCGAGAACGTCTCGCTAACGTCTGTTTCGATCAAGATTTTTATGGCGTTTGCGACCATTTTGGTATAAAGTCGGCTAGATCAAAAAAGAGCGTGGGAGAACGATCTTGTGCGTTTGCTGAAGATTTAAGCAGCTGGCAATGCAGAAGTCTTGAATTTTCTCTCCAATAACTTTCCAATCGGCAGTCGCGAGGGCATATGAGCGAAATTTCAGTAGATCAATGGCAATTCGGTGAGTTTCGGCTCGATGCTGAGCGGAAAATTCTGCGACATCGAGACAAGACGATCGACCTGCCCCTGAAGGAGATCGAAGTTTTGTGCATGCTGATCCGGGGCCGCGGCGAGCTTGTCACTAAAAGCGATCTTCTCGATCAGATCTGGGGCGACCTGTTCGTCGGCGAGAGCAATCTGTCTCGTCACATCTATTTGTTGCGGAAGACCCTTCGATCTTGCGGCGCCGAGGACGGGTTGATCGAAAATGTTCCGCGTCGCGGGTACAGGTTCACGGGCGAGGTCAAAGCTGTCGAGCCGGACGAGATCGTGGTTGAGAGGCGCACGCACACACGTACGCTGATCGAGTTTCAAAACTTAGGTCACGCCCCGCGCACGTATCGCTCGCGCATCGCCGCTTTCGCATTGCTGCTCGTGTTGCTCACGGGTGCGACCGCGTTCTTCGCTTACCAATTTTTTGGTCGGAAAGGCGCGGAGGAGATCAGATCGCTTGCCGTGCTGCCATTCAAAGTGAGCGGCGCCGGCGAAAGTTCTCCGCACATCGGAGCGGGATTGGCCGACATCCTGACGACCCGTCTTAGCAACATTAAGGAGATCAAGATTCGGCCGGCTGGCGCCGCATCCGGATTTGAGGATCAGGACGCGGTAGCTTCGGGCGAACGCCTGCAGGTGGACGCGATACTCGAGGGTTCCATTTACTACTCCCACGAGCACGTGCGCGTTATAGCACGGCTTGTTCGCGTGAGCGACAGGTCGATCATATGGGCGGGCGAATTTGAAAAGCTGAAGAAAGATGAAGTGCGGCTGCAGAACGATCTGGCGTTGCAGATCGTTCCCGCCCTGGAGGTCAACTTGAGCGGCGGCGAGCGCGATGCCCTCGCAAGGGAGTACACCCGAAATGCCGAGGCGTATGACCTCTATTTGAAAGGACGCTACGAATGGAACAAGCGGAGCCTGCCCGGGATGATAGAGGCGCAGCGTCTATTTCGCAACGCGATAGCGGCCGACCCTAATTTTTCGCTCGCGTATGTCGGCCTCGCCGACACGCTCTCTACCCATCAGCCGTCTCAATATGAGGCCTTTGCTTTGATCTCCAAGGCTCTCGAGCTTGATCCGGACCTGGCCGAGGCACACGCCTCAAGAGGATTCCATTTAATGTTTTTGCAGTGGCGGTGGGATGAGGCCGAGTCATCGTTCAAGCGCTCTCTGGAGCTCAATCCGAATTACGCAACCGCTCACCACTGGTACGCGACGCTCTTGGCGATCAAAGGCAATACCGAAGCAGCAAAATCCGAGATGCACCGCGCTCTCGAACTGAATCCGGTGTCCTACAATTTTCTCGCCGATCTCGGCCAGCTTTACTATTTCTCGGGGGACTATAGTACGGCGGAACAGTATTGCCTGAAGGCCCTGGAGATATATCCCGACTTTACGTTCGGTCGCGAATACCTGCATTACATCTATTTGAAGACGAACCAGTTTGAAAAGGCGGTCGCCGAGCTCGAGAGAGCAGACGAGATCAATTTCGCGCACGCCCATGGCTCGCCGTCAATGTCCGAGGGACGGAAAGCCCGCGAAACGGCACTCCGCGACTTCGGGATCGGTGCTTATCTCGAGCACAAATATCCCGGAACGCCGTTTGAACCGTACGCTTATTATTTCCACGCAAAGAAACACGCCTATCTGGGCGAGAACGAAAAGTCGCTTGAGTATCTCGCAAGATCCATCGATGGCCGGCCGTTTATCGCCGCCTTCATCAAGGCGGATCCAATCTTCGACCCGATACGCTCCGACGCCCGATTCGCGAAAATACTCTCGGAAATGAACCTCAACTAGAGCCAAAAAAATGCACACGCCCGCACGTTAGTAAGGGCGGTACGCACAACTCAACCTATGTCAGTACCACCTGCCGTAGCGGGTGGTTGAACTCAACCACCGATCCAAGTTCACCCGGTCTAGAACCCAAGCCACAGGATGCTAATCTTAAACCCGCCGTGATCAAACAAAGTGCCGGGCTAATGGTTTACAGGGAAACGGACGCGGGGGTCGAGATCTTTCTCGTACACCCGGGCGGGCCTTTCTGGGCAAAGAAGGATGACGGAGCGTGGTCGATCCCGAAGGGCGAGTTCGACGGCGAAGATCCGCTCACCGCGGCCCGCCGCGAGTTCGAAGAAGAAACCGGTTTCAAGATCGCCGGCGATTTCTTCGCTCTAACGCCGATCAAGCAAAAAGCCGGAAAGATCGTCTACGCCTGGGCCGTCGAGGCCGACATCGACGCCGACGCGATCAACAGCAACACCTTCGAAATGGAATGGCCCCCGCGAAGCGGCAAAACCGCCCGCTTCCCCGAGATCGACCGCGCCGCCTGGTTCGACCCCGAAACCGCCAAACAAAAGATCAACCCCGCCCAGTCTGTTCTGATCGACGAGCTATTGACGCGGATTTAGGCATAATCGCATCGGCTGGCTTTGGCATTTTTGGATAGCAGGGGTCCCCGACGCCGCCTCACACAACCACTCGTAGCTCATTTAAGATATTCTCAACCTCCGAATATATGGGTACGGATTGAGTAGAATCTTCTAAGCGAACAACCACGGCAAACGGTATCAGCACGTTCGCAGGTCCCCACTTCCGCGTTGCCGATATCCCTAATGTATAGTGATGATCGCTCCACCTTCGATCATGTCGATTCCAGGTAAAGACATCGTGCTGAACACTTCCACGCGATCGGACGTTTATCCCGAACATCGGATTGGGGATTTCATCAGGTGAAATAACCTCCGGGAGGTCACCCGCAACCAACAACTCCTGATCCATTTCGTCCGACATGGCCGTAACGATATCTTCGCGATCGACATCACCTCGAAAAGCTCGCCACTTGATCTGTGTTCCAAAGTACTCTTCCAATCCCCAGCGTTGAACGTCGGGAGAATAGGCGAGGGTAATAGTCAGTCGTTTTGGCCCCATTCGTGCATCCGCTAATGAAGCAGGGACCGGAATATCGAGGAATGCTACTTTGTTAGCTTCAATTTCGCCTGAAAAGAAACACATCACGGAAAAATCATCACAGTACGTCGCAACCACATCGTCGGGTAGGCCGTAGCCCAAAATATTGAGCCATTGCTTTGGACGGATTGCGTCGAGATGTCGTGTTAGGGCTGTAAATTCATCTTCAAGGAAGTCGTGTGATGCTGAGTTTACTATCGCCGCACGTAGTAACGACGCACTAGGTTGTTCACCTAGCGACTCGAAATCTGCCATGATTGAGGCTAGCTTGTGGGCAACTCTAGGCGCGGCAAAACTCGTACCGCAATTAGTAGT
>Ga0307505_10002861_pt1 | contig 11446 bp, 11 predicted proteins | sample 23_S_MG_FD_202183 | JGI IMG/M metagenome (GOLD analysis project Ga0307505, IMG submission 202183) | Soil microbial communities from Populus trichocarpa stands in riparian zone in the Pacific Northwest, United States - 23_S | ecosystem: Environmental > Terrestrial > Soil > Riparian zone > Trees...
TCGTGCGCGCCCTCGGGCGTGGACTTGTAGAGCACCGGCGTCTCGATGTCGACGAAGCCGTTGGCGTCGAGGAAGGCGCGCGCCGCGCGCGCCGCCGCGTGGCGCAGGCGCAGGTTGCGCTGCATCTGCCCGCGCCGCAGGTCGATCACGCGGTGTTCCAGGCGCACCTGCTCCGAAAGATTGTCTTCGTCCAGCTGGAACGGCGGCGGCACGGAAGGATTGAGGATTTCCACCTCCTCGGCCAGCACCTCGATCTCGCCCGACTTCAGGTTCGGGTTGACGGTACCCGCCGGGCGCGCGCGCACCAAGCCGGTGATGCGCAGCACGAATTCGCCGCGCACGCGGTCGGCGGCCTTGAACGCCTCGGCGCGGTCCGGGTCGCAGACCACCTGGGCCAGGCCCTCGCGGTCGCGCAGGTCGATGAAGATCACGCCGCCATGGTCGCGGCGGCGGTGCGCCCAGCCGGCGAGGGTCACGCGCTTGCCGATCAGCGCGGCGGACAGCTCGGCGCAGTAGTGGGTGCGCATGGCGCGCCTACCTGCCGCCCTGGCCGGGCGCGACCACGCCCATGGAGATGATGTACTTGAGCGCCGCATCCACGCTCAGGTCCAGCTCGATCACGTCGGCGCGCGCCAGCATCACGAAAAAGCCGCTGGTCGGGTTCGGCGTGGTGGGAACGTAGACGCTGACGAAGTCGCCCTGCAGGTGCTTCGCCACGTCGCCGCCCGGCGCGCCGGTGAGAAAGGCGATGGTCCACATGCCTTCGCGCGGCCACTGCACCAGCAGCGCCTTGCGGAACGCCTGGCCGCTGGAGGAAAACAGCGTGTCGGAGATCTGCTTGACGCTCGAATAGATCGAGTTCACCACCGGGATGCGGTGCAGGACCTCGTGGCCCAGGTGCACCAGCCGGGCGCCGAAGAAGTTGGTGGCGAACACGCCGGTGGCGACCACGATCACCAGCGTGAGGATCACCCCCAGTCCGGGAATATGCACGCCGAGGAAGCCCTCCGTGCGCCACTGTTCCGGCAGCAGCAGCAGCGACTGGTCGAGGGTGTCGACGATCAGCTTCAGGACCCACAGGGTGATGACCAGCGGAATCCAGATCAGCAGGCCGGTGATGAGATATTTCTTCATGCTTTCCCAGAAAACAAAAGCCCGGCTCGCGCCGGGCCGCTTGCGAGGCCCGTCAGGACGTCAGTGGGTGGTCGAGGCCGGCGTCTTGGGCGCCTTGGCCGGTTCCGCCTTCGTTTCCGACTTGCTTTCGGCCTTCGGTGCCGCCTTGGCTTCGCCTTTGGGCTCGCTCTTTGCCTCGCCCGGGGCGTCGGCCTTCGCCGCCGGCTTGGCTCCCCCTTTGAAGTCGGTCGCGTACCAGCCGCTGCCCTTGAGCTGGAAACCGGGCGCGCTCAGCAGTTTCTCGAATTTCGCCTTGCCGCAGGACGGGCAGACCTTCAGCGGGCGCTCGGATACCTTCTGAAGATACTCATCCTGGAAGCCGCACTTCGCGCATCGATACTCGTAAATCGGCATGGCCGTGTTCCAAGCTCCTGAATCTGCGCCGGATTATAGCGCCATCGGAAGTGTTGCAGGGGCTAGAACGGGATGTCGTCCGCCATGTCGTCGAATTTTCCGGCGGGCTTTTTCGCCGCGGCCTTCGACTCGGAGGCCGGCTCGCTGGCGCCGCCCGCCGCGGGCGCGCCGCGCGGCTCGCCCGAGCCGGCGCGCGAACCGAGCATCTGCATCACGTCGGCGCGGATCTCGGTGCTGTAGCGGTCGTGCCCCTCCTTGTCCTGCCATTTGCGCGTGCGCAGGCTGCCTTCGACGTAGACCTGCGAGCCCTTCTTGAGGTACTCGCCGGCCACTTCCGCAAGGCGGCCGAAGAACGCGATGCGGTGCCACTCGGTCGCCTCCTTCATCTCGCCGCTCGCCTTGTCCTTCCAGCGGTCGGTGGTGGCGACGCGGATGTTGGTCACCGCCTCCCCGCTCGGCAGATAGCGCGTCTCCGGGTCGGCCCCGAGATTGCCCACGACGATGACCTTGTTGACGGATGCCATGCCTACCTCCCTTTCACCGTTCCCATCGTAAACGACTCACCGCCGATTCGGTTGACCGGTCCCCATGCGTGCGCGCACCTGCGCTCGGGTTCCTTCGCGGGGCGAAGGTTGGCTGGCAACGACGACCGGGAAGTCGTTATAGTAGCAAGTTTACTTTCGCCCACCGGCGCGATGGACAGCAGCCAAACCAGCACCAGCACGATCCGCATCCGCGGCGCGCGCACGCACAACCTGAAGAACCTCAGCGTCGACCTGCCGCGCCACCGCCTGGTGGTGATCACCGGACTGTCGGGCTCGGGCAAGTCCTCGCTCGCCTTCGACACGCTGTACGCGGAAGGCCAGCGCCGCTACGTGGAATCGCTGTCGGCCTACGCGCGGCAGTTCCTGCAGCTGACGGAAAAGCCCGACGTCGACCTGATAGAAGGCCTGTCGCCGTCGATCGCCATCGAGCAGAAGGCCGGCAGCCACAACCCGCGCTCCACCGTCGGCACCATCACCGAGATCCACGACTACCTGCGCCTGCTGTATGCGCGCGTCGGCACGCCCTACTGCCCCGACCACGACCTGCCCCTGCAAGCGCAGTCGGTGTCGCAGATGGTGGACCAGGTGCTCTCGCTGCCGGAGGACACCCGGCTGATGGTGCTGGCGCCGGTGGTGGCCGGGCGCAAGGGCGAGCAGGCCGACCTGCTGGAGGAGTTGCGCGCCCAGGGTTTCACGCGCGTGCGCATCGACGGCCTGGTGGTCGAGCTCGACGCCGCCCCGCGCCTGGCGAAGAACCTCAAGCACTCGGTGGACGTGGTGGTGGACCGCCTGAAGGTGCGCGCGGAGGCGAAGCAGCGCCTGGCGGAATCCTTCGAGACCGCTTTGCGCCACGCCGACGGGCGCGCCATCGCCGTCGAGGCGGAGACGGGCAGGGAGCACCAGTTCTCGGCGAAGTTCTCCTGCCCGGCGTGCAGCTACACGCTGCCCGAACTCGAACCGCGCCTGTTCTCGTTCAACAACCCGATGGGCGCCTGCCCGCGCTGCGACGGGCTGGGCAGCGTCGAGTTCTTCGACCCGCGCCGCGTGGTGGCGCATCCCAACCTGAGCCTCGCCGGCGGCGCGATCCGCGGCTGGGACCGGCGCAACCACTTCTACTTCACCATGCTGCAGGCGCTCGCCCGGCGCTACGGCTTCGACATCGAGGCGCCCTGGGAGGCGCTCGCCGACGAGGTGCAGCAGCTGATCCTGTACGGCTCCGGCAAGGAAAAGATCGCCTTCACCTACCCCGGGGAGCGCGGCCGCGCCGCGGTCCGCGAGCACGCCTTCGAGGGGGTGGTGCCCAATCTCGAGCGCCGCTACCGCGAAACCGACTCCGCGGTGGTGAAGGAGGAACTGGCCAAGCTGCGCAACACGCGCACCTGCCCGGAGTGCGGCGGCACGCGCCTGCGGCGCGAAGCACGCCACGTGCGCGTCGCGGAGCGCAGCATCCACGAGGTGTCCTGCCTGCCGCTGCGCCAGTCGCTGGAACTGTTCCGCGGCCTCGGCGCCACGCTGCCGGGCGCGCGCGCCGCGGTCGGCGAGCGGATCGTGAAGGAGATCGCCAACCGCCTCGAGTTCCTCGTCGACGTCGGCCTGGACTACCTGTCGCTCGAGCGCTCGGCGGAAACGCTCTCCGGCGGCGAGGCGCAGCGCATCCGCCTGGCGAGCCAGATCGGCTCCGGCCTGACCGGGGTCATGTACGTGCTCGACGAACCCTCCATCGGCCTGCACCAGCGCGACAACGCGCGCCTCATCGAGACCCTCAAGCGCCTGCGCGACCTCGGTAACTCGGTGATCGTGGTCGAGCACGATGCCGAAGCGATCCTCGCCGCGGACTACGTCGTCGACATGGGGCCGGGGGCCGGGGTCGCGGGGGGCCGCGTGGTCGCCGAGGGCCCCCCGGAGGCGATCCTCGCAAGTGAGTCTTCGCTAACCGGCAAGTACCTGAGCCACCGGATGCGCATCGCCGTGCCGCGCCTGCGCAACCGGCCGAGCGCCAAGCGCGCCTTTCGCATCCGCGGCGCGAGCGGCAACAACCTCAAGCAGGTCGACTTCGAGCTGCCGGTCGGCCTGCTGGCCTGCGTGACCGGCGTGTCGGGCTCCGGCAAGTCGACCCTGGTCAACGACACGCTGTACCGCGCGGTCGCCCGGCACCTCTATGGCAGCAGCGAGGAGCCGGCGGCGCACGAATCGATCTCGGGCCTGGAGCAGTTCGACAAGGTGGTGAGCGTCGACCAGAGCCCGATCGGCCGCACCCCGCGCTCCAACCCGGCGACCTACACCGGCCTGTTCGCGCCGATCCGGGAGCTCTACGCCGGGGTGCCCGAGGCCCGCACGCGCGGCTACGACGCCGGGCGCTTTTCCTTCAACGTCAAAGGCGGGCGCTGCGAAGCCTGCCAGGGCGACGGCCTGATCAAGGTCGAGATGCACTTCCTGCCCGACATCTACGTGCCTTGCGACGTGTGCCACGGCAAGCGCTACAACCGCGAGACCCTGGAGATCCGCTACAAGGGGCGCAGCATCCACGAAGTGCTGCAGCTGAACGTGCGCGAGGCGCACGAGTTCTTCTCCGCGGTGCCCGCCATCGCGCGCAAGCTGCAGACGCTGCTCGACGTCGGCTTGGGCTACGTGCAGCTCGGCCAGTCGGCCACCACGCTCTCGGGCGGCGAGGCGCAGCGCGTGAAGCTCTCGCTCGAGCTGTCCAAGCGCGACACCGGGCGCACGCTCTACATCCTCGATGAGCCCACCACCGGGCTGCATTTCGCCGACATCCAGCTGCTGCTCGATGTGCTGCACCGCCTGCGCGACGCGGGCAACACGGTGGTGGTGATCGAGCACAACCTCGACGTCATCAAGACCGCCGACTGGGTGATCGACCTCGGCCCGGAAGGCGGGGACGGCGGCGGGCGCATCATCGCCGCCGGCACCCCGGAGGCGATCGCCGGCAATCCGGAGAGCCATACCGGCCGGTACTTGAAGCAAGCCCTTGATCTGCCGCGCAAACAGGCAGCTTGATCTTTTCCATCGAGGAAACATGGAACGCTCTCTCACCACCACCTGGTCCGACCCGCTCGCCGCATTCGAGGAGGGCAGGAAACTCACGCCGATCGAGCACCTGCGCGCGATTCGCGACGGCCGCCTGCCGGACCCGCCGATCGCCCGCTTGCTCGGCATGCGGCTGGTGAAGGTCGAGCCGGGCGAGGCGGTGTTCGAACTGACCCCGGCGGAGCAGCACTACAACCCGATCGGCGTGGTGCACGGCGGCGTGGCCTTCACGCTGCTCGATTCGGCGATGGGCTGCTGCGTGCAGACCACCCTGCCCGCGGGCAAGGGCTACACGACGCTCGAGATGAAGGCCAACCTGGTGCGCGCGGTGACGCTGCAGACCGGCCTGGTGCGCGCCATCGCGCGCGTCGTGCACGCGGGCAAGAGCACGGCGACCGCGGAGGCGCGGCTGGAAGACGCCGCCGGCAAGCTCTACGCCCACGGCACCAGCACCTGCCTGATCCTCGCCTGAGGCTGTTTACAGGCGGGGAGGAATGGGGCGAGAATGGCCTTGCCCCCCGATCCCGCATGCCCGGCAAGAACTTCCGCTTCGGGCCGACCCCGGAGCATCGCGCCCAGCACCTGTTCGTGTTCCTGCACGGCTGCGGGGCCACCTCCAAGTCCATGATCCCGATCGCGTTCCGCTTCCAGGCGCGCTTTCCGAGCGCCGCGCTGGTGGTGCCGAGCGGCTTCGCCCCCTCGGAGCTCGACGGCGAGGCGCAGCAGTGGTACTCGAGCCGCGGCCTGACCGACGAAAACCGCCCGGAGCGGGTGGCCGCCATCCTGCCGCGCCTGGAAGACCTGGTGCGGCGCGAGCAGACCAACTGCGGCGTGCCGATGGAGCGCACCGTGCTGATCGGCTTTTCCCAGGGCGGCACGGTGGCCCTCGAGGCGGTGAAGCAGCTGCCCGGCCTCGCCGGCGCGGTGGTGGCCTATGCCGCGCGCTTCGCCCGCCTGCCGAAGGACGGCGCGCGCCTCGGCGCGCGCATCCACCTGGTGCACGGCGAGTATGACGCGGTGGTGTCGCGCGTGCATTCGGAGCGCGCCGCCCGCGTGCTCGCCGCGCTGCACGTGCCGGTGACCCTCGACATCGTCGACCAGCTCGGCCACGCGCTCTCGCACCACGCCATCTGCCTGGGGTCGCTCCGCCTGCTGCAGGGCATCTACGAGGGGCGCCGGGCCACGCTGCATTGAAGCCGGCCCTCATCCTGTTCGCGCACGGCTCGCGCGATGCGCAATGGGCGCAGCCCTTCGACGCCCTGCGCACCGCGCTCGCGCCGCGCTACGACGTCGAGCTCGCTTACCTGGAGCTCATGGCGCCGACGCTGGACGAAGCCGTGGCGCGGCTCGCCGCGCGCGGCGCCGAGCGGGTGCGCGTGGTGCCGGTGTTCCTCGGGCAGGGCGCGCACCTGAAGCGCGACCTGCCGGCGCTCGCCGCGGCCGCCGGCGCGCGCCACCCGGGAGTGCAGATCGCGCTCGAGCCCGCCATCGGCGAGCAGCCCGCGGTGATCGCCGCCCTCGCCGCCGCCATCGGGCGCGGCTAGAATCGCACCGCATGGGAACGGTTGTCGCGCTGGGAGGACAGGCCGGGGGCGCCAAGCTCGCCGAGGGGCTGTATCGGCTGCGCGGCAAGAACCTCGCCGTGATCGTCAACACCGGCGACGATTTCGAGTACCTCGGCCTGCAGGTCTCGCCCGACGTGGACACCATGTTGTACGCGCTCGCCGGCATCGCCGACGCCGCCAAGGGCTGGGAACCCGCGGGCGAGACTTTCGCCTGCCACGGCATGCTGTCGCGGCTGGGCGCGCCGGCCGAGGTGCCGCTCGGCGATCGCGCGCTCGCCTTCCAGCTGCTGCGCGCCGAAGCCCTGCGCGCCGAGCGGCCCGCCACCGCGATCACGCTCGAGCTGTGCCAGCGCCTGGGCATCGAGGCGCGCGTGCTGCCGATGAGCGACGACCCGGTGCGCACCATCGTCAACACCGAATCGGGCGCCATGAGCTTCCAGGACTACTTCATGGAACTCAAGTGCGAGCCCGCGGTACGCAGCTTCCAGTACGGCGGCGCCGATGAGGCGCGGCTTTCCGACGAGGTGCTCGACGCGCTGCACGCGCGCGACCTGGAGGCGGTGGTGCTGTGCCCCTGCAACCCGTACCACAGCATGCGCCCGATCCTCGCGGTGAACGGCATGCGCGAGGCGCTGCGCCGGCGCGGCGCCCCGGTGATCGCGGTGAGCCCGATCATCGGCGGCCGCGCGCTGCAGGGCTCGGCGGCGAAGATGATGCAGGAGCTGGGGCGCGAAGTATCGCCGCGCGCCGTGGCGATGGAGTACTACAAGCTGATCGACGGCATCGTCATCGACAGCGCCGACGAGGCGCTCGCCGAAGGCATCCGCGCCAGCGGCTTCGAGGTGCTGGTGGCGCAGACCTACATGCGCAATGCCGAGGACCGGCTCCAGCTGGCGCGCGCGGTGCTGGAATTCGCGCGCGCCGTGCGCCTGCGCAAGGAAGTCGCCGCCGACGCCTGAGGCGTGCCGCCGGCACGCCGGGTGCTTGTGGAGTCCCTGCATGCGCTCAGACAGCCTGCATTGCCTCGGCCCGCACGGCTTTCACCGCATCGCCTACACCGAATGGGGCGACCCCGGCGCCGACCGCGTGGTGGTGTGCGCGCCGGGCCTGACGCGCAACGCGCGCGATTTCGACTTCCTCGCCCGGCGCCTCGCCGCGCGCTGCCACGTGGTCTGCATGGACGTCGCCGGCCGCGGCGCGAGCGACTGGCTGCCCGACAAGTCGGACTACGGCTTCGACCTCTACCAGTCCGACGGCGCCGCCCTGATCGCGCGCGCCAGCGCGCGGCCGCGCCGGCCCCTGTTCGCCTGGCTGCGCGGCGTGCTGCCGGCGCGCGCGGCCGAGGTGACCTGGGTCGGCACCTCGATGGGCGGCATCATCGGCATGCTGCTCGCGGCCCGCGCCGGCAGCCCGATCCGGCGCCTGGTGCTGAACGACGTCGGTGCGACCATCCCGTGGGCCGCGCTGGCGCTGTTGAAGGGCTTCGTGCGCCGCCACGAGCCCTACGCCGACCTGCGGGCCGTCGCGCGCCACGTCCGGGAGATGTACGCCGGCTTCGGCCCGCTCACCGACTCGCAGTGGCGCCACCTCACGCGCCACAGCGTCGCGCGGCTCGAGGACGGGCGCTACCGCCTCGCCTACGACCCCGCGATCGAGGCTTCGTTGTGGAACGGCTCGGACCTCGACATGCCGCTCGGCCTCGAGTCGATGCGCGGCGTCAACCTGTGGCGCCACTGGGACGCGGTGCGCGCGCCGACGCTGATCCTGCGCGGCGCCGACTCGGCGGTACTGCCGCGCGACGTGGCGCGCGAAATGCTGGGCCGCGGCCCCAAGGCGCAACTGGTCGAGTTCGCCGGCGTCGGGCACGCGCCGGCGCTGATGAGCGAGGACCAGATCGCGGCGGTGGAGCGCTTCGTGCTGGGCTGATCAGCGCATCAGCTCTGCAGCTCGGGGAGCTCGCGGAACAGCGCCAGCGCTTCCGGGTTGGCGAGCGCGTCGGTGTTGGCCACCGGCATGCCGTGCACCACGGCTTTCACCGCGAGCTCGACCACCTTGTTGTTCTTGGTGCGCGGGATGTCGGGCACCTGCACCACTTTCGCGGGCACGTGGCGCTTGGTGGTGTGATCGCCGATCTGCCGGCGGATCCGCTCTTCCAGCGCCGCGTCCAGCTGCAGGCCCTCGCGCAGCTTCACGAACAGCACCACGCGCGTGTCGGTGGGCTGGTCGGGCGGCCACAGCTGGCCGATGGCCACCGACTCCTCGACCTCGGGGACCTTCTCCACCTGGCCGTAGATCTCGGCGGTGCCGATGCGCACGCCGCCGGGGTTGAGGGTGGCGTCCGAGCGGCCGTGGACGATCATGGTGCCGCGCGCGGTCAGCTCGCACCAGTCGCCGTGGCACCAGACGTTGGGGTACTTGGCGAAATAGGCGGCGTGGTACTTCTCGTCGCCGCGGTCGTTCCAGAACCCGAGCGGCATCGACGGGAAGGGCTTCGTGCACACCAGCTCGCCCTTCTCGCCGACAATCGCATTGCCCGCCGGGTCGAACACTTCCACCGCCAGCCCGAGCGAGCGGCATTGCAGCTCACCGCGATACACCGGCAGCACCGCGTTCGCGTCCGCGAAGGCGGCCATGATGTCGGTGCCGCCCGAGATCGACGACAGGCAGACGTCCGCCTTCAGGTCGCGGTACACGTAGTCGTAGCTCTCCGGCACCAGCGGCGAGCCGGTGGAGACGATCATGCGCAACCCCGGCAGCGGATGGGTCTCGCGCGGCTTCAGGCCGCGCTTGGCGATGGCGTCGATGAAGCGGGCCGAGGTGCCGAAGTGGCTGAAGCGCTCGCGCTGGGCGTAGTCGAAGAGGATCTTCCCGTCGCGCGCGAACGGCGAGCCGTCGTAGAGCATGATCGTCGCCTCGGCGCACAGGCCGGCGAACAGCAGGTTCCACATCACCCAGTTGCAGGTGGTGTAGTAGAAGAAATGGTCGCCCGGGCGCACGTCGAGCTGCAGCTTGTACATCTTGAGTCCCGCGAGCAGCGACCCGCCCGCCCCGTGCACGATGCACTTGGGCTTGCCGGTGGTGCCCGAGGTGTACAGGATGTACGCCGGGTGGTCGAACGGCAGCTGCGCCCACGGAATGTCGCCGGGCGTGTGCCGGCGCAGCCACTCTTCCAGCAGCACCGCCTTCGGGATGTCGGAGATGTCCGGGCGCGCATCGAGGTAGGGCACCACCACCACCTTGCGCAGGGTCGGCAGCCGTTCGGCGATCTCGCGCACGCGCTCGAGCACGTCGTGCTGCTTGCCGTTGTAGAGGTACCCGTCGGCGACGAACAGGATCTTGGGCTCGATCTGGCCGAAGCGGTCGATCACCCCGTCGACGCCGAAGTCCGGCGAGCAGGAGGACCAGACGATGCCCTGCGAGAGCGCGGCGAGCGCGAACATCGCCGTCTCCGGCAGGTTCGGGATGAAGGCCGCGGCGCGGTCCCCGGCGCGCAGGCCGAGTTGCTGCAGCGCCTGCACCGCGCGCGACACGTCGCTCGTCAGGTCGGAGTAGGAAACGCGCTTCTGCGGCCCGCGCTCGTCCCAGAACACCAGCGCGTCGCCGCGGTCGCCGCGGCGCAGCAGGTTCTCGGCGAAATTGAGCCGCGCCTCGGGGTACCAGCGCGCCCCCGGCATCTTGCCGCCGTCCACCAGCACGGTGTTCCCCTTGCGCGCGGCGCGCACGCCGCACCACTCCCACACCTCGCCCCAGAACGCTTCCGGGTTGTCCACCGTCCACTGGTAGAACGCCGGATAGGTGTTCAGGTCGAGCTTGTGCTTGCGCACCGCGTGGCGCGCGAACTGGGTGAGCTGCGCCTGCTCGATCGCCTCCTCGGAGGGCGTCCACAGCGGTTTCATGGGCGAATTATCTCCCGGACGCGGAGCGCGGGGCTTCCGGGATCTTGTAGTCCGGGTAACGTTTCCTGAATTCCGCGAGGCTCTCGTCGGCCTCGCGCTGGCGGCCTGCCTTGCGCAACTCGGCGATGCGCGCCAGCCAGGCTTCGGGCGCCTGCAGCGCCCTGACGCCGGCCACAGCGTCGCGACGCTCGCTGTCGGCGGCGGCAGGGGCCGGCGCCCGGGCGGAGCGCGCGGCTTCTGCCGCCGCCGGCTGCGGAGTCTGCATCACTTGCGGCGCGAGCGCGACCGCTTCCGACTCCGGCCCCTGCGGCTGCATGCGCAGCGTCACGCCCACTGCCAGCGCCAGCACCGCGGCGATCGACACCGGGACGCGCCACCTCGCCGGCTTGCGACGCGCGGCCGCCAGAACCGCCTCGTCCACCGTGCTCGGGGGCTCCTCGCGGCCGAGGGCGCGATAAGCCGCCGATACCTTGTCGTCGCGATCCGGATCAGCCATCGTCCATGGCCTCGCGCAGCCTGGCGAGCGCGTAGCGCAGCCGGCTCTTGGTCGCATCCACGCTCGCGCCGGTGGCCGCCGCGATCTCGGCCAGCGTCATGCCGGCTTCTTCGTGCAGCAGGAAGGTCTCGCGCTGCAGCTCGGGCAGCGCGGCCAGCGCCGCCGCCAGACGCTGCAGGTCCTGCCGGCCTTCGGCGCGCGGCCCGGGCTCATAGGACCGGTGAGCTGCCGCGTCCGCGTCGCTCAGGTCCACCAGCTGCAGTCCGCGCTTGCGCCAGTGGTCGGCCAGGCGGTTATGCGCGATGGTGTACAGCCAGGTGGTGAATTTCGCCTGCACGGAGTAGCGGCCGCGCGCTTCGATGACCCGCATCC
>Ga0307505_10002862_pt1 | contig 11445 bp, 9 predicted proteins | sample 23_S_MG_FD_202183 | JGI IMG/M metagenome (GOLD analysis project Ga0307505, IMG submission 202183) | Soil microbial communities from Populus trichocarpa stands in riparian zone in the Pacific Northwest, United States - 23_S | ecosystem: Environmental > Terrestrial > Soil > Riparian zone > Trees...
CGCTGGCCGGTGGCGTTCAGGCGTCCGAAGACCACCGCGAACTCCGGGCCGGCCTTGCCGTGCATCACGGTGCAGGTCTCGACGGTCGACGCGCCCTGCGGCGTCTCGGTGAACGGCGCCTTCGGCAATGCGTCCATGCGGGACTGCAGCAGTGACGGCGCCTCGCGCCGCCACGGGCCGGCCGGTGCAGTGGTCGAATACACGCCGAAGGAATGTTTGGTCACGTAGTTGCCATTGGCCGTGACCAGGCCGAAGGCGCCGGGCCGCGCACGCAGACGGCGCAGCATCTCGCTGATCGAATGTGTCACGTAGTTGTTGCCCGGCCCGCCGAAGAAGGGCAGCCCTCCGGTGATCGTCAGCGCACGCGGGTCGTCCTCGGCCAGGCCGATCTCCTGGCAGCCGATCTGCACCGCCGAGGCGAAGCAGCTGTACAGGTCGAAGACCTCGATCTGATCCAGCGTCTTGCCGGCCATGGCCAGCGCCTGGCGCGACGCGGCGCGGATGGCGGGCGAGGCGTGCAGGTCCGGCCGCTCGCTGACGTACCAGTGGTCGTGCCCGTCGGCGCAGCCGTGCAGGAACACCCACTTGTCGCGTGGTATGCCGAGCTCGCGCGCGGTGGCCACGTTGGTCATCACCACGGCGGCCGACTGGTCGATGAAGGCGTTGGCGTTCATCAGACGCGGATAGGGATAGCCGATCCAGCGGTTGCGCTCGTTCACCGTGACCAGCTGTTCAGCGGTGTAGCCCTCGCGCCGCGTGGCCAGCGGGTTGGCGGCGGCCACCGCGGCAAAGCGCGCCATCAGCGTGCCGATGGCCTGCTGGTGCGCTTCGACCGTGCGGCCGCGTGCGCCGCGGATCGCGTTCTCGATCAGCGGATACATGACGATCGCCGCGCGCATGCGGTGCAGGTCCTCATGCTCGCTCCAGCCGCGGCGCGGGTCGCCGATCAGCTCGGGTGTGCCGCCCGGGTCCTCGTTCCAGACACCCGTGGCAGCGCTGCGCTCCAACCCATGCTGGGTGCGCAGCGCCTCGCCGCCGCACAGCAGCGCGGCGCGCATCTCGCCGCGCGCGATCTCTTCCGCAAACTGGTTCAGCAGGAGCTGCGGCATGTTGCCGCCGCTGTAGCTGTAGATGTGGCGCGAGGCCTTCAGCCGCAGGCGCTGCGCCACGCTGCGCGGCGGGTTGGCGGACGTGCCGAGCTTGGTCGCGAAGCGCGGCGAGGTGTCGGCAAAGCTGCGGATCATCGCCACCGTGTCGATGGCCTCGGCCATGCCAGCGGCGCCGGCGTCCTGCAGCGCCAGCCGCGCCGCCTGCGCGATCAGCTCGTAGGGCGAGCGGCCGGCCTCCGCCGGCGTGTCCATGTCGGTGACATCGCCGCAACCGACGAGCACCGGCATGCGCCCATCGATCTGCTCCATCGGCGCTTTACTTGCCGAGTCCCATGGAGCGCGCGATCACCTCTTTCATGATCTCGTTCGTGCCGCCGTAGATGCGCGATACGCGCGTGTCGGCATAGGCGCGGGCAATCGGGTATTCCCACATGAAGCCGTAGCCGCCATGCAGCTGCAGGCATTCGTCGATGACCTTGCCGGCCATGTCGGTGCAGTTGAGCTTGGCCATCGACGCGGTGGGTGCATCCAACTCACCGGCCAGCAGCAGGCTCATGCAATGGTCGACGAAAACCCGCGCCATCTGCAGCTGTGACTGCATCTCGGCCAGCTTGAAGCGTGTGTTCTGGAAGCTGGCCACCGCATTGCCGAAGACCTTGCGCTCGCGCACATAGACCATCGTGTCCTCGATCGCCTGCTGTGCCGAGGCCACGGCGCCGATGGCGATCTGCATGCGCTCCCAGGGCAGCTCCTGCATCAGGTAGACGAAACCCTGCCCTTCGGCGCCCAGCAGATTGGACTCGGGCACCTTGACGTTGTCGAAGAACAGCTCCGAGGTGTCCTGCGCCTTCAGCCCCAGCTTCTTCAGCCGCTTGCCGCGCTCGAAGCCGGGCATGCCGCGCTCCACAAGCAGCAGGCTCGTACCCTTGGCGCCGAGGGCAGGGTTGGTCTTGGCCACGACGATCACCAAGTCGGCATTCCAGCCGTTGGTGATGAAGGTCTTGGCGCCGTTGACGGTGTAGCTGCCCTCGCCGTCCTTGACCGCGCTGGTCTTCACCGACTGCAGGTCGGAGCCGACGCCGGGCTCGCTCATCGCGATGGCGCCGATGATCTCGCCGCGCGCCATGCGCGGCAGGTAGTTGGCCTTCTGCGCTTCGCTGCCGTACTTGAAGATGTAGGGCGCGACGATCTCCGAATGCAGCGAGAAGCCCAGCCCTGTGGTGCGCGCCTTGGCCGTCTCTTCCATCATCACCATGCTGTACAGGCGGTCGGCGCCGGCGCCGCCGTAGGCCTCGGGCATGCTCGGGCAGAGGAAGCCGTTGGCCCCCGCCTTCTGCCAGACCTCGCGGTCGACATAGCCGCGCTCTTCCCACGCCTCGTGCTGCGGGATGACTTCCTTTTCCAGGAACTTGCGGAACGACGCGCGAAAGCTCTCGTGCTCTTCGCTGAACAGCTTGCGGGAGATCATCGCGCGCTCCTTCCTGGCCTAGAGGCGTTCGACGATGGTCACGTTGGCCTGGCCGCCGCCTTCGCACATGGTCTGCAACCCGTAGCGCTTGCCGCGGGCATGCAGCGCATGCACCAGCGTGGTCATCAGCTTGGTGCCCGACGCGCCCAGCGGGTGGCCCAGCGAGATGGCGCCGCCGTTGACATTGAGCCGCGCCGGGTCGGCACCGGTGTGCTGCAGCCAGGCCAGCGGCACCGAGGCAAAGGCTTCGTTGACCTCGAACAGGTCGATGTCGTCGATCTTCATGCCCGCCTTCTTCAGCGCATGCATGGTCGCCGGCAGCGGCGCTTCGAGCATGATCACCGGGTCGCCGCCGATCACCGTCATGTGGTGGATGCGTGCCAGCGGCTTGACGCCCAGCGCCTTCAGGCCCTTTTCGTTGACCACCATCACGCCGCTGGCGCCGTCGCAGATCTGGCTGGCATTGGCGGCCGAGATGTAGCCGCCCTCGCGCAGCGTCTTCACGCTGGCGATGCCTTCGAGCGTGGCCTCCATGCGGATGCCTTCGTCGGCCGTGTGCTTGTCGTCGCCGCCACTGCCGTCGGGCAGGCGCACGTCGATCGGCACCACCTCGGCCTTGAACGCGCCCTCCAGCGTGGCCGCCCGCGCTCGCTGGTGGCTCAGCAGCGAGAAGCGGTCGAGCTGCTCCTTCGTCAGCTTGTGCTTCTCGGCGATCATCTCTGCGCCCATGAACTGGCTGAAGTCCGGGCCGGGGAAGCGCTGGCGGATCACCGGGCTCATGTAGTGGCCCAGGCCGGCTTCCTTGTAGATCTTGCCCAGGCTGGCCATCGGGATGCGGCTCATGCTTTCCACGCCGGCCGCGATGACGCAGTCCATCGTGCCCGACATCACCGCCTGCGCCGCGAAATGCAGCGCCTGCTGCGACGAGCCGCATTGCCGGTCGATGGTCACACCGGGCACCTGCAGCGGCAGCTTCGAGGCCAGCGCGGCCATGCGGCCGACGCAGCCGCTCTGCTCGCCAGCCTGCAGCACGCAGCCCATGATTACGTCTTCCACCAGCGCCGGGTCGGCGCCGCTGCGGTCGATGAGCGCGTCGATCACCTGCGCGGCCAGATCCACCGGATGCCAGCCCGAGACACGGCCCCCACGCTTGCCGCCGGCGGTGCGGGCGGCGGCGACGATATAAGCTTCAGCCATGATGCGTTTCCTTTGCGATGAGACCCGGTCTTTTCGGGCACAACCATGTGAAGGCGCAGCATAGCGCGTCGCGCACACCCCTGAACAGTCGCGCAAGCGACATCCATCCATAGAGGCAACCCGCAATGAAACTCTCTTCCGACATCTCGGCCGTGATCACCGGCGGCGCATCCGGCCTGGGCGCCGCCACCGCGCGGCGGCTGGCCAACCAAGGCGTCAAGGTGGCGCTGTTCGACCTGAATGCCGAGGCCGGCGAAGCGCTGGCCAAGGAGATCGGCGGCGTCTTCTGCAAGGTCGACGTGACCAGCGAGGAACAGGTCGACGCCGGCTTCGCCAAGGCGCGTGCCGCGATCGGCCAGGAGCGCATCCTGATCAATTGCGCCGGCACCGGCAACGCCATCAAGACCGCCAGCCGCGACAAGAAGACCGGCGAGATCAAGGCCTTCCCGACGCTGAACTTCGACCGCATCATTCAGATCAACCTGGTCGGCACCTTCCGCTGCATCGCCAAGAGCGCCGCCGGCATGCTGACCCTGCCGCCGCTGGAGCACGGCGAGCGCGGCGCGATCGTCAACACCGCGTCGGTGGCGGCGCAGGACGGGCAGATCGGCCAGGCCTCGTACTCTGCGTCGAAGGCCGGCATCGTCGGCATGACCTTGCCGATCGCGCGCGACCTGATGGGCGAAGGCATCCGCGTCAACACCATCCTGCCGGGCATCTTCGAGACCCCGCTGCTGGCCGGCCTGCCCGACAACGTCAAGGACGCGCTGGCCGCGTCGGTGCCCTTCCCCAAGCGCCTGGGCCAGCCCGACGAATACGCGGCGCTGGCCGAGTTCATGGTCAGCACCGGCTACATGAACGGCGAATCCGTCCGCATCGACGGTGCCATTCGCATGGCCCCGCGATGAGCGCCCCGGCCGCCGCGCCCGCCAACCCGGACGCCGCGCTGGCTGGCGAGCGCGACCGGCTGCCCCGGCCCGTGCTGGAGTACCCCTTCGAGCAGCCGCCCGAGCCGGGCGCGGCGCTGGCGGTGGCGCCCGGCGTGGTGTGGATGCGCATGCCGCTGCCGATGATGCTGAACCACATCAACATCTGGGGCATCGAGGACGGCGACGGCTGGGCCATCGTCGACACCGGCATGCGCACCGACGAAACGCTGGCCGCGTGGCGCCAGCTGTTCGCCAACGCCACCGACGGCAAGAAGCTCAGCCGCATCTTCTGCACCCACATGCACCCCGACCACGTGGGCATGGCCGGCTGGCTGACGAAGAAGTTCAAGTGCCGGCTGTGGATGACGCGGCTGGAATACCTGAACTGCCGCGTGCTCACCGCCGACACCGGCCGCGAGGCGCCGGACGACGGCATCGTCTTCTACCACCGCGCCGGCTGGAGCGACGCGGCCATCGAGAACTACCGCGCGCGCTTCGGCAACTTCGGCAAGCGCATCCACGCACTGCCCGACAGCTACCGGCGCATCGTCGACGGCGAGCTGCTGCGCATCGGCCAGCACGACTGGCGGGTCATCGTCGGCACCGGCCACTCGCCCGAACACGCCTGCCTGTACTGCCCGGATCTGAAGCTGCTGATCAGCGGCGACCAGGTGCTGCCGCGCATTTCGTCCAACGTCTCGGTGCACCCGACCGAGCCCGACGAGAATCCGATGGCCGACTGGCTGGACTCGCTGGCCAAGATCAAGGCGCAGGTGAGCGACGACGTGCTGGTGCTGCCCGCGCACAACGAAGCCTTCCGCGGCCTGCATGCGCGGCTGGACTACCTGGCCGCGACGCAGCTGCGCACGCTGGCGCGGCTGCGCAAGTCGCTGGGCGAACCGCGGCGCACCGTCGACGTGTTCGGCGCGCTGTTCGCGCGCGCCATCGGCGAAAACGACGCCAGCCTGCTGAACCTGGCCACCGGCGAAAGCCAGGCCTGCCTGAACTACCTGCTGCAGCGCGGCGAGATCTCGCGCGACGTCGACGCCGACGGCGTGGCCTGGTACCGGCGCAAGGCCGACTGATCATGTTGCCGCGGGTGCTGCGGCGAATCGCGCTGCTCGCCGCGGCACTGCTCGCGCACGCGCTGGCCGGTGCCGCGGCTTTCGGCGAACCCGGCGGGCCGCCGCCCGGGCAGCTGCAGGCCGTGTTCGAGCAACTGCGCGCCGACCCCTACCAGATGGAACTGCTGATCAGCTTCGGCACCTCCAAGGGCGGCTCGGCCGGCCATCTTGCGCTGGCGCTGCGCGATGGCGACGACGACACCGTCTGGTCGGCCAACTTCCATGCCGACCGCGACCCGAAACATGCGCAGGGCTTCTACACGCACGAGCTGATGGTCGCGGTACCGAAGCAGGAATACCTGTACGGCACCCGCTCCTCGCTGGGCGAAACCGCGTCCTTCGGGCTGGACTACGGCGAGGTCTTCAAGCGTTCGGTCATCGGCATCCGCGTCTACGGCGTGCCGCAGTCCGAGAAGGACGCGCTGCGCGGCTTCTTCGAGCGCCTGAACGACGACTACGCGCGCCATGCGAGCGTCACCGACTACCACGTCGGCGACATCAGCTACGACTACATGAACCTGAACTGCGCCAAGACCATAGGCGCGGCCTTCAAGCATGGCGCCGGCTACGACACGCTGCAGGTGCGCGACCCGCTGCCGCTGTCTTCGCTGGTGCGCGCCATCGCCGCGATGTCGGCCAACATCCCCACCGAGATGGCGCTGAAACTGCTGGAACAATGGCACGCGCGCGGCTACACGATGGACGTGGTGCTGTACAAGAAGTGGCCGCACTCGCGCTGGGTCGACCCGCACGACGAGCCGAAGCTCGCATTCGCCGCGTTGCCCGACCGCTTTCCGTCGCTGCTATCGCTGGACTACCGCGCCGACGCCGGCCACTACGAGGACGAGGACAACCTCTACGCGATGGTCCTGCTGCGGCACCTGGGCCGCTACGCCCTGGAGATCGACGAGGCCTCGCAGGAGCTGAAGCTTCTGCACGGTGCCGCCACGCTGCCCTATGCGCAGGCCGCGCAACGGGCCCGCGACGAGGCCGGCGAGCAGAGCAAGAACCTGCTGCGCCGCCTGCCGGTGGGCGTGCGCGGCGCCGCCGGCCTCACCGGCGAGGCCGACCACCCCTACGACTTCACGCGCCCGCGTCCCTGAGCCTGAGCCGCGCGCGATGCTGCCGGTGCTGCAGCATCCAGTCGTGCAGGCTCTGCGCGGCCAGCGACAGGCCGCGGTCGCGCCGCCGCACCAGATAGATCTGCCGCGTCAGCCCCGGCCATGCAAGTGGCCGCACCAACACCTCGGGCTGCTGGAAGTGGAACAGCGTCAGCGAGGGCACGATGCTGATGCCCAGCCCGGCGCGCACCATGCCCATCACCGTGGCCAGCTGGTCGACCTCCATCAGCGTGCGCATCTTCAGCGGGTGCAGCGCGGCATCCAGGTACTGCCGCACGCTGCTGGTGCGCGACAGGTGCACGAAGGGCCAGGCGGCAACATCGCGCGGCCGCACGCTGGCCGCCGTCGCCAGCGCATGGCCCCGCGGGCACACCAGGTGGAAGGCGTCGCTGCAGAACAGTTCGGCGCGCAGCTCGGGCGTATCGGCGCGGGTCGCGGCCAGCGCCAAGTCGGCGTGTCCGGCGCGCACGCTGTCGACGCAGGCCTCCGACAGCACGTCGCGCACCTCGAGTTCGATGCCCGGATAGGCCGCGCTGAAGCCGGCCAGCACCTGCGGCAGCCAGCCCGCCGCCAGCGACGGCAGCAGCGCGATGGACACGCGCCCGCGGCGGCGCGCCACCTGATCGCGCACGCCCGACACCGCGCCGTCGAACTCGGCCAGCACGCGCCGCGCCGAGAGCTCGAACTCCAGGCCCTCGGCCGTGGGCAGCACCTGGCGCGTGCTGCGGTCGAACAGGCGCAGGCCCAGCGACTCTTCCAGCGAGCGGATCAGCGCGCTGAAGGCCGGCTGCGACAGATGCGACTGCGCCGCAGCGCGGGTAAAGCTGCGCTCTTCGGCCAAGGCCAGAAAAGCGCGCAGCTGTCGCGTCGAGATATTCATCTGATTCTTGACTTAATCAATCCGAACTTTCGATTTCACAGAATAACAGCGCCTGCCTACAGTGCGCACCAGACCCGCCGCAACGGGCAATCGACTGGAGACCCATGAACCCCGAACCCATCCTGCGCATCGGCTGCGCCGCCGGCTTCTCCGGCGACCGCACCGACGCCGCGCTGCCGGTGGTGCGCGCGCTGATCGCCGCCGGCGGACCGGCCGTGCTGATCTTCGAGACGCTGGCCGAACGCACGCTGGCGCTGGCGCAACTGGCGCGGCGCCAGGACCCGGATGCCGGCTACGAGCCGCTGCTCGACGAGCTGCTGCGCCCGGTGCTGGGCCTGTGCCTGCGCTCGGGCGTGCGCATCGTCAGCAACTTCGGCGCAGCCAATCCGCGCGGCGCGGCCCTGCACATCGCCCGGCTGGCGCGCGAACTCGACCTGCGCGCCCCGCGCATTGCCGTGGTCCATGGCGACGACCTGAGCGGGCCGCCACAGCGCGCACTGCTCGACGACGCGCTGGGCGGCGCGATGCGCGGCCTGAAGCCGGTCAGCGCCAATGCCTATCTGGGCGCCGAGGCCATCGCCGACGCGCTGCTCGCCGGCGCCGAGATCGTCGTCTGCGGCCGCGTCGCCGACCCGTCGTTGGCGGTGGGGCCGGCGCTGGCGCACTTCGGCTGGGCCCGCGACGACTGGGACCGGCTGGCCCGCGCGACGATGGCCGGGCATCTGCTGGAATGCGGCGCGCAGGTCAGCGGCGGCTACTACGCCGACCCCGGCTTCAAGGACATACCGGGCCTCGCCCATCTGGGCTACCCGATCGCCGAGATCGATGCCGACGGCCATTGCGTCATCACCAAGCCACCGGGCAGCGGCGGGCACATCGACGAACACAGCGTCAAGGAACAGTTGCTGTACGAGGTGCACGACCCGGCGGCCTACCTGACCCCCGACGTGGTGGCCGACATCGGCAGCGCCACGGTGCGGCAGCTGGGGCCGGACCGCGTGCAACTCCACGGTGTGCGCGGCCATGCACGCACCGGCACGCTGAAGGTCAATGTCTGCCACGAAAACGGCTGGCTGGCCGAAGGCGAGATCTCCTATGCCGGGCCGCGCGCCGAAGCCCGCGCTCGCCTGGCCGGCGAGGTGCTGCGCGAGCGGCTGCAGGGCCTGGGCCCATTGCGCATCGACTTGATCGGCGTGGCCAGCGTCTTCGGTGACGATGCCGGCCGCTGGCTGGCGGCGCGACCCGAAGGCGATGCGCACGACGTGCGCCTGCGCGTGGCGCTGAACCACGACGAACGCGCTGCCGCCGAGCGGCTGCCGCGCGAGGTGACGGCGCTCTACACCTGCGGCCCGGCCGGCGGCGGCGGCGTGCGCACCGCGCTGCGCGCACGGCTGGGCACGGTGTCTTGCCTGGTGCCGCGCGAATCGATCGCCGCCGGTTTCGAGTTCATCACGCCCGCCGACGCAGGAGCCGCCGCATGAGCACCTATCTCGAAGTCCCGCTGTACCGCGCCGCGCACGGCCGCACCGGCGACAAGGGCAACCGCTCGAACATCAGCGTCATTGCCTGGCACCCCGCGCTGTGGCCACTGCTGGTCGAGCAGCTCACCGAAGCGGCGGTGGCGCGGCAGTTCGCGCACCGCCGCCCCAGCCGCGTGACGCGCCATCTGCTGCCGCAGCTGCAGGCGATGAACTTCGTGCTTGACGACGTGCTCGATGGCGGCGTCAACGATGCACTCAACCTCGACAGCCACGGCAAGGCACTGTCGTTCCTGCTGCTGGAGCTGCCGATCAAGCTGCCGGCCGAATTGGCCGTGCATCTGGCCGGCAGCGACTGACCCTCTTTCCACCCACCCTTCAACGGAGACAAGACCATGAACACGCTCTCGATCACTCGCCGCGGCTGCATCGCCGTGGCGCTGGCCGCCGCCTTCGGCGCGCAGGCACAGGGCTACCCCAGCAAGCCGGTCACGCTGATCGTGCCCTTCGCCGCCGGCAGTGCCACCGACCAGCTGGCGCGTGCGCTGGGCCAGTCGATCACCACCGACACCAAGCAGGCCGCGGTGGTGGACAATAAGGCCGGCGCCAGCGGCATGCTCGCGGCGCAGGCTGCGGCGCGCGCCGCGGCCGATGGCTACACGGTGCTGATCACCACCAACACCACGCATGCCGCGAACGAGCACCTGTACAAGAAACTGCCCTACGACGCCGTCGCGGACTTCGCGCCGGTCACGCTGCTCGGCAAAGGCAGCCAGGTGCTGGTGGTGCGCGCCGATTCGCCGTTCAAGAACGTGGCCGAGTTGCTGGCCAAGGCGAAACAGGCGCCGGGCAAGCTCAGCTTCGGCAGCGGCAGTTCGTCCAGCCGCGTCGCCGGCGAGCTGTTCCAGCAGATGAGCGGCACCGAGATCTTGCACGTGCCCTACAAGAGCAACCCGCTGGCCATCACCGACCTGCTGGGCGGCCAGATCGACCTGATGATCACCGACATGTCCACCGGCGTGCCGCAGATCAAGAGCGGCAAGCTGCGCGCGCTGGGCGTGTCCACGCTGAAGCGCTCGCCGCTGCTGCCGGACGTGCCGACCATCGACGAGGCCGGCGTCAAGGGCTACGACATGGGCTACTGGTTCGCCGCCTACGTGCCGGCGAAGACACCGCCCGAGGTGATCGAGAAGCTGAACGCATTGCTGGTCGCAGGCGTCAAGAGCCCGGCGGCGAAGAGCTTCTACGACAACAGCGGCACCGAGCCCGTCACCTCCACGCCTGATGCGCTGGCCAAGTTCCAGCAGGCCGAAACGCAGAAGTGGGGCAAGGTCATCAAGGCCGCCGGCATCGAGGCCGAATAGGCCGCGCAGCGGCGCGCACGGCCGCTGCCTATGATGCGGCCGATGACGACGACTTCCACGCTCGAACTCGGCCCGGTCACCGTTCATTTCGGCGACAAGACCGGCAAGTACCCCGACGGCAACCAGGTGGTGGTGCGCGGCCGCGACTCGATGGCGGTGTTCGACACGCCGCAGGTCGCCAACCGCATTCCGCAGGTGCTGGCCGACGCCGACCTGGCGATCCTCGGCCACGTGCACGAGGACCACATGGCCGGCCTGCACCTGATGCCCGGCAAGCCGGTGCACGTGCATCAGGCCGACCTCGACGCCGCCCGCAGCTGGCAGGGCCTGAGCCGCCACTACGGCTATCCGCAACCGGTGCTGGACAGCCTGCGGCGCAAGATCGAAGCCGACTTCCACTACGCGCCGCGGCCCGATGCGGTGGGCTATATCGACGGCGCGCTGTGGGAGCTGGGCGGCGTGCGCGTGCGCGCCGTGCACCTGCCGGGCCACACCGCGGGCCACTGCGTGCTGCTGGTCGAGCCGCAGGGCATCGCCTTCATCGGCGACATCGACCTGTCCGGCTTCGGCCCGTACTACGGCGACGCCACCTCCAGCCTGGCCGATTTCCGGCGCTCGCTGGCCCGGTTGCCCGAGCTGCTGGCCACGCGCTGGATCACCTCGCACCACAAGGGCGTGGTGCAGGAACGCGCGCAATTCGACGAGCTGCTGCGGGCCTTTGCCGCGCGCATCGACGAGCGCGAGGCGCGGCTGCTGCAGATGCTGGCCGCCGGGC
>Ga0307505_10002863_pt1 | contig 11443 bp, 9 predicted proteins | sample 23_S_MG_FD_202183 | JGI IMG/M metagenome (GOLD analysis project Ga0307505, IMG submission 202183) | Soil microbial communities from Populus trichocarpa stands in riparian zone in the Pacific Northwest, United States - 23_S | ecosystem: Environmental > Terrestrial > Soil > Riparian zone > Trees...
TACCAAGAGCCGGCCGGAACTCGTGTCCATGCGCCGCTCGGCGGCCATTGCCTGCGCCGCGCACCGCCGCGCACTCGGGATCACGGGGCCGGGCCGCATGGAATACGAGGTGATGGCGGAGATCCTTCACGAATTCCACCGGCGCCGCGCGGACATCTCCTACTACCCGATCGTCGGCAGCGGTCCGAATTCCTGCGTGCTGCACTACCGGGAGAACAGCCGGCAGATGCAGGACGGCGAGCTGCTGCTGATCGACGCCGGCTGCGAGTTCGACTACTACGCCTCGGACATCACCCGAACCCTGCCGGTCGGCGGTCGTTACAGCAGGCGCCAGCGCGCCGTCTACGAGGTCGTGCTGGAGGCGCAGAAGGCGGCGATCGCGAAGGTGCGCGCGGGCGCACACTGGAACGAGCCGCACGAGGCGGCGGTGCGCGCGATCACCCAGGGCCTCGTGCGCCTCGGCCTGCTCGAGGGCCGCGTGCCGAAGCTGATCAAGGACGGCGCCTACCGCCAGTTCTTCATGCACCGGGTCGGGCATTGGCTCGGCATGGACGTGCACGACGTCGGCGAATACAAGGTCGGCGACCAATGGCGCCTGCTCGAGCCCGGCATGGTCACGACGGTCGAGCCCGGCATCTACATCGCGCCGGGCAGCAAGGGCGTGCGCCGCGAGTGGTGGGGCATCGGCGTGCGCATCGAGGACGACGTCGCGGTAACCGAGGGCGACCCGGAGGTGCTGACCGCCGCCATGCCCACGGACCCGGACGAGATCGAGCGCCTCATGGCCGCGGCGTGAGCGCAACGACAGTCACGTGCGACGTCGCCATTGCCGGCGGTGGCATGGTCGGCCTCTCGCTGGCGGCGGCGCTGGCGGAGCTTCCGCTCGACGTCGTCGTGATCGAGCCGGTCGCGCCGGAGTCCGCCGAGCAGCCAAGCTTCGATTCGCGGACCACGGCGCTCTCGAGCGGCAGCCGGCGTGTGCTCGAGGGCATAGGCGCCTGGCCTTCGCTCGCCTCCCGGGCGACGCCGATACGGCGGATCCACATCTCCGAGCGCGGCATCTTCGGCACGGCGACCCTGGAAGCGGGCGAGCAGGGCCTCGCGGCCCTCGGTTACACGATCGAGAACCGCCTGCTCGGCCAGGCGCTGCATGAGCGGGTCGCCGGCATGCCCCGCATCCGCCTGTGCCCGGCGCGCGTCGCCGGCCTCGAGCCCGGCGCAGATACCGTGCGCCTCTCGACCGATGCGGGCGAGACTTTCGAGTCGCGGCTCCTGGTCGCCGCCGACGGCGCACAGTCGGCCGTGCGGTCCGCGCTCGGCATTGGCGCGAGCGTCTCCGAGTACGGCCAGCACGCGGTCATCGCGCACGTCGACACGTCCCGGTTTCACGACAACACCGCCTTCGAGCGCTTCACGGCGACCGGGCCGCTCGCGGTCCTGCCGATCGTCGAGGGACGTTCGGCCGTCGTATGGACACTGGCGCCCGAAGCGGCGATACGAGCGCTGGCGCTGGATGACCGTGCGTTTCTCGACGAGCTGCAGCAGGCCTTCGGGCTTCGACTCGGCCGATTCACCCGCGTCGGCCGCCGCCAGGCCTACCCGCTCGCGCTGACGCAGGCAGAGCGGCTCACTGCGCCGCGTGCGGCCGTCCTCGGCAACGCGGCCCAGTCGTTGCACCCGGTCGCGGGGCAGGGCTTCAACCTGGCGCTGCGCGACGTCGCGATGCTCGCGGAGCTCCTGGCGGAAGGCGGTGACCCGGGTGCACCCGCGCTCCTCGCGCGCTACGACGAGTGGCGCGCGCCGGACCGAGAGGCGGTCGTCCGCTTCACGGATTCGCTGGTGCGGGGCTTCGGCCTGCCGCTCGGTCCGCTGCGGCGGGTGCGCGGGCAGGGGCTCGTGCTGTTCGACCTGCTGAGCCCGGTCAAGCGCGAGTTCGCGCGCCGTACGATGGGGCTCGCCGGCCGCCAGCCGCGGCTCGTGCGCGGCCTGCCACTCGCGGGGGAACGCGCGTGAGGCGCGACTTCGACGTCGTCGTCGTGGGTGGGGCAATGGCAGGCGCCGGCACGGCGGCGCTGCTCGCGGCGACGCCGGCGACCGCGGGGCTGCGCATCGCGCTCATCGAACCACGGCCCGCGACGCCGCCCGCCGCCGACGCGCCGCTGGACCTGCGCGTCTCCGCGCTCTCGCGCAGCTCGCAACGGCTCCTGGAGCGCACGGGCGCCTGGCCGGCGGTCGCCGCGCGCGCCGCCGCTTACCAGCGCATGGTGATCTGGGAGGAGCGCCAGGACCCGGCTGGGCCGGACGCGCTCGTGTTCGACGCTGCCGAGCTCGGCGAGCCGGACCTCGGCCACATCGGCGAGAACCGCAGCATCCAGGCCGCCCTCACTGCGCGAGCCGAGGCGCTCGGGGCCGTGCTCCTGCGCGCGGAACTCGCGACGATGGAGACGACGCGCGACGCAATGCGTGTCGCACTCGGCGACGGGCGCGAGTTTCGGGCCGGCCTGGTCATCGGCGCCGACGGTGCCGAATCCGCCGTGCGCCGCATGGCGGGCATCGATACGCGGGGCTGGGATTACGGCCAGCGCGCGGTGGTTACGCACCTTGCGTCCGAGAAGCCGCACGGCGCCACGGCCCGCCAGCGCTTCCTCGACACCGGGCCGCTCGCCCTGCTGCCGCTCGCGGACGGGCGCTCGTCGCTGGTCTGGTCGACGCTGCCGGAGCAGGCGGATGAGTTGACGCGATGCCCGGAGGAAGAGTTCGCGGACCGCGTGACAGCCGCCTCCGCCGGCGTCCTGGGCCGGCTCGTGCCGACCACGGCGCGTGTTTCCTTCCCGCTCCGGCTGCTCCACGCGCGTCGTTATGCCGCCGACCGGATCGCGCTGGTCGGCGATGCCGCCCACGCCGTGCACCCGCTCGCGGGGCAGGGGATCAACCTCGCTTTCCTGGATGCGGCCGCGCTGGTCGACGTGCTGGGCGACGCACTCGAGGCGGGCGACGACCTGGGCGAACTGCGCGTGCTGCGCCGCTACGAGCGCTGGCGCAAGGCGGAGGCGTTGCCCGCGATCGCGCTGCTCGATGGCCTCAAGCGGCTCTTCTCCGGCGGCAACCCGCTGCAGTCGCGCCTGCGCCAGGGCGCTCTCGGCCTCGCGCAGTCTTCCGTGACGGCCAAGCGGCTGTTCATGCAGCGTGCGCTCGGCGTCGCGGGCGAGCTGCCCGCGTCGGTGCGCCCCCCGCCGTCATGACCGGAGATCGACGTCCTTGGTTTCGCGCAGGCAGAAGAGCCCGACCAGGCCGCTCATCGCGGCGATGAGGATCGGGTACCAGAGCCCGTAGTAGATGTTGCCCGTGAGCACTACGAGCGCAGCGGCGAGGAACGGCAGGAAGCCGCCGAACCAGCCATTGCCGATGTGGTACGGCAGGCTCATCGACGAGTAGCGGATCTTTGTCGGGAACAGCTCGACGAGATAGGCGGCGATCGGGCCGTACACCATGGTCACGTACAGCATCAGGATCACGAGCAGGAGCAGCGTGACCGGCAGGTTCATGCGCTCCGGGTCCGGGGCCGTCGGGAAGCCGGCATCGCCGAGAGCCGCACGATAGGTCCCCTCGTCAAAACCAGACAGGCGCTGGCCGGCGATCGTCGTCACCACCGCCTCGCCGGCCTCAGGCTCAACCTGCTCGTAATTGACTCCGGCCTTGGTGAGGAAGTCGCGCGCCTGGTCGCAGGGCGTCTCGGGCCTGGCGAAGATCCGGAAGCGGCAGTCGGCACCCGCCACGGTCACCGCTGCGCGCGCCTGGAACTCCGCGAGCGCCGGGTTCACGGACTGCGTCAGTCCCTTGAAGATCGGGATGAAGGTGAGCGCGGCGAGCAGGCACCCGGCCACCATGATGCGTTTGCGGCCGATGCGGTCCGACAGCCTGCCGAAGTAGACGAAGAAGGGCGTGCCGATGACGAGCGCCGCGGCGATCAGGAGGTAGGTGGTCTGGTAGTCGAGCTTGAGCGTGTTCTGCAGGAAGAAGAGCGCGTAGAACTGCCCGGTGTACCAGACGACGCCCTGGCCTGCGGTCGCGCCGAACAGCGCCAGCAGCACGATGCGCGCGTTCCGCCACTGCCCGAAACTCTCCTTCAGCGGCGCCTTCGACAACTTGCCCTCGGCCTTCATCTCGGCGAACACTGGCGACTCCTGCAGGCGCAGGCGGATGTACACAGATACGCCGAGCAGCACGACGGAGATCAGGAAGGGCACGCGCCAGCCCCAGGCCTTGAAGGCCTCCTCGCCGAAGCCGAGCCGGCAGGCGAGGATCACCGCGAGCGAGAGGAAGAACCCGAGCGTCGCCGTGGTCTGGATCCAGCTCGTGTAATAGCCGCGCTGGCCCTGCGGCGCGTGCTCGGCGACGTAGGTCGCGGCGCCGCCGTACTCGCCGCCCAGTGCGAGTCCCTGGGCGAGGCGCAGCGTGACCAGCAGGATCGGCGCCCAGATGCCGATCTGCGCATAGGTCGGCAGCACGCCGACCAGCGCCGTGGCGAGGCCCATGACCACGATCGTGATCAGGAAGGTGTACTTGCGACCGATCAGGTCGCCGATCCGGCCGAACACCAGCGCGCCGAGCGGGCGCACGGCGAAGCCCGCGCCGAAGGTCGCGAGGCTCGCGAGGAAAGCCGCGGTGTCGTTGCCCGGCGGGAAGAACAGGGCCGAGAAGAACACGGCAAGCGTGCCGTACAGGTAGAAGTCGTACCACTCGAAGACGGTGCCGAGCGAGGAGGCGAAGATCACCTTGCGGTGCGCTTTATCGATGCCGCGAAGGGGACGCACCCCTTCAGGAGAAACCGGCTGGCCAGGAGGAACCCTTTTGTCCCCTGAAGGGGTGCGTCCCCTCCGGTTCACAGCAGCGCGTCCGCCTTGGCGGCGCAGATGAAGTCGTTGTCGGACAGCCCGCCGATCGCGTGGGTGGACCAGCGCATGCGGCAGTAGTTGTAACCGATCTCGAGGTCCGGATGATGGTCCTCGACGTTGGCGATGTGCGCCAGCGCATTCACGAAGCTCATCGTGCGCCAGAAGTCCGGGAACTTCAGCGCGCGGCGGATCGCCTTGCCGTCCTCGACCAGCTGCCAGTCCGCGTGCAGCTGCTTCATCAGGCCGGCCGCCTGCGCGGCATCGAGCGGCCGCACGCCACCCTCGCAGGGTACGCACCTGCGTTCTTTCAGCGCTTCCATCAGGCCTCCCGGCGCGCGTAGCGGCGCGAGACGTAGCGTTCGACCAGTTCCTGGAATTCCTCGGCGATGCGCTCGCCCTTGAGCGTCACCGTCTTCTCGCCGTCCTCGTAGACAGGCGCGACCGGCCGCTCGCCGGTACCCGGCAGGCTGATGCCGATGTTCGCGTGCTTGCTCTCGCCGGGGCCGTTCACGACGCAGCCCATGACGGCGACGGTCATGTTCTCGGCGCCCTCGTATTCGCGCCGCCAGGCCGGCATGCGCTCGCGCACGTGTTCCTGGATGCTCTGCGCGAGTTCCTGGAAGTAGCTGCTGGTCGTGCGCCCGCAGCCGGGGCAGGCAACCACCCTGGGGGCGAAGGCGCGAAGGCCGAGGCTCTGCAGGATTTCCTGCGCGACGCGCACTTCCTGGCGGCGGTCGCCGCCGGGCTCCGGTGTCAGCGAGACGCGGATCGTGTCGCCGACGCCTTCCTGCAGCAGGATAGCGAGCGCTGCGGTGGAAGACACGACGCCCTTGGCGCCCATGCCGGCCTCGGTGAGTCCGAGGTGCAGGGGATAGTCGCAGCGCGCGGCGAGCGCGCGGTAAATCGCGACCAGGTCCTGCACGCCGCTGACCTTCGAGCTGATGATGATGGCGTCATGCGCCAGGCCGAGCTCCTCGGCGCGCGCGGCCGAGGCGAGCGCGGAGACGACCGTCGCCTCGCGCAGCACCTCGAGCGCATCGAGGGGTTCGGGCGCGCGCGAGTTCTCGTCCATCATGCGCGTCAGCAGGTCCTGGTCGAGGCTGCCCCAGTTGACCCCGATGCGCACCGGTTTGCGATGACGGCAGGCGGTCTCGATCATGGCTGCGAACTGCGGGTCGCGTTTGCTCCCGCGGCCGACGTTGCCGGGGTTGATGCGGTACTTGGCGAGTGCTTCTGCGCAGGCCGGTTGCGCGGCCAGCAGCTTGTGTCCGTTGAAATGGAAGTCGCCGATGATCGGGACGTCGCAGCCCTGCGCACGCAGGCGGTCACGGATGTGCGGGACGGCCGCGGCGGCCGCGTCGGTATTGACGGTCACGCGCACCAGCTCGGAGCCGGCCTCCGCCAGCTCGCGCACCTGGCGGGTCGTCGCCTCGATGTCCGCCGTATCGGTGTTGGTCATCGACTGCACGACGACCGGGGCGCCGCCACCCACGATGACGGCGCCGATGCGGACCGAGGCGGTGCTGCGGCGGGCCGCGGTCACCGCGCCTTCTGGGCCGCGATCCAGTCGTCCACCGTGCGCTCGAGGATGTCGAGCGGCACGGCGCCGGTCGCGAGGACCGTGTCGTGGAAGGCGCGGATGTCGTAGCGGTCGCCGAGCGCCTGCTCGGCGCGCGCTCGCAACTCGAGGAACTTCAGTTGCCCGATCTTGTAGGCGAGCGCCTGGCCCGGGTCGGAGATGTAGCGATCGATCTCGTTGACGATGTCGGCCTCGGTCTTGGCCGCGTTCGCCATGAAGTAGTCGATGGCCTGCTGCCGCGTCCAGCCCATGTAGTGCAGGCCGGTGTCGACGACCAGGCGCACGGCGCGCCACTGGTCGTAGGTGAGCTGTCCGAAGCGCGAGTACGGGTCCTTGTAGAGGCCGAGGTCGTAGCCGAGCCGCTCGGAGTAGAGACCCCAGCCCTCGATGTAGGCCGTGTAGCCGCCCGCGCGCCGGAAGATCGGCAGGTCCGTCTGCTCCTGCGCAAGCGCGATCTGCAGGTGATGGCCGGGCGCCGCCTCGTGCACGGAGAGGACTTCCATCTCGTACTTCGGCCGGACCTCGGGGCGGTACAGGTTCACGTAGTAGTAGCCGGGGCGCGAGCCATCGAGCGACGGACCGCTGTAGTAGGCCGTCGTCGTGTTCGGGGCGCTGTTGTCCGGGATCGGCCGCAGGCCGAAGGGCGTGCGGTAGAGCTTGCCGAACAGCTTCGGCAGCTCGGGATCGATCATCTTCACGATGTAGGCGTAGGCGCGGAACAGCTCCTCCCCGGTCCCGTAATAGAACTTCGGGTCGGTGCGCAGGTGCTGGAAGAAGTCGGTGAGGGAGCCCTGGAAGCCGACCTCGTCCATCACCTGCTGCATCTCGGTCCGGTTGCGCGCGACTTCCCTGAGGCCGATCGCGTGGATCTCCTCCGGCGTCAGCCCGGTCGTCGTGTGGTAGCGCGCCAGGTACTTGTAGTGTTCGCGCCCGTCCGGCGTGTCCCAGAGCCCGACCGACTCGCGGGTCGCCGGCAGGTACTCGTCCCGGAAGATCGCCTGGAAGCGTCGATAGGCGGGGATCACGGACTCCGCGATCACCTGTTTCGCCTCCGCGGCGAGTCGCTCGCGCTCCGCGACCGGGATCGCCTCGGGAAACGCGCGGAAGCGCTCGAAGAAGGGGCTGTCCTCGGGCCGGTCCGCCACCTGCTTCGCGAGCGGCCCGAGCACGCGCTCCATGACCGCGCGCGGCTGGGTGCGCTTCCCGGCGGCGCCCCGGCGCAGCCGCTGCCCGTACTCGTCGAGGTAGGCCGGGATCGCGCGCATGCGGCTGAGCCAGGCCTCGTAGTCGGCCACCGTCTTGAACGGCATCAGCTCGGCGACCTCGTTCAGCGATTGCGGGCCGCTGCTGGCCTCGATCGAGTAGTACTCCCGGTGAAAGGGCAACGCCCCCCGGCGAGTCTCGTACTCGTGGCGGAACAGGTCATTGTTCAGCTGCTCGGCGGCCGGCAGCGCGTCGCGCGGAATCCGGGCCAGGTCCTCGAGTACGCGGGCGTCGGCCGCTTCGCGCGTCGTCTGCGCCGCCGGGGAAATGTCCGGCCAGCGGTCGTTGTAGCGCGTCTCGCCGTAGTAAGTCGCATACAGCGGGTTATCCGCGAGGTCGCGCTGCCATTCGCGATCGAACAGGGCGTGCAGGTCGGCGACGGCTTCGGCGGATGCCGCGAGCGGCGCCGTGAGCAGCGCGAAGGCAAGCAGGAATGGCGCGAATGGTCGGGGCATGCAAGGAACTATACCCTGTGCATGACGGCACTTTCCGTTAGAATCCGCCCCCGCCGACATGGGAAAACGCACAGCGCTCTACGACCTGCATCTCGCCGCCGGCGCGCGGATGGTCGACTTCGGCGGCTGGGACATGCCTGTCGGTTACGGCTCCCAGATCGAGGAACATCACACGGTGCGCCGCGATGCCGGTATGTTCGACGTGTCGCACATGTGCGCGGTCGACCTGCGAGGCGCCGGGGTGCGCCCGCTCCTGCTGCGGCTGCTCGCGAACGACGTCGGCCGGCTCACGCTGCCGGGCAAGGCGCTCTACAGCTGCATGCTGCGCCCTGACGGCGGCGTGATCGACGACCTGATCGCCTGCTACCTCGACGAGAAGTGGTTCCGCCTGGTGGTCAACGCCGGGACGGCCGAAAAGGACCTGGCCTGGATCAAGGAGCACGCGAAGCAGATCGGCGTCGCCGTGGTGCCGCGGCGCGACCTCGCGATCATCGCGGTCCAGGGCCCGAACGCGCGCGCAAAGGCGATGCCCTTGCTACCGGAGGGCGCGCGCGCGGCCGCAGGCCAGCTCGGCAGCTTTTTCGCTGCGTCCTGCGACGAATGGTTCGTCTCGCGCACCGGGTACACGGGCGAGGACGGATTCGAGATCGCATTGCCCGCGGAGGCCGCGGCCGAGTTCTGGGGCGCGCTCGCGGCGGCCGGCGTCGCGCGCTGCGGACTTGGGGCTCGCGACACGTTGCGCCTCGAGGCGGGCATGAACCTCTACGGCAGCGACATGGACGAGACCACGACGCCGCTCGAGTCCGGCCTCGCCTGGACCGTGGTGCTCGAGGGCAATCGGGATTTCATCGGCAAGGCGGCCCTGGAAGAGCAGCGCGCCGCAGGCAAGGCGCAGAAGCTCACGGGTCTGCTGTTGCTGGAGCGCGGCGTTCTGCGCTCGCACCAGAAGGTGTTCTCGGGCGCCGGGGAGGGCGAAGTCACGAGCGGCACATACGCACCGACGCTCGAGCGCTCGATCGGCTTCGTGCGGCTGCCAGCAGCGGCCGACGGCGCGGTCGAAGTGGACATTCGCGGCAAGCGCAGTCCCGCCCGCCTCGTGAAGCCGCCGTTCGTGCGCAACGGCAAGCCGAAGATCGAAATCCAGTAACGGAGACCCGCTGCATGAGCCAGATTCCCGCCGACTTGCGTTACACCAGGAGCCATGAATGGATGCGGACGTTGCCGGACGGCACGGTCGAGATCGGCATCACCGACCACGCGCAGCAGTCGCTCGGTGACCTGGTGTTCGTCGAGGTTCCCGAGACGGGTCGCCGGCTCACGGCGGGCGACGCCTGCGCGGTGGTCGAATCGGTGAAGGCGGCCTCCGACGTCTACAGCCCGCTCACGGGCGAGGTGGTCGCCGGCAATCCCGGGCTCGCGACGCAACCGGAACTGATCAACAGGGATCCCTTCGGCGAAGGCTGGATCCTGCGACTGAAACCTTCGGGCGGCGGCGCCGCGGCCGAAAGCCTCGACGCGGCCGCGTACGAGGCCGTCGTCGCGGCAGGAGGCTGAGTGCCGTATATTCCGCACACGCCGGACGACGTGCGCACCATGCTTGATCGCATCGGCGTGCCCTCGATCGACGGCTTGTTCGACGAAATACCGGTGGCGCTCCGCGTCGAGTCGCTGCCCGGCGTTCCCGACGCCTTGACCGAGATGGAAGTCTCCCGCCTCGCGGCACGACGCGCGGCCGCAGACGGGTCGCCGCTCAACTTCATCGGCGCCGGCGCCTACGAGCACCACATCCCGGCCCCGGTCTGGGCGCTCGTGACGCGCGGCGAGATCTACAGCGCCTACACGCCGTACCAGGCCGAGGCGAGCCAGGGCACGCTGCAGATCATGTACGAGTACCAGTCGATGATCGCGGGCCTTGCGGCACTGGACGTGTCGAACGCCTCGCTGTACGACGGCGCCTCGGCCCTCGCCGAGGCCTGCCTGATGGCGGTGCGCGCGCACCGCCGCTCGAAGTCCGCGCGCATCCTGATGCCCGAGACCGTCAATCCCGTCTGGCGACGCGTCGCCAGCGCGATCACCGAAGGGCAGGGGCTCCGTCTCGATAAGCTCGCCTCTGACCCGGCCACCGGCCGCATTGACCCGGCCGCGCTTGCCGCCCTGTCGGGCGAGGACATCACTGCGCTCGTGGTTCCGCAGCCCAACTTCTTCGGCCAGCTCGAGGATGCGGATGCGCTGACGCGCTGGGCGCGTGCGAACGGCGCGCTGGTGATTGCCGCAGTGAATCCCGTGTCGCTCGCCGTGATGAAGCCGCCCGGCGAATGGGGCGACGGCGGCGCAGACATCGCCTGCGGCGATGCGCAGCCCTTCGGCGTGCCGCTGTCCTCGGGCGGTCCCTACGTCGGGTTCATGGCCTGCCGCATGGAGCACGTGCGACAGCTGCCGGGCCGAATCGCCGGACGCACCGTGGATGCCGAGGGCAAGCCCGGTTTCACGCTGACCCTGCAGGCGCGCGAGCAGCACATCCGCCGCGCCAAGGCGACGTCGAACATCTGCACCAACCAGGGCCTGCTGATGAGTGCGGCGACGATCCACCTGGCGCTGCTCGGGCCCGCGGGCCTCGACCGGGTTGCCCGCGCCTGCATCGCCCGCACGAGCGAGCTCGTCGCGGCGCTCACGCAGCTGCCCGGCGTGCGCGCCGCCTTTCCGGGGCCACGCTTCCATGAAGCCGTGCTGAAGCTCGACCGGCCGGTCGCACCCGTGCTCGAGGCGCTCGCGGCCGACGGCATCATCGGCGGCTTCGACCTCGCGCGCGATTACCCGCAGCTCGGCGATGCGCTCCTGGTCTGCGCGACGGAAACGCGCACGCGGACGGACATCGACGCCTACGCGCGCGCACTCGAGAGCGTCCTGGGCCGGGCCGCGGCGGCCTGAGCATGATCACCCGCAAGCCCGAACCCCTGATCTTCGAACTCTCGCGCGCCGGCCGCGGCGCCACGGCCCAGTACCCGGCAGCCGAGCCGTCGGGCGAAGTGCCCCCGGGATTCCGGCGGCGCGGCCAGCCGCCGCTGCCGGAAGTCTCGGAGTTGCAGGCCGTGCGGCATTACACGCGGCTCTCGCAGCTCAACTTCGGCATCGACACGCACTTCTATCCGCTCGGCTCCTGCACGATGAAATACAACCCGCGGGCCTGCAACGCGCTCGCGATGCTGCCGGGTTTCCTCAACCGGCATCCGCTGGCCGGCAGCGCGACGGGG
>Ga0307505_10002864_pt1 | contig 11440 bp, 12 predicted proteins | sample 23_S_MG_FD_202183 | JGI IMG/M metagenome (GOLD analysis project Ga0307505, IMG submission 202183) | Soil microbial communities from Populus trichocarpa stands in riparian zone in the Pacific Northwest, United States - 23_S | ecosystem: Environmental > Terrestrial > Soil > Riparian zone > Trees...
TCGGTGTGCGCTGCCAAAAAGAGCTTGCGGATGTTCGCGAGCACGTCGGCGGGCAACGAGAAGCGTTTATTCTTCGCGAGATCGTTCATCATCGCCTTGATGGCGGGGGCGTTGCGGCCGCTTGCGTCGAAGAGCAGCCGCTCGAAATTCGACGACACCTGGATGTCCATCGCGGGCGAGGCGGTCGGCACCACGGCACGCGGCTCGTATTCGCCGGTCGCGAGCGTGCGCGCGAGGATGTCGTTCACATTCGTCGCGACGATCAGGCGCTCGATGGGCAGGCCCATTTTAGCTGCGACGTAACCCGCGAACACATCGCCGAAATTGCCGGTCGGCACCGCGAAGCGCACACGCTGTTCGGGCGCGCCGACCGCCACGGCGGCGGTGAAGTAATAAACGGTCTGCGCGACGATGCGCGCCCAGTTGATGGAATTGACGCCCGACATCTTCACGCGGTCGCGAAAGCCGTGATCGTTGAACAGCGCCTTCACGATCGCCTGACAGTCGTCGAAGGTGCCGTCGATGGCGACGGTGTGGATGTTGTCCTCGGTCGCGGTCGTCATCATGCGGCGCTGCACGTCGGAGACGCGGCCGTCGGGAAAGAGAATGATCATGTCGGCGCGTTCGCGGCCGCGGAAGGCTTCGACCGCTGCACCGCCGGTGTCGCCCGACGTTGCGCCGACGATCGTCACGCGCTCGCCGCGCTCGGCCAGCACATGATCCATCAGGCGCGCGAGCAACTGCATCGCGACGTCCTTGAAGGCGAGCGTGGGACCGTGAAAGAGTTCGCAGAGATGCTCGTTGTCGCCGAGCTTCACCAGCGGCGCGACCGCGGGATCGTCAAACGTCGCATAGGCCTCGCCGATCATGTCGGCGAGGTCGCTCTCCTTGCAGGAACCGGCGACGAAGGGCCGGATCACCTCGAATGCGACCTCGGCGTACGACTTGCCGCGAAAGCCCGCGATGGTGTCACGCGAAAGTTCCGGCCAGCGCTCGGGCATATAGAGGCCGCCGTCGCGGGCCAGGCCCGCGAGCAACGCATCATTGAAGGAGATCGCGGGCGCCTCGCCGCGCGTGGAGACATAGAGCATTCAGATTTCCTCGGGGCGGGCAAGGTAGGGACGGCGGGCGGGCGAGGCAAGGTTTGAAGAAAGGCCCGTCAATCGGGCGTTTTCTGCCCGATCCGCTGCCAGGCAAAGGCGCCGAAGACGCCCACGAGCGCGAGCGCGATGCCGAACCAGGTGACCGCGTATTGCAGGTGGTTGTTCGTGAAGACGACGCGCGTGTCGCCGCCCTGCGGCAGTCCGCCGGGGTTGGGCGTGGCGTCGGCGTCGATGGTGAAGGATGCCGCGCGCGCGAGGCCGCGCGCCTTCGCGATCTCCAGCGCGTCGCGGCGATACCAGGCGTCCTTCGCGGGATCGTTGGCCGGCGCAAAGTAACCCGCGTCCTCCGGCATGCGCAGGAGTCCGGTGACGGAAATCGTGCCCTCGGCCTGCCCTTCCCTACGCGTGCTTGAGTCCTTGCGGTCGAGCGGCACGAAGCCGCGATTGACGACCACGAAGGCGCCGCTTGCGAGTTCAAGCGGCGTCATCACCCAGAAACCGGGACCGGCGAAGCGGCCGCGCTTCTCCGAGACAACCGTATAGACATGCGCCTCCTTGTCGTGATGGAAGCGGCCCGAGACGGTGACGCGGCGATATTCGTCTTCGTCAAAATTAATCGTCGGCCATTCGCTCTCGGGTGCGAGCGGCACGGCGGGCGCCGAGGTGCGCGCCTCGACGCGGGCGACCAGCGACTCCTTCCACGCGAGACGGTCGAGCTGCCAGAAGCCAAGGCCGAGCAGGATGACGAGTGCCACGGCCGCGCAAATTCCGGGCAGCACGAGGCCGCGTAGCGCGGCGATCATCGCGCGTCCCTGTCGGGACGGCCTTCGCGCGCGTTGTGATGGTATTGCAGCGTCACGAGCAGACCCTTCAGCGGCCGCAACAGGCCAAAGACAATCACCAGCAGCATCGGCAGCCAGAGCGCGGCGTGAACCCAGTAGGACGGACGCCACGTCATCTCGACCACGAGCGCCGCGCCGACCACCGCGAAGCCCGCGATCAGGATGACGAACACCGCCGGGCCGTCGCCCGCGTCCGCGAACGAGTAATCGAGGCCGCAGCGTTCGCAGCCGGAGGCGAGATCGAGATAGCCCTTGAACAAGTGTCCCTCGCCGCAGCGCGGGCAGCGCCCGCGCAGTCCGGCGCTATAGGGCGAGACGGGCGGGAGGTCGGTCATCGCGGCCTCCCGCGTTCGTCAGTGCGGGACCGGCGTGCCGCCAGCCCACACATAGATGAACACGAACAGGAACAGCCACACGACGTCGACGAAGTGCCAGTACCAGGCGGCAGCTTCGAAACCGAAGTGATGGTTCGGCGTGAAGTGACCGCGATAGGCGCGGATCAGGCAGACGGCGAGGAAGATCGTGCCGATGAGCACGTGCGCACCGTGGAAGCCGGTCGCCATCACGAAGGTCGAGCCGTAGATGTGGCCCGAGAACTTGAAGGCGGCGTGCGCGTATTCATAGGCCTGCACGCAGGTGAAGGCAGCGCCGAGAAGGACGGTCAGCCACAGGCCCTGGATCAGGCCCTTGCGGTCGTTCTCAAGCAACGCGTGGTGCGCCCAGGTGACCGTCGTGCCGGAGGTCAGCAGGATCAGCGTATTCAGGAGCGGCAGGTGCCACGGATCGAAGGTCGAGCGGAAGCTGCCGTCCTCGGTCGGGGCGGGAGGCCAGTGACCGCCCGTCAGCGCCTCGCGCATGTACTGCGCGGGATCGTCGGGGTTCAGCGCGACCTCGAAGAAGGCCCAGAACCACGCCACGAAGAACATCACTTCGGACGCGATGAACAGGATCATGCCGTAGCGCAGATGGATCTGCACCACCTTGGTGTGATGGCCCTGATGCTCGGCCTCGTTGATGATGTCGCGCCACCACGAGATCATGACGTAGGCGACGCCGATGATGCCGGCGATGGCGACCAGCGGGGTCATGCCGCGCATCCACATGACCGAGCCGATGGTCAAGGCGAGCGCCGACAAGGAGCCGATGAAAGGCCACGGGCTGGGATCTACCAGGTGGTAATCGTGTTGCTTGGTGTGGGCCTGGGCCATTCTCGCTCTCCGTCGCCTTCCTTGTTCGTCTATGCAATGACCCGTAGCGGGCCGCAAGCCTCGGCTATCGGGTTGTCCGCGTCAGATCTGCGCTTTTCCGCCCGACCGCCTTCTTCGAGGGGAAGAAGGTGTAGGACAGGGTGATCTCTTTCAGGTTCTTCAGTTCGGGGTCGTCGGCGATCGCCGGGTCGATGAAGAAGGCGACCGGCATGTCCATGCGCTCGCCGGCGTCGAGCTTCTGCTCGGTGAAGCAGAAGCACTGCATCTTGTTGAAATAGGCGCCCGCCTGCGGCGGACTGACATTGTAGCTCGCCGTGCCGACGGTCGCCTCCGACCATTCGTTGGTCGCCCCATAATGGACGAGCTTCGTCTCGCCGATCTTCACTTCGACTGCGCGCTGCTCGGGGCCGAAGCGCCAGGCGAGCGCGGGGTCGACGTTCGCATCGAAGGTGACGCGGATCGTGCGGTCGAGCGTCCTGGTCGGCGCCGAAGTCGCGATCAGCGGCGTGCCGCCGAATCCCGTGGTGCGGCAGAACCAGTCGTAGAGCGGAACGGCGGCGTAAGCCGCGCCGACCATGCAGGCGACGAAGACGCCGCAGGCGGCCCCGACACGGGCGTGGCGGCGCGCAAGTTCGGCACCTTCGGCGCGGGCTACGGATTTTTGGGCGTCGTGCTGCATCGATGCCTCAGATCGGCCGGCTCATGATCGCCGGCCCGAGCTTCACGATCGTGACGGCATAGAAGAGGATCGCAAGCGCCGCGAGAACAAGGCCGAGCGCGATCGATCGGTTGCGCCGGCGGCGGCGCTCCTCCTCGGTCAGCACGATTCCTTCCGGCTTTTCTTTCATCGCTTATCCGAACGCGGGCTCGACGAGGAGAATGGCGAACAGCAGGAAGAGATGGAGAATGGAGAAGGCGAACAGGCGGCGCGCCGCGCTGTCGGCGCCGGCACCTTCGCTGCGCCGCCAGATATCGAAGGCGAACAGCAGGAAGACGATTCCGAGCGCGCTCGACGCGAGACCATAGGCAAGGCCCGCGAAGCCCAGGAGCGCGGGCGCTACGCCAAGCGGAGCCAAGATGAAACTGTAAATAAGGATCTGCTTCCGCGTCTCGGCGTTGCCGGCGACGTTCGGGAGCATCGGGATGCCCGCACGCGCATAGTCTTCCTTCTTCAGCAGCGCGAGCGCCCAGAAATGCGGCGGCGTCCAGAAGAAGATGATGAGGAAAAGCAGAATGCTCTCAAGGCCAATCGAACCCGTGACCGCGGCCCAGCCGATCATCGGCGGGAAAGCGCCCGCGGCGCCGCCGATCACGATGTTCTGCGGCGTCGAGCGCTTCAGCCACATCGAATAGACGACGGCGTAGAAGAAGATCGTGAAGGCCAGGAGTGCCGCCGCGAGCACGCCCGCGAACAGGCCGAGCATCAGCACGGAGCCGACCGAGAGCACGAGGCCGAAGGCAAGCGCCTCGCCCTCCCCGACCCGGCCGGCCGGAATCGGACGACGTGCGGTGCGGGTCATGCGGGCGTCGATATCGGCGTCCCACCACATGTTGAGCGCGCCCGCCGCACCCGCGCCAACGGCGATGCAGAGGAGTGCGGCGAAGGCGAGCACGGGATGGATTTCCGCCGGCGCGCGCACGATACCGACGAGCGCGGTGAACACCACGAGCGACATCACGCGCGGCTTCAGCAGCGCGAAATAGTCGCGCACATCGGCCAACTCCGCCGTATGCGCGGCGCCCGCCGCGCTGTGGCGGTTCTCGACAAACGTGTCGGTCACGAGCGACATAACTTGGGATCACTCCCAGAGGTGCAACAAGCACCTCCCTTGAATGTCGGCCGGCGGGAAATCCCGCCGGCAAAACTGCTTACTTGATCCGCGGCAGCACTTCGAAGGAATGGAACGGCGGCGGCGAGGGCAACGTCCATTCCAGCGTGGTCGCGCCGACACCCCAAGGATTGTCCGCGGCCTTCTGCTTGCGCATGAAGGCATGGACGATGACGACGAAGAACATCACGAGGCCGAGCGCGGAAATGTAGGAGCCCATCGAGGAGATGAAATTCCAGCCCGCGAAAGCGTCGGGATAGTCGACGTAGCGGCGCGGCATGCCGGCAAGGCCGGAGAAATGCTGCGGGAAGAAGATGATGTTGACGCCGATGAAGGTCAGCCAAAAGTGAATCTTCGCCAGACCTTCCGAATAGTTGTAGCCGGTCATCTTCGGGAACCAGTAGTACCAGCCGCAGAAGATACCGAAGGTCGCGCCGAGCGACATCGTGTAGTGGAAATGCGCGACGACGTAATAGGTGTCATGCAACGCGCGGTCGATGCCGGCGTTCGACAGCACGACGCCGGTGACGCCGCCGAGCGTGAACAGGAAGATGAACCCGACGGCCCAGAGCATCGGTGTCTCGAAGCGGATCGAGCCGCCCCACATGGTGGCAATCCACGAAAAAATCTTGATGCCGGTCGGCACCGCGATCACCATCGTGGCGGCCATGAAATAGGCCTGCGCGCCGGCACTCATGCCGACCGTGTACATGTGGTGCGCCCACACGACGAAGCCGATCACGCCGATCGCGACCATGGCGTAGGCCATGCCGAGATAGCCGAACACGGGCTTCTTCGAGAAGGTCGAGACGACCTGGCTGACAATGCCGAAGGCCGGCAGCACGAGGATGTACACCTCGGGATGGCCGAAGAACCAGAACAGGTGCTGGAACAGGATCGGGTCGCCGCCGCCCTGCGGATCGAAGAAAGTCGTGCCGAAGTTGCGGTCGGTGAGCAGCATCGTGATCGCGCCGGCAAGCACCGGTAGCGACAGAAGCAGCAGGAACGCGGTCACGAGCACGGACCAAACGAACAGCGGCATCTTGTGCAGCGTCATGCCCGGCGCGCGCATGTTGAAGATCGTGGTGATGAAATTGATCGCGCCGAGGATCGACGAGGCGCCCGCCAGATGCAGCGAGAAGATCGCGAGGTCCATCGCCGGCCCCGGGTGACCGGCCGTCGACGACAATGGCGGATAGGCTGTCCAGCCGCCGCCGAAACCCGAGCCGCCGGGCGGTCCTTCGACGAAGAGCGACAAGACAAGCAGGATCAACGCCGAGACGAGCAGCCAGTAGGAAATGTTGTTCATGCGCGGGAACGCCATGTCGGGCGCTCCGATCATCAGCGGCACGAACCAGTTGCCGAAACCGCCGATCAGCGCCGGCATGATCATGAAAAACACCATGATCAGGCCGTGCGCGGTCACGAAGACGTTGAAGGTATGCGGATTGGAGAAGATCTGCATGCCCGGCTCTTGCAATTCGAGCCGCATGCCGATCGAGAGCGCGCCACCGATCACACCGGCGAGAATGGCCGAGATCAGATACAGCGTGCCGATGTCTTTGTGGTTCGTTGAATAGACCCAGCGCCGCCAGCCGTAAGGCGTGTGGTCGTCGTGATGATGATCGTGATGCGCCGCTTTGGCATGAGCCATGATCTTGTCCTCGTGCTTCGACGCGCCCGTCAGCGCTGCGTTTCGGCCATGACGACCGGACGCTCGTCCGGCGCCGTCGCCCATTTCTTCTTTGCGTCGCCAAGCCAGGCGTTGAAGGCCTGCTCGCTCACGACACGCACCTCGATCGGCATGAAGGCATGGTTGCGGCCGCACAGTTCGGAGCACTGGCCGTAATAGACGCCCTCGCGCGTGGCGCGGAACCAGGTTTCATTGAGCCGGCCCGGAACGGCGTCGATCTTGATGCCGAAGGACGGCACCGCGAATGCGTGAATGATGCCGTCGCCGGTGATCTGCATGCGGACCGTCTTGTTCACGGGGACGACCATCGCATTGTCGACCGAGAGCAAACGAATCTGACCGGCCTGAAGCTTGTCTTCCGGGATCATGTTGCTGTCGAACTGGAACTTGTGATCCGGATATTCGTAGGTCCAGGTCCACTGCGCTGTGCCGGTCGCCTTCACCGTGAGGTCCGACGGCGGAATGGTGAGCTGGTCGAACAGGAGCCGGAAAGACGGCACCGCAACCACGATCAGGATCAGCGCCGGGATGATGGTCCAGGCGACCTCGAGCAGGGTGTGGTGCGTGGTGCGCGACGGCGTCGGATTGACCGACTCGCGGAAGCGGACGACGACGATCACCAGCAAGATAAGCACGAAGAGCGTGATGAGCGCCGCGATGATCGTCACGAACAGGTGGAAATCGTGGATCGTCTCCATGATCGGGGTGACGGCTGTCTGAAAATCGAACTGCCAGGGGGACGGCTGGCCAGTGCCGGCGAAAGCGGCCGGGGCAAAGCCCAGAAGGGCCAAAAGCCCAAGAACAAGGCCGGTCAGAAGCGAAGGCAGCCCGTCAATTTTCCGCATCATTGCGCCGATCTCTCCTCCCAGCCGCGGGCGCAAAAATGCGCCAAGCGGCAACCCCTTTGAACCCCTCAAAAGTATCACCCCGGCAGCCGTACTTGAAACGCAGCGAGCGGCGGCTTGTTGCCGCGCGTGTCCAGTTCGCACGATCCGGGCGGGTGAACCTGTGGGGTTCGGGCCCATGAACCACAAAACCCCCAGTGCCGCAACGCTATCCGGCGCGTCAAATTGTGGGGGAAGCCGCGTGGGTGCGGCCCTCGGTGCGCAGTGTGCGCCGCAATCTTGACACGGACCATGAGCGATGTACCCGGAACACGAATGCAACGGGGGCCGCGAGCGGAATCGATTCGCGGCCCGGGAATGCGAATGGCTGGAATTCGTATCGGTATCCTGGCGGCCCTCGGGCTCGCCCTCATCGCGGGCCCGGCGCTCTCGCAGGGCGTCGTGCGCTCGGCGCATGGCGACTGGCAGATCCGCTGCGACACGCCGCCGGGTGCGCAATCGGAGCAATGCGCCCTGATCCAGAGCGTGACCGCCGAGGACCGGCCGAATGTCGGGCTGACGGTGATCGTGCTCAAGACCGCCGACCAGAAGAGCCGCCTCATGCGCGTGCTGGCGCCGCTCGGCGTGCTGCTCCCCTCCGGCCTCGGCCTCAAGATCGACAATGCCGACATCGGCCGCGCGGGTTTCGTGCGCTGCCTGCCGAACGGCTGCGTGGCCGAGGTGGTAATGGACGAGAAACTCGTCGGACAAATGAAGGCGGGCCAGACGGCAACCTTCATCATCTTCCAGACGCCCGAGGAAGGCATCGGCATTCCGCTGAGTCTCGGGGGCTTCAGCGCGGGCTACGACAAGCTGCCCTGATCAGGCACGGCGCGCTTCCTTCGGCGTCAACACCAAGTTCACCGTGAGCGCGACGGCCGCCGCCGTCATGATGATCGCGGCCATCGGCACGGCCGTGCCGTCGTGCAGCAGGCCGACGACGATTCCCGAGATTGCGCCGATGCCGAACTGGATCGAGCCGAAGAGCGCCGCCGCACTCCCCGCCATGTGCGGATAGTGTTCCTGCGCGAGCGCCAGCGCATTTGCAGGTGCGGCACCCACGGACAGGAACAGTAGAAAGAGCGGGAGGACGATGCCGGCGAGGTCGCCAAAACCCGTCAGCGCGTTGAACAGGAGCGCGATGGCCGCGAGGGCGTAGAGCGACAGGCCTGCGGTCAGCATACGCTTCGGGCCGTAACGGCGCACGAGGCGGGCATTGATCTGCGTGCCGAGCAAAAAGCCGAAGGCGTTGAAGCTGAAGACAAAGGCAAAGTGCTGCGGCTCCAGACCATAGACGCTGGCGAGCACGAACGGGCCGCCGGCGAGAAAGGCGAACAGGCCGGCGAAAACCAGATCGCCGGCGATCGTCGGCAAGATATAGTGCGGGTCCTTCAGTAGCGTGACGTAGCCCGCGAGCACGCGGAGAATCCCGCCGCGCGCGCGGCGCGATTTCGGCAGCGACTCGGGAAAGACGAGCACGACCATGATGAGCACGAGCGTGCCGAGCGCCGCGTGCAGAAAAAAGATTCCGCGCCAGCCATGCGCATCGAGGATGAACGCACCAACGGGCGGGCCGACCATGGGCGCGAGGCCGAGGACAAGCATCAGCATCGACAGAAAATGCGCGCCCTCCGCGCCACTGTAGAAATCGCGCACCGTCGCGCGCGAGACGACAATCATCGCGCAGACGCCGAGCGACTGGAAAAAGCGCGCGACCCAGAGCGTCTCGATGTTCGGCGCGAGCGCACAGGCAAGTGCCGCTGCAATGTAGAGAACAATGCCGGCGAAAAGCGGCAACCGGCGGCCGTAGCGGTCCGACAACGGACCGAGCACGAGCTGGCCGGCGGCAAGGCCGATGAGAAACGCGGAGAGCGTGGCCTGCACCGCCGCCTGGCTCGCGTTCATGTCGCGCGCCATCACCGTGAAGGACGGCAGGTACATGTCCGTCGAGAACGGACCGAAGGCGGTCAGCGCACCGAGGATGAAGATCAGTTGTGTGCGCGAGGGCATGTACGGCACCGCAGCGGGTGCATGGCCGTGCCCGATTTTGACCGGATGGGCAACTTGCCTGCGCGCATGGCGAACGCGAGAGCCGCGCAAAGAAGAGCGCCCGCCGGGGGGCCGGCGGGCGCAGGAGCGGCAGCCCGGGGATTGGGTAAGGGCTGCCGGGGAAAGCGGCGCGATCAGTAGTAGCGGGACGGCGTGCTGCGCCGGTCGGGGATCCGGTGTGGCTCGTGCGTGCGACCCTCGTCCACGCGACCGGCCAAGAGCTTGGTCGGGTCGAGATAAAGCGGCTGGGCGGCGGCATTCCGGAGATCGCTGCGGTCGAGACCAATGTCCTTCAGCATGCGGTCGTCGGCTTGGGCGAGCTGGCGAAGCGCCCGGCGGCCGGCGGCGGCGCGTTCCAGGAAATCCGCGACGCGAGTGAGCACGTCCACGCCGCGGGCGAGCCACATGACCCCGCGCGCGGTGAACTGGGCGGCCGGGGAAATGGAGGTCTTCTGGCACTGGGCGATGCTGTTCATGACGGGCTCCTATCGGACGGTCTGGCCGGATCGGCAGAGACGGGTTTTCACGCGCAGAAGCACTGCGCGACCCGAAACCACCGGAACTTGTGTGACAGCCTGAATATGGGACAGGGCGATTGATAAGTGAAACGAATGTTTTTAATGTAACCGATCAGCAGCGTTGATATGAGAAGTCACAGCCTTTCGCCGGAGGAATCCGCCCATGACGGCCCTGCTCGACATCGACCAGCTCCGCACTTTCGTGGCCATCGCCGAGACCGGCAGCTTCACACGCGCGGCGGAAGTTGTGCACAAGACGCAATCGGCCGTGTCCATGCAGATGAAGCGGCTTGAGGAGCGGATCGGCAAGCCGATCTTCGAACGCGACGGACGCGCGTCGAAGCTGACCGATGAAGGCGAGCGGCTGCTCGAGTATGCGCGGCGCATTGTGCGGCTGAATGCCGAAGCGATGTCTTCGGTCGCGGGCCCGGGTCTTTCGGGCGGAGTCCGGCTCGGCGTGCCGGACGACTATGCCGAGCGCTACCTGCCCGAAATCATGGCGCGCTTCGCGCGGTCGCATCCCGATGTCGAACTCACCGTGCAATGCGAGCCGACGATCGAACTCGTCGGGCTGATCGACCGCGGCGATCTCGACCTTGCGATCGTGACGCATGACGCGGCCAACCGGCCAAGCGAAGTGATCCGGCGCGAGCGCATGTTGTGGGTCGCGTCGAGCCGGCACGCGGTGCATCGCGAAGAGCCACTGCCGCTCGCGCTCACCAAGCCGATCTCGCGCGAGCGCGAATGTCCGTGGCGACGCGCGGCGCTGCCGCGACTGGAGGAGATCGGCAAGGCATATCGCGTTCTTTACACGAGCCGCAATTCGGCGGCGCTGAGTGCCGCGGTGCTGGCGGGACTCGCGGTTTCGGTTTTCCCGGAGTCCGCGATCCGGCCCGGCATGCGCGTGCTCGGCACCGCGGACGGATTCCCGGCTCTTCCCTCCTTTGACATCGGGCTACTGCGCAATCCGCACGAGACGTCGGATCTCGCGGACGCGCTCGCGATGCACATCGTGCAAGGTCTCGACAATCTCGCCGACGCCGAAGCGGCGGAGTGATCCGTCAGCCCCGGGCGCGCTGGCCGCTCCACAGCACGATCACGTTGCCGACGAGCACGAAGGCGACGCCCACAAGCGCCGCGGTCGTCCAGGTATAATTCTCGAAGAATGTCGACAGCACGAGCGCGACCACCGGCACGAGCACAGTGGAATAGGCCGCGCGGCCCGCGCCGATTCTGCCGAGTAACGTAAGATAGGCGGCAAAGGCGATGACCGTGGACGGGATCGACAGCCACAGGATGGAGAGCAGATAACGC
>Ga0307505_10002865_pt1 | contig 11440 bp, 13 predicted proteins | sample 23_S_MG_FD_202183 | JGI IMG/M metagenome (GOLD analysis project Ga0307505, IMG submission 202183) | Soil microbial communities from Populus trichocarpa stands in riparian zone in the Pacific Northwest, United States - 23_S | ecosystem: Environmental > Terrestrial > Soil > Riparian zone > Trees...
TAGGCAGACCCACAGGGTGGTTCGCGATTCATCCCATCGTTTCTCATCTGAACGATCCGGCGGCACGCCGGGGGCTTTGCTAACCTGAATCCCCGTATCCGTGCATCCGCGGGATCCGTGGTAGGTAGGTCGCGAGGGAGGCAGTTTCGATGTTCGCAGCGTACGAAGCGATCTGGTCGCACCAATCGCAACCGCTCTGGGTCGTGACCGCGGCATCCGGCGGCCGGCGCGGCGGGCTGATCGCCACGTTCGTCGCTCCGGTGTCGATCGTGCGCGCGATGCCGCGCGTCCTGGTGAGTCTGTCGGTGCGCCACCACACCACCGAACTCGTCCGACACAGCTCGGCGTTCGCCCTACACCTGCTCGGCGAAGCCGAGATCGACTGGGTCTGGCAATTCGGGCTCGCCAGCGGGCGCGGCCGCGACAAGGTGCGCGGACTGGCCACGCGCACGGGATCGACGGGCACTCCGATCCTGACTTCAGCGCCTGCGTACCTCGAATGCCGTGTCGAGACGTCGATGGAGACCGGCGACCGCACGACCTTCCTCGCCGCCGTCATCGACGCGGCCGCCGCGCCCGATCTCAACCCGTTGACACTCGCGCGACTGCGCGACCTGGCCCCGCCCGAAAAGCTCGCCCGCATGGACGAGCTCTACGAGCGCGACGCCGCCGCCGACGCCCAGCTCATCGCCCTGTTCCGCGCGTGAAGACCGGCCACCCCACGGAGCGCCGACCCCAAAAGAATTCACGCGGACTATAGGTAATCATCGTGAACCGCCCGCCTTGCGAACAAGCCATCATCCTGCCCGCACCGACAACGCCGACCCTCGGCACAAGGGGGCGACGGCTCCGTGCCGTGCTGCCCGCCATTGCCTTGGCCCTGGCCGCATTCGTCTGGCTGAGCTACCTGAATCAACCCGCGCTTCTATCGGACGATGAGGTGCGCGATCAGCTGCTCGCGCGCGATTGTACCGATCTAGGGCGTTGCCATGTCAGCGGCGCCAATGCTTCGTACAAGGGGCTCTACCACGGAGCGAACTGGCCCGACGTGCTGATCGCCGTCCGCCTGCTCGGCGGCGACATCTCGAGCTTCAGAACTGTCGTCTTCGCGTTGTTGGCATCGAGCGCGGCAACCTTGTTCATCGTCGTCGCGCAGTGGCTGAGTCCCCCGGCGGCGCTTCCCGCCGCGGTTCTGTTTACCTGGGCAGTGGCGTACTTCCAGAGTCCGGGCTGGTTGACCAACCCCTGCTTGGCCGCCTTTCCCGATTTGCTCGCCGCGGCCGGACTGCTGTGCTACGGGCTCTCCGGCCGGCGTCGTTTCCTCGCGCTCTCCGCCGTAGCGCTCGGAGTCAACATGCACGTCGCGTCGTTCGCCATTGTCATCCCGTTTCTGGCAATCGCGGCGCTGGCGCGGCCCCGGCCATGGTTCCCTTTGGCTGCGTCGGTCGGCATCGCGCTAGCGGTCTACTCGCTCACCTCGAGCGCCGCGTTGCGGGCGAACCTCACCACCCTGGCGAACCAAGGCCTGGTCCTGCCTGCGATCCTCTTGTGCGCTGTCGTCGTCTTCACGTTCGCAAGGCTCGGGGATCGCTTCCGCCGCCTTTCTTGGAACGCGCGCGCGTGGATCATCGGCCTCATACAGGTCGTACCCTTCGCCGTCGCAGCCTCCTGGTTCGTGCTTCGCGGAAACCACTTTGCCGCCTATCATTTGCATCCGATCCTGGGTCCTTCGGCGGCTCTCGCCGGTGGGCTCCTTGTCGTAGCTTTCGAGGCCGGTACGCGGCGGATCCGCATCTCGCGGTGGATACCCACGGCTTTGTCCGTGGGCGCCATTGCGCTTGCTACTCTTGGTGTGGTGAGACCGCCCGATCTTCCGGGGAAGGCGTCCGCTTGGAGCATGGATGAAGCGAAGGCCATCGCCGATCACGCCACGCAGCTCGGCTGGAGCTATGAAGATATGGTTTTCCATCTGCAAAGCGACGAGTGCACGGGGCTTCTCAGGGGTATGTCGGTCGAGGCACCCGCGCCGGTTGTTCCCCTGCGCCGCGGTCGCCGACAACTCCAGGTGGTGAAAGTGAGTCGGGAACTGCTGGCGCATTCGGATGCTCCAGCCGACGTCGTCTCCCTGGGACCGACGACAGTCGCGGTGCTCAGGGGAGTCGAATCCTGGCTGCGGCCCGAGTCGCTTCGCGCCTGTCGCGTTCCGCTCGACAACGGCGGCGGCGAGGTCTGCACACCGGCGCTCCCATTGGCGAACGACGCCATTGCACCCGATCGATTCCTGTTCGTCTCGCGGTCATATCCGGAAATCCACCTGATCGATCTTCCGCTGCCCTACATCGCCCGGTACGAGATTCCGCTCGCTCCTTCCGCGGGAGAATACCGGGACGTGGTGTTGGCGGACCGTGCCGCGCCTGATTGCGGCTGGCTCATCACGCGCGTCGAAGGCCTCGAGGTCGACGGCGCCCTTCCGAGCGAGCACGTGCGTCTCGCATCGGAGAGTGGCGCCGCGGGTCTACTGGTTCTCGAAAAGCCATTCGGGGTGGCAGCGTGTCCGTCCGGTGATTTCGACCGGCGATATCCGCCGTGTTTGCTCGAAACTGTTCCGGACGATTCGCGTCGATGATCCGCCTCGTTCGAACGGCACTCGGTCTGTTGAGCGTAGTGCAGGCAAGCCTGCCGTTGGCCGCGCAGGGGTTGGGGCTGACGAAGGACTGTGAGCCGGGTTTTCGGCGCTTCATCGACATGGCCGCGGCTGGGCAGATGGGAGACGACGTCATCAATGCGAACGTCGGTGTCATGAGCGATCATGTACGCATCGAGCTGGTCCGCAAAGGTATACCAGCCGTGGTCTTGCGACTGACTCCCAAGCGTTCCCGGCACTCCATCTCGAGATACTTCGACATCGCCCCCGCGGAAGGCGCCGGCGAGAACGATGTGCGGCGTGTCGGAGCAGCGCTCGACCGGGTGTTCTCGCAGGACCCGTTTCGACTCGCAGGTATGGAGGCACTCCCTGGCGAGATGCCCGCATCGAGCTTCATTGAGGCTTGGAGCTACCGGGGGTGGGCGGGCGTCCGACAGGCAGTCGAGCAACGCATGATGACTCTTCCCACGTTGCGATACACTACGGCCGTCATCGTTTTCTTGGGTATGGCGCTGCTTGCCGGTACCCTGCTGCTATGGACAGCGGTCCCGCCATCGGAGACGGCAAAGGAATCTGTCCTGATGAAGAAGGAGACGTAGAGCGTAGTGCGCGACGACTTGAAGCGCTCAGCTTCCGGTGATCAGCCGGACGGCCGGTTCGACCAACGCATGGAGCCGAGCCGAGACTCGTTCGGACGATTCGACGCCCAGCTCATCGCCCTGTTCCGCGCGTGAAGCCCGGCCGCCCCAATGAAAGCTGACAGCTGATAGCTGAAAGCGGAGGGCTGACGAAGTCAGCCCTCCAACTTGATCGCCTGGCGCGGGCAGCGCCGCACCGATTCCTCGACCTTGGCCCGCAGCGACTCGGGCGGGTTCTCCTGCTTGATGATCAGGAAGTCGTTCTCGTCGACCTCGAACACCTCGGGGGCGACCTTCATACACACCGCATTGGCCTCGCACAGGTCAAAATCGACCACGATCTTCATCGTTCCGCTCTCCCTCATTCGCCATCCCGGACAGCCGCGGCGCGACTCCGGCGATCACAGGCCCCCCTTACTAGCGGTTTCGATTGGCGGGGTAAAACCGGCGGAGTCACGCGATTCCACTCGCGAGTACCTCCTATAGCTCAAGCTACGAAAGCCCAGATAGGTTCACCACGAGCGACGCCAGTCATCGCAATACCTGTGGCGATCGTCGCCGACCAATCCCTGCCATGACATTCGGCACGGTCGCAGTATTGAGACTCGTCGAGGGGTCATCGTTTCGCCTCCGATCCATCGGTCATGTTGCGACTTGCTTCAGAATATCGAGCCCATCGGAACTAGAGCGAATCACTCGTGTTGCTTCAAGATCATGCCGTGTGCGAGTTCGCCTGTGCGTCGATAGGGCGGCAATGCGTGCGCTCTCTTGCCACGGCGCCACGTCAGGGATACGGAAACTCAAGTTGAACCGACCGCTAACGAGCCTGGGCCCATGGAACGAGTGTTTCGCGTGACCGCTGATCTCGCCTGCCTGTGGGAGGATGAGATTCTTCCTGAGGGCACTTTGGCGCTAGAGCCCGTGTGCACCGGATCGGGAGAACTCGGATCAGATTGGGTGTTTCTTGCCAGCCGCGACGGAGGGGCAACCTGGAGGGAGTACCGCACGGTAATGTCGAACCCTAGCGACTGGTTCGAGCTGGTCAAAGAACCGCGTGATCCGAGCAACGAATGAACATCCGCTCGAGCCTAACCCGATGCACTCCACGTGACGCACATGGAGTCGCCCTCTCCGTGCAACGCGATTTTCCCTCAAGGCAAACACGATGACCGAAGTCAGCCCAGCGGATGCACGAGCAAAGATCAGGGCCTTGGTTAGCGAAGTCGCGCCCAAGCAGCCTGACCTACCCATCGGGCCTGACACGCGACTTGTCGATGACTTGCTGTTCGACTCGGTGGCATTGCTCGAATTGATAGTGGCTCTTGAGTCTGACTTCGACCTCCCGCCTATCAACCCGGCGGACACGACGGGTATTGAAAGCGTTGGGCAACTAGAAGCATTCGTCCTCGAGAACTCGGGCGCCGGGAGGCATTGATTTTGGACGATCTCCTCAGCTGGATGAACCAGCCTTCGGCCACTAGGGGACTGCGATTCCTCAACGACTCCGGAGAATGGTCGTTCGAGAGCTTCGCTGCGATTGTGCAGCGAGCGCACAGCATCGCTGGATTACTTCGCGATGCGGCGCTTAGAAACGACGACATCGTGGCCATCGTCCTGCCGACGGGAAGCGATTTCGTTGCCACTATATTCGCCACATGGATCGCGGGCGGGACCATATGTCCGTTGGCTCCGCCCATGATGTTTGAGAACGAACATGACTACGTAGAACATGCGGGCCGGATACTCGGTGCGGCACGACCCCGAATCGCAATCACGGACAAAACCTTTCGACCTTTGATGACTGCGGCGGCTGCGGCCGGGTCAGTCGCAGCCGCGACAGTTCTTGATGTCGGGGATTCCACTGTGGCGCACAGCGGCGCAATTCAGGGGCCCGCCACGACCGCACTGCTCCAATTTACATCTGGTTCGAGCGGGAGCCCGCGTGGGGTAAAGGTGAGCGTCGGCAACCTGATCGCGAACATCGCTGCCATCCGGCGATGGATTGACATGGGGAGTTCCGATGCGACCGCAACCTGGTTGCCCTTGTATCACGACATGGGACTTATCGGGTGTCTATTGACCCCGATCGTGAACCGCAGTGACGTTTGGATTATGCGGCCGGATCAGTTTGTTCGCGACCCGACCAAGTGGCTTGAGTGCTTCGGTCGCCATGGAGCATCACTGTCCGCCGCACCGAACTTTGGCTACGGGTACGCAGCGCGGAAGGTAGCCAATGCGGCGGTCGCTGACATGGACTTCTCGGAGTGGCGCGTCGCTATCGCCGGTGCAGAACCCGTAGAGGCAGGTGCACTTCGACGGTTCTCCGACAAACTGTCCGCGTTCGGTTTTTCGAGTCGGGCCTACTTGCCGGCATACGGACTCGCAGAGGCGACTCTCGCCGTAACCGGGCGCCCTCCGACAGCTCCAGTAGCTCAAGCCGTTCAACTTGACTGGGCCACACTGTCATTCGGCGAGCATGTCCGCGTTTTGGCGGAGTCTTGCCTCGACGATCTCGACGTCGGAGCATCTTCGGGCTGGCTCGTGAGTTCGGGAAGCCCTCATACTGATACGACCGTGAGCATCCTTAGCAGCGGCGGCGAGCCACTGCCCTCGGATACCCTTGGGGAGATCTTAGTCCATGGCCCTTCGGTGGCGAGCGGATACATTGATTCGCGAACCGCGAGTACGACTACTTTCACGCAGGCAGGCGTTCTCACTGGAGATGCGGGGTTCGTTCACAAAGGCGAACTTTACGTGGTCGGGCGCATCGCCGACAGCCTTAAGGTCCGAGGCCGCACAGTGTACGCAGAGGACCTGGAGGCTCGGGTAGCCGTCGCTACGACCGTGCCTCGGGGGCGGTTCGTTATTATCGCCGTGCCTGGCCAAGGGAGTGGCGCTATTTTGGGTCTTGGCGAAGATGTTGAGCCGAGCTGGGCAGCGGCTGCCGCTGAACTGATCAAAGCGGCCGTCGGCAGTAGCATTTCCGTGCGAGTTGGCGTCGTTCCTCGAGGCAGCATCCGCAGGACCTCAAGTGGCAAGCCAAGGCGCCGCGTCATGTGGGAGCTCGCGCAGCGTGGAGAGATCGTGATGGATCATATTACATCTCTGTGAAGGTCACCTGCCGCCGCGAAGCGCGCTAGTACCGCCCCCCCGATGCAGCAACAGAACGCGACTCCGATTTCGTCGTATCCACGGTCGGAAGACCCACTGTAAAACGACTTCCTTCCCCAAGCTCGCTGGATACCGTCACGAACCCGCCGAGGTCGTCAATGATTCGATAAGAAATTGCGAGTCCCAGTCCTGTTCCCGCGTCTTTAGTCGTGAAGAACGGATCGAATATCGCCTCCAACGACGCCGCGGGAATTCCACGCCCCGTGTCCACGACGATGAGGCAGGAATACTCCGAATCTTCACGGACCTGCCGAGATCCGCTCAGCTCAACGGAACCTCCAGGATCGGTGGCATCGATCGCATTGAGCACGATATTCAAGAGTGCCTGGATTAGCTGATCACGATCCGCCTCGACCGTCGGAAGCTCATCCGCGAGGTGAACTCGTAACCCCACCTGCCGCTCGTTGGCATGCGGTGCCAACAACGCGGTCACGCGCTCCACGACATCAGAAAGGTGCATCTCGACCATCTCGGGGGCGGAAGCCTTCGCATACGACAAGAGATCACCAATCAAATTCCGAATTCGAACAACCTCGCGTTCAGCCAGTCCCAAGAAGGAAGTCATAAACTCGGCATCGTTGAGCCTCTTCGGGGCCAACTGGAAAAAGGTGTGGATCGACACAAGCGGGTTCCGAATCTCGTGCGCGATCCCCGCGGCCAGAGTCCCAAGGGCCGATAACCGATCCGAACGGTGGACCATTTCCCGAGACAGTTTCAAGCGCTCGTGCAGCCTAGCATTCTCGACCGCGATGCTTGCTTGAGCTCCGAGACTCTCGAGGACAGCGATATCGCCTGCACTGTATGTCTGCGCGAACGGCTTCGGACCAAGACAGAGTATCCCCAGCGCTCTACCGCCGGCACCCATAGGGATTACAAGCTCCCAGCCGTTGACGGCGAATAGGGTCACAACCGCATCTCGCACGGTGGGCGGCAACTCAGAGGTCAAGATCTCGGACTTGAGAACCGGCACAGTCAGGCCGCGCGCCCAATGTAGCAGTCCTGGCTCATCCAAGACGTCGGTGCTTGGGGAAAGCCCCCGCCAGACGCGCAACCGGTACCTTCGGTCGTCGTCGCTCGCCGAGAACAGCGAGAGGTTCGTTAACTGAAGGGCGTCCTCGACGCACTGCATTAGCTCACGCATGATTCTTGGCTCGTCAAGCATCCGCACTACGTTCTTTCCAAACGAGATCAGAGCCTCACGGGCCTCGCGCTTATCCTTCAACAGGGAACTCTCGATTCGCCTTTCAAGCCAACCCTGAGCGTAAGAGAAAGATGTACTGATCAACACACACAAGCCCAGTAGGCCTATGGTGGCGTTGTAGTCGACTACACCGAAGGCATAACGCTGGAGCCCTAACAGCCCTACGCCTAGCGGGAGAAGGAAGACCACAACTACTACCAAATAAGAGATCCCCCGAGAGACCACCAACTCAATATCGAGCAAGCGATGACGAACGATCGCGTACCCGATAATAGCGGCCCAAACAGCAGACCCCAGATTGCCGGGAGGGTAAATTGGAACGCCGTATGCGGGCACGAAGTTTGTGAGGACCAGCGGCGTTGCAAGCATGCTTCCGGCAACCCAGAAAGTAAGTTGCTGTCGCGTACGAGGCTCGCGACTTGTTCGGAAATCTTGGGCGAGCACCATCAAGGCTGCCGCTGCGTTCGCCAACGCGAAGACGGTAAAGAGGTGATACCCGGCGCTGCCCATCGACACGTAGCCGTAATCAACTCGGTGCAAGTTGACCACAAGTAAGTCGAGTGCGTTCGCGAGGGCCAGCAATGCGGCGACAGCGTAATCGGCAACGAGGATCCGCGCCCACACCGGCCGCCGAACTGGCTCGATGGACAAGAAGAGATGGAGGATAGCGGGCGGCAGGAAGATCGTTCCTGTTCGCAGAGTACGACTGACTTCCCAGAGGAGATCAAAGTCCTCGATCGAGTAAAGCGCGAAGAAATTTAGATTCCAAAAACAGAGGACGACCGCGAAAAAAACAAAGGCTTGAGGCAACTGCCCTTCCGAAGCCCGACGTCCCACCGCAACGGCGAGAAATAGTAGCGCCAAGGCAGCGATCAGTGGAGTGAGCCACGGGAAAAGCATCCTAGGCCCCGCTCAATGAGAAGTTCGTTCCGGGTGCCGCAAGGATGAACTTACCGAGGGTCGTGCCGCTCTGTCGGAAGCGTTGCGTCACACGTTGCAAACTCATCGAGAACAGCCGAACGCTACCCCAGTCGGGGTGATCGAATCCTTGCCCCGAATCCTCAAAGTACATCCCCCGATAGAACCTCTCGAGCTCGGGATAAATGCAGATCACGTAATCGGACACGCCCCGCGCCGCCGCGAAAAGGAAGACGAACTTCATCAAGCCGAAGTGTAAGCCTTGAGCGCCCGACACGTCCCGAAGATTTGGATCAACGCACCATCGACCAATCTCGGCCGGCGCTTGCCCAAGGCCCGCGACGCGGGAGAGGTCGAGTACCGCGTCGAAAGAGAATGGACGGTTCTCATTCGTCAAGACGCGCAGCGACGCTACGACCTTTCCTGCTCGGTCTCGAGCGACTAGGAGGTGGGCTGCAGCGTCTCGTCCATCGTCCGGCATCGAACCGTACCGAGCCTCGTACACGGACTTCTGAAACGCTTGCAAATCTGCCGAGCCAGCTCCGCGAACCACTCCAAAGTGATACAAAGGCTCACTGACAGCCAAACGTGCATCACGGTGCGATTCGGTTGAGCGACCGGCCGTCATCTCGATGCGGCAGGTAGCGAAATCGCGACTCGGTTTTTGGCTTGACAAGGTTTCAACGGCGCCCCTATCGTCCGCTCGGTTGCGTAGGGATACCGAAATGCACTCCGATGGGCAACACACGTTTTAACAGTGTTTTATGGTAGACCGGTACCCAAACGAATCCGACAAGAGCTTAAAGATGGCAGACATTCCGGCCCACGCCGATCGTAAAGCCGTCCCCGATCGCTCGGAGGTAAGAGCAAGTGTTCTAAGGCTACTCCGCGAAATAGGTGAATTTCACCCATCGGTCTTGACCGAGTCGGCTCGATTCGACGAAGAACTGCAGATGAAGTCGATTCAGTTTGTGGAACTTCAGGTGGCCTTAGAGGACGAGTTCGATATCGAGATTGACCTCCTTCACGTAATAGAACTCCGTCGGCTCGACCGCGTCATCAACTATTTGGGAGCCTTGGTAGCCGCCACCCAGGCCGGCAACGATGCGCCTCGATAAAACATCAGGAGAGTCGCGTTTGCAGGCGCGACGATCGACTACCGTGTCGATCACAGGGATTGGCATGATCCCCCCAGGTCTGGGCTCATGCGGAACCAGCTTCTGGCCTAGCCTTTTGAGTGGTCCGCCTTTGATTGGCCCGCTGACGCGGTTCAAAGGAACCTTCAAAGACGGAATCGCCGGCGAAGTACCAGCGCACTCTGTTAGCAAATTCATCGATTCTCGAACTCTGAGGACGACCTGCCATGCTGTGCAGCTAGGAATTATAGCCGCCCGAAGAGCGTTCGCAGACGGTTGGCCAAGCCAGGAGATCGCCGGATTGGATATCAACCTCGGCCTACTGACTGGCACCGCCTTGGCTGGATGGGTCCAGGCGGAGCAGCAGTTCGCGACGTTTCTTGAGCGCGGGGCCGCGCGCGTCAATCCATTCTTGGCAAACGGCGCAGCGGGACACGCGACGGGGGGGGAACTGGCGTCCCGAATCGGCGCTCAGGGGGTTGTCCTCACTCTCACGAACGGCTGCACCTCGTCGACGCAGGCCATAGGTGATGCCGCGAGGCTTATCGGAGAGGACGAGCTTCAACACTGCTTAGCGGGCGGTACGGAAAGCCCGCTCAGTCCCATGGTCATGTCCACGCTCGCGCGTACGGAAGAACTGGCGAGTAAGTACGATCACCCAGAATCGGCATCCCGCCCCTTCGATCGTCGCCACGACGGCATGGTACTCAGCGAGGGCGCCTGTTTCCTTCTGCTCGAGAACGGCGACCGGGCGCGCGAGCGCGGGGCGCGCGTGTATGCCGAGGTGCTGGGCGGTTCGTCGTCGTGTGATGCGCGCGGGCTGTACCACTTCGACGAAACGGGCCAGACCGGGGCGCGCGCGATTCACCGGCTGCTGGAGCGCACGGGCGTGACGCCGGATCAGATCGATTACGTCTGCGCCCACGCCAACTCGTCGCCGGCTTTCGATCGCAAGGAAGTGACGGTGCTCAAGCGCGCGTTCGGTGAGTTCGCAGCAAAGATTCCAGTGTCGTCGATCAAGGGCGTGCTCGGACATCCGTTCGGCGCGTCCGGCGCGTTCCAGACCGCCGCGGCGGCGCTGGCCATGCAACACAGCCTGATCCCGCACACCCACAACCTCGAAGAGCCGGCGCCGGAATGCGACCTCGACCTGGTCATGGGCGAACCGCGACCGGCGACGATCCGCCACGCGCTCATCACCAGCTACGGCTACGGCGGCATCAACGCCTATCTGCTGCTGCGCAATCCTCACGTCTGAGGCGTCGCCGCTCGGCGACGCCTTGGGGCAACGTATGCATCCGGGTCGGAGCGTGCGCGGGCTTCGGATATCCGCCACTCCTCGAGGCTTCCCAGGTTCGGAACTATGATCACCAGGGCCGCCATGAAGCAAACGAGGACAACCGCGATGAACAGTCGATCGATCCATGATCGCTCGCTCGCGGGGGAGGCGAGGTCCCGCCGGCTCGCAATCGGGCACCCGCGGCGGAGACAGTGGGCGGCGCCGCTGGAGACTTCCCGCCCGCAATCCGGACACTCGATTAGCGCCATGGCGGCGAACGGTAGGCCGGGCTGGCGGCGGGGTTCAAGCGCTGAGTGTTTGTGCACGCATGCTCAGGGCATTTCAGTCTGTCGCTGCAATTCGCTACACACCCATAAATGTCGAAGCCTAGGCGAGCGATTGGGAAAGTCGTGGGCTGGTTCCGCTGGGCCACTAGCGGCCCGCGAGTCGTCA